>Ga0116226_10003028_pt1 | contig 14777 bp, 10 predicted proteins | sample S1TSphfallax_FD_89692 | JGI IMG/M metagenome (GOLD analysis project Ga0116226, IMG submission 89692) | Host-associated microbial communities from peat moss isolated from Minnesota, USA - S1T2_Fa - Sphagnum fallax MG | ecosystem: Host-associated > Plants > Peat moss > Unclassified | place: USA...
AAAGCGCCATTGAATGCCGGCGCGACTAGCCTTCCATTTCGCGGGTAGATGCCTCGTTCCCGATGATGGCTTTTGCGTCTCGCACGCCACTTGCGTCCTGCGCGGGTAGGCTGGGCGGCACGCCAATGAGACCGTCCAAGAGATCCACCAAGTTGCGGCTCGAAACGCGCCAAGAGAGTGCTGTTTCCAATCGAATCTTAGCGGCCTTACCGAGAGCGATTCGGGCCGGCTCGTCGCGTAAGAGACGGATGATTTGTTCTGAGAAATGGCTCTCGTCATCGAGACGCGCGTAACAAACCGCGTCGTCACCCGAACGCCGCGTTTCCAACAACTCGAACGCGACTATCGGCAGACTAAAGTACATGTATTCCATGATCTTGGTCGCCGTGCTCAAGTTCGCATGCGGCGAATTTGGGCAGGGATCAACCGCGAGGTCCGCGTTCGAGAGCACCCGGCAGATGGTGTCGTTGTCGGCGCGCCCCGTGAACGTGATGTCGCCGGAAACACCTTGTTCCTCGGCATAGGCAACGATCTTGTCAAAATGCGGGCCTCCACCCATCAACACGAAATGCACGAGATTGGGTCCAAGTTCCGCTTTGATGGTCTTGATCGAGCGAATCAGAAGATCGACCCCGTCCTGCTGACCAATCTCGCCGAGAAATGCCACCATGTATTTGGCCGACTTGCGCAGGGCTGGCTCGGGAGGTCGGATCGAAAAACGCGCGGGATTCGGAGAATTTCTAACGACGACCACGTCTTCAGGACGGCGGGTTCCGCGCCTGATCGCGATCGCGCGGTAGCTTTCGTTCGTGCTGATGACCTTGTGAACCGTGCGCAGCATTCGCCGTTCCGCAAAATAGAAGAACGAGAGAATGATGGATTTGTCGAGATGAAACTTCGTACTGAAGAGTTCGGGCGTCAAATCATGATGGTCGAATATCGTTTTCTTGCCGAACAGTCGCCACATGAAAATGATCGGGAAAAAGATGTCCGGCGGGTTCGCGATCATGATGACCCGAAAGCCGCGACGCAAGGACACGAACAACGTTAGGAACAGAATGCAGAAGAAACTCCAGATGTACTCGGCGATCAAGCCGATGTGTCCCTTACCTTCGATCAGCATCGGATAACGGTATACGTGGATGCCTTCCAAGAACTCCGAGAGCTTGGGATACATCTGGGTCGCGGGGGAGACGACGCTGACTTGAAAACCGGCTGATTTGAGCGCGAGCGCCTCTTGCCACACGCGCCGGTCATACGGCACGGGCAGATTCTCGACGACCAGCAGCACGGTTTTTCGTTTGGAGTTGGGCGCAACGTCCCCGCTCGTGGATACCGACTTCATGGTGCTCCTCGGGACGGTGCGTCCGCACTGGCGCGTTCTGCTCGAGGTTGCTGCGATTGTCTTGTGTCCATCACGTCCCTTTCCAAATAGCGGCTACCGAGTGAGCGAAGTCGGGCAAAGTTTTTCTCTCGGTCTTCCCTCGAAACGAAGAACCCACGATTTAGATCGCTACACAACTTGAACGTAGCCCGAGCCCTTGTCTCGGGAGGTCGCGTTTCCCAGCAATACTTTTTCTCTCGTCTCTTTATAGCGTGGTACGCGGGAGTTTGTGAATGGTATTTAACTTTATTTTTGATTGAATCTGCGTTGTGGGGTGCACCAATTTGGAATGTTGCATGCACCAAGACGATGCTGACTAATGAACCGTCCGTGCATGCAGCTGGTGTCGTTGCCGCCACCCGCACATCGCGAGCAAGCACAGCAGCGAAACCGTGTCCAAGGCACCGCCACCCTTGCCGCCACCGCTTGTGCTGGACGCACTGGTCGCGGTGACCTGCGCGGTTGCTGTCGCGGACTGCGGCCCGGAAGAACAACTCAGTGTGTAGGTAACCGCACCCGCAGCACTCGGTGTCACGCTCGCCGTGCCACTGGTCGCTTTCGTGCCTGACCATCCGTCGCCCGACTGCCCACCACTGGCCACGCAGCTCGTCGCATTCGTTGCAGTCCAGGTCAAAGTCACCGGACTCCCCGCCGCCACCGAGGTTGACGAAGCCGATAAGGTCACAGTCGGCACGGTCACGGTGACCGCCACGGGGGTTGCGGCCTCGCTTACGGAATTCGAAACGCAGTTCAGGCCGTAATGGTAACTGCCAGCCGATGCCTCCGTCACGGAGCGGGTTCCACTGGCGCCGAGCGTGCCGGTCCAGTTGTCTGCCGTCGTTCCGCCCGAGGCGGTACACGCAGCGCCCGGCGCGCTGGCCCACGTCAAGGTCACCGGTACGCCCGCGGTCACGTTCAGGGAACTCGCCGTCAGTGAAACGGCATAGATTCCAGTTCCGGACAAGTTGACCGCCAGCGGACTCGACCCGGCGTTGACGCTGAGCGTCGCCGAATTGGAGCCCACCGACGTTGGATCGAATGAGACGCTAATCTTACAGGTCGCTCCAACCGCGACCGAGTAGCCGCAATTATTGGTCTGTGCAAACGCAGCGGCGTTCGCTCCGCCTAGCGTAATGCCCGTGACGGGTACCGGCACGACAGCGGTATTCGTCACCGTCACCGAGGTCGGCGCAGTGGCGACGCTCGTCAACTCATTGCCGAATGCAACCGATGCGGGCAACACCGTGAACGTTGGAGCTACGCCGGTTCCGCTGAGTGCCACGGTCTGCGGTGCGACGCCGGTACCGACGTTGACGCTCAAGGTCGCCGTCGCCGATCCCACCGTCGTCGGATTAAATACCAGGCTGATTTTGCAGCTGGCTCCAACCGCAACCGAGCTGCCACAAGTATTCGTCTGCGAGAAGGGCTGCGGACTCAGGGATGAGAGCGCAATGCCCGTGATGGAGAGCGCGATTTTACCAGTGTTCGTCACCGTGACGACGCTCGGCGCACTCGCGACGTTCGTGGCCTGGTTGCCAAACGCGATCGTGGACTGCGACACCGTGTAGCTCGACAATAGTCCGTAGACCATGACGTAACCGACCGAGCTCGCCGTAGGCTTCCAAGTCGGCGCATAGACTCTGCCGTTGGCGACGAGCGGCGGCGCGAATTTCGCAAAGAGACCCAAGTTATCCCGCGCCGAGTTCATCGTGGAATCCCACAGTTCCGTGGCGACGTTATTGGCATCGAACGCATACAGCGCGCCCAGCGACGGCGGAGCGTACTGGGGCTGGCCGCTGGTGACGGCCGTCGCCCACAGCACGCCGCTGCCGGGGGTGTCCGCATTGGCGGAGAGCGCCAAAATCCCCCCCGGCCAGGTCAACGGGGTGCCCGAAGCTTGGGAACTGGGCGTCACTGCGATCGTCGAGCCATTGAACGGGTAGGCCTTGAGCACGTCGTTCGCGCCCCAGTCATAGAGAAGCGAGCCCCCGTTAGCGGTCGATCGCTGCCAAAACACAGGTCCGCCATGAAGCTCGTCGCCTGGAGGGCTGACTTGCAGTTCTTGCACCGCGCCCGCGTCGTTGGCTTGTAATTTCCCCATATTCGCGGTGTTGAGAAGATACATCAGGCCTCTCTTACCGCCCCCGGTGATCAGCGCCGTGCCCGGAATCAGCAGAGGCCCAGAACTCGTCAGATCCTGATCACTCTGATCGAGGTCTGACCAGTTACTCGGCGTGAACCAGTCAACTAGCGTCATGCCCGTCGCTGGATTGAGCTTCAAGGCGCTTTCGTTGAAGTTGTTGATGCCGTCATAGGCACCGCCCGTCCAACCGTTGCCGGCGAATGCGTAGACATAGCCCGAGCTGTCGACCGCCGGTGGGCGTCCCGATTGCCAGACCCCTCCCCCCTGGACCCCGTTGGTCACGGTCGCGAACGCGCCGCTCTGGACGAGCGTTGCTTTGTTGTAGGCCATCAACCAGCCCGCGAAGCCGCCTTGGTCAGAGGCCTCTTCTTCGAGGGCGGCAAAGCCGAACACGACTTGGTTGCCCACGAGCACCAGCGATACCCGCTGAGTCTGATGCGTCGCAACGAACGTCGACCCATGGTAACTAGCGGAGATCACCGTGCCACCGGCAAGAGCCGTCGGCTCAGCGCCGGTCGTCATGTTGACCGCGTGTAGCCGGTAGACCATGGTGTTGTTCTCGAGCGTGCAGGCCACGAGATACAAAAGGTTCGTCGACGGGTCGATCACGGGAGTGCTCAGGATACCGAGATTACCCACGATGTTGCGATTGTTGGCAAATGCGAATTGCGCGTAAGGCACCGGTGTCGCGCCGACACTCTGGGCGAAATTGACGGACCAGAGTTGGACGCCGGTATCGGCATCGAAGGCGAACAGCGTATCGCTCATCGTGGCAACGTAGACGACGTTATGGGTGCCCTGATTGGCGATGGCGACGTTCGGAACGTACAGCGGTTGAGCAAAGATCACATCGTCGACGGCCAGCTTGAACACGAGGCCAAACGTCGACGGCGAAACGTTCGACGTGTTGAGCGTGGTCTCCGTGAGGTTCGCACCGGAAACGCCGGCATCGTATCCGCGCTGTAAGACCGGTTGTGCCGCGTGCGCGGTCGAAGCGCCACATACGCCGAGCGCGATGAACGCCGTGAACGTCAGCGCGCACAACAAATTTCTGACCGTAATGGGAATGCAGCACATATTCGCCAGCCTCAGCGTTTCCGTGACCCGTGAGAAAATCCGCGTGCGCAGCTTGGCCGGCTCTAATTCCGTTTTTTGATTTGATAGCACCGTCGAACGAGCGATGCTGCCGGCCAACGCGTCGCAACATAGCATACGGCGTGGCCCCGAACAAAGGCATTTAGTGCTTCGTACGGATTGTCATAAGGTCGGCCGGACCAACCCTTATGGATCTACAAGGCAGTGGCTTCCAGCGCGCGGCGCTCTTCAGCCGCTCACAGCTTGAGACGGCGGAACAATCCTTCGGGAATAACTCGAATGATGAGCATGATGAGACGCCAGAACGATGGCAGATAAACGACAGAACTCGACCGGTCGATGGACCGGACGATACCGGCCGCGACCTGACTCGGCTTGGCCCATAACGGTCCCTTGGGAAACGCCGCCGTCATGGGGGTGTCGACGAACCCCGGTTTTATCGTGATCACGGACACTCCGCTCTTGTACAGGCGCTGCCGAAGTCCCGATAGAAAAGTGGTCACGAGCGCTTTGGCGCTGCCGTAGACGTAGTTGCTCTGGCGTCCACGATCGCCGGCAACCGAGGAGATCACGGCGATCGTACCCACCTTGCGCTGCTCGAATCTTGCCGCGATTGGGGTCAACATGGTCACGACCGATACCGCGTTATTATGGATCTCCGCGGCCGTGAGCTCCGCCGAATTCTCGCAGGCCTGCTGAACGCTCAGTGTTCCGTAAGCAACCAGTACGGTATCGAGTCCGCCGAGGAACGCTTCGGCTCGATCGAGCATAGGCCCCTGGGCGGACAAATCGGCGGCGTCCATGACCTCGATGCCTACCGATTTTGCGCCCCGTGCCGTGAGGTCTGCAGCGATGGATTCGAGCGCCTGAGCCTTGCGCCCCACCAGAAAAAGGGCGTCTCCACGTTCTGCAAAGATGCGCGCTACTGCCTCGGCAATTGCCGAGGCGGCGCCAACGATCAAAACCTTCCTCATGCGTTCTCCATCACACGCCGCCAAAAACTCGATGAGCAGCGCGGGTCGATGAATCGCGCAAACTCCGACCATCGGGGATACCCGCTGCGAAACAGCTCACCCGGCATGCGCCCGTCCTTCGCAGGATAGAGCCGTCCTCCCGCGTCTCGTACGATTGCGTCGAGTTCCTTGAATAAGCGTTCCAAGCGCTCGCCGCGATTCGGGAAGTCGAGGGCCAAGGTGATGCCCTCTCTCGGGAATGACAGCATACCCGGCGAATCGAGGCTGCCGAATAGTTTGAGCACGGCCAGCATCGAGCCAAGGCCACTGCGCGCGATCGCATTGAGCAGGGCTTCCGTGGCATCCCGTCCGCATTCCATGGGAACGACGCATTGATATTGATAGAAACCGTGGGGGCCGTAAAGGCGGTTCCAGTGCAACAGGTTATCCAGCGGATAGAAGAACGGCTCAAACCGCATGCGGGCGCTTTGTCGCGCGCCTCGTTGCCGATGGTAATACGCGGTGTTGAAGAGTCGCAGCGATGCGCCGTTGACCAAAGAAAACGGTGGAGTAAACGGAATGTTGCGTGGGGACTGCCGCGCGGGTGTCCCCTCTGCTGGCGCTCGTGCATGATTCGCACGTTGCAGCAAACCGCGCCCGAGCCGTCTGCCCTTGCCCAGGCAGTCGATCCACGCGACCGTGTACTCGAACGCATCGCTGGAGTCCGCGCACAGCGCGAGAAATTCATCCAGATTGGAAAATCGGATCGTCTCCACGTCCACCAGCGGGCTCGCGATGCGCCGCAACTGGATCTCAGCCCGTGTAATCGTACCGGTCAAGCCGAGACCGCCGACGGTCGCGGCGAACCAGTCCGGATTTTCCGTGGCCGAGCACTCGATTCGCCTTCCATCGGAACGCAGCAATTCAAGGCGGCGCACGTGTCGCGCGAACGTGCCGGTATGATGATGATTCTTTCCATGCACGTCGTTTGCGATCGCGCCGCCGATCGTCACGAATTTCGTTCCGGGCGTTACGGGCACGAACCATCCGTGCGGCACGACGAGCCGAAGAATGTCGGCCAGCAGCACACCGGACTCACAGGTGAGTGTTCCCGACTCTCGATCGAAGGCGATGAATCGATCGAGCGTGCCCGTTTGCAACAAGGCCCCACCAACGTTGAGGCAGCTGTCTCCGTAGCTGCGTCCGTTGCCATACGGCAGCACGGTCGCCTCGGGCGCGATGTCCGGAAATACCGCATGACGGTTCGCCAATCTTACGATCGCGTGTTCAACGGAAATTACGTTTCCCCAGGAAGAGACGACTTGCGTGGTCATCGATCAGATCGCCGCGGCGACCGTAATGACTGCAAGCAAGCCGATCACGAGGCTCACGGGGTCCTTGAGCGCAAATACCACCGGATCATCGTGCATCGTGCCCCGCTGGGTCTTCATCCAAACGCGGCTGACCCAATACAGCATCAGGACGAAGAGCATCCAAACCACCTTGGGTCGACGGTACAAAGCCTCGATCGCAGGCGAATTGATATACAAAGCCAAGACCAGAACGCTGAGGTATCCCGAAGCGGTTCCCAAGCTCTGCAATAGCGGCAGGTCTTCGACATGGTAACCGCGCCCTTCCGCCCGCAAGCGCTGCTGCCGGCGCATCGCATCGAGCTCCGCGAAGCGCTTGACCAAGGCGAGACTCAAGAAGAGAAACACGGAGAACAACAGCAGCCAGAACGACAGCGGAACCGCGACCGCAGCAGCGCCAGCGATGATCCGTAGCGTATAGAGCCCTGCGAGCGACAATACGTCGAGCAGCACCTGGCCTTTCAGGGCAAAGGAGTATGCGAGCGTCAGCACATAGTAGATCGAGAAAACGACCTGAAACTTTCCGGGCAGAAACGCCGCGATAACCACGCCCGCCGTCAAAAGAATCGGAGCGATGGCGACGCCCGCGAGTATCGACAGATCGCCGGACGCAAAAGGCCGCTTCGACTTGCGGGCGTGCGCTCGATCCGCCTGCAGGTCGAGCAAATCGTTGAGCACATACACCGACGAAGCACAAAAGCAAAACGCCACCACCGCGAGTAGTGCCGCCGTCAGAGCGCGCGGGTCACCGGCGACGTGGGCAGCAAAGAGCGGCACGAGTATCAGCACGTTCTTGGCCCATTGGTGGGGCCGCACGGCGCGCACCACCGCCTTGAGCGTATTCGCGCGTGACGGAAAGGCGCGCAACACCGGCGCGCTACGGGCTGCATTGCGCTCCAGAGCAGCAGAGCCTTGGACGACGATCGCTCCGTTTGAATGCTGCCAAATCGCGATGTCCCGACGCTCGTTGCCACAGTAGTCGAAACCGCGTTCACCGAAACGCTCGACCAGCCGTGCCGCCTTCGACTCGCCGGCCAAATTCGTCGTCGTGTCACTAGCGATGACGCCTTCGAACAAGCCGAGATGCTCGGCAACGGCTTGCGCGAGCCTCTCATTCGCTGCCGTACAGAGCCACAGAGTGCGTCCAGCCAGTTGCTCGGACTTCAGCCAATCGATGAACTCCCGGTTATATGGCAGCGCGGCAGGGTTCAGTTCGACCCGAGCGGCGACTTCCGCCTTGAGCACCGCCTTGCCCCGCAACAGCCAAAGCGGAAGGTGAAACAAATACAGTGGGTTACGCTTGATCAGCAGCAAAACCGACTCCAGCAGCAAATCGCTGCGGATCAGCGTCCCGTCGAGATCCACGCACAGGGGCATGAGCGCGGTGCGCGCGCCGGCTAACACGGTAGTTCCGCCGGTATCGGTCGCTGGCGCAGAACCAAGACCGCAACCCATCCGAGGCACACCGCGAGCCAGAGCGTGACAAACCGGCAGACCAAGGTGACGAGCAAGGCCTGAGTGACCGTATACCCACGGCCTACGAGGAGTGTCGTCATCACAGCCTCCGTGCTCCCAAGTCCGCCCGGCAGGAACGACAAGGCTCCGATGAGCACGGCGACCGCGTAGATGCCCACCGCAATCGCCGGGTCGAGATGCAGCCCTGGGACGATCGAACTCAGGACCCCCAAGCCTAACCCTTCCAGTCCCCAGGCCACCAGGGCAATCGCGAAACCTAGCGCAAGCGGCGCAGGCCGCAGCAAGGGACGGGTCGCAACCAGCGCGGAGCTGAGCGTCAGGAGCGCCGCCCGAAGCGGAGCGGGCAGACCGGGTCTCGCCCTGATCGCAGCGTCGATCCTGACCCAAGGCACCAGCGCTAAAAGCGCGAGCACCGCGGCAACCACCCCGGCGGCGGCGGCCAGGGCGCCGTCGTAGCGCGAGGATCCGGCGATCAGCAGCACCGCGAACACGACCATGGCAATGAGGTCCAGCAGGCGTTCAGCGAAAAACGCCGCGGTCACGGAGGCCAAGGGCACCCCAAGCGGTAAATAATAGCGGGCCCGAACCATCTCGCCGACCTTACCCGGCGAGATCGTGTAAGCGAATCCGGCGGTAAATGTCAGCGCGGCAAAGCCTATTGGCAAGGTGTGCCCCAATCGCGCCAGATAGAAACGCCACCGGAAAATCCGAAAAGCGTAGTTCAACAAAGAGAGCACGGCCGCAAACAAAATCAAATCCCAGGATTGCAGCACGGGCACGAGAGAAAGCTGTGCCAAGTCCCTACGCAGCGCAAAAGCGCACCAGGCGAGGAACGCGAGCACGATACAATGCCCCATGAAGCGCGAGATCGAATGCACGTAGAGATTCCTGAAGTGGTCGACCATCGGTGACCGAAACCAAGCGTTCGTCGCCCGCTCCCCTTGTTCATTTGACCCGACTAGCTGAAAGCTTGCAAGCAATAATACCGGTCGCTCAAGCGCATAGCGCGCATTCGGCGCGCGAGAATCTGCCCGACCACTGGCAGACTAATTGTGGCTCCATTGTTGTAAGCTGGAATCCGCATCGGCATCATAACCATGGCATATTGCAAGTCCCCGTCGTGCCGACGGCGCGATTCCGGTCCTGAGGACCGAATTAAGTAAAACATAAGCATTTAGGGTGAAGATGATAAGGGATCACGAACAGGTCGCTCCGATGACGGTGCAACGGCAAGCTTTTGCGGCCGGGGAACTTCTGCCCTTCGTGATCGGCGCTGGCATTCTTGCGGTCCTCTGGTTCGTGAAATTCGCGGACTCCGGTCTTTGGTACGACGAACTCCAATCCGTGACCTTGGCCGGTCGGCCGTTAGTAACGTCGATCTTCAGCGTCATCGTCTACGACCCGCATCCGCCTCTCTATTACGTTTTGCTACATTTTTGGATGATGTTCGGCCAAAGCGATGGGTTCATTTTGGCGAGTTCGTTGGCATTGATGGTGTCGAGCGCGGTCGTCATCAATGTTCACTGCCGCAGGTATTACGATCGAGCGACGGCGATGGTCGCGCCGTTAATCTTTCTGGTGCACCCATACACTTTCTACTGGTCCGGGCAGGCCCGAATGTACGCGGCGGTGATGCTGTTCGCGATCCTGTGCCAGCACGCGAACGCGGGCTACTTCTTGGCGCAGGAAACGAAAAGTCCATTACCCCGACTCATTTGGATCGTGATCTTCGGCGCCGCCCTCGCCTCGCTGCACAATTCTGGAATACTGTTCAGCGGAACCATCGCTTTATATTGGTTGCTGCGTCACCGCATGGCATCGGTAGAAAGCGGCCCATCTGCCCGCCTCGCGCCATGGCTCGTCGCCCAAGGCTTCGTGGTGTTGTTATCGCTACCGTTTGTGGTGCACAGCTTGCTCGAGCATCTCGGGCACACCGAGCGTCCGAATTTCATCGATTTGGTCGCCGCTTTTGCCAGCATGACCATCGGACCCGAGCATCTGGCGGTAGCGCCGATGATCGCGGGAGCGCTTGCAACCCTGATCGTGCTCGCGCTCGCCGCGCGGTCGGCCGATCTGCGCCTGACGGGAGGGATTCTGATCCTTTTCCCGATCCTCGTGTTTTGGGTGATTTCGAATCTCGTTAAGCCGATTTGGATTGCCGATCGCCTGTTCGCTTTCCTTGTGCCATTTTTCTGCATCATCGCGGCCAGTGTGCTCACATCGCGCGCGCGCGGGTCGATCGCAGGGGGGACCGTGCGGGGTCGCGGCTTGGCATTGGCGGCCGGGGTCCTACTGACGGCCACCGTGATTGCCGGCGACCGGCAAATTCTCGATTCCTACGTGAAGCCGACGGACTGGCGGCGCGCGGCGGAACTGGTGAAATCGGCTGCACCCGACGGGGCGACGGTGGAGACCAACAACGTGCGTGATCGCTGGTCGATCAACTGGTATTTGTTAGGACCGGAATGGGACAAAGGCATCCAGGGGGCGTTCTTCGAGGCGTTGCATCGGTCTGGGCCGAGCAGTCCAATCAAACGACTAACCATGATCCGTGATGCGATGGAGAGCTATGAGACGGAAAGGTCGCATGGCAAGTTTGTCGTCGAGTCCGAGCTTGCGGAGCACGGTCCGTCGAGCCAGCCCGTCTTCGCGTTCACTCAACATTGTCCGGCGAGCGAGTTTTGGAATATTTTCTTGGCCGATCCGAAGCGCGAGCCGAATCCGGACTTCCTGTCGAGATATCAGCCCCTTCCCCCGATCAAAGGCATCTGTGGCTATGTTAGCCAAGCAATGGCGAGCGGGATCACGCAATAGGCCGTCGGCCTTAGCGGAAGTCCACGTAGGCTCACAGAAAAGAGGACGTAAGACCGATGGTTCCAGGAATCAATTTTCGCCACGCGATCGTCACGCGCTTCAATGTACGGTATCCGGAGGACGCGCAGAAACGGCGCGCCGTCAAGGGATTGGACCCCGCATGGCTCACCGAGCGGTTCGACCTTTTTGAGAAATACTGCTTACCATCGGTGATGGCACAGACCTGTCAGGACTTTATTTGGCTCATCTACATCAATAGTGACACACCGAGGGAGTTCTTGGATCGGGCCAACCGGGTACGCAATGGCCGCGAGAATATTCGCTTCATGTTGTGCGAGATCTATGAACCGGGGTTGTCGGAGCAGCGTGACGTCAAAAAGGAGATGGTACCCGCCCCAGAATGGCTCCTGACCACGCGACTCGATAATGATGACGGTTTGCGATCCGATTTCGTGGAGCGATTACACAAGAGTCTGCGCTTTTCCGGTATGGAGGCGATCAACTTTCCTACCGGGGTCGTGTACACGGGTGAAAAGACCTATCTCCATCGTCACGAGAGCAATGCGTTCCTGTCGCTCTTCGAGCCTTTCAAGGATTGCAAGACCGTCGGGTCCGTTCAGCACCCGGAAATGTCTAAATTGGCCCCCGTTCGTCAGATCGAAGGCGACCCAGCTTGGTTGCAAGTCATTCACGACGGTAACATCTCGAATCGGGTGCGCGGCAGACGCGTCCCCGTCAAAACGGCGCTGGAAGGGTTTCATATCGACGGGGAGGAGAACGCGTCCAAGCGCATGGAATCTCCGGTGACGCTCCTGTTCGACAACTTCGTCTATGGTGCCTGGCGGTTGGCACGGGACCAATGCATTGAAATTCTGAAGTTCTTGCGACGGGTCGCAAAGTCGAGCTAAGACAATGGTTGGAAAATCGACGGCTTGTGACATAAGTTGGAATGGAGTGCCAACGCCTACCCGACCCTAAGAATCGGCCGAGATGTTTCCGGAATTGAGTTTTCATCCCATGCTTTCGCTGTGCTATCTTTGTGTGATGCATTTCTCAATAGATTCGCAAAGTCAATCTGTCAGTTGTATCCAGGGATCGTCCCTCCTCTCAAAATTCAGTCCTGATAGTAGTTACCTATGAGCAAGATTTACGAAGCTTTGCGTCGGCACGATCAGAACCCTACGGACCGTGAATCGTCATTGGCGGCACCCACATGGTCGGGTGAAGATGGTTTTTTCAAGGCGAATCGCCCCGCTCAGACATTGTTCCGCTCGATCGAATCCATGCTCGACGGCCTTCAAGGGGGTGCCACGATCATGTTTTCGTCCGCTCAGTCGGGAGAGGGAAAGACGACGGTTTGCGGCAGCTTTGCGGCGACCGTGGCACAAAATTTTGGGAAGTCCGTTCTAGTCTTGGATGCTGACCGCGCACATGTGCTCACGCACCACTTTGGCAGCAACACAGAGATCAATTTCTCCACGCTCGAAAAGAATCCTGAGGGTATTCTTCAAGCGGGCAAGAAATTTAGTGCGAGCGGGTCAATCTCCGTTGTGCCGATTGGGTCCGCGCCTGGTTCAGGAGCTGGCAGCAGCCTTGAAATCACAGGATTTGCGGCGGCAAAGAGTGCGCTCTCCAAGACATTCGATTACATCTTGATCGACGCGCCTTCGGTATCGGACGTTTCCTGGGCACCCATGCTCGGCGCCGCGGCGGATGGCGTAGTGCTCGTCGTCCAAGCAGAACATACCCGATGGCCGGTCGTCCTGAACTCCAAGGAAGAATTTGAAGGGAACGGCGCAAAGGTACTCGGCGTATTTTTGAACAAGCGGCGCTTCTATGTGCCGGATAGCATATATAACCGAGTCTAAAACGCATTAGTCCCTCAGAGTTATTCGCTGATGAGTTTTCTTTCGTAGACCAGCGTGATTGCGTACACGTGCCCTTGCTACTTACCCGCCTCTAATACCGTACGTCTCCGAGCATCATGAACATAGTGCTCATCTCGACAACCGACATGAAAGGCGGAAGAGCCGATCTTCGCAGCCGCATGTTGCAATCTTTGGTCGAGTCGCAAGTGACGCTAAACAACGATCGTATGGCTTTGGAATTCCTACTCCAAAATTGTTCATCCGAACACGCGAACTCCGGCGAAACACCTTTGCCTTCATTCGTTCGCCCCGTTTCCATGGAGGGTCGAGTTCCCCTTTCAAGCGCTCGCAACATTCTATTACGGCGATTGGCGGGCAATGGCGCCATTCCTCCGGATGGTATCGTCGCTTTTCCCGACGACGATTGCTGGTATCCGCCCGGATTCTTGACTCACGTAGCGGAGCTTTTTTCCCGCGATCCATCGCTCGACTTCTGGTTCTGTCGATATTCCTCGCGACCGTCAGTCGCCTCGTTCGCGGCTGGGGCTGCTGTAATTGCTCGAACCAAGGATGTCGTGCGGAACGCTTCGTCCAACACCATTTTCTTGCGTGGGCGGGTCGTTAACGCAATTGGAGAATTCGACGAGGAGTTGGGGGTGGGCACACCGCTGGGTGGCGCGGAAGATCTCGACTATGCACTGCGCGCCCGCCGTGTCGCGCGCAAAGTCGCCTTCTGCAATGCGTCACTGGTTGGGCATCGCGACAAACAGCCCGAAATTCGCGCTCGCTATTACATGAGCAGTCTCGTAGTACTCGCTCGTCATGCCCGTACTGGTGCAAGCAAATCATTTCTCCGAAGCATCGCGGTGGGCCTCTACCTCACCCTACGGCGCGAACTATCGATCCGCAAATTCGCGGAGGCACTCACTCGAGCTTTTGAATCGTACAAAAGGGCTCGTGGCGAAGTACTCCGACCGTTCCACAAACTTACAGCTCCGTTCGACAAACTCGCCTGAAAGGCAACTGCACGGATAGTGTCTGCTGAGTGTTGATCCTTCGCTACCTGCGTATTCAGACTGTTGGTGAACGCGATTTCCAGCGCATCGTGAACGCAGATTCCAGACGAACGTGAACACGATTCCAGCGCCATCGTAAACGTTTTCGGGGTAAGCACTCCAAAATCCCCGTCGTATGAGATGAGCCCCGGCGCCGCTGGCATCGTCGTCATTTGATCACCGATGGGGCTCGATTAACCCCCTCCTGGTATTTCGCGAGAGGCCGGAGCAGGTGTTGGCCGCGTCAGGCGGCGGTCGGTTGCGCGGCTTCCGGCGATTTGTTCTTCTGCTTGTCCAGCAAGGCCTTGACGTTCCACGGCAGCAGGGTTTCGATCTGCTCGACGGTGTCGGCAGCCGGCAGATGTTCGAACAGATGGTTCAGATACGCGTACGGCTCGATGTCATTGATGCGGCAGGTCATGACCAGCGAGAACAGATTGGCGCTCGCCTGCGCGCTGCTCTCGTCGTAGCTGAAGAGCCATGCTTTTCTTCCCATCGAAGCGCCGAGGTCTCCGCCTTGCGACGCGCCAGACCCACCAGTCCTAACAACCCGCTTCCCAGCAGCCACGCCGCACCCGGTACCGGCACGGCGGAGACTTGTCCGGGGCTCACCGCCAAG
>Ga0116226_10003029_pt1 | contig 14776 bp, 9 predicted proteins | sample S1TSphfallax_FD_89692 | JGI IMG/M metagenome (GOLD analysis project Ga0116226, IMG submission 89692) | Host-associated microbial communities from peat moss isolated from Minnesota, USA - S1T2_Fa - Sphagnum fallax MG | ecosystem: Host-associated > Plants > Peat moss > Unclassified | place: USA...
AGGCAGGGGGAGCAGGGGAAGCAGGGGGAGCAAGAAAAATGATTTGTATCAATAATTTCGTTAAATGGTATTAGGTCTGTATTCCATGCAATTGAGAACTGCTATATTTCCCCTTTTTAAGTTATTATCTTACTCAGATACAGCTTAATTAGAAATTTGTCAAGCAAAAAATAAGCTATTTTAAAATATCATGGGTTTGTGTTACAATCCTGAATTGAAGTGCGGATATAAAATTGCCAGAGCATCCCCATGCACAACAAATTATTTAATAGTAATATCGACAACGCTAACATCGAGAACGATCGCATTTTGTTAACTCCCAATGAGATCAAATCAAAATTACCTTTAACACAATTAGCCGAACAAAGAGTTTTAGCGTATAGGCAGCAAATAGAACATATCCTCGATTTTCAGGATCGGCGAAAATTTATAGTAGTTGGCCCATGCTCAATCCATGACCCAAAAGCAGCACTAGAATATTCTGAAAGATTGAAAGCATTGTCGGAGCGAGTTCAGGATAACCTGCTACTCATTATGCGAGTATACTTTGAAAAACCAAGGACAACCGTCGGTTGGAAAGGATTGATTAATGATCCAGATATGGATGATTCCTTCCATGTAGAGAATGGTTTATTAATTGCACGGGATCTATTATTAAAAATTACAGAATTGGGATTACCTGCTGGCACAGAAGCACTAGATCCAATTATACCTCAATACATTAGTGAACTAATTACATGGTCTGCGATTGGGGCACGCACAACCGAATCACAAACTCACCGCGAAATGGCAAGTGGACTTTCGATGCCTGTGGGTTTTAAAAACGGTACTGACGGCAATATTCAAGTAGCTTTGAATGCCTTACAATCGGCTGGAAATCCGCATAACTTTCTGGGAATTAATCAAAACGGACAGGTTAGCGTCTTTCAAACTAAAGGTAATGGCTACGGTCACGTAATTTTAAGGGGTGGTACTCAGCCCAACTTTGATGCAGCAAATGTCAAACTGGTAGAAGAGAAATTAAAACAGGCAAATTTACCACCGAGAATTGTAATCGACTGTAGCCACGGTAATACCAATAAAGATTATAAATTACAAGGTGCTGTCTTAGAAAATATTATTCAGCAAATAGTGGATGGTAATACGTCAATAGTTGGCATGATGCTGGAATCACATTTATATGAAGGTAGTCAAGCAATTACTGGTAAACAAGAAGAATTAAAATATGGTATTTCTGTAACTGACAAATGTATTGGCTGGGAAGAAACCGAAAAAATTATTTTAGCTGCTCACGAAAAACTTAAATATATACCACAGTTTGGATTTTCTCTGTGTCCATCGGTGTCAACTTAAGTAGGACTTAGCGAAGAAGAATTCAGGAGTCAGAATGTATTCTGACTCCTTTTCATGCAAAACTTTAGCCGAAAAGAAAGATTTTCAGGTAGAGGCAATACCCTGTGGGTACTCCGTTAGAGAACTCGTAGAGTAGGGTGATTTCATCCGAAAAAAGAAAAATATGAAAGCCTCTATTTCTCGTTTTGAGCCATAGATTTTGACCTCACTTCCATTCCTCTCCCCCACGGGGGGAGAGGCTTTGATACCTGGTTTAAATTTTTCTCTGATGGGATGAAACCACCCTGCGTTGGAGAACTCGTAGAGTAGCCGCTTTGCGTCTACATACATTGCCCCCAGAACAGATGTGGTTTTGAAAATCATCCATATTTGGCCTTTTCTATCAATGCATAAATCCTAATTGATTGCTGGTATTTTAGTCGCAAAAACGAAATAAGGCAGGGTTTACCTGCCATGTGTGTCACTATAAATCAGCTTCATTTCATTCATCTAAGGATTGCACATTTGATTGACAAAGATATTACCGACTTATGTCATAACTATGACTGCACCAGTTGCAACCAGGATTTGAAAGTTAGGCTACCATCAATTGCTCAAGTCTTGTCTAAAACTAAATTTTTGGGTAATGGCACAGTTAGCCCAAAAATCTAGCTAGAAGTCTTGAAAGCCATACCTTTGCTACCTTTTGAAGAAAAATCGCTGAAATTTAACTTGGCCAAGCTTTTTCCGCAATGCCTCCATGTAAATGTAAAACACTGGAGTCAGATAGAGAGTCAATATCTGAGAAAACAGCAATCCACCAACGATCGCAATTCCCAAAGGACGACGTGCTTCTGAACCGACTCCTGACCCCAGAGCAATGGGCAATGTCCCAATCAAAGCTGCCATCGTCGTCATCATAATTGGACGGAAGCGCATCAAGCAAGCGGCATAGATGGCATCAAAGGTATTTTTCCCTTCCTTTCGCTGCGTTTCAATAGCAAAGTCCACCAGCATAATCCCGTTTTTCTTGACAATGCCCACTAGCAAGATGATGCCGATGAAAGAGTAAAGATTTAAATCAACCTGGAAAATCAGCAGCGTCAGTAATGCGCCAAAACCCGCCGAAGGTAGACCGGAAAGAATGGTAATTGGGTGAATGAAATCCTCATAGAGGATACCGAGAATCAGATAGATGACTACAATAGACACCAACAACAGCACGCCTAAATCGTTGAAGGACTGTTGGAAGGTTTGGGCTGAACCCTGAAAGCTGGGGGTAATTGTTGAGGGTAACACCTCACTAGCTGCTTCCTTGATGGCATCTGTAGCCTGACTGAGAGACGTTCCTGGGAGAGTGTCAAAAGAGATAGTTGAAGAGGGGAGTTCCGCAACGTGATTGACAGTGAGGGGACCGACATTCTGGGTGATATTGGCGATCGTACTCAGGGGAACCTGTTGTCCAGTACTTGATTGTACATAGAGCATTGATAGGGCGGTGGGATCTCGCTGAAACTCCGGTTTCACTTCTAAAATTACATAGAATTCGTCATTTGGGGTAAAAATAGTAGAAATCTGGCTGGAACCATAGGCGGCGCTAAGGGTTTGTTCAATTTGTTGTGCGGTAATGCCAAGAGTTGCGGCTTTGTTGTGGTCAACTTCGACTTCTATCTGAGGAGTGCTGAGTTGTAAATCGCTGTCAACGTCCCGGAGTCCTGGTAGGGTTTTGACTTTATCCAGAAGTTTAGGAACATATTGGCGCAGGTCTTGCAAATTCAAGCTCTGCAACGTGAACTGATATAGCGAATTAGTTTGTTGACCGCCGATGGAAATAGCTGGCGGAGAGCGGAGGAATGTCTTAATCCCAGTTGTACGTCTCAACTTGGGGGTTAGCTCTTGAATGATTTGGTCAGCAGTGAGTTGACGTTGATCACGTGGCTTTAGCAAGATGGTAATTCGCCCGCCATTGACTGAGGCGTTGGGGCCACTTGCACCCACAATGGAGTCAACTGCTTGAATGTTAGGGTCTTGACGAATGATGTCAACGACTCTTTGCTGGTGACGCAGCATATCATCAAAAGAAATATCTTGCGCGGCTTTCGTATTCGCCATCAATTGTCCAGTGTCTTCCGTAGGAATAAATCCTTTAGGAACGATAACGAACAGATAGACAGTCATTAGCAGCACAATGCCAGAACCAATGAGTGTCATCAGACGGTATTTTAAGACGGGCTTCAGCGTCCAATCATATACCCGCAGTAGTGAATCAAATCCTCCTTCTAAGACTCGATATACCAGATTTGGTCTTTGCTGATGGGATGAAGTTAGAAAGCGACTACACAACATTGGGGTGAGACTGAGGGAAACAAAACCCGAAACCAAAATTGCCACAGCGATGGTCACGGCAAATTCATGAAATAATTTACCGATTATTCCACTCATAAACATAATGGGGATGAACACCGCCACCAGAGAGAGGGTCATTGATAAAATTGTGAAGCTGATTTCCTTTGATCCCTTCAATGCCGCCTCTAGGGGAGAATCGCCCATTTCCCGATAACGGACGACATTTTCCAACACCACGATCGCATCATCCACGACAAAGCCCACGGAGAGGGTCAACGCCATGAGTGAGATGTTGTCTAGGGAGAAGCCCGACAGATACATCACAGCAAAAGTGCCAATAATGGCCACAGGTAACGCCAAACTGGGAATCAGCGTCGCCGTGATGTCACGCAAGAATAAGAAAATGACCAATATAACTAGACCAATCGAGAGAACCAAGGTAAATTTCACATCGTTGACAGAGGCTCGGATTGTCTGGGAGCGATCGTACATAATCCCAATCTCAATCGATTTGGGAACTTGTTCGCGGAGCGTAGGTAGAAGTGCCTTGATGCCATCAACGATATTTACCGTGTTGGCTCCGGGCTGCGGCTGCACGGCAAGAACAACAGAATTCTGGTTTTTCACCTTCTGATCGTTATACCGATTCGAGACTTTGTTGTTTTGTACACTGTCAATCACCTGCCCCAGATCCTGGAGCCGCACGGCCGCACCATTCTTATAAGTTACAAGTAGCTTGCGATAGCCGGCAGCGTCGGTAAGTTGACCGTTCGCCTGAATCGTATAACTTTTGTCAGGGCCAGAGAGAACACCGGTTGCTAAATCGACATTTCCCTGTTCAATTGCAGTTTGCACCTGAGTTAAACCAATTCCCCTTGATGCCAACTCTCGCGGGTCAACCTGGACGCGGACTGCATATTCCTGTTGACCAAAGACCTGTACCTGAGCAACACCATTAATCATTGAGATTGGCTGACCAACTGTCACCTCTGCGTATTCATCTACTGTATAGATTGGCTGTGTCTCAGAATACATATAGAGGAAGATAACTGGTGAGACAGACGGGTTGACTTTGCGGTAGGTGGGCGGGTGAGGCATTCCGGTGGGCAGTTGTCCTGCTGCTGCTGAAATGGCAGCCTGCACGTCTTTTGCTGCATCCTCCACTCTGCGGCTAAAGTCAAATTGGAGGGAGATACTGGTGCTGCCAGTTGAACTGGTGGAATTAAATGAATTGAGTCCGGCAATTTCGGTAAATTGTCTTTCTAGGGGTGTGGCGACCGAAGATGCCATTGTTTCTGGGGTGGCACCAGGGAGAGTCGCAGAGACAGTAATAAAAGGATAATCAACGTTCGGTAGCGCACTGATGGGTAATAGTACATAACTCATCAGACCGAAGATGAGGATACCAATCATGACCAAAGTGGTCATAACCGGACGACGAATGAAGAGTTCTGAAAGGTTCATGGGTTGTGTTATCCCAGAAATTTGGTAGCGATGCGATCGCCAAATATTATAATGTCAACGTGAGTTTGATAAATATGCGATCTGACTTTTCCCGGTATCTAGAAAACCTCTCTTCTACAAGGAGAGAGACTTTGAACTTTCCCCCTGAGAGCGTCGGGAAGAGAGTTAGGTTTTTCGTGGGTTTTTCCATATAACGTGAAAGATCAGATGTGTGATAGATGCAAAAATTCTCAGTAGTTAAGCGTAAATAAATTAAACTTTGTCATGATCATCCTTGTTTGGAGCGATGAATCGCTCACTACGAACCAGGATTTTTTTTGATATTTAATTATGCCTAACTACTTATCTCTGATTTCCAAACATCTCTAACGCCTCCTGAACTGCTTCTTGAACAACTGGATCTGGATCTTCTAGAAGCTGCGATACAAACTCCATAGCCTCAAATGCTTTGATTTTTCCTAAAGCAAACGCTGCCCTACTACGAACCCATTTGTTAGGGTGTTGAAGTACTTGAATTAAGGCATCTACGGCTCGAAGTTCTTCGAGTACTAATACTACAGAAAAGCCGGAATCATATTTTTCGCCTTCCAGTAGATTCAGAAGAGTATTAACTACTTTAGTTTTCAGGCTACTTAGCGGGATTTCTATTCCATAGCTATTGCTCATATATAGGTCATCATGAAGTAGCTGTACAGTTTGCCAAGAAGAATCTTCAGGAAATATTTTCAGAAATCTTTCGAGAGCTAAGTCTGTAATTCCTGAGTTGTATTTTCGATATGCAGCAGCATATTTTTGATCATCTTTCTCTATGTAACCTTTACAACTGATGAATAATCCCCCAGTCTCGTAAGATTCTGCCATAGTCAACATCATAGCTGTTAAATTGGTGTATCGCAGTGAAATTTCTACAATTTCGGAGATATGAATTACAGGAGAAGTTGTTTGTTCATCATCCGTTGCCACAACTGCTAAAAACTCCATATCCGACATACAGACTGGCAAGACAGGTTTACCTGCATACTTATACATCGGGGCTATTTCTTCATGTTCTCCTACCCAAGTTTCAGCCTCTTTCACTGCTGACTCTAAACTTAAAAGAAACATATAATCAAATATCCAATCATCTGCACATTCATCAATTGGATATCCATTTGACCATTCATAAATTTCCTGAACTTCTTTGGATACTTTAAACGATAGGGTACTCAACACATTCTCTATTTTTAATGGGCTTAAACCTGATGCCGATGATGCAATCTTTCCTGGATAATTTCCTTGAAACCAGTAATTAATTCGGTTTAAGGCATTTTTAAGATCCGACATAAGTTCTTAATTGTAACTCGTAACCAAGAAAATCATATTTAGCAAATTTATCTGTAGAACAGATATAAAATCCTAAATTATTGATTGAAGCCCATGCATTCATACATGGGGTCAATCTAAAATCCAAAATCCAAAATCCAAAATTTGTTGTTGCTTGTTGAATATCAGGAACGACTTCCTGAAAATGAGAAGATCCGACGGAACTGAACTTGACTGAGCTTGTTCCGCCATGATTCCATGTAGATATAGAACACAGGTGTTAAATACAGGGTCAATACCTGAGAAAATACCAGTCCCCCCACAACCGCAATCCCTAGAGGCCGGCGGGATTCGGAGCCAGCCCCAAATCCGATCGCTATGGGCAAGGTTCCCATTAGTGCTGCCATCGTTGTCATCATAATTGGGCGGAAGCGCACCAAACAGGCTTGATAGATCGCCTCAGACGGCTTTTTCAATTCATTTCGCTGGGCTTCAATGGCAAAGTCCACCATCATGATGCCGTTTTTCTTGACGATGCCCACCAACAGAATTATCCCAATAAAGGAGTAAACATTCAGTTCAACATGGAATATGATCAGCGTTAACAATGCCCCAAAACCTGCTGAAGGCAAACCGGAAAGAATCGTAATTGGGTGAATGAAATCCTCATAGAGAACACCCAGGATCAGATAAATTACTAGGACGGCGATCACTAACAGTAAACCCAAACTCGGTAGTGAACTTTGAAATACCTGACTTGCGCCCTGAAAGCTCGTGGTAATGCTGTCAGGAATCACCTGATCAATCAGTTTTTGAATCTCTTGGTTGGCATTTCCCAAGGACACACCGGGGGCGAGGTTAAAGGAAATGGTGGCGGAGTTCATCCGACCGACATGATTGACCATTAAGGGGCTTACCCCCTGAGATATTTTGGCGAATGTCTTGAGAGGAACTGCCAGTCCAGTACTGGAGTTAATGTATAATGTCAACAGAGCGTTGACATCCTGCTGATACTGGGGTTCTAATTCCAGAATCACCTGATACTCATTGGTCGCTGCATAGATGGTTGACACTTGGTAGGAGCCGTAGGCATTTCTGAGGGTATCTTCGATTTCCTGGCCGGTGATCCCATAAGTTGAGGCTTTATCGCGGTCAACGTCAACTTTGATTTGGGAAGCAAACTGTAAATCGCTGTTGACATCTTGGAGTTCTGTCAAGGTTTTCAGCTTGTCAACAAGTTGAGGAACATATTCCTGCAAGGGTTTGACATCAGAACTCTGGAGCGCAATTTGATAAAGTCCTGTACTTTGTTGAGCGCCAATGGGAATCGCTGGGGGATTTTGTAAGAATACTTGGATGCCTGGAACATTGGCGAGTTTGGTTCGCAAATTTTGAACGATTTCGTCGGCACTAGCTTGGCGAGCTGATCGCGGTTTTAAGCGAATAAACAAACTCCCCGAATTGGGTGCAACTGCTGCCCCACCGCCACCAGCACTCGCTCCCGCCCCGATATTAGAGTTGACTGCATCTACGTTCGGGTCTTGGCGGATCAGGTTAGCAACTGTCTGTTGATGCTGGACAAGATTATCGAAGGACGCATCCTGTGCTGCTTGGGTAATGCCTGTAATTTGTCCGGTATCTTCGCTAGGAATAAAGCCCTTGGGAACTATCATCAACAGCCAAACTGTCACCCCCAATAGAACGAAAGATAAAATCATCGTGGTGCGGTGATATTTTAAGACTTTTTTGAGACTCCAATCATACAGAGCAAGAAAGCGATCGAATACGTATTCTGAAGCTTGATATAACCGACTTTGATGGCTATGATCCACAGGACGGAGAAAACGACTGCACAACATCGGAGTCAGAGTCAAAGACACAAAACCTGATACCAGAATTGAAACTGCGATTGTCACAGCAAATTCATGAAATAATCGTCCCAGCAATTCACTCATGAACAACATGGGGATGAACACTGCTACTAAGGAAAGGGTCATCGACAGGATTGTGAAACCAATTTCTCTCGACCCATTCAACGCCGCTTCTAGCGGGCGTTCCCCCATTTCCATGTGACGGACGATATTTTCCAGCATGACGATCGCATCATCCACTACGAAGCCCACCGAAAGGGTCAACGCCATCAGCGACAGGTTATCTAGTGAGTAGTGCAGCAAATACATCACAGCAAAGGTACCAATCAGCGACACGGGTAATGCCAAACTGGGAATCACTGTGGCCGAGAGGTTCCGCAAAAATAGGAAAATTACTAAGATCACCAGAGCGATCGTCAGAATCAACGTAAATCTGACATCATCGACCGAATCTCGAATTGACTGAGAGGCGTCATAGAGAACACCAACTTCCACGGATGCCGGAATCTGGCTTCGCAACTTCGGGAGCAATTTCTCAATTGTATCTACGATTTGCACCGTATTGGTTCCGGGCTGTCTTTCTATGGTGATAATAATGGCGCGGGTATTGTTGTACCAGCTTGCTACTTTGTTATTTTGTACACTGTCAAGTATCCGACCCAGTTGATAGAGATAGACGGGGGCACCATTTTTGTAAGACACAATCAGCTGGCGATAAGCAGCCGCATCCTCGAGTTGACCGTTGCTCTGGACTGTAAAATTTTTGTAATTTCCCGAAAGACTGCCGGTAGGCAAATCGACGTTACCTTGTTGAACCGCCGTTGTCACCTGATCTAGCCCGATTTGCCGCGCTGCCAATTCTCGCGGATCGAGTTGAATTCGAGCCGCATACTTTTGGGAACCGTAGACAGCTACCTGTGCCACCCCACTGATTGTAGATAGCTTTTGTGCCAGATAAGTCTCGGCATAATTGTCTACCGTGGAAAGGGGCAGAGTGGGAGAGTCTAAGTAAAGGTAGAGAATGGGTTGATCTGCGGGGTTAACTTTACTGTAGGTGGGAGGATTGGGTAAATCGGTAGCAATTTGCCCGGCTGCTCCCGATATCGCTGCTTCCACATCCTGCGCTGCATCATCAATGTTCCGGCTCAGGTCAAATTGCAGTGTAATTTGAGTCTGGCCGAGAGTGCTAGTTGAGTTGAGCGAATCGAGTCCAGCAATGCTGGAAAATTGCTTCTCTAGAGGACGGGCAACCGTTGCTGCCATCGTTTCGGGGCTGGCTCCCGGTCGGGCGGCACTTACCTGAATTGTGGGATAATCTACACTTGGTAAATCGCTGATTGGCAGCAAGCGATAACTCATCAAACCGAAGATTAAAATCGCTGCCATCACCAAAGTCGTCATGATCGGGCGGCGGATAAATATTTCTGAGAGGTTCATGAATCACCTCCGCCTGAATTAGGGGCATGATTTTTCCTTGACTTCGAGGAATTTGCATCTACATTATTTGAGCCATTGCCCGCTGTTTTGACGCGGATTTTGTTCCCCGAAACGAGATTCGCTTGACCATCGGTGACAACTTTATCACCTGGTTTTGGCCCTTTCTGAACCACATCTAATCCATTAATGCTGCTACTGATTGTAACTGGAACATTTTCCACCGTCATGTCGGGCTTGACTACGAAGACAAACTGGCCATTCGGACCATTCTCCACGGCTTGGGAGGGAAGAACTGTAGCATTGGGTTCTTCAGTCAGTGTCAGTGTGGCGTTGACAAATTGACCAGGAAACAAGGGTCCTTGAATGTTGTCAAAGTCGCCAATTAGTTGAATTGTCCCCGTGGTGGTATCGACCGTATTATTCACAAATGTCAAAACACCTGGTGTCGGATGACCTTGACTATTGGGGAAGGTTACATCTACCGTCAGCTTGCCATTCTGCATATACTTTTGTACTTGGGGTAGATTTGCTTCGGGAATGGAAAAAGCAACTTCAATCGGGTGAACTTGGGTGATGGTCAGCAGTGGAGTCGTGCTGTTGGCTTGTGCCACATTGCCCTGAGTCACCAGAATATTGCCAGCGCGACCATTAACCGGGGCATAAATTTTGGTATAAGATAATTGCACTTTGGCATTGTCCAATGCTGCTTGGTCGGAACGGACAAGGTCCTGAGCATTAACGATCGCTGCTTGATCGCCCTTCACAACTGCTCCGGCATTAATCAGCGCGACTTGATCGCTTTTCAAAACTGCCTGAACATTCGCGATCGCTTCTCGATCTGCCTGAAGTGTTGCTTTAGCTGTTCGGATGTTTTCGACGTATTGCTGTGCTGTATCCAAGCTGATAGCGCCCTTCTTATACAACACACCATAGCGATCGCTCTGTCCCTGGGCAAAATCTACTTGTGCTTGATCCTTGACCACAGTTGCTTGGGCTTGTCGCACGGAGGCTATGTCTTTAATTAAGGTCGCCCTAGCCTGGTCTACTGCACCCACGTCTCTAGATAATGTAGCTCTAGCTTGTTGTACCGAGGCTTGGTCTTTAGCTACAGTTCCTTCAGCTTGGTTGATGGCAGCAATTTCTGATCGGTCATCCAGGGTAAACAAAAGTTGTCCCTTTTTCAACTCTTGACCTTTCTTGAAATAAACTCCAAGGATTAGTCCAGTAACTTGGGACGTAATCGATGCCGTAATCCTCGATTGCACAGTGCCGATCGCTTCCAATTGGATCGGAACCGTTTTTTGTGTCACCATTGCCACAGTTACAGGTGTCACTTGCTGCTTATTGCCTTTAGTTTTGTCTGTCTTGCCTGCACCTGCACGGATACCAAAAATAACCAGTCCAACCAGTAATATCACGCCCAAAATTCCCAAAATAATCTTTTTTGGCGATCGTGGGAGCTGCGGCTCCATACTGTTATCAGTCAAACTGTCATTAGGAATTTCATTGTTCATCACAAGTCCACTGGATTTTTGTTTATTTCTTTTTCAATACTTACTGAGCTGCTGCTGTAGAAGGTTGAGAGCTTGCTTTTCTATCTGCCGGACTCGTTCTCGACTCATACCCATGCGCTGACCAATCTGTTCTAGAGAAAGTTTGTGTCCATCTATCAAGCCAAAGTGCAAAGTTAATATTTCTTGTTGTTGCTGAGGCAGATTTGCCAATAAAACTTCAATTTCCTGATTGAGAGATTGGTCAGTGTTATAGCCATTGGAAGAATATTTCCAGTCTTCTATTAAATCTTGCAATTGTACCTCTTTATCTGAACCAACTCGAATATCTAGAGAGATAGTTTGACGAGCCAAAAGCATAAATTCTCGAATCTGACTAGGTTCCCAAGAAAGTGTCTTAGCAATTTCTGTACTAGTAGGAATGCGACCCAGTTTTTGAGATAACTCTCGCTGAACCCGCTTAATTTTGTTTAACTTTTCATTGATGTGAATGGGTAATCTAATTGCGCGTCCTTGCTGGGCGATCGCTCTGGTAATTCCTTGACGAATCCACCAGTAAGCGTAGGTTGAAAACTTATATCCTAGACCCGGATTGAATTTCTCAACTCCTCTCTCTAAACCCAAAGTACCTTCTTGAATCAAGTCCATCAGTTCTAAGTTTCGTCTCTGATATTGCTTGGCAATTGATACCACAAGCCGGAGATTAGCCGTCATCATTTTCTGCTTGGCTTTTTTACCTTCATTTAGCTGCTGAAGTAGTTCCTGTTCACTTAACTGCATCTGGTTAGCCCATTCTGACAGCGTGGGTGGACGTTTTAATTCAACAGTTAGTTTTTCCGATTCAGCAAGTATTGTCATCATCTGCTGAATTTGTTGGGCAAAAAAAACTTCCTGCTCATGAGTTAACAAAGGTATCCGGCCAATTTGTTGAAGATAGGTACGAACTGCATCAGTTGGATAGTGAGATGCTTGGCTTGTGTTACTAGCTGTAGGATCTAGGACTTTTAAGTTACTCATGGTGAGTTAGCCTCTATCTATTAATTAGGGTGTTTGGAATTAGGAAAAAACCGCAGATAGTGACTTGATGAGCCATAGAGGGTTTTATAAAAAAACCAGGTATCAAGCACTAGCTCCAAAAGAGCAATCAACACCCAAATTGCTAAAGAAACAATTACAGGTAGGCTGAGATCGGGAAATTTCCTTTGCAAATCGATAATGCCAAATAACAGCAAAAACAGGAGGGAAACTCCCAGAAGAAAAGACAACTTAACGATCGCGAGAATGAAACGGCTGATCTCTAGGATGCGATTGTAAAGTCGGGAAAATCTCTCCAGTATTTCTTCCATATTATTGATGACAAGTAAAATTTGTTGCCGGTGCAGATGGGTAGCTAAGGAGGAATTTTGCTGCACTTGCGCCCATTCATATTCATCCTTGAAATTATCTAAAAGCTTGTCCAAAGGTAGTACCTGGGAGCTAGTTGCCCAGATTGGGAAATCTTTTAAATGCAAGGGAACTAAATAGTTAATCAGCGCGATCAGAGTTTGATCAAAATTACTGAGTTCGCTGGGAAGAGACTGAGTTAGACGAATAAGTTGGTCAATCTGAATCTGGAGTGTATGGTAGTCCTCATGTCGCCTTTGAGCGATCAACTGACTAGTAAAAGTGAGGAAAACAATTAACACTCCCAATAAAGCAGCTAGGGACTGGGATACAGCAGAAAAGAATTCAATCGCCACCTGCTTAGGCACTGTCAGCCAGGGGGCATTTTTCCGCATAGCAAAAACCAGGGTGGTAACAAATACAATCCCGACGATCGCTAGCTGATGGCGGGTAACAGTAGTTATGACTGTCCGCACTAAAGGAGTGTTACTGAGTTTAACCAGGATTTGCAAACCAGGGACTGGTTCACACATTTGCAGTCGTTGGGCTTTGCGGGTTGACATGATTACCCTTCAAAAGATCCGGTCGTTAACTTGTTGACGATAGAAAATATTTTCAACAAATCTCATTTCCCAGACTGTAAACTCAGATGATTGGGCTCCGACTGAATCAATTGGCTCAGGTTATCAACAGCCTTAGCATACTGGGGATCAGCTAATGTCCCCAAGGTTCGGTTTTGTATTAATGCTTGCTGTTGTGCTTGGGTTAACGCCACGGTAATATCTGGTGCAATGCCGACATGATTGATATCTCGACCTTTTGGTGTGTAGTATTTAGCGATCGTTAGTTTCAGCGCCGAACCATCCTCCAGTGGCTCTACGGATTGCACTAAACCCTTACCGAAGGTGTAAGTCCCTACTAACTTGGCGCGATTGTCATCTTGCAGCGCTCCCGCCAGAATTTCGCTGGCGCTGGCAGATCCCTTATCCACCAGTATCACTAAGGGTTTGTTGGTGAGAGGATGTCCCGTCGCATTGTAGCTATCTTTAACGTGATCTCGATTTACCAAAGATACGATCGCCCCTTGCTTCAACCACATACTGGCAATTTGCAAACTTGCATCTAGCAGTCCACCTGGATCGGAACGCAGATCCAAAACGTAGCCTTGCACTTGCTGCTTTTCTAATGCTTCAATAGCCCGGTGCATTTCTGCGGGAGCCGTTTCTGTAAACTGTGGTAAACGAATGTAACCAATCTTACCCACTGGTGTTGTTTGCGCGTTGTAAGTTACAGGATAGATGGCAATATTTGCGCGGGTAAGTTTGAAAGTTTGCGATTGGCTACCCCGTTGAATCGTGAGTACAACCTTGGTTCCCACCGGGCCCACAATCCGCTTAACGGCATCCTCTATTTTCATTCCTTGAGTTATTTCACCGTTAATCTGGACAATTAAATCACCCGGCAAAATCCCCGCTTTAAAAGCAGGTGTTCCTTCAATCGGGGCGACAACAGTTAAGGCTTTAGTTTTTTCATTCTCTCCCAGTTCCAGCCCTACACCAGTGACGTTGCCAGAAAGATCGCTATTTAAGGCTTTAAATTCCTGGGGATCGTAAAACTCCGTGTAGCGATCGCCTAATTTAGCCACCATTTCTTGAATTGCCCCATAAGCCTGTTTCTTGGAACTATAGGAGCGACTAAGATACTGCTGGCGAATTGCTTTCCAATCTTGATGGTTAAAGCTGACATCAACATAATTTTTATCTAGGATTTGCCACACTTCATCCACCAATTTTTGGGGGCTAGGTTGGGTTTTACCTAGAGCTTTGGAAGCGTAGAGACTACCTCCTGTCAATATTGCTGCGATGAATGCGAGTTCTATCCTGACAATCAATTTTTGGTTGAACATAGTTTAACTATTAAAGAAAAATACAGAATTCAGCAATGCTTGAAGTGGGCGACTGAATACTCCCTCTCTCTCATTCCCATGCAGAGGATGGGAATGAGGAACTAAGAACTAAAAAATTCATTTTTGTATGATATTCTCATACTTTTATTCAGCAACACCGAAATTTACATCCCGATAAAACTACTAGGAATTATCTTGAGATTGCCCTTTTCGGTGGGGATAGG
>Ga0116226_10003031_pt1 | contig 14770 bp, 16 predicted proteins | sample S1TSphfallax_FD_89692 | JGI IMG/M metagenome (GOLD analysis project Ga0116226, IMG submission 89692) | Host-associated microbial communities from peat moss isolated from Minnesota, USA - S1T2_Fa - Sphagnum fallax MG | ecosystem: Host-associated > Plants > Peat moss > Unclassified | place: USA...
GAGAAATACAATCTGAGCGCCTAACGCACCGTGTTATCTAACGGTGCGTTAGGCTAAAGCCGTAACACACCCTACTTTTTGATTTACTTTATAAATGGTCTCTAACTTGATAATTATTTTAATATGAGCAAAGATTCAACAACGTCAGTATCAATCTTAAATACACACGTAGCAGATAGTTGATCTTTCCGTTCCATAGGTACATCATTCGTTAAGAAAGCGAGAATATTTTCCAAGTCCTAGCAAATCAATCTACAATGGAAGCAAGAGTTCGCAGTTTGCCCATTCGCCTCTATTCAATGGTTTAGATATGTGGACATGAAATAATAGCATTTGGGAGCAAAATGATATTCATTTACGTCTTCTTAATGTCGTGCCTCTGATTTTTATTGACGCACATTAGCAGGATATAAATTATCAGGAGCGATCGCACAGACTACCCATGATAATAAGTACTTTTCTCTTCTGAATCCGCTTATAGACAGGTTGGAAAACAGTCAGAAACAAACTCAGTAAATCCCCGTCATTACATACATCACATACATAAAGGACAATCCTCTGATGACACGCTTACATCAATGGAAATATGGAACTGCTGCACTTATGGCAATGGCCGTTACTACAAGCGTCATTAGTCCACTACTCAGCTTTGCTCCAGCTAATGCACAATACACAATTGGGCAAGACAGAATTGGGCAATATGGAAATGTTACTATTCCTTCTGGGGTTGTTTTTCCTGTCACCTACGAAAAAGAGACAATTACCATTGTTCCGGGGGAAAGTAAATCTCTGACTTTGAGAATAGCAAATGATATTATCGACAGAAATAAAAATGTTTTGATTCCCGCCGGCACTAAAGTAAATGGACGCTTAGAATCTGTTAACTTAGATAATTATTCATCAAGAAATACTGATGATAATAAAGGAAAAGGCGTGCGGTTTGTCGCTCAAGAATTAGAATTTTCTAATGGTCAGCGTCAGTCGATTAATGCAACTTCTCGGACATACACCACAACTCAAAAAGTTACACAGGGGCCCAGCACAAATCAGGTTTTAACTGATGCAGCCATTGGTGGGGGTGTTGGTCTTTTAGGTTCACTAATTACTGGCAACCACAGAATTGACGACTTAAAACCTGTTCTCGGTGCGGGTGCGGGTGCGGGTGCAAGTATCCTGTTGCGGAAAAAAGAAGTAAATGCCTTTGTCCTCAGACCGGCACAAGATTTGAAGATCACACTGAATTCTAACTTGAATTTAGTACCACAATCCCGCTACTAGATTTAACTCAATTCAAATCGTGACTTTAATTACCCCTGATAGGCGATCGCCACATTAAATCTAGTGTGCGATCGCCTTTATATTTCAATACGCTTGGGTTAAGGCTAAAAGTCTTTGTTAAAGTCAGTTTTTTTAACGTAGACGCAAAGCGGCTGACCGCAGGGTACCACTCCAGACGCAGAGTACACAGAGAGAAGAAAAAAAACGCTTAACCCAAGCGTATTGCTTTATATTTAACAGTAAAAATTCTAGGCAAGTAGGGAGAGGCTTTGAAACCCAGTTTTAGTTTTTCTCTGGCTGTATGAAACCACCCTGCTCCCCGCTCTTCTATAGGGGGCTATGATGTACCTTATGTGATTAATAAGTACTTAGTATTCTCAATCAATCTACTAAAAAGCTTAAAATCTTGCTATACAAGAAAAACAGGCATTATTTTTAACGTTTTAGGCTTTTCTAAAGACTTAGGCGTTCTAAGCTTGACTTGAAAGTCAATTTTGATGTTTAAGAATGACTAATTCTCAACTTGTGGCAACCAAATAATAAATGTAGTCCCTGGTGCATCAGGTGAAGTTAGCTTAGAGTTGATTGCAGGGCTGAAAACCTGGATTTCACCCTGCATTTGCTCTATTAATTGTTTTGCGATCGCTAACCCTAAACCAGTGCCGGGGATTTCTGTTTGTGCTTGTACACCCCGATAATGCCGTTCTCCAAGATGCTCTAAATCCTCGGGTGGAATGCCAGGCCCGTTGTCACTGATCACAATTCCCTGAAAATCAGCTTTTTCTTGTCCCGCCTGAATCAAAATTTTGCCCCCAGTCGGAGTGTATTTCAAAGCATTGTCGATGATGTTAGTTAAAACCTCTCGTAATGCTTTGATGTTGGTACGTACTAGAGGTGAATTCTGTTGAATTTCAGTTATTAGTTTTAGCTTTCGCTCTTGGGCAATTGCTTTGGCTGATATTAATAATGGTTCTAATATATCTGCTAACGAACAGTCAACTGATTTATCTCCCGTTCCCGGCAATAATAGCGGCGGTTTAGTGTCTTTTTGGATAGTTGCTTCCACAAATACTTCATGTTCGGGTAGATGTAATGGTGCTAAATCTGCCTCTGTCAAATCTATTACTTGATCAAATTGTTGCAGCAATTCTTGGAGACGATCGCTTTCCCGCACAATACTATTTGCCACGTCTCGGTTGGTGTCTGCCGGTCGCAGCCGCTTCAATAGCAGTTTACCAAAAGTCCGCAACGCCGTTAATGGGTTACGAAACTGATGCAAAAGGTTATCTAGCAAGTCCCTCTGATTTTCTTGGAGAATTTGTTGCTCACGCAACTGCTGCTCCAACCATGCCCGCCGTTGATCTAAAATACAAGCGATCGCTAATGTTTGGGCTATCCGTTGAATCTGACTTTCCTCGTGTTCATTCCATGCCCGGTCTTCCCTACCCGTCACCAGTAACCCCATCATCACACCCTCATAAACCAGAGGTAAAACAATTTGGTTGCCACTAAAGAGGTATTCCTCTTTTAGATGGGGTTGAGATGCCTCAGACTCCTGCGACGAGGTTGGAGATTCTGATCCTGCTGTCAATAACCTTCTCTGATCATTGGGTAATATAAACACATTTCCAACTTGAAGTTGCCTGTGTACTGTCACCTCAGCAGTCTCTTGCCCTAGCGGTAATAAGGCTGTTTCCGGGTAAATTACCACAGGAATCAGTTTTGCTTCACCTGAAGGAGTCTCTACCAATTCTTGTGTCAGGTACACAATACTTAAAGTTGCTCCCAGCCCTTGGGTTAGCAGTGCTATTTGCTCTCGACACAAAGCAAGAAAATCAGAACTGGCAGACATTAACATTTTTTAGCTCTTGCTCAAGATTACAGATTTTGAGGCATGATGATAAGAGAGGATACTTAATTTTTACCTCACTCATTTAATAAAGCTTAACTAAAATCTTCTTAGTGGTGGTTTGTACTAAGGGATTATTTCCTTTGGTGATTTTGTTTTCTCTATTTTTAAAGATGTTAACTTTCTTGCATTAAAAGGTTAAAAACTATTGATATTTTGAACTAGAACTTATATAATGACGACGGATTTTGTAGCTAACACTACAATCTATAGCTTGAAAGAGGAGGACAATAGGTTGGCAAGGAGACGCAAAAGGAAAAGTCGCCGTCGTCAAGAAGGACGGCGGATATTAGAACACGTCCCTCAATATAGCATCGAAAGTGGGGAGGAAAAACCTGTGACAGCAGCGAGAAGATTCATTCAAGCTGAAGGGATTTTGCCACCGGCGTTGCTACTCGTAAAGCGAAATGAACACACCACGGATCGTTATTTCTGGGCAGAAAAGGGACTGTTTGGTGCTCAATACGTAGAGGAAAACCATTTCTTGTTTCCTAGCTTGAGGGTGTTAGAACCTTCGCCAGGTCAGGAACCTGTTGCTTTAGCTAGTCGGTGAACCATAGATGGTCATCTTACGCATTGAATGTGGCTCCTGACTATCATTAACTGGCAAAATTGCTAAGTTTATGCAAAATTTAATTTTTTTTTAGTTTGGAGCTGATTTGCCAGTCAGGCTAATCCAGGTAGTTGGAAAATAAACTAGTCTCAAGCCACGCTAGATTGTATGGGTTGATACTAGTGTCCTGATACCGAAGGGAGTAGGTGTAGAGCCAAGCGTTTCCAAAAGCGCTAGTGAAATTGCGCTCTTATGCCGTAGATTGTTAACCAAGCTCTGTCAACGAAATTTAAGTTAATGAATTTAAATTTTTCCCCACGACTTGTCTCGTGGGGAAAGCTGACAAAGCAGAAGTTTTGATTTCCTCCTTCCTATTTTTCATTGCCTAAAGATTAGGTCAGGTCAGAAGTCTGCATATCATAGTTAAAAAAACCAAAAATTATTCACCAATCTTGAGCTGTAGAGTCCTCTGTAACTCACTGAGTTCATCTCGATGGGCAACTACAGTCATCTTACTTGAGGAGGTTTGTTCGCTCTTAGTTGTTTCTACTTTGAGTGACACCTTCTCAAGTCTTCCAGATTTTTTCCAGTAAAATAAACCACTTAAAGGCGACAGCAGTACCATAGCTAGAACAAGGGTACTGAGGTTAGGAAAAAGCAGGTATACGACTAGTGAGAGACAAACAATCCCAGTCGCTGCCAGCAGAGTTAAAAATATAGCTAAGAACCAACTGGGGCGAACATTACCTTCAAAAGTCACTTTATTTTGTTCTCGGTCTACCGCTGCCACTCGATAAGACCGGGAGCGAAAATACTCTTTTAATTGAGACATTAAAGCAGCTTCATCTTGCTCAGATACCAGTTGCACTGTTTGTATGCGGTCTTTAGTCGAGGCACGAATAAAGAAAAACAGTCCGACCGATAACAACAAGGTTAGCAGGAATGTAGATGGCAGAATAGCATTATCCATAACTGATTGTTAGTGTTTGACTGGAGGAGACTTATTCATTATCAATGATTCGTTACTTTGGACTCCTGTTGATGTAGTCAAGCCATTGAGAAGCTAAATCCTGCGCTTGAACTTGCCATTCTGGAGAAACTTGGTACATCCGTCTGGGGCGTCCTCGTCCTTCCAATTTCTTCCAATATCCAGTTATTGCCCTTTGGTCTTCCAGAAATTTGATTGCACTATAAAGTACGGTATCCGAAAGCCGATAGGTTGGATATTCATTTTCTAGTTTCTCAATCAACTCGGTTCCGTAGGATTCACCTTGTAATAAAACAGACAGTATGTAACAAACTGCTACTTCCTGACAAAGGTAAGTTGGCGGAGGATTCTCAAAGAATTGATATATATCCTCAAGTTTCATGGTTAGTGAATGGCTAAAAAAATGCCTTATGGTAAGGTCTACAATCCTTGTAGTAAGTATACAGTGCTACTGCTAAGTCAGTACTATAGAATGCTACTTAGACTAGATTTCCAAAGCGTAAATACCAGATGATTACCCACGCCTATGAAGTTGTGGGACGAGTTTGCAAGTTTTAGAGGCGCAAAAAAATGTCCCCTTACCCAAGCTCGATCCGGTGTGATGAGAAGCGAACAGAGAGTGGCAAAGTCACGTAGTACACAAGGCAGGCATTGAGCTTGCCTTGTGTACTTAGTCTAGTCAGATTAGGGCAAGTGCCAAGCCCCCGCCTTGAGGCGTAGGCTTTCTGACTGTCTTGGTGTTAAGTGATGCCGAGCTAGTTAGAACTGCTTAAGCAATAAAATGCCATCGAAGAAATTTTACAGGTAAAATGCAATTTTGTCTGTAAAACTTAATAAACACTTTGTTTTACAGTGATTTTCCCAATGCAAATTATAAAAACTTAAGCTAAGAGATATGTCCGGGTTAAAGCTGCTACATCTGTGGATACACTTAATTAGTAACCATTAATAATTTGCTGGACAAGAGAATCTCTTGTCCCATTTGGTAAATGTGATAGTAAATTTATCAAAGAAGACGCAAAGACTAGAGCATCTGTTGAGTAATCAAAAACCTAACCTCTCATCCCCCTTTCCTTGTAGGAAAAGGCAGGGTGGCTTCATACAACGAGAGAAAAACTAAAGCGCCCAGCACATTGTTGATCATTATGTCACAGACTCCCGATGCTCCATCATCTTCATCAACTCTCCGGGCAATTGCCCAAACTTTTCGCCTTACAGGTTGGATTAGCTTCTGGATTCAGCTAGTACTAGGCGTTGTTTCTAGCATAATTGTCTTGCTGTTCGCCATCTTTAATCAAAAAACTGGTAGTCCTAGTAATAATCCTGGGACTGGCTTTGGCGTATTTTTAGCAATTTGTGGACTGGTTGTTTTGGGTGGAGGTATTTATTTAGCTTATCGTTACACTAGAATTGGCAAGCAATTGGAATCCTCCAATCCCAGCAACCGCCCTCGGAAAAGCGAGACTGTGCAAGTATTACGCTTAGGGCTGTGGGTGAATTTAGGGGGAACGCTGGTGACTCTTTTGGGGGCGCAAGCGATCGTTGGTACACTGGTAGCAAGATCCATATCTACTCAAGCTATAACTACCCAACTTTTTGACCCTACCCGGATTATTAGCGGTCTAGATATGCTTGTGGTACAGGCAAACATTAACACTGTCTCAGCGCACTTTGCAGGGATTGTAGCGTCTCTTTGGCTACTCAATCGCATTAACCGAGCTTAGTGTAAGTTTTGAGTGCTGAGTTTTCAGGAGTCAAAAGAAATTAATCATAACTTTTCCGAAACGGACAAAGCTGCGTGTGAAGACAACTACATAATAATCCTTGATCCTTGAAAAAACATCTTGCTGGTACAGCATTGTGTAAATGAACTATCCATTTCAAAGCAATGGAACGCTTGCGGTATAGGGATTACCAATAACGTTAGCGAGTCGGGAGGGCGGTACACTACGCATAACAGCAATATCTCCGTAGAGGTATTGGTGTCATTAAGAATGCCGCCAAGCTGTACTAATAAGTGATGCCAAAAATAGCACAGGGATGGTATATACGTTTTTTGGAAGTCTGAATACCATGAAAAATCAATTTGACACCACAAGAAATCAACCAGCACGGAAATTTAACCAAGACGCATGGAGATTTGGCGTACAGGTTTTCTTTAGTAGCATCGTGTTGGGACTGTGCATTTTCAAGCTTGGCTCGTCAGGGGAAGATAAGAATATTGCCCTTTACTGGGGTGGCTTATCAAGTGTGCTTGCATACTGGTTACCTTCACCTGGACAAACTAGAGACGATAAGGAAGCACCAAATATCACCCAAAGGACGTTTACAGCCACTGATAACAATAATGGTAATGGTCAGAGTCTTACTCAGGTTAATGAAACGAAAGTGACTCCAAATACGAGTTTATGATTGGTTAAATACATGATATGGTTTCTTAGCCCTGGCAGTGATACTAGGGTAAAATCTTGATTCAGAGATTGAGAGTGATGTTTCAAACCAACTTTGTTTTTCCAGTCACAGCAAACCAAAATTACTATATGCTAAATGCTTAAAGTGTTAACTGTATTGACAAGAAGACAATAGGCTAAAAACTGAGAAAAATCTGTGCTGGATATCAAGCAAATACGGGAAAATCCGCAATTAGTTCAAGAACGATTGGATAGTCGTAGTGGTAAATACGACATTGAACCAATTTTACAGTTAGATCGGCAACAACGGGAACTAGAGGGGAGGCGTAGTCAACTCCAAGCTCGGAGCAACGAAATTGGTAAAATTGTTGGGCAAAAGATTAAATCTGGGATCAATCCTCAAGACCCAGAAATTCAAGCTTTGCGCGATGAAGGGAACTCTGTCAAAGTGACGTTGAGCGAACTGGAACCCCGAGAAAAAGACCTCAAAGCTCAAATCGCCCAACTTGTGTTGACACTTCCCAACTTACCAAGCGACTCTACACCCCTTGGGAAGAATGAGGAAGATAACGTAGAAGTGCGCCGTTGGGGTGATGAGTATATTCCCCAAAATCCGAATATTATTCCTCACTGGGAAATAGGCGAGAAGCTAGGTATTCTCAATGTTGAACGGGCTGTAAAAGTAGCTCAAAGTCGCTTTGTGGCATTGATAGGGGCTGGTGCGGCATTGGAGAGGGCATTAATTCAATTTATGCTGACTCTCCATACTCAAGCTGGGTATGTGGAAGTTAGTCCGCCTCTGTTAGTTAATACCGAGTCTCTGACGGCGACTGGTCAGTTACCCAAGTTTGCTGAAGAAAGCTTTAAATGCGCTGATGATGATTTGTGGCTGATTCCTACGGCGGAAGTTCCGGTTACAAATCTCTACCGGGGTGAAATTCTCGCTGCTGAAGATTTGCCCATTTACCACTGCGCTTCTACTCCCTGTTTTCGCCGCGAAGCTGGTAGTTATGGGCGCGATATGCGGGGATTAATTCGCCTACATCAGTTCAACAAGGTGGAAATGGTGAAATTTGTCGAACCTAGTACCTCTTTTGATGAACTGGAGAAATTGGTGGGGAATGCAGAAGCAATTTTACAGGCGTTGCGGTTGCCTTATCGAGTCGTAAATTTAAGTACTGGGGATTTGGGATTTGCCTCTACCAAAACCTATGATTTAGAGGTTTGGTTGCCCTCTTCTGGCAAATACCGCGAAATTTCTAGCTGTTCCAATACTATAGATTTCCAGGCGCGACGGGCTGATATTCGTTTCAAGGAGGCGGGAAAGAAAGGAACTCAGTTCGTGCATACTCTCAATGGTTCGGGTTTGGCGGTGGGACGGACTATGGCTGCAATTTTAGAAAATTATCAACAATCTGATGGAACGGTGAGGATACCAGAAGCGCTGCAAGCTTACTTGGGACGTGAAGTATTGTGATTTGTTATTAGGGATTTCTAGGAAATAAATTATCCAAATAAACGAACCACAGAGGCGCAGAGAACACGGAGAGAAGAGAAATAGAGAAGATTTTTGTGTTGATTTTGGGATATTTTTTGATTTGGAAGTCCCTTAGTCAATAGTCTTCTACCAATGCCCCATGCCCCATGCCCAATGCCCAATTAGAATGAAGATAACTATAGCTTAATCTTTTCACTAATTTACTCTATGTCAGTTTTAGCAGCGATCGCAGTCTTGGCTGTTTTAATCTTGGTACACGAGTTGGGACATTTTGTTGCAGCCCGTTCTCAAGGCATTCTCGTTAACCGCTTTTCTTTGGGTTTTGGCCCAGTTCTTTTTAAGTATCAAGGTTCACAAACCGAATATGCTATTCGCGCCTTTCCCTTGGGCGGCTTTGTCGGCTTTCCCGATGATGACCCCGATAGCGATATTCCACCCAATGACCCGAATCTGCTGCGTAACCGTCCAATTTTAGACCGGGCGATCGTCATTAGTGCCGGTGTGATAGCAAATTTAATATTTGCTTATTTGGTGCTGGCTCTGCAATTGGGTATCGTCGGCATTCCCAAGGAATTAAACTATCAAGCTGGTGTTCTTGTACAGCCTGTTAATCAAGAATCTGTTGCCTACAAAGCAGGAATTCGGGAAGGAGATATTATTCTGGCTGTGAATGGTCAGGAACTCCCGGCTTCTGACAAGTCAACGGCTTTGCTGACCAAAGAAATTCAAACTCATCCCAATCAGCAAATCGAACTGAAAATTCAGCGTGAAAACCAACAACAATCCCTGAAATTAACACCAAAATTAGGAGCCGATGGCAAAGGGGTAGTTGGTGTGGCCCTGAGTCCAAATGCTACAGCAGTTTATCGCCGTCCTAATAGTCCTTTTGAAATTTTCGGTATTGCTGCTAACAGGTTTCAACAATTATTTGTTGGGACACTGGGCGGTTTTGGGCAGTTGATTACTAATTTTCAACAAACTGTTGGGCAAGTTTCTGGGCCAGTTAATATTGTCAAAATAGGTGCAAAATTAGCTGAAGACAATACCGTAAATTTGTTGTCTTTTGCCGCAATTATCAGCATTAACTTGGCTATTATCAACATTTTGCCTTTGCCAGCCTTAGATGGTGGACAACTGGCTTTTCTGCTGATTGAAGGTTTGCGCGGTAAGCCTGTTCCGGCTCGGATTCAAGAAGGTGTAATGCAAACTGGCTTGGTGTTACTCTTAGGGTTAGGAATTTTTCTGATCGTTAAAGAAACTACTCAATTAACTAGCCAGTTGGAGTGGGTACAAAAGTTATTCCAGTGAGTACTACCCGCAAATCGTTATCTAAAAAGAAACGATCGCTAGAAATTTTAGCTCGTCTGATGCGTCTTTATCCAGATGCTACTTGCTCTTTGAACTACTCAACGCCAGTACAATTGCTCGTGGCAACGATTCTCTCGGCTCAATGTACTGATGAGCGGGTGAATAAAGTTACACCAGGTTTATTTGGTAGGTTTCCTGATGCTGCGAGTTTAGCGATCGCTGACTTGGTAGAATTAGAAAGCTTGGTGCGTTCAACTGGTTTTTACCACAATAAAGCCAAAAACATTCAAGCCGCCTGTCGGATGATTGTTACTGAATTTGACTCTGTTGTGCCTAACCAAATGGAACAGTTGTTAAAGCTTCCTGGTGTGGCGCGGAAGACAGCAAATGTCGTTCTGGCTCATGCTTATGGCATTAATGCTGGCGTGACAGTAGATACTCACGTCAAGCGCCTGTGCCAACGTTTGGGTTTAACTAAGCATACAGACCCCGTTCGCATTGAGCAAGATTTAATGGGTTTATTGCCGCAACCTGATTGGGAAAATTGGTCAATTCGGTTGATTTATCACGGTCGTGCTATTTGTAAAGCCCGCTCTCCCGTTTGCGTTGCGTGTGAGCTTGCTGATTTGTGCCCTGTAGCGGATAAGGCAGTGGTTGTAGGTTAAGCGACATAAGTAGCCCCAGAATTGATGGAAAGACTGTAGAATGGAGAATGGTGTCTTTAAATAAGTTAGAGAATATATGGCAAAAAAGAGCATGATTGAGCGCGAGAAAAAGCGCACCAGGTTGATAGAAAAGTATGCTGACAAGCGGGAAGCCCTTCTAGAAGAGTTCAGAAGTGCAGCATCTCCTTTGGATAAGTTGGAAATCCACCGGAAGATTCAACAGCTACCCCGCAATAGTGCGCCCACCCGCCACCGTAATCGTTGCTGGTTGACTGGTCGTTCTAGAGGAGTTTACCGCGATTTTGGACTGTCTCGGAACGTGCTACGAGAATGGGCCCATGAAGGTCTATTGCCTGGAGTTGTTAAGTCTAGCTGGTAGTTAAGAGTCATTAGTCATTGGTCATTGGTAAATAACACAGGACTAATGACAAAATTATTGACCACAACACTTATCAATTCCCAGACTTTCTAAGAGTAGATCGCTGACGGCGTTGGCGATCGCAAACTCTCCGTAGAAGCTATTGGAAAAATCATAGGACTGCATCTCTGTGACAATGGCAATTACCAGAGAACCAAGGTCGTTTTCTCCTTCCATCCGTTGACGCACAAAAATTTGGGCGGCTCGTTGGGCAATATTTTGGTTGACTGCTTCGGGGATAAATTCTGTATCTAGCCACCGTTGTAAATGCTCTTGTAACCATTGACCTTCGAGGAGAGGGTTTTCAGGTAGTGGTAGGGTGATGGGTGGAATTGGTTGAGTCATTTTTTTTAACGCAGAGGGACGCTGAGGTTGAGTGATAGCATCAAATTGCGTTTCTAGGAGTGTTTTTTTATATTTATTTATGCAATATGATGTCGCCGCTATTGTTGATGGTTATGCACAAGGCTATTTTCTCATGGCTGATGAGTGCGATCGCCTCAGTTGGTACGGAAGTCGCGATCGAACTTTGATTCCTTTGGATGAACGGTTTCGCTACCCTAAGTCTTTGCAACGTGTCCTCAATCAAGAGCGTTTTAGTGTGGCGATTAATCGGGACTTTCAAGCTGTGGTGGCTGGGTGTGCTAACCGCGAAATAACTTGGATTTCACCGGAATTGCAAAAGATTTACTGGCTACTTTACCAGAGTGGTTATGCTTTTAGTTTTGAAACTTGGCAGGGTGACGAATTAGCTGGGGGAATTTTAGGGATTGTTATTGGCGGTGCTTTCATTGGAGAGTCGATGTTTTTCCGCATTCCCGAAGGTTCAAAGGTAGCGATGGTAAAGTTGGTGGAAAGGTTGCGCCAAAGGCAATTTGTGTTTTTTGATGCCCAAATGATGAATCCTCATTTGGAAAGATTTGGGGCTTATCGAGTTGAGGATGAAGAATATCAAGTTTTACTCAAGCAAGCGTTGCAACGTCGTTGTTTCTTGGTATAGGGGTAAAGAACCAGGAAATTTTCTCATACCATTCCTGATGTCTTAAGTTGAGTTGATGCTTGAAATAATCTTGCTCAAAAACGGGAAGACTATGGTTACTCCCTAATGGGGAAATTTCCATGAAAATCCTGAATAGCAAAATGCTCAAGAAATCTCTGCTTAATGTTTTAATTTTGCCTGTTTCTCTAGTTCCCTGGCTGTGTATGGGAATACTGGGGAATTCCCACGCGGATGCTTTACCAGGGCAAAGTACGGAGGAAGTAGGCACTTGGATTAAAGCACATCCTACACTCCGTCCCAGAAGTGGAGAACAATTGTTTGTGCAAAAGACTGATACTGCTGCTCAACGATTTACTTTTCAAGCGTCGGTATTGCCTCCCGGTAGGGTGGAATTTTCTAAAGACCGTAGCACAATTCGCAGTGAGCGCATTTCCATGTATGATGCCATCAATGGCATGACATTTGCACGTCTCCAAGAATCCTTGCGGGTAATTTATGGCTTGGAGATTTATCAAGACTACGATCGCGCCCAAGTTGTGTATGAGTATCCCAGCCAGAAGGTAGTTAACTCGGCGCGTCTGGCCAAAACTCCCATTCGGGAAGCTTTAAAGGGAGAACTACGAGTAGGCGATCGCTATGTATATTGGGTGGAAATTGCCCAACCCAAAACTGGCAAAGCTTTTACCGGTCAAATGACGGTTTTACTCAAAACTGATCTAGACAAGTTAGAAAATGAACTGCAAGTTCGTTAATGGGATGGGGCATTGGGTATGGGGCATGGGGCATTGGGCATGGGACATTAATTATCGCAAATAAAGGGTTTAAGACCCCTACGTCTATACGGAGCCCGGAGGCGGAGTGTCTCCGACTCCGCTCCGTTTCAGTACTTCGACAAGCTCAGTAACCATTGGGACTTAAATCCCCCGGAGTTGCTCCTCTTGGGGAGACCCCTTGGCGTTAGCCTCTCCCTTTGGGAGAAGACCGCACTCCTCTTCTCTGCGAGACGCTACGCGAACGTCTGAAACTGTCTAAAATGTTTGAATTTTGTTAGCGCTGCCGTATTGCCTTCGGCATGGCTGCGCTTAGAGCGAGTCCGCGTACTCTGTAAGAGTTGCAAGCTAGCAAGAGCGTCTCGTAGAGAGCGTCATTTTGAATTTTGAATTGTTAATCTCCCTCATCCTTTCTGATTTGAAAGGTTACTGAAATGGTGTTCTATAGTTTCCCCAAGCCCATAGGGGCTAGGGTTTGCCATATGCCTGAAAAGATACTTTCAGATGCTAAGGAAATTCGTAGCAAATCTTCCTTGAATAGTGGTGGCCAATCTATGCCGGCTTTACGCCCTGCGGCAAATAGCTGTTGTGCCTTAATACTTAACTGATAAAGGGCCAAAGCCAGTTCTCGGTCTAGGGTCTTTGCATCTTTAAGGGCTTCAAATACCACTTTCAATGCCAACAAAATCGAAGTGATCTGACCGGGTACCGGCGGTTTCCCCTGTTTCATACGCGTTAACAGCGCATCTGGGTTTTCCTCGGTTGTGATTGTCTGATCTATGAGGAGTTTCCGAGCTGTTTCGTAATTCATGTAGTCAGTTTAGCGTACATTTTGCTTCAGCAGGAATACGTAATTAAAAAATCATACAACTGGTATCTAGTTATTTATAGCAATCTCATTTGATTTGTGAAAAGATAGGCTTGGAGAAAATAATGGGGGATTGGCGATGCTCTAGGTTAAGCAGATAGATTGACATATAATATCTTTGAAAAATCCGCCCTACTTGCAATCAGAAGCGAAATGATATCACTGAATTTAGTAGAAATTGAGCGCTCCATCCGTGCGTTATCTGTAGAAGAACAACTTTGGTTGTTAGAAAGTATTGCTCGACAAATCCGAGAAAGGGAGTATACAAAAGATCAATTGCCTGATCCCAAAAATCCTGAAGAACAACTGGAAGTGATGGTTAATGATGAGCCAGCAATTCCAACAGAAATTGCTGCTATAAATGATGAATTTGCGATTTCTGAAATCCTTTAACATCTAAAAGTAAAAATTACGGCAGCTTTCAGGTCTTTAGACTACGGCTGAGATGGGTAATGGGTAGTAGAGAGTAGGGAATGGTGTAGTTCAATTACTTGAAAAGCGCTGTCAGCACTCTATTCTCGAAAACTATACCTCAAGTGATTAACTAGTACGTCACGGCGGAAATAAGCCACCCATTTAAAATCGCTAGACATCCTACAAAATCAGCGTTCTTTCTTTTTACTTTTGCCTTTTTACTTTTGCCTTGTTGTACTAGTACTCTGAATTGTCGGCGAGTGCAGCTAAACCAAGGTAATTGTCAGATAAGAATATCAAACTTACTGAATTCAACTTTCAAAACTATTTCCCTAGAAGAATTACAGAGGACAAGATTTGATAGACTCAATAGCAGTGATGCTAAAAGCCAAGACCAACAGTTGGTGTTGCTAACTAAAAAGGGAGAAATAACCTTTTGGTTCACTCATACTTATAAACCCCAGGTTTCAGCTATCGAACTGAATGCGATCGCATCTTAATATTAATGATTTTGTTAGAAATTATCAAGAGCCGTCTTTAAGTTTACAGAACAGATAAGACAGTTAAGACTGTTAAGCAAATAGTTTAAATATTTGTGTGCTGGTAATGAACAACAAAAGTTTATGGCGTTCGTCCTAAGAGGTTGTTTGAAAAGTGGTTTGTTGTGCTTTTAATCGAATTATTACCCCC
>Ga0116226_10003032_pt1 | contig 14770 bp, 16 predicted proteins | sample S1TSphfallax_FD_89692 | JGI IMG/M metagenome (GOLD analysis project Ga0116226, IMG submission 89692) | Host-associated microbial communities from peat moss isolated from Minnesota, USA - S1T2_Fa - Sphagnum fallax MG | ecosystem: Host-associated > Plants > Peat moss > Unclassified | place: USA...
ACCTGTTTCTTCGGCTGGAGCTTCGCCTTGACCTTCTGCTTGATCGCGATGGGGATCGAGTTCTCTTCCTGCGCGGCGACTGCCTTGGGCGCGGGCGGCGCAGGCGCGGGGCTCGGCGTCTCGGTGGCCAGCACATTGTCGGTCGGCTTCTGCTCGTCGCGCGGCAGCGGAATCGCCGGGGCGGAAGAGACCATCGTCGCCTGGATCGCGCCCTGCGTGAGCGAGTTATTGCCCCAGTTGTTGCCGTGCAGGTGCGAGGCGATCAGAGCATACGCGAACAGCGCAGCGACCACCCCGGCGTGCAGCGCAAACGACTGCAGCGCCGACTTGCTGAAGGGGTCTTCGCGAACGGGCTCGGGCGCGCGCAGGGCCATCGGCTTATTTTTGCTCGATCGGCTGGGTCACGATGCTGATGTTCGTGATGCCTGCCTGTTTGACCGCGTCCATCACCGAGGCGAAAGCGCCGAACGGCACTTTTTCATCCGCGCGGAGGTAGATGACCTGATGAGCGGGGTCAGTATCCGGCGACTTGAGCCGCGCAGGCAGGTCGGCCAGGTTCACCGGCTTGTCGCCCAGAAAGACGTTCTGCTGCCGGTCGATGGTGACGACCATGCGCTGCTCGGTGATCTCATGGACTGTGTGCGTCTTGGGGACCGCGACCTCGATGCCCGATTGCAGCACCGGCGCGGTCAGCATAAAGATGACCAGCAGCACCAGCACCACGTCGACCAGTGGCGTGATGTTGATCTCGGCGAGCGAGGTCTGGGTGTGCCCGGCTCTACTCGTGAAAGCCACGCGCGGCCTCCCGCGGTGCGCTCTGGCGTGGGTCCGGATCGCCCTGACGGGGGTCCGGATTACCCTGACGGGGGTCTTGGCCAGGCTTCAGCCCGAACTCCTCCATGCTGTTGAGCAGCTCGCGAGCAAAGTCGTCGTTGCGTGCGCCGAACTCGCGGCATCGCGCCGTGAACTGGTTGTACGCAACCACCGCCGGCACCGCGACCAGCATGCCTGCGGCTGTCGTAATCAGCGCCTCGGAGACGCCCGGCGCGACCGCCCGCAGCGTCGCCGCGCCGGCCGTGCCCAGTCCGTGGAACGCGTCGACGATGCCCATGATCGTCCCGAAGAGCCCGACAAAGGGCGCGGTCGCGGCGATGGTCGCAAGCCAGGTCAGCCGGCTCTCGAGCACCGTGAGCGACTCGCTCGAGGCGGTCTGCGCCGAGCGTTCGAGCGCGGTGATGTTGCGCGGCGGCCCATAGCCGCCGGTCTGCCGCCGGTAGGTCTCATACACCTCGTCAAAGACCGAGACGAGCGGCGAGGGCTTGAACTGCTCGGAGACGGTGGCGATCTCCTGCAGCCGCTGCGCCTTGCGAAACGCCCGCAGAAACCGCGTGCTCTGCCCCCGCGCCCGCCGGAAGGTGCCCAGCTTGCCGAGGATAATGGCCCACGAGTAGAGGCTCGAAATCAGCAGAACGCCGAGCACCGTAAGCGCGACCGGCCCGGAGTTGTGCAGCATCTCGCCGATCGCCGAGCCCGGCGCAGCCGCAGGCGCCGCAGCCGAGGGGTCCGTGTCGGGCTGAAAGAGAAAAACCGCTGCCGCGAACAAAAAGTGTGTCATTGCGTCATCTTTCAAGTTAGCAGACGGGAGAGGGCAGGGCCAAGTTTGAGGGGGCTGTACTGTGTTGTCCGGAGTGACCAAGTTCAGTCATTCCGCCCCAGACGCTGGGCGATTACAATGGGAAGATGGAAACCGTCGAAACGTGGGAAGTGCAAGATACGGAAGAGGCTGAGGAAGAGGAACAGGATGTCCTCACATACAAAATCTCCTACTACCCCGCTGATCTGACACTCAGGGGCTATCTTGAAAAGTCAAGAAACGGCCAACTCGTCATCCCCACCTTCCAGCGGTCTTACGTCTGGGATCAAGTTAAAGCGAGCAAGCTCATCGAGTCTTTCCTGCTTGGGCTCCCCGTTCCGGGAGTGTTTCTCTATAAAGAAAGAAACACGAACAAGCTCCAGGTAATCGACGGACAGCAAAGAATTCTCTCGACTGTTCGCTTTTTCAAGAACGAGTTCGATGAAAACATCTTCCGCTTAAAAAACGTTCACCCGAAGTGGAACGGGCGAACTTACGACGAGTTAGATGAGGCCGACCGGTTTCAGCTAGACGACACTGTTTTGAGAGCGACAGTTGTGCAACAACTCGACCCCGATGACGATTCCAGCGTCTTTCACATCTTCGAGCGGCTAAACACTGGCGGAATCAATCTGAACCCAATGGAGGTCAGGAAATGCGTCTACATGGGATCACAGTTTGCGCTCCTTGAAGAACTTAACGCTTTGGAAAGTTGGCGGAAATTGATCGGCCAGCCCAAGATCGACAAGCGCCTCAAGGACGTCGAACTCATTCTGCGAGTAGTCGCCCTAACCCGCTCTTGGGAAAGCTACAAAAAGCCCATGAAGGGTTACTTGAATGGTTATCTTGCAGAGATCAAGAAGCTACCTGATGCTCAAAAGTGCTCCCTCGTTGAGCAAACCAGGGAATCACTGACAAGGTTATTTGAGTATACGTTGAGGCAGCTTGGCGAAAAGCCTTTTCACTTATATGGCCGCCTCAACTACGCTGCGATGGACTCGACACTTGTGGCGAGTAGGGTTGCATTAGCTAAAGGAATAAGGAATTTAGGTCATCGCTATAAGACGTTGATCGATGACGCCGAGTATAAGGAATGGGTTACAAAGGACACTAGCGATGAAAAAATTTTGACTAGCAGGATCAGGCGAGCGATCGCGGTCCTGGCCGAGTAGTATGGAACGTTTGCTCCTGAAGACAAATGCGGCGGTCCAGGACTGCGAGCGTCACCTGCAAAGCAGTGGCTCGTACGGGACTGAGATTGAATCGTATCTGACGCAGTATCTCTTGGTTGTCATGTGCGCTGACGTTCAGCAGGAGATTTACCGTATAGCTGAGGAGCGTGCTTCGACGGCAAGAGACCTTGCATTATCGTCATTTGTGGCGGCGTCTACTAAGAAGGTACTGAGGAGCGTTGGCAAACGAGAGATTGCAACCTTTGTTGAGATGTTTGGCCCAGATTGCAAGGCCAAGCTCAATAGCGGGATCGATGACGCCGATGTCACCGTTTATAACAACGCAGTATGCTTTCGTCACGATGTAGCTCATAACCAAGGCAGCCTGATTACCTTCGCCGAACTAAAGAGGGCGGTGGCTGTAGCCGAAAAGCTCCTGACGGCAACGGCGCAATCGATTGCGTCCGGGCCAAGCGGGCCAAACATAGCCTAGGCTCGGCTACCCCAGCAGCCGCTGCATAATCAACAACCGCAGCCACTCCCCGAACTTATTTCCCGCCTCCGGCAGCAGGCCCACCTCCTGAAATCCCAGCGAGGCGTGCAGCGCGACCGACGCCGGGTTGACGCCGCAGATGCAGGCCACCATCGAGTGGCAGCCTTTGGCATGGCACTGCGCGATCAGCTCCGACAGCAGGCTCTTGCCGACGCCGTGGCCTATGCAGTCCGGGCGCACGTAGATCGAGTCTTCGACCGTGTAGCGGTAGCCCTCGCGCGGGCGGAAATGCGATGCATAACAAAAGCCGACCGTGTACCCGTCGAGCTCGGCCACTAGGTGAGGCAAGCCGCGTTGCAGAACCGCCTGCCGCCGCGCCAGCATCTCCATCGCATCCGGCGCTACGAGCTCGAAGGTTGCGGTCGTCGTCGCGACAAACCGCGCATACATGGCCGTGATCGCAGGGATGTCCGCAGCCGTCGAAGACCGGACCAGGCACCTGGCCTCAGGAGACGCGTAGGTCCGCTCGCCGGCAGCGCTCGCTTGTCCGGCATGCGAACCGGCCCGAAGTTCCATAGGATTCTCTGTTCCCACTCTGCCCAGGCTCGACGTCAGCACTAACCCAATTACACCGAAAAACGCATAAAGAAGGGGTAAAGTGCGGCGAGGTATTTCGGTGGTAGACTTGGCGGCGATTCTGAATTCGATCAACGGAGATAGCCATGGCGCGTGTACTCGGTATCGGCGGAGTTTTCTTCAAGTCACCCTCGCCCAAGGCGACCTGCGAGTGGTACAAGCGCGTGCTCGGCTTTGAGGTCACAGAGTGGGGCGGCGTCTCGTTTCCACCCTTGACGCTCGGCGAAACAGTCTGGTCGCCGTTCAAAGCCGACACGACCCACTTCGCCCCCTCCACAGCCGACCTGATGATCAACTTCGTCGTCGACGACCTCGACGGCGTCCTCGCGCACGCTGCCGCCGAGGGCGTCGAGCCGCTCGAGGTTAAGGATGATCCGTTCGGCCGCTTCGGCTGGCTGCTCGACCCCGACGGGATGAAGATCGAGCTCTGGCAGCCGAAGGCGTAACAAGACAAAACCGCCTACGCGGCTGGCGGTCACTTCGTGACGTGTATACCGGCCCTTCGGGCCCAAAGACTGCTATGCCCCGGTACTTCATGGGGGCGTCGCAGTCTTTCAAGCGCCGCAGGCAGAAGACCCCCCACGAAGTGGGCGTCTCCCGCGCAGGGAGTCTTCGTCCTGCTAGACTTCCTCCCAGAGATGCTGCTCGAACTGCGCGCTGAGAACTATGCTGTCATCGACCATGCGATCGCTGTCTTCGGTCCCGGGCTCAACCTGCTCACGGGCGAGACGGGCGCGGGCAAGTCCATTCTCGTCGATGCGCTCGCTCTGCTAATGGGTGACAAAGCGTCGAGCGACATCGTGCGGCACGGCGCCGAGAAGGCGGTCGTCGCGTGCGTCTTTGAGACCACGCCCGGCTCGGACGCGATTCTTGAAGAGAACGGCATCGACCCACAGGGCGGGGAAGTGATCCTGCGCCGGGAGGTCCTCGCGACGGGCAAGGGCCGCGTCTTCGTCAACAATCAGCCGGCGACAGTCGGCGTGCTGCGGCAGCTTGCGCCGGAGCTTGCGCTGGTGCACTCGCAGTCAGAGACCGGCGGCGACTTTGACGAGGCGCAGCAGCGCGGACTCCTCGACCGCTACGCCGGGCTCTCGGCCGAGGCTGTTTCCACCGCCTACGCTAAGTGGCGCGACGTGCAGGCGCGGCTCAAGGCGCTCGAGCAGGACGAGCAGGACCGCCTGCGCGCGCTCGACCTGTGGAGCTTCCAATATAAGGAGATCGACTCGGTGCGCCCGGTGGCCGGCGAGGACGACGCGCTCACGGCCGAGCGGCGCGTGCTCGCAAACTCCGAGAAGCTGCTGGCCGCCTCGCTCGCCGCCTATGACCTGCTCTACGACGGCGCGAACTCGGCTGAGACCGCGCTCGCCGGAGCGCTCAAGCATCTCGAAGAGCTGGCCCGCTACGACGCGCGGTTCGCCGAGCCGGTGCAGCAGATCATTGCCGCGCGGGCATCGGTTGAAGACGTGAGCGCTACCGCGCGCGATTATGCCGAGGGAATCCAGGCCTCGCCCGAGCGGCTGGAGGAGATCGAGGACAGGCTGGCGGCGCTCGACCGGCTCAAGCGCAAGTATGGCGCGACTCTGGCGGAGGTCCTCGCCTACGGCGAGCAGGTCGCAGCCAAGATCGCCGACATCGAAAACCGCGATGAGCTGGTCAAGGAGCTGCGGCTCGAACTGGCACAGGCGGAGGACGGCTACCGTGTTGCTGCCCGCGCGTTGACCGCTGATCGCCGCGCTGCCGGGGCGAAGCTCGGAGCCTTGGCCGAAAAGCAGATCAACGATCTCGCGATGAAGGTTCGCTTTGAGGTGCTCGTGACGCCGCGCGAGGAGCAGACCGCCTGGGCCTCGCACGGCTGGGACGCAGTGGAGTGCCGTATTGCGACCAACGCCGGCGAGCCGATGAAGCCGCTCGACGAGGTGGCATCCGGCGGCGAGATGTCGCGCGTACTACTGGCGCTTAAGGTCTCGGTCGAAGAGGGCGCGAACGCGAAGGGTCGCCGCAAAACGCCGGTCCCGCGCACGCTTGTATTCGACGAAATAGATATAGGCATCGGAGGCCGCGCGGCCGAGGCGGTGGGTCAGAAGCTCAAGGCTCTCTCACGCACGCAGCAAGTATTATGCGTCACCCACCTGCCTCAGGTGGCAGCCTTCGCAGACCAGCATTTTCTGATCGAGAAGAAAGAGAAGCAGGCGCGCACTTCGACCTCAGTTCGGCTGCTCACCCCGGCCGAACGGGCCGAGGAGCTGGCGCGCATGATCTCCGGGGCGACAGTCACCGATACCTCGCGCGCCCATGCGGAGCAGATGCTCAAGGCCAGCCGTTAAGTCACGGCCGCCTTCTTGAACGGCAGCAGCCTTCGACGGGGATGTACACTGTTTGCCCTATGTACACGCTCAGCGTCACCGTCACGAACCTGCGCTCAGAAGTCTCGTCGGAGGCGTCGGCAAGACGCTTCTGGTCGTTCATCGAGAAAGATAGCCTTGACCAAGACTCCCTCGTATTCGAGGGTAGGCTGCGAAACAGTCTTGCGCGGGAGCTTTCTCGAAGAATTCAGACTCATGCCCTCAGAGTGAACTCGCGCCACAGCATGCACGAAACAGTCCAGCTGAACGACTCAGCGATGTTGCGACAAGTGGCTAGACTGATTTTCACCTTAGAAGAAATTAAGTACGGTAGTCTCAAAATGGAGATCGGCATCCCCGATCCCGACGCGCTGATTGAGACATTTGGCAATAACATCGACGTCCTCAAAGCGGTCTTCGACGCTTACATTCCTGAAGCATTTGCCGACTCCATGCAAATGGGAACGAACATTTTGGAGCCACTGAAGTTTGATTCCCAACTCCCACGGGAAATGTGCGAGAGGGCTCGCGCAAGTGCTCCTGACAGCAAGCCGGATAAATCACAAGACGCTGCATCCGCGGCCACAAAGGGAACACAGTTCGTAGCAGCCCTTGTAAGTTCGCCTCTCATTTTCCCGGTGATTCTGATTGTCTTCTTATGGTATTTAGCCCGGCAAGATGTTATGGCCGAGCGTCAAATGCTGAGTAATATGATGCAAATTACCATACAACAACAGACAGCTACCTTGGCAGTTCTTAAGGACGCCTTGGAGAAGTCAGCCGCGGAATCCAAGCCGGCGACGAATTCATGCCCAACGAAATGAGGCGGGGCTATCGAGGGTTTACTGCCGGTCCATACTTATCCAGCCGCGCAAAAAGCGCTTCCACATCCACGTAGATCGGGCCGCTCTCGACCGTGAACCGGGTTACTCCCGTCCAGGAACAGCCGTAGCAGACACGCGCGATTCTCTGCCGTGGATCGATCATCCAGACGTTGGGAACGCCCATCGCAACTTGCCTCCCGGCTCCGGCGCCAAGGATCGGGAACGGAGCGGCCTCACGTCGCTATGTCTACAATACGAGCAATGGCTACCGACTCCCGCACAGCCCTGCTGCATCTGCTCGCGCGCCTCTCGTTCAAGCTGGGCAACTTCAAGCTCTCCTCGGGCGCTACCAGCGATTACTACATTGACTGCCGCATCACAACGCTGCACGCTGAGGGCGGCCGGCTGACGGGGCTTGCCATCCTCGACCTGCTCCACGAGCACAAACTGCACCCAGCGGCGATCGGCGGGTTGACGATGGGCGCCGACCCGGTCGTCTCGAATGTCGCGACCGCGAGCGCCTGGCGAACGCGCGACTTCCACACCGCGCAGCTCATTCACGGCTTTCTCGTCCGCAAGCAGGAGAAGACGCACGGCACCGGACGCCGGATCGAAGGTTTCTTCGAGCCGGGCGCGGCGGTGATTATCGTCGATGACGTGTGCACGACCGGCGCCTCGACGATCGAGGCCATTCAGGTAGCCGAGGCCTCGGGTATGCGGGTGATCGGCGCGGTCTGCCTGGTGGAGCGCGCCGAGGCCGGCGGACGCGCGGCCGTCGAGGCGGCTACCCACGGCGCACCGTTCCTGAGCCTCTTCACGGCAGAGGATGTTCGGGCGGAACACATCGCCAACATGCCGCTGTAGCTTGAACGCGCGGGCCGGCCGGCTTTGCTTTTCCAGCGCGCCTTATAAGCAGCAGCCTCAGCCGGCGAGCAGATCGAGATGGCGGAACCCGCCTGTCTCGATCAGAATGCCTGCGAAGAGGGTGAGGTTATAGGCGGCGTGCACCAGGATGCTGGCCGCGAGTGAGTCGAGCCAGAGCCGCACGATGCACAGCATGACGCTGATCAGCCCGATCAGCAGCAGCGGCCCCCAGGCGTGCGAGACCTGCGGTGCGTGCATCAGCGCGAAGGGCAGGCTTGTGAGCAGGATCGACACGGGAACGCCGACGAAGCGGCGCGTAGCTGGGGTGATGTCGCCCTTGCGCACCAGCCAGTCAAAGGCGTGCACAAAGCCGGGCAGCAGAAATCCCCGAAAAGCGGTCTCCTCAAGCGCTGGAGCGAAGGTGATGCCGAAGACCAGCATCATCCATGCACCGGCTGGCGAATGCATCATGTCCGCCAGAATGGGCGGATCCTTGGGCATGGGTAACAGGTTCCCGATCAGGCTGCTGCCGATGCCACCCAGCAGTCCCAGTCCGATCAGCCAACCCGCTCGCCTCCCGGCGACTCGTGCGTGCCAATGCAGCCCTTCGAGAACAGGCCGTTGCCAGGCGAAGGAAAACAACCAGCTACCACACACGGCAACCAGCACGTAGGCGAAGGCCTGTGCAGGCAGACCAAGCCTCGGATCTGAGGCCGCCAACTCGACATAGGCCTGAAAGGGATGACGGCCGAAGAGATGTATTCGCTCTGCCGCATATAAGGCGAGGTACTGTCCGCCTACCAGGAGCGGCACCGTCATCAGGAAGAAGAGCAACGCCTGCCCGAGTGAGGGAATCTGGTCTGTGGGTCTGCTTGCGGCTGCTGTATTCCTGGACTGGTGGATGCCCGAAGCGCCCGAATCAGACGAGATGAAACCGTCCTGCGATGGATCCTGGTGTGATCGATCCTGGCCGGCAGCTTCGCGCCACTCGTCGAGCGAGTTCACTGCACCATCGCGGTCTCGCGCCTCTTGCCTTTGCGTTTTGCAGCGGCCTTCTTCGTAGATTTGACGCCAGTTCCGCCAGCGCTGTTCTCCCGCACTGACACAACTTCAGCCGGGATGTCGCGCAGGCCGGCTGCAATCGAGGTTGACGAGACGGGCACATCCGGATGATAGCGGCGCAGAAACTCGCCGGTGTGGGAGCCAGCCACGCCCGCCACCTCTTCGGGCGTTCCCTCGGCGATAATCCGGCCGCCACCCTCGCCGCCCTCCGGACCTAAATCAAGGATCCAGTCGGCGTTGCGGATCACGTCCAGGTTGTGCTCGATGATGATCACGGTATTGCCTAGATCGGCAAGCTTGTGCAGGACTTCAAGCAGCTTGCGGACATCGTCGAAGTGCAGGCCGGTAGTCGGCTCGTCGAGCAGGTAGAGCGTGCGCCCGGTCTGGCGCTTGGAGAGTTCGCGGGCAAGCTTCATGCGCTGCGCCTCTCCGCCTGAGAGCGTGGTCGCGGCCTGGCCCAGGTGGATGTAGCCGAGCCCTACGTCGACCAGCGTCTGCAGCTTTTGCCGAACCTGCGGAATGTCGGTCAGAACCGGCAGCGCGTCCGCGATCGTCAGATCGAGCACGTCGGCGATCGAGTAGCCGTTGAAGCGGACCGAGAGTGTCTCCTGGTTGTACCGGCGGCCGTTGCACACGTCGCAAATAACGTAGACGTCGGGCAGGAAGTTCATCTCGACGCGCTTCTGGCCGTCGCCCTGGCAGGCCTCGCACCGTCCCCCGGAGACGTTGAAGGAGAAGCGGCCGGCCTTGTAGCCGCGCTCACGTGACTCGGGCAGCATTGCGAACAGATCGCGGAGCGCGGTGAAGACCCCGGTATAGGTCGCGGGATTCGAGCGCGGGGTCCGGCCGATGGGGGACTGGTCGATGCGGACCGCCTTGTCGATCTCCTCGAATCCCCGGATGCGAGCGTACTTTCCGGGCTCCTCGCGCGAGCCGTAGAGCTCCTTGGCGAGCGCGCGGTAGAGGGTGTCGTTCACCAGGGTGCTCTTGCCGGACCCGGAGACGCCGGTGATCACTGTCATGACTCCGAGCGGAAAGCGCGCGGTCACGTTCTCCAGGTTGTGCGAGCTGGCGCCTTCGACAGTAATGAAGCGGCCGGAGAGCGGGCGGGGCGCACCGCGGTGCATCATCGAGGTCTGGCCGGCGAGATATCTACCGGTGAGCGAGCCGGGCTCCGCCATGATGTCGGCCGGCGTACCCTGGGCGACGACGAAGCCGCCGAGTTTGCCGGCGCCGGGTCCGAGGTCGAGCACGTAGTCGGCGCGGCGGATGGTGTCCTCATCATGTTCGACGACCAGCACCGTGTTGCCCAGGTCGCGCAGGGCTTCGAGCGCCTCGATCAGGCGCAGGTTATCGCGTTGGTGCAGGCCGATCGAGGGCTCGTCGAGCACATAAAGCACGCCGCGAAGGCGCGATCCGATCTGCGTAGCGAGCCGGATGCGCTGGCCCTCGCCTCCGGAGAGCGTGGACGCGCTGCGGTCGAGCGCCAGGTAGCTCAGGCCTACCTTATTCAGGAACTCGAGCCGCTCGACGACCTCGCGCCGGAGCCGTTCCGCGATCAGCGCCTCCCGGGCGGAGAACTGGAGCGAGCGCGCGGACTCAAGCGAGCGCGCGAGCGGCATCGCGGTGAACTCGGCGATCGAGAGTCCGCCCACCTTGACCGCGAGCGACTCGGGGCGCAGGCGGCTGCCCTTGCAGACCGGGCAGGTGGAGGCCGACATATAGTTGAGCATCCACTCGCGGTAGGTCTCGGAGCGCGACTCGGCGAGCGAATCGCGGAGCCAGGCGAGGATCCCGTGGAAGCCGGTGCGGGGTGACTCGGCGCGCTCGGGGCCGTAGAGCAGCAGTTCCTGCAGCCGGGGCGTCAGCTGCTCGAACGGCGTGTTGAGGTCGATCTTGTAACGAGCGGCGGCCAGGTGCAGCAGCCGGTGCAGGTACTGCGAGGCGGAGCCGGGTCCGAGCCCGCCGTCGAGCAGCGGCTTCGACCAGTCGACGACCACCTTGGCGGCGTCGAAGTCGTAGATGCTGCCCAGCCCGTTGCAGTGCGGGCACGCGCCATAAGTACTGTTGAATGAGAAGGATCGCGGTTCGAGCTTGGGTACGTCGAGCCCGCAGTCCGGGCAGGCCATCGAAGACGAGTAAAGCTGCTCGCGAACGCCCGCCGGATCAGATCCATTGCCTGAGGCCCCGTGGATCTGGACCAGCACCAGCCCGTTGGCCATCTGCAGAGCCTTGGCCACCGAGGCTTCGAGCCGCTTGCGGTCCATGCCCGGCTTGAGCACCAGCCGGTCGATCACTGCCTCGATGGTATGGTTCTTGCGCCGCTCAAGCACGACCGGCTCGGCGAGGTCGTGCATCTCGCCATCGATGCGGGCGCGGAATCCCTGCTGGTCGAGCTCGTCGAGCAGCTCCTTGAACTCGCCTTTGCGTCCGCGCACGACCGGAGCGAAGACCGTGACCCGCTCGCCGGGAGCCAACGCGAGCACGCGGTCGGTGATCTGCTCCATGGTCTGCCGGGAGATCGCCATGCCGCACTTGGGGCAGTGCGGCGTGCCGACCGAGGCATAGAGCAGACGAAGGTAATCGTAGATCTCGGTGATCGTGCCGACGGTCGAGCGAGGGCTGCGGTTGGTCGTCTTCTGCTCGATCGAGATCGCGGGGCTAAGTCCCTCGATCGAATCGACATCGGGGCGCTCAAGCTGGTCGAGGAACTGCCGCGCGTAGGCCGAAAGCGTCTCGACGTACCGCCTCTGGCCCTCGGCGTAGATCGTGTCGAAGGCGAGCGAGCTCTTGCCTGAGCCGGAGAGACCAGTGACCACCGTCAGGGTGAGACGGGGAATTGCGACACTGATATCACGGAGGTTGTGCTGCCGGGCGCCCCGAACGGTGATGTGGGTGATGGCCATGAGGTTAGGAGCGAGTTCTTACAAGCTGGCAGGGTCGAAGGCAGGTGACGCAAGTCAGGTCAAAGATGGTCAAAGCAGCTTCAAATTGGGACAAAGCACTTTAGGTATCTTAGTGAGCACTAGATCGACGGGTCAATATAGTCGATAGTCTGCAAGAATTGCATCGTAGTAAACAGACGCCGGTGCGGGTGACCGTTCTAGCGACACTTTTGGAGTAGAACACAATGCAGGACACGATGAACATGCTCATGCTGATCTGCGCTTCTCTAGCCGCGCTGGCCTTCGGCGTTCTCTCCGCCCATGCGATCTGCCGCGCGGCTTTTGGCATTCTGCGCATGCATGCGCGGTCCGTTGCTGCGGAGAGCGCGGTCAAGGCCAAGGCGCGGGCCGCGACTGCCTGAGGCGGCTCTAGGCACCCCGGGTATCTGCTGATTCAGCAGGGCGTTCTTGCGGCGAGTCGGCATGTTGGAAAGCTTTCTGGATGACGGCGACGGTAAACTCTGCGACGCCGAAATCTTCGAGTTCGTTTCGGGAAACCCATGCGGCTTGTTCGGCGTCACTTGCCGGGCAGAGGCTGCCTCCGGTCACCCGGCAACGATAGTCGATCAGGACGTAGTGGTACTTTAGGCGGCCGTCCCCTTCATAGGTGATCCGGTCCAGCACCTCGAGTATACCCATCGCCTCCACGCGCAGCCCCGTCTCCTCCAGCACCTCCCGGCAGACGGCCTGTTCGAGCGTCTCGCCGAGTTCGACAGCGCCGCCGGGCAGCGACCATTGTCCCTTGAGCGGTTCCCGTCCGCGCCGGACCAGCAGGACGCGGTCACCATCGAGAACGAGCGCGCCTACGGCCACGATCGGCGCCTCTGGAAACTCTCTGCGCATCGGTATAGCTCAGGTCTTCAGCGGGACGCCGTACTCTTCGCTCGAGACCAGCCGGCCGATGCTGAAGCGTCCCCCGTTGAACTTGGATTGACCCTTGGCGCGACCGATGGCCAGCAGCGCGATGACCTCGTAGCTCAGCGGCAGCTTCAGCACACTGTGAACTTTGTCTTGCTCGCAGCCCTCCATCGGAGCGGTGTTGTACCCGAGCGACTCCGCGGTCCACATCATGGTGGTAAAGGCCAGCATGACCTGGCGGTTGAGCCATGCGGAGAGGTTGGGGTGGTTGCCGAGATAGTTGGGAATATTGATGCGAGCCTGGTGTGCGAAGCTCTCCGGCATGCCGGCCGCGCGACCCATACGCAGCATCTCGTCGAGATCGCCGTTGCGCCATCCGTCCGCGTCCCCGCAGGCGACGATCACCACGGATGCCTCTTCCACCTTGGCCTGGTTGAAGCAAGCCGAGCGGAGGCGGCGCTTCTGCTCGGCGGAGCGCACGACGACAAACCGCCAGGGCTGCAGATTGTAGCTGCTCGGCGCAAGCAGCCCCGCTTCGAGGATGGCGATGAGATCCTCGTCGGGTATAGGCGAGCCGTCGAAGCTCGGAGTGGCGCGCCGCTCGGCGATCAGCTGCAACAGCGTTCTCTCATTCGATGTTGCCATCCGTCATCCCTCTTCCGGTGCGGTGCTGCCAGTTTGGAAGGTATCCGGTTTCAGCGACGCCCTGCGCTGCAATAGCCGATTCACCGGCCGATCTACTGGATCTGGTCCATCGGTAGCTCAACGGCATAAGGCTGGTGGCCGGGCGAGTCGGCATAGACCCACAGCCCGTGGAAGTTCGCACGCAGTTCCGGGTGCTGCTTGAGCATGGCCTGCATCAGCGCGATGGCCTGGCTCCGGGCGAAGACGGGGTCGACCGTACTCGCGTTTGCGTTGTAGCGGATGACCAGGTCGAGGCCGCCCAGTTCGCCGTCTGTGTGGATGTTGGTGACGGCGAAGCTCTGGTCGCCGGCGGCGATCGTCATCACGGACGTCGCCTCCGAGCCTAGCAAGCTGTCCGGCTTGACTGCCGCGGCTTCGCGGTCAAGCTTGGCGAGGTTCGGGCTGGAGAGAAAGTCGACCGGGGTGAGCAGCAAGCGCGCTGTCTGGTAGTAGTAGTAGGCGCTCCAGCGCTGCTGCGCTTTGGCCAGCTCCCGTGCGCGGGTCCAGAACCAGACGCCATCGTGGCCGGCAATGGTGAGCGGCCGGGCGAAGAAGCCGGCCAGCATCCATCCCGGCTTCAGTGTCCCAGCCGTTGATTTTGCATCCGGACTGCGGGCCAGGATCATGCCCAGCTGCTCGGGCTTCGAGACGCCGTTCGCGTGGACGATGGCCAGGGCGTATCCGCCGGGCGGGAGTTGCGGAATCGAGATGGTCACCAGCATCGACGAACCGGGAACGCTGCAGAAAAACTGCGCCTCGTCGTCGCCGGCCTTCAGGTCTTCCGCGTGCAGGACATAGAGGTTCTCAATCGAGAGGCTCGCGCCCTTGAGAGCAGGGGCCATGCCGTCCACCGTGGCGGCAATGCCGTCAAACTGGGCTGCGACACTGGGCAGCGTGGAGGCGCGAAGGGCAGTCACGTCGCCCGCGATGGCGAAGCCGGCCAGCTTTGTGACTGCGGCGGCGAGCTCGGCTTGATCGGCCGCGGTCATCTGCGACTGGGTGATGCAGGAGACAGCTGAGGCCTTTGGAAGCGGGATGAAGGCGAGCAGGAGCAGCGCGAGTGCGCTGCGAAAGGTCCAGGCTTGCGCCGCTGACTGTCCTGACGCGCGCAAGGAGACCGCGCGCCGGGCCCGTAACGGTACTTCAAGGAGATGGAAAATGACGGACAGCCTCATGATGTCTGCGAGCGGAACCTCGGCACTGCTAGTCTAGTACAGAGGATGAGGAGGATGCCTTGACCTTGCACGCGCGATGGTA
>Ga0116226_10003033_pt1 | contig 14768 bp, 14 predicted proteins | sample S1TSphfallax_FD_89692 | JGI IMG/M metagenome (GOLD analysis project Ga0116226, IMG submission 89692) | Host-associated microbial communities from peat moss isolated from Minnesota, USA - S1T2_Fa - Sphagnum fallax MG | ecosystem: Host-associated > Plants > Peat moss > Unclassified | place: USA...
CGGATCAACCGGGGCCCGGTCGGGCACCTCGCCTTCGGTGTGGGCATTCATGGCTGCGTCGGGCAGAACCTGGCGCGGGTGGAGTTGGAAGCCGTGCTTGTGGCCCTCGCACGAAAGGTGGCGCGCATCGAGGCGGCGGGCCGCGCAGTCTGGCGCCCGAACAATGCGATCCACGCGCTGGACCGGCTGCCTTTACGCTTTTATTGAAAATATCGGAGATATTATGATCAATATTGTATTTGTCGCAGACGAAGGCGGGCGCGTGACGGTTCAGGGGCGCGCAGGTGATAGCGTGATGCAGGCGGCTGTTTCCGCTGGCGTGGTGGGGATTGTTGGCGAATGCGGCGGGTCGATGATGTGCGCGACTTGCCATTGCTATGTCGATGAGGCGTGGGCTGGGCGAGCTGGTGCGCGCGCGGAGGGCGAGGACGAAATGCTGGAGAGTGCTGCAGACGAAGTGCGCGAACATTCTCGCTTGTCCTGCCAGATTAAGCTCACGCCCGCACTCGATGGCATTGTAATTCATTTGCCAAAAAGTCAGCGCTGACGATTTTATGATCTATTTTGCCTAGGCGGACCGCGTGCTCCAGGATCGCGTGTAGGGTCGAGATAGAGCGTGCCGCCACGCCTTCGCCGCCTGTGGTGATTCCGCCGCGGCTACCAGTCCGCGCCTTCGATGTTTTGCCGGCGGCGATATCGGCTTGCGCGCCCTCGATATTTCCAAGTTCCAGTAATTTGATTAGCCGTTTGCCCAGCAGCGGTTTGATATGTGTCTCAATTCTGCTGAGGTCCATCCTGAGGGTGGATGGCCTGATTGGCCGCCTGCGGCGACCCAGGATACGGCCGGCTTCAGCTTCTTCCAAATACCAGTCACAGACTTCGGCGATGGTCATGGAGGTGCTCAACTGCCGCTTCTGTTCCGCAGGATCGATGCCGCCGGCAATATCGCCGAGTACGATCTTTGCCTTTCGCCGCGCGGTCCTGAGCTTGCCAAGGTTGGGGTCGAGGGTTCGAATCCCTTCGCCCGCTCCAGTTTGCTGGACATATCAGCTGGTTGTCGCGGGTTTCTGAGAGCGGAGCCGTGTTGATATTGCGCCGGCTACCACCGCGTTTTCATGTCTGCCGGATTGAATGTGTGGATGATTAAAATTCGCTGGGTGGTGTCGTCCGCGTGTGCTTTGTGGCGGGCTGAGGCCGTTAGACCCCAGACAAAAAGGCTGGCGCCGCATGCCGGGATGAGGACAACGTTCATGATGGATTTGGTGATTCGGCGGGCTCGGGTGATCGATGGCACAGGACGGGACGCGTTCGACGCCGATATCGCGGTGCGGGGCGGCGTTATTGTGGAGGTTGGGCGGGTGGCGGCGGCGGGACGCGAGGAGATTGATGCGCAGGGGCTGCTGGTCACGCCGGGATTTGTCGATATTCATACGCATTATGACGGCCAGGCGAGCTGGAGTGACCGGCTGACGCCGTCGTCTTGGCATGGCGTGACGACCGCGGTGATGGGTAATTGTGGGGTGGGGTTTGCGCCGTGCCGGGCGGGTGACCATGAGCGGCTGGTGCAGCTGATGGCGGGGGTGGAGGATATTCCGGAGGTGGTGATGGCCGAGGGCGTGCCCTGGCTTTGGGAAAGCTTTCCGGAATATCTCGATTTTCTGGGCGGGCGGCGGTTTGATATCGATCTGGCGGGGTATGTGCCTCATGCGGCGCTTCGGCTTTATGTGATGGGGGAGCGGGCGCTGCGGCTGGAGCCGGCGGGTTCGGAAGATATTGCAAACATGGTGGCGCTTTTGCAGGCGGCGCTGCGGGCGGGGGCGCTGGGGTTGGGGACGTCGCAGACTATTAATCACAAATCCATTGACGGCACACCGATTCCGACGTTGCGGGCGGCGGAGGATGAATATCTGGCGCTGGCGATGGCGATGAAGGCTGTGGGACATGGGGTGTTCCAGTATGTTACGGATTTGGTTGATCCGGATGGAATCGAGGCGCAGTTTCGGATGCTCGAGCGGCTGGCGGAGCGGTCCGGCCGGCCGGTGACGTTTACGGTGACGCAGCAGCATAAGAACCCTGGGAATTGCACAAGGCTGCTGGATTGGACGGCGGGTTCGCGGCGCCGGGGGCTGGCGATGAGCGCGCAGATTTATCCGCGCGCGGTGGGGGTGATTTTGGGGCATGAATTGTCACTGAATCCGTTTTATTCGACGCCGACGTATGAGAGTCTGGCCGGGCTGGAGTTTGACGCGCGTGTGGCCGCGCTGCGCGACCCGGAAATTCGGGCGCGGATTTTGGGGGAGGAGCTTGATCCCAACCCGAACTCTTTGCTGGGGCTGCGGGTGGCGAATTTTGATGAGATTTATCCGTTGGGAGACCCACCGGATTATGAGCCAGCGCCGGAGACGAGCATTGCGCGGATGGCGGCGGCGCGGGGGATTCCGCCGGCGGAGCTGGCTTATGATCTGCTGCTCGAAGATGGCGGGAGGACGCTGCTTTATATGGCGACGGCCAATTATGCGATGCGCGATCTAGAGATGTGTCTTGACGCGTTGCGGCATGAGGGCGGGGTGATCGGGCTGGGGGATGGCGGCGCGCATTTGGGGTCGATTTGCGATGCAAGCTATCCGACGTTCATGTTAACGCATTGGGTGCGGGACCGGAAGCGTGGGGCCAAGTTGTCGTTGGAATTCGCGGTCGAGGCGATGACGCGGCGGACGGCGCTTGTGGCCGGGCTGCATGACCGGGGCGTGCTGGCGCCGGGGTATCGGGCGGATATTAATGTGATCGATTTTGAGAACTTGTCGCTGGGGAAACCGTTTATCGTGCGGGACTTGCCGCGCGGGGGGCGGCGGCTGATGCAGCAGGCGAAAGGTTTCCGGGCGACGATCGTGGCTGGCGAGGTGGTCTACCGTGATGGCGAGGCGACCGGCGCGCTGCCGGGACGGCTGGTGCGGGGAACCCGGGAAAGGCAGGCGGCATGATGTCGAAAGCGCAACGGATGCCTTGGATTCCGGTTGACCAGATGACGGCGGCGCAGCGCGCGACGGCGGCGATGCTAGGCCAGGTTTCTGGTGGAACAACCAGCGGGCCGCAGAGTTTTTTGCTGCGCAGCCCGGAGATGGCGCTGCATTTGCACCAGCTGATCCATTACCTGCTGGGCCGCAGCCCGCTGCCGCGGCGGTTGACGGAATTTGCAATTCTGATCCAGGCCAAATTATGGGACCAGGATTATGAGTGGTGGGCGCATCACCATCTGGCTATTCGTTATGGTATCGATCCGTCTGTTCCGGACGATTTGCGGGCTGGCATCAGGCCCGCGAAGATGCATGCGGATGAAGCGCTGGTGTATGATTTTTGTATGGAGCTGTCGACGACGCATCGGGTTTCGGATGCGACGTTCGCGGCGATTTCGGCGGTGCTGAGTGAGCAGGCGCTGGCTGATTTGACGGTCGTCACAGGGACTTACGTTACGATTTCGATGATCTTGAACGTGGCCGAGGCGGTGGCGCCGGATGATGATCCGCTGCCGTTTGGGGCTGGCAATGAGCCGAGTTACGGAAGTGAAGGCAAGTAAGCGGTCGCTTTTTTAAAAAAAAGCTCCGCAAAAAACTTTTATTCCCCCGGATTTTGAGCGGCGACAGTATGGCCGCTCAACAACCGGGGGGATCAAGAGTTTTTTGCCCGGGTCGCGGGCGAGTTACTTTTTTTCAAAAAAGTAACTGCTTTCTAGTTCCTCAACGAATTCAATCGGCACGCCATCGGGGTCCGCGATATAAAAACTTCTTATCGTTTTGTTGGCGCTGGTGATGATGGGTGAGGTGATGCGGACGCCGGTTTGCGATGTCAGCGATTGATATTTGGCCGCGGCGTCGGGCACGAAGAATGATAAATGCGTGCTGCCGATGTGGTTGTGGGCGAGCGAGAGCGTCTTGCCGGTCTGGGTCAGGTATTGCAGGAGTTGTAGGGTGAAGCCGTCCAGCGTGAGGAAGACGCTGGTGAGGGTGGCGCGAGGTAGATTGACCAAAGCGGCGAACTGCGGATTGGCGCTGGGCATGCGTGGTCCTTCAGCCATGCCGACGATGTCTCGGTAGAAATGCGCTGATCTATCCAGGTTGGTGACGGTGAGACCAACATGCCAGAATCGCGGCTGCATCACGCGTCAGTTGGCGGTGACGCGGACCGGCATGGATTTGAAGCCGGGGAACTGATGGGAGGCGACGCGGCGGACGGGGCCGGTGAGCTCGATGGTTTCCACGTGGTCGAGGAAGGCGCGCATGATGTGGCGGAGCTGCAGGCGCGCGATGAGGGCGCCGAGGCAGAAATGGTCGCCGGCGCCGAAGCCGACATGCGGGGTGGGTCCGCGGCTGATGTCGAATTTATCAGCGCCTTCGATGGCGTGGGTGTCGCGGTTGGCGGAGCCGTTCCAGAGCACGACCCAGTCGCCTGCGCAGATTTGTTTGCCCGCGAGTTCCGTGTCGGCGGTGGCGGTGCGCAGCACGTGGGTGACGGGGCTGATCCAGCGGACGAATTCGTCCGGCAGGGTGGTGAGGAGGGTGCGGTCGTTGCGCAGACGGGTTAGCTGGGCAGGGTTTTTGATCAGTTCGGCCATGCCGCCGGAGAGAGAGTTGCGGGTGGTTTCCTGGCCGGCGGCGACGAACATGAAGCCGTTATAGCCGATCTCGTTGTCCGTGAAGGGCACGCCGTCGATTTCAGCTTCGGCGAGGATGGTGATGAGGTCGCCGCCGCCCCCGCCGCGGCGTTTTTTGGCGAGGTCCTGGATGTAGGCGATGATGGTGCGCAGCGCGGTGGTGCGGGCTTCCAGGGCATCGGCGGCGCCGTAATCGGCGTCGGCCGGGGCGCTGGCCATGTTGGCCATTTGGAAGAGCATCGGCCAGTCTTCGCGCGGGAGCTGCATGATTTCAAAAATGACGGTGGAGGGGAGTTTGGCGGCGATGTCGGTGACGAAGTCGCATTCGCCGGCGTTGAGGAGGTCGCCGATGAGGGATGTGGCGAGGTTGGAGACAAAATTGTCCATGCGGGCGACGGCGTTGGGGAGGAAGCGGTGGTGGAGGACGCGGCGCATCTGGTTGTGGCGGGGCGGATCGTTGGAGGCGAGCATCGCACCTTCCATGGCGAGGCGGATGCTGGGTGAGCGGGCAGGGTCCGCCAGGGCGGCGGTGAGCGGCAGGGTGGCGCCGGATTTTTGCGCGCTGAAGAGCACAGGGTCGGTGTAGACGGTGCGGACATCTGGCAGGCGGGTGACGGACCAGTAGAAGCGGCCGTAGCTGGTTTGCGTCCAGTGGACAGGGTCTTCTTCGCGCATGCGGCGCCACAGGGCGTGCGGGTCGCCGGAGGCGAAGAAGGCCGGATCTGTGAGGTTGAGGTCTTGGCTGGCGAGGGTTGGTTCGGGGAGCATTTAAGGTTCCGGTGGTTTAAGCGCGTTTTCGCAGTTTCATCATAGGGGAAAGGCGGTGCGGCGCATGGGATAAAATCTCATTGGCTTGGCAGGCGAAATCAGTTGCGCGCCAGGGTTTCCGGACAGAGAGATGCTTTGTATTCGGCTTGATGAGGAGGAGGCGATGATGCAGCGCCGTGCGGCTCTGGTGACGGGAAGCAGCCGGGGGATTGGCAAGGCGGTGGCTCTGGCGTTGGCCGGGACGCATGACATTGTTCTGAATTACCGGGCACGGCGGGATGAGGCGGATGCGGCGGGGGAGATGTTTCGGGTGGCAGGTGCGCGTGTGGTGGCGGTGCAAGCGGATATTTCCGACCCAGATTCCTTGATCCGGCTGGCTGATGCGGGGCTGGAGGCATTTGGGCGGATTGATACGCTGGTGACGAATGCGGCCACCGGGCTGCACTGGCCGGTTAGTGCTTCGGGGTGGCGGCAGGTTCAGGATTCGGTGCAGGTGATCGCGGGGAGTTTTGCGACGCTGGTGGCGCGGTTGAGCCCGGCGATGGTGGCCGGCGGCAGGATTGTCGCGATTAGCGGGCTGGACCGGGTGTTTGCGGTGGCGGATCATGGGCTGATTGGGGCGGGAAAAGCGGCGGTGGAGTCGATGGTGCGGAATTTGGCGATGGAGCTGGGGCCCCGCGGGATTACCGCCAATGCGGTGGTGCCGGGCGCCTGCCGGACGGAGTCTCTGGCGCGGGCGCTGGAGAGGCGGCCGGGGTTTGAAGAGAGTTTGGTGAAAAGCATCCCGGCTGGGCGGATGGCGACGCCGGAAGATGTGGCGGGGGTGGTGGCGTTTTTGTGCTCGCCCGCGGCTGATTATGTGACGGGAACGTCGATTTTGGTGGATGGCGGTTTTAGCGCGGGGAATTTGTGGACGGAGCGGCAGCGGGTTTCGATGGCGCAGGGCGGCTGGTCCGATCGGCCGCTGGGACAGTAGGGCACAGTCGCCTTTGTGTGGTTTTACGACAAAGCCGGTTGCCGCCGATAGGCCGCGGCGGGATGCGTGTCGGGCATACGGCCGTTGCCGTGGCCGATGAGTTTTTGGCGCAGTGTGCCTTCGCGGTAGGCGGTTTTGAAGAGTCCGCGGTCTTGCAGTTCGGGGACCAGAAGGTCAGCGACGTCGATGAACGTGCCGGGGGTGAAGGCGCGGCAGATGTTGAAGCCGTCGATGTCGGCGACCTCCGCCCAGGCGGCGAATTCGTCGGCGACCTGGGAGGCGGTGCCGACGATGGTCGAGCCGCGGCCGAGATGGAGGTCTTCGGCGATAAGGCGCGGGGTCCAGATTTTGCCGGCGCTCTTTTTAGCGAGGCCATCGGCGGCGGAGCGGTTGGCTTCGGTGGGCTTGAAGGGGATGGGGTCGTCGGGATCGAGTTTGGCCAGGTCGATCCCCAGTGCGGCGCTGATCATCGCGAGGCCGCCTTCGGGCAAGACGGCGCGGCGGTGGGCGGCGAGCTTGTCTTGCGCCTCGGCCTCGGTGGCGCCGAGGACGACGACCGCGTCCACGATAACTTTGACGTCCGACGGGTGGCGGCCATATTCGACGGCGCGCTTGCGGATGTCCGCCACCAGGGCGCCGGCGGCTTGTTTGTTGGAGCCACCAACGAAAATGCATTCGCAATGGCGGGAGGAAAACTGGCGGCCGCGTTCGGATGAGCCGGCCTGGTAAAGGGTGGGGGTGCGCTGAGGGGAGGGTTCGCTGCGGTGGATGCCCTGGAGTTTGAAGTATTTGCCTTCGTGCGTGACCTCGTGGACCATTTCCGGGCGGGCGTAGATGCCGGCCTCGCGGTCGCGGATGACGGCGCCGTCTTCCCAGCTGCCTTCCCAGAGTTTGTAGACGACTTCCATGAATTCTTCGGCGGCTTCGTAGCGCTCGTCGTGCGGCAGCTGGCCGGAGCGGCCGAGGGCGCGGGCGGCGCTGTCGAGGTAGCCGGTGACGATGTTCCAGCCCATGCGGCCATTGGTGAGGTGGTCGAGCGTCGAGAAGCGGCGGGCGAAAAGATACGGGTCTTCGTAGGAGAGATTGCCGGTGACGCCGAAGCCGAGATGTTCGGTAACGTACGCCATGATGGGGATGACCATCAGCGGGTCGTTCTGCGGAAAGTAGGAGGCGCTGCGGATGGCGGCATCGGCGTTGCCGCCGTAGATGTCGAGCACGCCGACCAGGTCCTGCAGGAAAATGCCGTCGAACAGGCCGCGTTCCAGGATGCGGGCGAGGTCTGCCCAGTACGCCATGGTGGTGTAGTTCATGGAGCGGTCGCGCGGGTCCGTCCATTGGCCGGAGGGGGTAAAGCCGACGGCGTTGGTGTCGAATGCGTTAAGGATGAGGTGGCGTTTCATGCGCGGTAACATCGGATGACCGGGGTGCAGGGGCAAGCGAGATTTGGTCATGCGGCGATGCGGGCGCCGCCCAAGAATTTTCATCATCGCCTTATACGGAAAGCTGCCTTGTGAATGGCGCGGCTGGGGTGCAAACCTGGGTTGATAGACATTGTTTAGGGCGGGCATGAATCGGTTAGCGGATAAGGTCGCGTTGATTACAGGTGCGGGCGCGGGAATTGGCCGGGAGGCGGCTTTGCTGTTCGCCGCCGAGGGCGCGCGGGTTATGGTTGCGGAACGAAACGCGGCGGCAGGGGAGGAGACGGTGGCGCGGGTTCGGGAAGCCGGCGGAGAGGCGCGGTTTGTGCAGACCGATGTTTCCGATGAGGCGAGCGTGGCGGCGGCGGTGGCGGCGACGGTGGCGGCTTTCGGGCGGTTAAATGTTTTGTACAATAATGCCGGCGGATCCTCGGCCGATGACGGCACGGTGACGGATATTGGCATCGAGGCGTTTTGGCGGCCGATGAAGGTTGATTTGTTTGGGACGTTTTTATGCTGCCGGCACGGGATTCCGGAATTGATCCGGGCGGGGGGCGGCGTCATTGTGAATACGACCTCGACGACCGCGCTGCGCGGCGTGCCCCATGTGGAGGCGTATAGTGCGGCGAAAGGCGGGGTGATCGCGCTGACGCAGTCGATGGCGATTGATTACGCGGGCGATGGGATACGCGTGAATGCAATTGCGGCTGGCGGGATAAGGACTGAGCGGACGGCGGCGCGAATCGCGGCGTCACCGCACGCGGCGGCGACGCAGGGGGCGCATTTGCTGGGTATTGGACACCCGCGCGATGTGGCGAATGCGGCGCTGTTTTTGGCGTGCGAAGAGTCGCGCTATATTACTGGGATTGTTCTGACGGTGGATGGCGGCTGGTGCGCGGCGAGCCCGGGCGTGCAGGCGCGGCCGCGGCAAGATAAAGGGATTTGACGATGGACGGTGTGGTGACGGGCGACGGGGATGTTCTCGACGTCGATCTTTACGGCGCGGTGAAGCAGGACCCTTATGAGTATTATGTCGCCTGGAACCAGCGTCCGCCGTTTTTCATTCTGGCGGAGGGACATCGGCAGGCGGTGTTCACGCGGCAGACCGATACGAAGATCGTGCTGGAGGATTACGAGCGGTTTTCGAGTGTGAAGCGGCCTTATCCGGGGACCGAAGGGTTTTATTTTTTCAATGCCATGCCGAGTGTGACGGATTCCGATCCGCCGGTGCATACGCGCAGGCGGCGGCTGCTGTCGCCGGCGCTCACACCGCGTAAGCTCGCGAAAATCCAGGAGGGGCTGAACGCGGCGGTGGATGAGCTGCTGGATGGGCTGGAGGCGAAGGGTGGCGGGTTCGATCTGGTGGCGGATCTGGGCAAGCCGCTTTCGACCAAGGTTTTGCTGGGGCTGGTTTGTGATTTGCCGGCGGAGGATTGGCCCATCTTTGTCGATTTCATGCAGGCGCAGCGCGCGGCGTTCAATCAGCTGGGGGGCAATCCGGAGGGGAAGGCGGCGTTTGAGCGGCATTGGACTCAGGCGCAGGACTATTGCCGGGATTTGATCGAGCGGCGGCGGGCGGCGCCGGTTGATGATCTGGTGAGCAATATGCTGGCGGCGCAGAGCCGGGATGAAAGCGCGCTGACCACCGAGGAGGTGTTCGCGACGCTGATGATCATGTATTCGGCCGGGCTGGGGGGCACGGTGAACACGCCGGTCTGGACGTTGTGGCGGCTGGCGCGGCACCGGGACCAGTTGGAACTGTTGCAGCGGCAGCCGGCGTTGATCAACGGGGCGGTGACGGAATCGCTGCGGATGGATCCGTCTTCGTATGCGTCCTTGCGCTATGCGACGGGGAATTTTGAATTCGCGGGGCTGGCGCTGAGTGAGGGCATGCCGGTGCATACGCTGAGCGCGGGCGGGAATTTTGACCCGGAGCGTTACGAGGACCCGTTGCGGTTTGACATTACGCGCCCGACGGATTGGCTGGCGTTGAGCAGTTTTGGGCATGGGGTGCATCACTGCATCGGCAACGCGGTGGCGCGCATGGTGGGACGGGTGGCGGTTGATAAGACGGTGCGGCGCTTTCCGAAGCTGCGGCTGGAGAGCGAGGATTTTGTGCCGCGGATTGAGGGCGTGCTGAAGCAGCGGGCGCCGGTTGCGATACCGGTGCGGGTTGATTGAAGCCGTTACTTTTTTGAAAAAAAGTCACCAAAAAACTTTTGATTCTCTCTGCGTTTGAGTGGCCAAACTGTGGCCACTCAAAAGCCGGGGGGAATCAAAAAGTTTTTGCGCGCGTTTTTCAAAAAGCGCTGCTTGATTTAGCTGGGATCGAACAGCACGTGGAGCTGCTTGAGGCCGCGCAGGACGGAGTTGGCCTGGAAGCGGAATTCGTTCTTGGGGTCGAGTCGCAGATTTTTGAGCCGGGCGATGAAGACTTCGAGTGTGATCCGCATCTCCATGCGCGCGAGTGGCGAGCCGACGCAGAAATGCGGGCCATAGCCGAAGGCCAGCTGACCTGAGGGGTGCGGCCGGTCGAGGTCGAATACGTCCGGATGTTCGGCGAATTTGGCGCTGTCGCGGTTGACAGAGCCCCAGTTGAGGTAAACACGGGAGCCGGCGGGGATTTTGACGCCGGCTAACTCAGTGTCAGAGTGGGTTGTGCGGCCCGACCACTGGGTGGGCGTTTCAAAGCGCAAGGATTCCTCGATGGCCTGCGGGATGAGGCTGGTATTTTCACGCAGCCGCGCGAAGCGTTCGGGTTTCTCGAGCAGACGGTACATCATTGTGCCGATCGCAAGGGCGGTTGTCTCGTTGCCGCCGATGAGGAAGATGCGCAGCATGTCAACCAGGATGATATGCTCGACCGGTTCGGGCAGGGCGTTGTTGGCCTTGATCAGGTCGCTGATCAGGTCGTCGCCTGGCGATTTTGTGCGCTCGGTGATTTTTTGGGAGAAATAGAGCTGAAGGTCCGTCAGGCTTTGGGCGCATTCGAGGACGCGATGGCGCGGCATGGGCCGGGAGTTGGAGGCGATGGCCTCGGAATAATCGTCGGACCAGCGTTTGAGGTTGTTTGCATCCGCGTGATCCAGGCCTAGCAGATCGACGATCACGATCAGCGGCAGTGGGGTGGCGTATTGGGTTTGCAGATCGGCTTTGCCGTCGGCGATGAAGTCGTCGATGAGGCGGTTGACGAGGGCGCGGACGCCGGGTTCCATCGCGGCGAAGCGGCGCGGGGAGAGCACCTTGGTGGAGAGGCCGCGAAGGCGCGTGTGCTCGGGCGGGTCGGTCGCCGTGAGGCTGTTGGAGTCGGGAAAGCCTTTCGCGCGGATGGCGGCGACGTCAGGGTCGTCGCTGGCCATCCAGACGCGTTTGCTGGAAAAAATTTCAGGGTGTTGGCTGGCGTACATGACATCTTCATAGCGGCTGACGACGTACACGTTGGTGCCAGGGACACGATAGACCGGCGCCTGTTCGCGCATCGCGGCGTAGAATTCGAAGGGGTTTTCGAGAATTTCGTCGGCCGGATAGCCGAACCGGTCAACCGGACAAGTTTCTGTCATTTCCGTCCCTTTGCAAGAGTCCCGGATTATGTGGCGCGCGGCGCGGGAGGGAGTCGATGGAAAAATGCTCATTTCTGGATGAGCAGGAGTGGCTTTGTGGCGATGGCGGCAGGGACTAACGCTCTGAATATGAGAAAATGGTTTATTACTGGTGTTTCCAGCGGGCTGGGGCGTGCTTTGGCGGTGGCGGCACTTGCCGCCGGAGATGCCGTGGCGGGCACGGTGCGGCGGGCGGAGGCGCGTGATGATTTTATCGCTCTTCATCCGGCGCGCGCGCACGCCTTCATCATGGATGTGACGGATCATGACGCCGTCGCGAGCGTCGTGCGGGCGGCCGACGAGGTGGTTGGCGGGATCGATGTGCTGGTGAACAATGCCGGCTTCAGCCTGGAAGGGACGATTGAGGAGACCGGCTGGACGGAGATTTTTGAGCAGTTTCAAGCTCATGTTTTTGGGCCGCTCGCGGTCATCAGGGCGGTCCTGCCGGCGATGCGGGCGCGGCGGCGCGGGATGATTGTTAATATCTCGTCGCTGGCGGGTTATGCGACTGGTGGCGGCACGGGCATTTATGCCGGGGCGAAGCTGGCGCTGGAGGGGATTTCGAAGTCTCTGGCGAAAGAATGTGAGGCGTTTGGGGTTGCGGTGATGATTGTTATTCCAGGTGCGTTACGGACGGAGCTTGGCGGAAATCGGCGCTCGGCGCGTGATGGCATCGCGGATTATGCGGCGCAGAATGAAGCGCGGCGGGCGCGCCTGGCTGCGTTGTCGGGCCATCAGCGCGGGGACCCGGCGCGGGCGGCGCAGGCGATTATGACGGCGGTGGGGGCGAGGCCGGCGCCGCGGCGGCTGGTGGTGGGGGTTGATGCGGCGGATTATGTGAAGGCTGATCTGGCGGCGTTCGGTGAGGAGATCGCGCGGTGGGAAGCCGTGTCGCGCGCCACGGATTTTGTGGTGGATTAGCTGCGTGCGCGGCTAGGCTGCTTCGATATGCGCGCGGACGGCGCCTGTATCGTCGAGCCAGCCGGCGGTTTTGGCGTAGTTCAGCATTTTATCGAGGCCCGCCAGCCAGTTCGCATCGTCCGCGCGGCCATTGGTTTTTAGCCAGCCGGGGTTGACCCAGACATGGTCGCCGTCGAGCCGGCCGATGGTCGCGTAGGCGGAGGCGGGTGCCGCGGCGTGTGTGATGACTTTGAACGCCTTGAAATTGTCCGGGTCTTCGAGCGAGGCGGGGCCGTCGGGCGGGATTTTGATGAACATCGTCAGACCGCGATTTTTTCGTGCGGGGTGAAGGTGATGGGCATACGCTTGATGCCGGGGAAGAGGTTGGAGGCGGAGATTTCAGGAGTTGCGGTGAGGACGATGTCGTTCATCGTGCCGAGCATGTATTCGAGCATGACCTGCATTTCCAGGCGGGCGAGGTGGGCGCCGAGGCAGAAATGTTTACCGTAGCCGAAGCCGAGATGGACGTTGGGGGTGCGCTGGACGTTGAAGCGGTAGGGTTCCGGGAACTGGTCTTCGTCGCGATTGGCGGAGACGTTCCAGACGACGACGCGGTCACCTTTTTTGATGGTCTTGCCGCCGAGCGTGGTGTCTTCGGTCGCGGTTCGCATCTGGTGATTCAGCGGTGTCATCCAGCGCACGAATTCTTCGACCGCGGTTTTCAGCGCGGCCCGGTCGTGGCGAAGCTCGCGCAGGCGGGACAATTCCTGGGGCTGGCGGGTGAGCTCGGCGAGGCCGGCGCAGAGTGTGTTGCGGGTGGTTTCGTGGCCGGCGTTGAAGAACATGAGGCCGTTGAAGGCGAGTTGTTCGTCGGTGAGTTTTTTGCCGTTGAGTTCGACGGTCGCCATGGTGCTGATGAGGTCGTCGCCGGGGGTGGCGCGGCGTTCATGCGCGAGTTTAAGGCAGTAGCCGTTTAGGTTTTGCAGGCCGGCGATGGTGGTTTCCAGCGGGGTACCGATGGAGAATTCCGGGTCGTCCGGCGAGGCGAACATATTGGTCCAGTGATAGAGATCGTCCCAGGCCCCGCGCGGGATGCCCATGATATGGGCGATGACCATGAGCGGCAGCCTGGCCGCGACGTCGATGGCGAAGTCGCAGGTGCCTTTTGGCAGGACGTCGTTCAGGATTTCGACGGTGATGTTGCGGATGAGGTTTTCCAGGCTGGCGATGCCGGTGGGCGTGAAGCGGGCGTTGAAGGCCTGTCGCAGGACGGTGTGGGGTGCGCCGTCCATCGCGGAGAGGTTGGCGCCTTCGCGGGTGAGGCGGTTGAATTCGTTGTTGGGATCTTCGAATTCCGGATGCGCGGGCAGGACGTTGCCGCCTTCCTGGATGCTGAAAATGCGGTTGTCGCCGGCGTAGACCTGTTGGGCGTCTTTGTATTTGAATATGGACCAGAAGCCGAATGTGAGGCGGCCGGTGGTCCAGTGGACGGGGTCTTCGCGGCGCATTTTTTGGTAGGCGGCGTCCGGGTCGCCATTGGCGAAGAATGTGGGGTCAGTGAGGTTGGTGTCGATGTCTTGAAACATGTAGTCCATTTTCTTGGGCTCCCGTTTTCGCGCGCTTGGGTGGTTTTGCTACGGTGGGCATAGCGGTACGAGTGAAATTTTTTGATGCGGCGATGAGCGTTTGTTATTGCGGGGCTGGTTACTTTACAGACCGGGGGAATTGGCGATTATGCAGGCTGGAACAATCACTTTCGTTTGCGGCCGGTGCCCGGTCAGAGCATTTTTAGGAGTTTTTATGCCGGATCAAAGTCTGTTGCCGCCGCCGCCGTTTGCGGCCGCGGTAAGCCCTGGCGCGGAGATTGTGGTGACCGTGTTGTTTGCCGTGATTGCGGCGGCGGCGCTGGTTTATGCGGTGGTTGATTGGTGGCGGTCCGGCAAACCGTCGTTTTTGCTGATGTTCGCCGCCGGCGGCGCGATGTTCATTGTCGAGCCGATGATCGATACGGTGGGGGGTTGTTGGTTTCCGGCGAATTCATTTGTGGCGTTTACCGCCTATGGGCGGCCGATGCCGATTTGGTTGTGCCTGACGTATTTTTTCTATTTTGGCATTGGCGTTGGTGTGGTCTGGCGGATGATGAACCGGGGACTTGGCCGGGCGCGGCTATGGTCGTTTTATTTTGGCGCGATCGCCGCGGATGTGGCGGAGGAGATTCTGCTGCTGCATTTCAAGGTGTATATGTATTATGGGCCGCAGCCGCTGGAGGTTTTGAATTTTCCGCTGTGGTGGTGCGCCGTGAACGGGCTGACGACGATGGCGGCGGCGGCGGTGGTGTATCGCTATCAGGATTATCTGATGACGGGCTGGCGGCAGCTGCAGGTGATACCGGTTGTTTTGACGGTGAGTACGGCGGTGAACTGCATGGTGGGGTGGCCGTCATGGATGGCGATTAATAC
>Ga0116226_10003034_pt1 | contig 14766 bp, 7 predicted proteins | sample S1TSphfallax_FD_89692 | JGI IMG/M metagenome (GOLD analysis project Ga0116226, IMG submission 89692) | Host-associated microbial communities from peat moss isolated from Minnesota, USA - S1T2_Fa - Sphagnum fallax MG | ecosystem: Host-associated > Plants > Peat moss > Unclassified | place: USA...
GCACAAAAATGAAGAAAACCAGTCCACTGTGGGGAGGCAATCTGAATTGTTGGCCAGTCATGTTTTAGTCAGGATTCAATGCATATGCATTTTGAGCACAAGAGAGTAGCACTCTTATCAGCTAGTGATACAAAATGTACAATGCCCAAATATTTGTTGCAGCATGAAGTGCAACAAACAAATAGGATGTTCATTTTGCTGTTAAGCAAGAATACCAATTTGAGCTACAAAAGGAAAATTTCTTCAGGGCAGAGACTGAATTTGTGTGGACATTAAAAACTTGTGTCCCTCTGAGAATGTTTTAGCCATTTTCAGTTAATTTGTCATTGCCTGGTCATAAATATTGACACCTTGTCTTGTGAAGGAATGCTTAGAGATATTATTGTCTTGGCAGGTGAATCAATCCTTTATTGAATACTTGGATTTAATCTCAGTGATAATATTCCACAGTTTCTGCAATAGGACTTATATGCAATCATCAACATCATGAAATTAGTTAAGAAAAGTATCAAAAGTATTAAATACATTGGCCTCTCTCATGAAATTGCTATTTGGAAGATTGAACCTGTTAGTTGTCAAGTACGATGTATTGCTGGATTGACTTCAATAGGATCAAGAACTCATGGAAATTGACTGATTCGTATTTATGCTGTGCAGGCTCTGCGTTTCAATCCATAAATCAATTCCTATTTGGCAATATCACCATGCAAATCAAACTTGTTCCTAATAATTCTGCTGGCACTGTCACAGCCTATTATGTATGTTTCTTCCCTATCTTCTGCCTGCAAAACTGATGCTCAAGCTGCATTCTGCTAAATCATCATACTGAAACATTGTCATGGGGCTCCTGTGCATTGAGAATATCTGTAGCATTTTGTTTCTATTGCACCTCAGTTTAGAAAAATTGAAACTTTTCTTCTTGCAATGCTGCCTTCTTGTCAAAGAAAGATAACGTTTGCAATTTTTTCGCCTGTTTAGATTAGGTTTGCAATTGAGGGGCATGATCAAATACAGTCCAGCACTGACCATGGGTCCATCCACCAAGATAGTAAAGCAACATTTGTTTCCAAGATTGGTATCAGGAAGTACATAGATGGTTAACTGATGGCAAAAAGAGATCAAATTGACTTTACAGGGAAGATTTTTTGAGTGCTTCCCTATGGTCTGTGCAGTAAACCCATTTTTGTCTTAAATTTGGTGGAAATCTTGGTGAGGCTGATGAGAATATCTTGTGTGGGGTTGGTTGACAGCTTTCTTCACCATGGACACACCCAGATACCCATGATGAGCTGGATTTTGAGTTCCTTGGAAATCTCTCTGGACAGCCTTATATATTGCAGACCAATGTGTTTGCCAATGGCACAGGAGGACGTGAACAGCGCATCTTTTTATGGTTTGACCCAACTGCAGACTTCCACAGTTATGGCATTCTGTGGAACCATCGGCAAATAGTGTAAGTCCTCACAGTTCTGAGTTCCTTGCATTTACACATGGTTCAAGCCAAATTACAATGATTATTATTCTTGCAGAGTGTCATGGGTTGTCCACAATCAGAACTTCTGAGCAGATATGGAATTCTTTGAACTTGAGACATTGTACCTACATCCCAATGACTTTGGCAAGAATACCAAACACAAAAGTTGGCTCAGCTTGCTTCCTAGTCCTCTGTGTGCAAAAAAGTACTTCCAGACACAAAAAAGCTTCATTTTCTATGCTGACAAATAGAAATCCTGAAAAACATGTTGAAATTAGACTGTACAGGAGTTTTTAAAGCTGTCCAAAATCTAGAAAAATTAGTCAAAATTCTTTAGGAGCATTGAAGTTGGTTTTTCTTTTGTGCCCAGATTTTCAGTGGACAACTTGCCAATCCGATTATTCACCAACAATGAATATCTGGGAATGGCATACCCAGACCACCAGCCAATGACCATTTTTTCAAGCCTTTGGAATGGAGATCAATGGGCCACCCAAGGCGGACGCATAAAAATTGATTGGGCAGCTGCTCCATTTGTGGCATCATACACGAATTATAATCTTGATGCTTGTGTGGCTGAAAATGCCAATGCATCATGTGCAACATTTAATGCAAATAACTGGTGGGATGGAGCTGCTTATCAAATGTTAAGTTCAGACCAACTTGGCAAGCTCAGATGGGTTGAACAGAACTACATGGTATATGATTATTGCTCAGATACAAAACGTTACCCAGTTACACCTGTTGAATGTGCCCAAAACTCAGGTGGGATTGTCTAACAAGGGTTGAAAGGATGGTCGTAATCAGTACTGTAGCTGTCTGCAACTTAGTAATGGAAATAGACTGCATATTCTTGGTGCTTGCCAATGTGGTCTTGCATGTTTTACATTGCTCTGATGTATCCACATACGTGGTTAGACTTTGTCCAGATGTTGGAGACATGACTCCAATGTGTAGTAGGTTCAAAAACCATATTCCATCCAGGGTGAAGAAACAACCCTCAAGAGCCCACCTCTGTCAATTCTACTTCTACCCAACCTTGTCTTGTTTGCACTTTCTATCATTAATTATCCTGACTTCAGTTTAGAGTTCATCCTTGACATGGCAACAATATTCGTAATATTGTGCATATTGCCCCTGAAAGTAAGTAAGTATGCACCTCAACCATTCAATGCAATCAAGCAGTTTGTACTGTCGATCCAGTGTAGCTTTGCAATTGAGGAGAAAAGATGTCATTTCACAAATTGTGGGAAATTCAGATACTATGTTAGCATAAATTTCTGCTGGAGCATTCAATGTGAAGAGACAAATCAGAATGCCTCATCCTCTGTTCTCTTCTATAGTACCCACTTGTCCTCATAAACCCAAGTTCTGACCTTCTAATGACAGACATTAGACAGCACACAACAGTCTGATTCTAGTGTATTACTCTGGATGGTGACATTTCACTCTGTTAGAGAATTGGGACAGATCCTAGCCATCGCAAGAATTGTGTAAACATTTTTCTCCACAGCTCACCATCTTCTCACATTGGTCTGAAAACAAGGAGACTTCCATGGTACCATCTCTAAACTTGGAGGGTTATTCAACTATTCACAACTAAGTAGGAGGAATACTGATGGCAGAGGATAGTAAAGGCTTCAATTCCTTCACAAAATTTGTACACAGCATTCAACAACTTGAGAAGGGACTGAGAAATGGAAGGTGAGATGATTTTATTTTCACATGTGTTTTAACTGCAGGTTCATTGTGAAATTTTCTTTATGAACATGTGGTTGTTGACCCATTAGCATTTTCATTTTGCATTGCCTATCAAAGAGATGGGGTACGATCACATTTTGAGGTGGTTTCTATTCTAATTGCATTTCATAAATTTTGCTTCATATGATTATGAAAATAGACTATTTTGAGTTATATGGTGAAGAAGAATAATAATTATCATTATTTGGATATCTAGGACTGTCATGTCAAAGAAAAATAACAATATAACTTTTTCAATCTACTTAATTTTGTGATAATGTTTTGGAAAGTGTATGTCTCATAATGAGTGTTTGATTATTCATGAATTTCCCATTGGTGTTGGGCATGTATCTAATTTCAGCTTTAAATCATTTGCTCAAGAAGAAGGTGTTGAGCATGTCTAGAAAAAATGAAAACATGAAGTTATGAGATTATTGTCCCTTGCGTTTCACATCCATTCATTTTTACTAAAAATTAGTAATTATGCAAGGTGATGTGGTGGTGTTATAAACTAAATATCTAGGGGTCATATATTTTAATAACTAAATTTTGTTCAAGGTCATTTAATTTAGCTCATTTATTGTTTGTATCTTTCATATTTTCATGATGGTGTATTATAGTCATCATAACCATGATGGGGATGTTTAATAGGTATGTTTGTTATGCAAGGTGATCATTCGAAGGATCCTTCATCTAGTTCATTTTGGGTGCTTAAATTTTTTTCAAATAATTACTTTTTGTTGATTTTAACATGTGCGGTGTGATTGGGGTGGTCTTTTTGACTGGCAAAATAAGGATCATTTGACTAGTCATTTTGACTAATGAATATTGGACCATTTGACTAATCAAATGATTTAAATAATTTATTTTAATATTATTATAAAAAATAATTTGTAGACAGGTAGGTAGGTCATAAAAATGTAGGTAGGTAGGTGGTAGGTTAGCCTAGCATAGCCTACTACTTTAACCCCCTAAGCATATGCATAGATTACAAGTATTAGGAATTGAACCCTTGACCTCCCCAATCATAAAGCAAATTTTTAACCAATGGACCACACCATTAAAAATTGTTCAACTTTGGTCAAGTTTTTTATTTTACATGTTTATTTGACACATCATTACAAAACTGAGGTATGTAGGTAAGTATGTTGTAGGAGGTAGGTGGGTGGGTAGTTAGGTAAATAAGTAGGTAATAATTATTACATGTGGGTGGGTGGGTGAATAGGTGAGTAGGTAGTTAGGTAAGTAGGTGGGTTGGTGGGTAGGTTCTAGTAGGTAGGTAAGTAGGTAAATATGAAGGCTTGTAAGTTGTAGTAGGTAGGGAAGTAGGTTGGTAGGTTGTATTAGGTAGGTAAGTAAGTAGGTAGGTAGGTTGTAGTAGATAGGTCAATAGGTAGTTAGGTAGCTAGGTTGTAGAATATGGTAGATAGGTAAGTAAGATACCCCATTTGACTATAATAACATTGGTTATTTTGATTAAATGTTCTACTTGATTAAAATCCCATTGACCATTTTGATTAGAGGTGTCATTTGTTTATGTCCAACTTGACTAAATGTTCCAATTGACTAAACATCATTGGCCATTTTGACCAAGGTGGTCAAGTTTTTGTTGAATTTGACTAAATGTCCAAGTTAAGAAATAGTCAAATAAGTCATTTCAACCAAGTTGATTAGTCAAAAGATACACATGTTATTCTACTTTTCTTTTTCAAATAGGATGCCTTTAATGATTGACATGTAGGGGTTCTTTTTCCTAGAAATGGTATAAGATTTTGTGGTTGCAATCTTTGCAAATTCCATGATTGCAATGTAGGGAGTAGGTTCAGCAACATTTCTAATTTCGATTATTGAAAACTTTTTGGTTGACTATTTGTTCCATTGGTTTTTGGCATTGTATACATTTCATTATCAATATCAATTAGCTCGCCTCCAGAAAGCATTCTAGGAGTTTTAATGCCCACTACAATCTGAGTCCCTTTTGAGGAATGTCCACCCGCCTCATCCTCTCCTTCAAAATCTGATATTATGAATGATGGATCTATTGGAAACTAGTTTTAGAGGATGATATCCTCCATTTGTGTAACCCCAAATTTGGTGTTGTTTCTACTTGCCCCTCCTTTTGCTAATGCAAAGAGATCACATAATCTATAGTATAGATTATTGAAAACAACTACTTCCCAATTTGCTTGAATCCCCTATTTTGCTAAGACCACCAAACTAAATAATTTCTTGTTAACATAGGTGAGTTTGTCCCACTTGAGTCAAATAACTTGAATCATTGCAAGTAATTTTACAACATACATGTCTTCGAAAGAAAAGAAGATTTTCATCCCTTGTGGTCTACTAATGCATCTAGTGGAATTTTTTTTTGATAAATGGCGACCTCCCTTTCCTTTTCCTTTTCCTTTTTCGTCTATGGTTTTGCAACTTAACAATACCAAATTAAAGAAGGTAGAGCATTTTAGCCACAATTTTTTCAATGATGAACATTAAAACACCATGCACTATTGATTCGATGATGTCAAGATTGAACCGAGTAATCACTTGCAAAAACTCCACTAAGGCCTGAATAGGACTCAATTAAATACTAAACAAATTGAAAATGCCCACATGCTTTGCCCACTTCACATGTCTATTGGTGAGCCATTTTTGAAATTTGCCCATTTTGACAAAGATAATCTTACCATTACTGAAAAAGGTTATGACCATCTTTTCTTTTTTCTTTCCTTTTGTTCTATTTCCAATGTAAGCTAACTACCTTTTGATTTTGAATTTAAATTCTATCATTTTTTCATTCTTTTTGCCATCTTTTTGTTAATGTTACCTCTCATTTTCAAACACAAGTTAGTGTAGATTTTGGCAGAATAACAAGAGGAAAAAGAAAGAAAGAAAAATCAATAATAGTGCCCCCTTTTATACAAAAAATTAGGCCTTCTTAGGAGGTACCATAAACGTGGCACGAGTTGATGAAACTATTTCACGGGGATGGATGAACATCCATTTTCTATTTTTTGGCATTGGTTCAAAAAACTACTAAATGAAAAAACATCCCAAAATGATTACACCCACGTGTTCCATGGTAGAATCTTTGCTATGTGATTTTGTAGTAAAATCTTCTTTAGTAGATTACCGGAATTGCTTCTCATTGATTCCAAACCAAAATCTACATTGTTTACTTCCAAATTGAAATTTGCTAATTGTAAATTTGTACCAAAATCTTTTAGTACTTTATTAAAAAACATTTGTTCTGATTTGGTAAAGGCTGTACTTTTTGGTTTAATGTTACCAAAATCACTTTTAAGGGGAAATTCATTTTCAATAGAAGATTTTTTATGGTGTTCTTTTAAATCACCTTTGTGTTCTCCTCCCCCTTCTATTGTGGCCTTTGGTCTTTAGGAAGTTTCATCCAAATATCAATAAGATTTTACCTTGTTGAGGTTCACGAAAATGGGGTTTGATTCAAACTTCTCAATGTTTACTAGTAGTGCAATATTATTTGGAAGGCAATATTGAATTTTGTTTAAACCAAACCATTGTTTTTTGAATTTTTTAGTGTGTTCCTTTTGGCCTTTAGGGAACCAAAGAACCATGTTTCCCATAAATAAATTCTTGACTTTGTAATGTTGTTCGGCCCATAATGTAGTGTTCCATTACTTTATGCTTGTTTACTTTGTTGCATCCCAATAGGTTTCATCCAAATGCTCTTATTTTACCGTATGACCGGTGAGTATATGTGTGGGGGAAAAATCGTGATCAAAATTGGAATTGTCATAGGCAGCATATATGTGGTAGGCATTAAAGGGCAAAGACCATAAACATGTTGAAATCATGTATGGCCAGTGGTTACCTTAAATGTCGATAAGCATACAAAACCATATGTAGATGTTCATCCCAATCCATGTGATTTTCATCCACCAACTTAGTAAAAAACAAGCCAATGACTTTGTTGGTTGATTTTGCTTGACCATTGCCTTGTGGGTAGTAAGTGGTTAATGTAGTGTGTCATAACAAGAAATGGTTGGTGAGAATTTTGATGTCATCATTGATGAAGTGATTGCCTTGATCATTCACTAGAATAAGCAGTGAGTCGAACTTGGTGAAATTGAATTCATAAATGAATTTTGTGGTGATTGTCATTGTATTGGTGCACAACGCCTTTGCTTCCACCCATTTGGTCTCGTATTATATTGTGATTATAATGTACTTATTGCCAACATACCTATTGATTAATTTGATGAGTTTGACAAAATCTAGTCCCCATTTCATGAAAGGTTTTGTTGGTAGCAAAGTTATTAGTTTAGTTATATTTGTTTGTACTAAATTCGCAGTTTGTTAACAATTGTCACAAGTTTGACAATACTACAAGACATCCTTGTGCATCATGGGCCACCAATATTTGGCCTCTAGGATTTTGCAAATAGTGATTTCTAATGAGAAATGGCCACCATTGACCCCTTCATGTATTTCTTATAATATATGTAAGAAGAAAAATGGAAAATAACAATTACCATTTCCAACTATATTTAGTTGCAAAAGACATTTGCTACTAAAAATTACCTAATTCCATTTTAAACAAGTTGCATGAGGCATTAGTTGCAATGGTCAACAAAATACTTCACCATCCATATATTATTATATGCCATATGTATATTACCATAAAAATGAGCAACTTACATATAAATAACATGTGGCAAATGAAAAAGGTTTGAGGAAAATTTGTTTTCAAAAATAGATGGTGGATTTTCATTGTCTATTTTTAATGGTTTAATATTGTGACACATGGCTTAATACCAATGCCATGTGACATTTTTGAATTTTGGTCAAAATCAATTAAAATCAATATTTAGGTGGGTAGGTGGGACTAATTAGTAAGTAGGTAGGTAGGTAGGTTAGTAAGTAAGTTGAACTAGGTAGGTAAATATTTTAATTTTCTTTTAGGTTTATAATTTAGGGCTAAACTCCTTAAAGAGTTGAGCTCCTTTAATTGGTTCGTTTCAATTGACATGTGTTTTTAATGTGAAAGTGTAGGACATTTCCTCTTCACTATATAGTTCTCAAAATGGAAGTGGAAGATAAAACATATTGGATAAAAATTGAAGTTAGTATTTCGTTGCAAATTAAATTGTAACTAAAAAAATTTATCTCATATTTTTTGTTCTTTTTTTTAATTTTGTAAATTATATAACTAAATAGACAACTAATTAACTAACTATTTAATAAATTAAATAATTATTAATTATTAATTATATAATAATCAATCAATTCATTCATTTAGTTATAAATTATAAATTCATAATTTGTATATAGAAAAAATAAATTAAAAAAAATCAACCAATTAATAGTTGGTATCTAAATAATAAATAACTAATTAACTTATTAGTTATAAGTTATTAATAAAATTTTATAATCTAATTATAAAATATTTAAATAATATTAAATAATATAATAATTATACATTATTAAGTAAGAATTAAACTATTAAAATATTAAAAAATGAAAGATTAAAATATTAAATAAATACTAATTAATCAACCAATTTATTAGTTATCAATTATCAAATAATAAATTCATAAATAGTAAAAATATCAATGAATTAATTATTATTATATAAATATGAATTAATTAACTAGCTTATTAGTTATAAGATTTCATTAATGGGTGAAATCACAGTTTAAAATGGTGCCAAGGATTGAACATGACACATGTCATTTTTACATGGGTTTATAACTTAAAATTTTATATTTCAAGTACCATGTTTAACACTACATTTTAGATATAAATAAATTCAAGTAAAATTGTAGCAAAAGGAGCCACCCAAGTGAATGGACACTCCTTAAAATTGCATTTTTATATGTTTAAAAGATCACAAGGGAAACATTGTAGTTTGGATCGTCATAAATGTTTTTGGAATATTTTCCATTAATTGCAAAGTTTACATGCTCAAAACTTGACACAAATAAAAAATGTTTTTGCATTTTCAAAGCACTCAAACCTCAAGAGTGGATAGTTATTTTTTTCAAATGTCCTTTTTTTCTACCAAATGTGCACCATTCCTTTTGAAAATTGGAGAGGATTTTAATGTTAAACAACATGAAAAAAACAAAAACCATCCACTCTTGAGGTTTGAGTGCTTTGAACATGCAAAAACATTTTTGATTTGTGTCAAGTTTTGAGCATGTAAACTTTGCAATTAATGAAAAATATTCCAAAACGTTTATAACAATCCAAACTATTATGCTTTCCTTGTGATCATTCAAACATATAAAAATGCAATTTTAAGGAGTGTCCACTCACTTGGGTGGCTCTTTTGATTGTGATTTTACCCTAATGGTTCTTGCATAATCAAATAAATAACCAAAATAGAAAGTAATTAGTAAATAATAATAAAATAAGTTATTGATTAATTGTTTTACATAATAATAATTAGAATATTAACTAATTAATAATTATTAACTAACTAACAATTATTTAATGAGTTACTTATAAATTATTGATGAAAAATTCATAAAAAGAAACAAATAACTACAATACTATTACATTAATCATTGTGAATTAAATAATAATTAGCAAACTAATTAATTATATGGTTTATGGTTCATATAAAAATAAACAAATAAATAACTAATATATTTAATAATATCATAATATTAATCATAAATACTAAATATGAACTATTAATGATCAATTAATATAAAAAATTGTAACTAATTTATGAATAGGTAGGTAGTTAATTTGTTTAAATAAAAAATAAATACAACTTTATAAATACACCAATGGACACATACTCCCATTATACCTCTAATAGAATTTAACAAAAGTACACATACCTTTCAAAAGTTTCTTAATATACCTATGTATACCACTAGGGGCTGTCTTGACACCTTAGTGGTGCAACTAAATTTGGTTCCATTTTGCAACTAATGGGACATATGGGCATGATCATGGATGAAAAAATATTTAATGTGTAGGATGAAATGGTCATTAGTTCCAAATGTAGTTGTAGCATCTTTGTAAATGTAGTTGCAAGAATGGTCAAAGGTGTAAAATAGTTGTAAAAATAATTAGAACTACTTGTAAATGATAATTAGTTGCATGTAGTTGCAAATGCATTGGTTGCATTCGGGGGATTTTTTGTAGTGACACCATTGGTATTTTTGAATCCTCAAGGCAATGTTTCAACATTTGGTCATCACTTTGATGACATAATTTTCCCTATACCAAATAAAAACATAGAGATCTCAAGGTTAACTTTTAAATTTTCTCCTAATTATATTGAACTAGAAATATTCCAATAGACAAATACTTGAAAATTTCCTATAACCACATCAATTGCAAAAAGAAGAAAATGGTGTTGGTTTTTTGGTTGAGAACTTCATTTTTTTTGTTGTTGTTTGGCAATCAAAATAATGCATTCCCCATCGACTGAATTCTTCCTAGTTTGTATATTATGAAAAAATCATACTCCAAGAAGAAAAATAACCATCTGGTTATGTGACTCGAAACTTGTGGTTTTCAGACTAAATATAACACTACCATGTGGTCCACATAAAAAATGAATTTGTTACCAAGTAAATAATTAAGGATTTTATGCAAGGCATAAACCATGGCAAGTGCCTCCATTTCGGTTGTATAATTTCATTTAGCATGGTCAAGTAATCAAGATGCATAGGCAATTGGTCCGTTGCATTTTTCGATAAAACTTTATGCCAACATATACCCACTACCAAATTAAAAACGTCTATGTAAACATGGAACTCAAGGTCCAAGTGGGGCAAAATCAAGCTCAGTGCATCCATATAATGTTGTTTGATTGCCTCCCAAGCCTATTGACATTTTTCTATTCACTCAAAACCTTTGTTTTTTATAACAACTTTGCAATGGGAGCCATGATGAAAACAAAATCCTTAATGAAACATCTATAATATTGTGCCATGGCATTGAATACCTAAATGTCCTTAGGTGTTTTCCAGGTAAACATATGGACAATGGCTAAATGTTTTTTGGATTCAATAACTTGCCTTCTTTGAATACATTGTAACCCAAAATAATGTTTGAGTGAATGAGCATTTATTACGATTCAAGCTGATACCAAATTTTTTGCACTTAATCAAAGCATAATTGTAGTTTTGTTCAATGGGTGTCTAGATGACTAAACACACTAAAATCATCTAAGAATAATTTTAGGAAGACTCCAAGATAGTCTTTAAAGGTCATATTCACTACTCGTTGATAGGTTGGTGGAGCATTATTAAATCTATATGGCGAATGCTCCCCAATTTATGATGAATGTGGTCTTGTACCTATCTTTGAGGGCAATCATGATCTGGTGGTAATAAAAAAATCCATCAAAAAATGAATAGACTTCATGACCTATTACTTCATCTAGAACCTCTTTGGCAAAAGGATAAGGATATGGATGTTTCTTGGTTGTAGCATTGAGTCATTAGAAATCCACACAAATTCAAAGCTTGCCATTCTTTTTTGGTACCATAGTGATGGGTGATAACCGACTAGTTTCTTCCACCAAAGTAATGAAACCTACATTGAAAGTTTGTCCCGATCTTGCTTGAAAACTATAACATAATTTGGGTTCATTTTATACCTTGTTTGATGGCAAGGGGAATGGTTGTGTCAAGTTCAATGCGATGTTGAACAATATGGGGTGAAATTCCTTTGAAATTGATATGGTTCCATGCAAAAATGTCCTTATACTTCTGGAGCAATGCTTTCGTGTTTGTAGCAACTAATTCATCCAATGTTGCATTTAGTTCCACCATCTAAAGGTTGTTGATAATTCTTGAATTAAAGAATTTTACTTGGATATCCTTTGGTAATCTCCAACATGCAATATCCAATTCTAGGACTATGATGCACGTTGGAGTGTTATCAACCCAAATTTTTCTTTCAAAATGTGAGAAATTGATTGATACGATTTTTGCACCAAAAATTACAACATTGAGAATTTTTGGTTCTAGTAAGGTGATGGTTCCAATCATAAACACATTCGGTTATGTTGTAAGTTGTATTTCTTCATCATCATTTGTAATGTCATTCATTAGATCATAACACAACAAAACCTCGAGACATTTGGTGTTATTATTCCAATGTTTGGTGACTTCGATCATTTGTATTACTCCATTGCCTTCAATGGTGATTAAGTTGTTGCCCTAAACATGAGTAACACATGCATTACACAACCAAAGTTAGTTTAACAACATGGAATAAGTGGAATCCAAAACATTGTTCTTCATTACTGTAAATGTCACAATGTATATAATCTTATGTATTTGGATTTTGAAATCCTTAATGAGTCCAACCGATTTTATGGTGGTTTGATTCACCATTTATATTATGTATGGTGTTGGTTTAGGATTGGGCAACTTTAATCATTCCCAAAATTCTTCTGTCATGATGTTGATTCCAAATCTTCCATCTAGTAGGATGTTCTCAATGATGATTTGAAAACCTAGACTTGTATCACAACCATGTGAAGATCAATTGCAATTGAAACAATAATGATATAATCAGATTTGGTCCTATTACAATGATACTTTTCTTCTTTGGAAGAAGTTTGGCAACAACATATTATTTTAAATTAGGAATGATTTTGAAAAGGTGACCCAATGTGAGGGTATGTTTATTTTCCAACATTTGTTGGCCTATTTTTTCCAAAAATAAAAAAAGTTTTGGTAATTCTTATTTTTGGCAATATTGATTAAGGTTTTTGGAATTGGACTTAAAATTCCTGGTGAGGTTGGTTCTAGTAGTAGTTTGAATCTAGTTGCATGCAATTCTATCAAAGATTTGTTTTGTTGCATGTTTTTAATAGTTGCTTCAAACAAATGTTGAAGCTTTTCCTCCTCCTAGTTTTCTAAGTTTTTATTCTTATGAGGTTCTTTCTCCTTGACTACCACATTTTTGATAATTGATTACATCTAGTAATTGCCATGACCATGTTGACAATGATATCTTCCTTTTTAGTTTTGACCATTGTTAATTTTTACTTGAACATTTCTTGAATCGCATCTTTAAAAGGATAGTCATAGATCTTATGTTTAATGAAATTATAAATGAAGCACTAATGAATTATGGAACCAAATTTATTTGCTTCTCCCCAATTGCCCTTGTTATCGGATTTATTTATAGTACCTCCATTAGACTATGCCAAAACTCCATTCATTACTACCTTTTTTTATCTTTAAGTTTGTTGTTTGGGTTCTCGAGATTCTAATGATAACACTTTTAAAAATGTCTTGGCTTATTGCACTAGACACAAATCATATCTATTTGTCTTCCTTTGACAACTTTTTCTGTCTTGGTTGGTAGTTCCAAAACTTTTAATGTTCATTTGCATCACCCATATTGTTTTCAAAAGTGACTCTCACTTCCTTGTGTTTGAACAAGGTGTCCTTCATTTTTTTCGTCATTATTCAAAAATACAATTGTACTCCTTCTCAAAAGAAAATGGTTAATAAATTGTCCTTTGCTTAATGTTAAAGGTAATTTGCCAGCTTTAACATACATTCATAATATACTTCCACCTTCTTGTCTCCACCTTGTTTAATCATTTGGAATGCCATGTACACTTGCTCATCCATTTGTATTTTTTGGTAATGCTTGCAAAATGTAGTTTGTAGCTCCTCAAACTTACAAACTGGATGTGCTCACATAAAATTTTCTCCCCACTTGGATATGGCATTGTGAAAGGTAAAATAAAATAGATTGATAATATCTACATTAATCTTCTCCCCATTAGTGTGAATGGCCTTGTGGATCATTTATACACGGGCATTGGGGTTCATCCCTATGGTGTAAATGGGATAAGGTAAAGATTTTTTACTAGGCGGAGGATTTGGTGTTATAGGAAGTTGGATAGGATATTAGGGAGGGTACCAAGGATTCCATGTAGGCCTACCCATGGTCATGCTAGTCCTACAATGTGTATTCTTGGATTCTTATCTTTTAGAGGCCCACTACCACCACCTTTTAGAGGATCATTACCACTAACATTAAAAGGTCCACCACCACTGCCACTTGTAGGTACATTAGCTCCACTTGTAGGAAGCCCATCATTATCTCCAATCAAGAATGGTCTACCTTTCCTTTTATTGTATGGTTTTCTAGTAGGAAGTGTATGTGGCATCTTAGGGTTGTGTTAATAAATATCATCATCATTCAAAGCTTCTCCATTATCTATTACAACCTTAGTTTGTGCAACCCTGAAATTGGCTTTGGTGCTGTAGTAATGTTAATGAAGGGGCTAAACATTGGAAACCACATTGTAGGAACACTCCCCATGCCAATGTAACCATAACCAAAATATGGTCTATATGGTCCAACATGAGGAAACATTGAATTTGGAAAACCTATTGGACATATTATGACATTCTTGGTGCGAGAATGTTATGGAAGCCCAAAGAAGCAAGAATTTTAAAAATTTTATAGATCAACCAGTGTAATTTGGTAAACATTCGCGGGTAAAGAATGTTATGACAAGGTGCTAAATGAAGAATTTTAAAGAATTTTAATGTGCAAAATGAAGAATGTCATCA
>Ga0116226_10003035_pt1 | contig 14762 bp, 11 predicted proteins | sample S1TSphfallax_FD_89692 | JGI IMG/M metagenome (GOLD analysis project Ga0116226, IMG submission 89692) | Host-associated microbial communities from peat moss isolated from Minnesota, USA - S1T2_Fa - Sphagnum fallax MG | ecosystem: Host-associated > Plants > Peat moss > Unclassified | place: USA...
GAACTTCGCCGGTACGGCGGTCGATTTCGGCGCGAATGTCATGCTCATGGCCATACTTGGCGCGGCCGGCCTTCTGGATGGCCTGTTCCATCGCTTCCAGAACTTCCTCGCGCTCGATCTGTTTTTCGCGCGCGACGGCATCGGCAACCAGCAGAAGCTCGGGGCGGGAAACGGCGGTGTCCATGGGAGTGGTTTCCAGTTGAAGAGTTTTCAGTTCGCAGTCTTTTCGGGTGCGGTCGCGGCGATCAGCGCATCGGTCAGCACCAGGCGGGCCTTTTTCACATCGGCGAGCGGCAAGGCCACCTCCGTGCCATCATCCAGCCGCAACCGGCCGAAGGCTTCATCCGCACCCAGCAGCACGCCGGAAAACCGCTTGCGGCCATCGACCGGCATATTGGTTTCCGCCCTAGCCAGGTGGCCGGAAAACCGGTTCCAGTCCTTGGCCCTGGTGAGCGGCCGATCGATACCCGCGGAACTCACTTCCAAAGTCCACTCGCCAGGTATCGGGTCTTCCACATCCAGCACGGCGCCGACAGCGTGGCTGATGCTCTCGCAATCCTCGACCGTGATCAGCGCACCATCCGCCCGGTCGGCCATGATCTGCACGGTGGGCCGCTCGCGCCCCAGGATCGCCACGCGCACCAACTGGAACCCCATGCCATCGAGCGCGGGCCCGATCATGCCGGCGATGCGGCCCTCCAGGCCAGTGTGGTTCAGCAATGAGTCCAGTTGGTCCAAAACAAAAAAGGCGGCCCGCGAAGGCCACCCCCCGAGAGCGGAAGATGTAGGAATAAGCGTTTCATACCGCGCAACCGCGCAAATGACAAGCGCAGGAGGTGCTCCATGCGGATCGCCGCAGGCTGTGGTGCTGCCTTCGGCAACGCGCCATCTCGCGACCACGCGCTAAGCGATGCATCGGCAAGCGGCACTCAGCCTGCAAGGGGCGCGTCGCTACGGACTGTCCTTGCCGTGCTGCGGGTGGAGGGGGGCCGATTCGGTCACATGCCGGTCCGAGCTGGGCAGGCCCTTGCTTTCTTCCTCGGCCACGCCGGCCGGCACGCCTTGCTCGGTGCCGGTATCGCGGTTGTGCAGGTGTGGGTTCGGGTGGTTGGCGTCCGGCTTGGTCTGGTCGGTCATACGGATGTGCTCCTGTCGATGCAGATGCAACAGGCGCGGCGGGGCTCAGGTTGCGCGCAGCATCGCTTCGGCCACGCGATGGGCCTGGGCCTCCGACAAGTCCGGGTGGATTGGCAGGGCCAGGATGCGGGTGGCGATATCCTCGGACACTGGCAAAGGATTGCCACGGTGGTAAGGCGCGTAGGCCGGCTGGTGGTGCAGCGGCCGCGGATAATAGATCGCGGTGGGCACGCCGGCCTCCTTCAGGGCAGACTGGGCATGGCTGCGAGCGGCTTCGTCTTCCAGCAGGATGGCGTAGATGGCCCAGGCGCTTTCGCTCTCCGGCACGCGCGCGGGGATGCCGACCCGGCCTGCCAGCGCCCGGTCGTAGATGGCGGCGATACGAGCGCGCGCCGACAGCTCGGCATCGAACACATCCAGCTTGGCCAGCAGCACGGCCGCCTGCAGCGTATCCAGCCGACCATTCATGCCGGTGCGCAGCACCTCGTAGCGGGTGGTACCTTCGCCATGGGTGCGCAGGCTGCGATAGAGATCGGCGCGTTCGGCAACATCGGTCAGCAGGGCGCCGCCATCGCCATAGCCGCCCAGCGGCTTGCTCGGGAAGAAGCTGATGGCGGTCGCCTGTGCCTCGCGCCCCAGCTTCCGGCCGTGCAGGCTCGCGCCAAAACTTTGCGCGCAGTCATCCAGCAGAAACAGGTCTTCCGCCGCCGCGATCTCGCGTAGCGCCGGCCATGGCGCCGGCTGCCCGAACAGATCCACGCCCACCAGCGCGCGGGGCCGAAGCACCCCCTCCGCCTTCACCGAGGCGATACGCGCCCGCAAATCCTCCGGATCGATTTGGAACGTCCGTGGATCCACATCGACGAACACCGGGGTCGCTCCCAGCACTAGGGGCACTTCGGCGGTGGCCGTGTAGGTGAAGGCGGGCAGGAACACGGCGTGACCGCGGCCGATGCCCTCGCCCATCATCGCGATCTGCAGCGCATCGGTGCCGGAACTCACGGTTATGCAGTGGGCGGCGCCGGCATAGGCGGCGAGCCGCGTCTCCAAGTCCCGCACCTCGGGGCCGAGCACGAATTGGCAATGCGCCAGCACCGCCTCCAGCCGGGCGCGCAGCGCCGGCTCGATGCGGCGCTGCTGAGCTTTAAGGTCAAGAAAGGCGATCGGGTTGGTCATGTGTCGAGCTTTTCCATGGTGGGCGGTGCCCCCGCCGGGGTGGGCGGTGCCCCCGCCGGGGTGGGCGGCGCCTCCGCTTGCGTCTCGCCCGCGAATTCCGGCACCAGCGCCCGCACGCATGCCAGTGCCCGCAAGACGTCGCCGGCATGGCAGAACCCGGCCATCTCGTCGATGGCCCGGCCGACCGCGCCGATATCCGAGGTGCGCGGCACGGCGATCAGAAGGCCTTCATGGCCTGTCGGCACCGGCGGCTCGCGGCCGTGAAACAGCTCCTCGAACAGTTTTTCGCCTGGCCGTAGCCCGGTGTAGGCGATCCGCACATCCTGGTCCGGCCGCAGGCCGGCCAGCCGGATCATCTGCCGCGCCAGATCGACGATTTTCACCGGCTTGCCCATGTCGAGCACAAAAATCCCGCCCTGTTCCCGGCTCCCGGCTTGCGTGAGACCCACCACGCAAGCCTGCAGTACCAGGCTCACTGCCTCGCGCACGGTCATGAAATAGCGCTGCATGTCGGGATGGGTCACGGTCAGCGGGCCGCCGCGCTCCAACTGCCGGCGGAACAGCGGCACCACGCTGCCGGTGCTGCCGAGCACATTGCCGAACCGCACGGTAACACACCGCATCCCCCCGCCCGCTTCGGGTGCGGCGATGTCCAGCGCCTGGCAATACATCTCCGCCATTCTCTTGCTGGCGCCCATCAGGCTTTTCGGGTTCACCGCCTTGTCGGTGCTGATCAGCACCATGGCCGCCGCCCCCGCCGCCCGTGCCGCGTCGGCCACGATCCGGGTGCCGGCAGTGTTGGTGAGCAGCCCCTCCAGCGGATTGGCCTCCACCATGGGCACGTGTTTCAGCGCCGCCGCATGGAACACCAGCCCGGCCGCATGTTCGGCGAACACCGCTTCGATCCGCCCCCGGTCGCGCACATCGGCAATCACGGCGGCGCGGCGCAGCGTCGGCGCCAGCTCCGATATCTCCAGATCGATCTGCCACAGCGCGTATTCGCTCTGATCGAGCAGAACCAGCATGCCGGGCCGCAGCGCCGCCAGTTGCCGCGCCAGTTCCGAGCCGATGCTGCCGCCGGCACCGGTCAGCAGAACGGTGCGGCCTTCGACCAGGCTGCGCATGCCCGGCCGGTCGAGCTGCACCTGCGGCCGGTTCAGCAAATCCTCGATCGGCACCGGCCGCAGCTCGATCTGCTCCGCCGCAGTCAGCGCCGTCAGCCGCGGCGCGCGGCGCACCGGCACGCCATGCGCCTCGGCGGTCGCGATCAGGGCCGCGAGTGGCGCGCCCAAAAACTCCGGCTCGGTAACCACCAGCAGGGTGGGCAGGCCGCGCTGTTTGGCGAGCCTGGCCAGCACCGCCCCGGCATCGGCAACGGTGCCAAGGATCGGCACGCCATGCATGCGCCGTCCCGCCTGGCGCTCGGCCAGCGCCAGCACGCCTATGATGCGCATCCCGGCCCGATCGGCCGAGGCGGCGCGAAAGAAGGCGTCGGCGGCATCGCTCGCGCCCACCAGCACCACACGCTGCAGGGGTAGCGCGTCATCGGCCCGGCGCGGCCGCCCGCGATACAGCCGGTAGCCCAGCCTGGGCGTGCCGAGCAAAACCATGAGCGTAAGTGCATGCACGATCGGAAATGTCGGGGTCGGCAGATGGAAGCCGGTGAGCACAAGCAGCGCCGCGAACAGGCCCGCGCAGGCGATGCTGCCGCCCATCACGCCGGCAAGGTCGCTCAGGCCCGAAAAGCGCCAATATTGCTGGGAAAGCCGGAACGGCAGCCCGCCCAGCAGCAGCGTGATGCCGCCGCTGGCCAGAAACCATAGCGGGTGCAGCAGGCCGCCCTGCGGATCGGCGATCCAGCGGGCCAGCGGTGCCGCGATGGCGGCCAGCGCGCCATCCAGCGCGACATTGATCAGGATTCGGTTGAAGGGGCGCTGCTTCACTCGACCCGTATAGCGGCTTCAAAAGCAGGTGTTAAATGCGCTGCCCCGTGCCCGGCCATCCCCGCTCCCCCAGCGACCCGGCTGGGCGCCGACCTTGGCACTGGGGGACGGGCATGGACGGGATCATCAAGCGTGCCTTGTGCGCGCGCCCGGCGTTCCCGTTTCTCCTCCTCCGTGTCCGGCAGGAGCGGCCGAAACCCGTCCTGCGATCTCACGGGTTCGGAAAACCGATCGAACCTTGGTGGCGGAAGCTTGAAAGGGGAAATCGATTGTCCCTACTATTGAGGTCGGAAAAACCTATCGGAAGATCCGCGTGACCCTCGCCGGCCTCTCCCTGCGCGATCTCGAATATGCCGTTGCCGTCTCCCAGGCCCGGCATTTTGGCCGTGCCGCCGAGCAATGCGGCGTCAGCCAGCCGGCGCTCAGCGAACAGATACGCAAGCTGGAGGGCGTGCTTGGGGTGAGCCTGTTCGAGCGCGGCCGGCGCGGCATCCAGATCACGCCGCAAGGCGAGGCCCTGCTGGCGCGCGCGCAACGCGTGCTGTCCGAGGCGCACACCTTGCTCGAAGTGGCGCATGGCGGCGCCGAGCCGCTTGAAAGCACGCTGCGACTCGCCGCCATCCAGACTTTGGGGCCCTACTACCTGCCATTCCTGCTGAAGCAGGCGCGCGCCGCCTTCCCGCAGCTCAAACTCCGGCTGCGCGAGGGCCAGACGGATACGCTGCTCGAGGCGCTCCGCAACGGCGGCACCGACCTCGTGCTGGCCGCCCTGCCGTTGATCGGCGAGGAACTCACCACGGTCCCGCTGTTCCAGGAACCTTTCGTGCTGGTCTTCCCGGTCGGCCACAAGCTGGGCGCCCTGCCGCGCATTAGCCTGGAGGACCTGGCCTCCGAGGGGCTCATCCTTTTGGAGGAAGGCCATTGTCTGCGCGACCACGCGCTTTCGCTGTGTGCCGGCGCTGCGCCGGCCAATCGTCTCGCGACCAGCGTGGAAACCCTGTGGCACATGATCGCCTCGGGGGAGGGTTACTCGCTGCTGCCGGCGCTCAGCCTCAGCGGCCGCGGCCCGATCGAGGAATTCGTCGTGTGCCGGGAACTGGCCGAACCGGAGGCGGCCCGCACCATCGCGATCGCCTGGCGCAGCACCGATCCGCGCGGCCAGGCTTTGCGCCGGCTTGCCGACACGCTGCGCGCGCACCCCCCTTCCGGCGCGAAGCCCCTCCCGCCCGAATAGTGCTTTGGCGTAACAAACCGGCCTTGCCTCGCGCCGGCTCGTCACGTTAGTCGCAGCCCATCGATGGAGATACGCGTCCTCTCATGACCACCTCACCGCGCCCAAAAACGCTCAGCCTTCACCAGGAGATCACGTTCGGCCTGGATGGCAACGACGCGCCATTCCTGGGCGACGGCTGGGGCGGCGCCGAGCTTGGCCGCCGCGCGCTCGGCAGCGCGGGCGAATTGCGTATGATCCATCCCGGGGATGCCGGCATGCTGCTCGAACTCGAGGCAGCGCCGCCCGCCAGCGCGGCACTGGCCCGGCGGATCGATATCGACATGAACGGCGTGCCGGCGGCCACGATCGACATGGTGGGGCAAGAGCGACGCGCCGCCTTCATTCCGGCGGGGCGCGTGCCGGGCGGCCAGATCCTCACCCTGCGCCTGAGGCCGCCAGGCCCAGGGGCCGGCCTCAGCCGCCTGCGGCTGTTTACGCTGCGCGTGGCCACCGCCGACCGCCCGGACGCCATGCCGGGCACGGCGGCGGCGGCCCTCGCGCGCTTCCAATCGATCGGTGACACCGATGAATTCGGCCTTATCCAGCAGCTTTCCGGCGTGGCGGGACCCGGCTTGCTGCATGTCGCAGCCAATTTGCCCAGCCTGTTGCGTGCCATCGATGCCGGCTTTGCCGGGTTGGGCGAGCCGGGCAGTTTCGATGTCACGCTCCACCCGCGAGATGCGTGTGAGTATGTGGTGGCCGACTCCATTTTTGGTGCGGAACTCCGCGGTTTTCATGGCGAGGCGGAAATCCGTCTCGCCGCCTTCATCGACCGCCAGGGCGCGCGGCTGCGCGAGCTGCGCGGCGATCTTGTCCGCGGCGTCGCCGGCGGCGAGAAAATTTTTGTGGCCTATCGCAGCCTTGGTCCGGCCTTGACCGAGCAGGAAGTCCTGCCGCTGCTAATCGCGCTGAACCGCCACGCCCCGAACCACCTGCTTTGGGTAACGCCCGCGGATGCGGCACGGTCGCCGGGCACTGTCACGCAGGGCGTGCCGTATCTTCTGCATGGGGCGATCGACCGGTTCATGGCGGGTCGCGACCCCAAAACCGCATCGCACGAGGTCTGGCTGCAGCTTTGCACGACGGCGCTTCGCATTGCCACCGCTCCCGGCCCCGCACCCCCACCATCCACGATTTCGTCCGCGCAACCGGCCGCTTTGCCAATCCTAAAGCCCGAAGGCCCGCCGGCCCCGCTTACCCCCACCCCGATTGCGCCAGCCCCGCTCCACCCTGGCCAGCCGACCCCTGCCATGCCCGCTTTCAGGGCTGCCCCGGCCGACCGCCCGGCGGCCGTCACCGCCGCGGCCTCCCAGGCGGATGCCTACGCCCTGCTGCAGAGCTGGGGTTTTGGCGAAACCGGTAACGAGGAGGCCGTGCTGGGCCCCGGCTGGTCGGTGCCGGAGGATGGGTTTCGCTGGACCGACGGCAATTTCTGCGAGCTCTGGCTCGATCACCCCGGGAAACGCGACATTTTCGTGGTGGTGGAGGCCTGGCCCCTTACGGTCCCGCCCGGGCTGCCCGCGCAGCGCGCCGTGTTCTCCGCACACGACACGGCGCTGGGCGCCCTTACCTTCACCGACAGGGCCAGGCTCGCGCTGCCGGTCGCGGCCGCCGGCCTGAGGCCGGGCCGGGTTCTGCGGCTGCGCGTCGACCTGCCGGATGCGGCTCGCCCGGTCGATATCGATTCCTCCGAGGACGAACGGCAGCTCGCGATCGGTTTCATGCGCGTCTCGCTGCACGCAGCTTCGGGGCGGCACGAGCAGGTTTTGCCCGGCACCGGCGGCATCAGCACGAAGCAGGCCCAGGCGCGCACCGGGCTTGCACCGCAGGATTTACTCGCCCGCTTCGAATCGCTTGGCGAATCCCAGGTTTTGGCGGACCTGCAGGCCATGTTCGGCGCCGAGGCGCAGGGCCTGTTCCAGCGCGCGAGCCTGCGGCTGTTCGATCTCGCCGTTGCCCTCGATGGGCGCTTCGAGGGCCTCGGCGACCCGGCCCGGCTGACCTGCGAATTGATCGGGCGCGACCCCGAGCTCTACGAGATACGCGATGAGACAGTGGGGCTGGGCTTCGTCGCCGAGCGCTTGCCGGGCGATGCGAGCCCCGCAATGCTGGTCGGCCGGCAGGCCAGGCGGCTGAAATTCCTGCGCGACCAGCTGCTGCACGATCTCTCCGCCGGCGAAAAGATTTTTGTCTTCCACCGGCCGCTCGACGACACGGCGCTGACCGAGCCGGAAATGCTGGCGCTGCTGATTTCGCTCCGCCAGCATGGCCCTTGCACGCTGCTCTACCTGGTGCGTGCCGACCGCACCCATCCGCCCGGCACCGTGGCGCAGCTTTATCCCGGCCTGCTCAGGGGCAATCTGGGTGAGGTGGAACCGGCGGACGGCCCGAATAACGAGAGCGCCGCGCTATGGCTCGAAGTGTGCGCCAACGCGCTGACTATGAAAGCCGCCGGCTGAACAACCCCGGCAGCCGGCATTGACCGGGCGGTGAGGATCACCCAAACACCCGCCTCCCGCCAGCCCGGATAGCCCACCCATGCGACGCAAACGCGGCCGCCCGATCGACGGGTGGCTGATCATCGATAAGCCGCCACGGATGACCAGCACCGACGTGGTCAACCGCGTGCGACGCGCCGCCGATGCCCAGAAGGCCGGCCATGGCGGCACGCTCGATCCGCTGGCGACCGGTGTGCTGCCCGTCGCTTTCGGCGCGGCTACCAAGACGGTGCCCTACATCATGGACGGCACCAAGCTTTACCGCTTCACGCTCCGCCTCGGCGAGTCGCGCGACACCGACGATGCCGATGGCCAGATCACGGCGACAAGCAAGGCGCGGCCCTCCGATGCCGCGCTGCGGGCCGCCTTGCCGGCCTTCATTGGCGACATCATGCAAGTTCCCCCCGTATTTTCCGCGATCAAGGTGGAGGGCGAGCGCGCCTACGACATGGCGCGCGAGGGCAGGGCGCCGGTACTGCAGGCCCGCCCGGCAAGGGTGGACCGGTTCGAGCTGATCGAGCGGCCGGACGCCGATACGGCGGTGTTCGAAGTACAGTCCGGCAAGGGCGTATACATGCGCAGCCTGGCGCGCGACCTCGCTTACGCGTGTGGCACCATGGGCCATATCGCGGCCCTGCGGCGCCTGCGGGTCGGCCCGTTTTTCGAGGCGGATTCGATTCCGCTGGACAAATTGCTTGCGGGGGACGATACCGCGCGATCTTTCCCGGACTACCTGCGTCCCGTCTCGACCGCGCTGGCCGACATCCCGGCACTGGCCCTGACGGACAATGAAGCCATGCAGCTCACCCAGGGCCAGGCCATCAGCCTGCTCACCTTGATGGGCCGTATTCCGGACACGGCCGGCTCCGCGGGGCTGGTGCGTGCCATGGCGGGGGGAGGCGTGATTGGGCTTTGCCGCCTGGAAGAAGGCTGGCTGCGTCCCGAGCGCATTTTTTGACCCTTGTTAGATGGAGCATATGATCGATGTCGATCACAGCGGAGCGCCGCACGACGCTCATTGGCGAGTATCAACACCAGGCCGCCGATACCGGCAGCCCTGAAGTTCAGGTGGCGCTGCTATCCGAGCGCATCACCAACCTTACCGAGCATCTTAAGACCCACGCGAAGGATTTCCATTCGCGCCGCGGTCTGCTGATGCTCGTCGGCCGGCGTCGCCGGCTGCTTGATTATCTGAAACGGAAAGACCAGTCCCGCTACGAGGCGCTGATCGGCCGGCTGAAACTGCGCCGGTAGAAGGCAAGGATGTTCTTTTCTGAATAAAAGAACCAAAAGACTTTTGGTCCTCTGCGGGTTCCACGATACCGGCCATGGCCGGCATTCATCCTCTGGCGCCAAGGATAAAAGTCTTTTGGTTCTTTTATTCAGGAAAGAACGCCTTTTTCCTAGGGTGTGCCCGAGCGTTTCCGGCCACATGGGTTTATTACACGTGTCCAACCCATGCAGTCCGATACGCTTGCCGCACCCTCCAACTTTGAAGGAGTGTGAGTGATGTTCAATTATTTCCGCAAGGAGCTCGACTGGGGCGGCCGCAAGCTGGTGCTCGAGACGGGCAAGATCGCTCGCCAGGCCGATGGCGCGGTGCTGGTGAGCTACGGCGACACCATCGTGCTGTGCACGGCGGTGGGGGCCAAAAGCGTGAAGCCCGGGCAGGATTTCTTCCCGCTGACGGTGAACTACCAGGAGAAAGCCTTCGCGGCCGGCAAGATCCCCGGCGGCTTCTTCAAGCGCGAGGGTCGGCCGAGCGAGAACGAGACGCTGGTCAGCCGGCTGATCGACCGGCCGCTCCGGCCGCTCTTCCCCGATAATTTCCGCAACGAGGTCCAGGTGGTGGCGACCGTGCTGAGCCACGACATGGAGAACGATCCCGATATCGTCTCGCTCGTCGGCTGTTCCGCGGCCCTCACCCTTTCCGGCATTCCGTTCTTCGGGCCGGTGGGCGCGGCCCGCGTGGGCTATGAGAACGGCGCCTATATCCTGAATCCGACCATCGCCCAGATGGAGAATGCGACACTCGACCTCGTGCTCGCCGGCACTGCCGAGGGCGTGCTGATGGTGGAGAGCGAAGCGAAGGAACTGCCCGAGGACATCATGCTCGGCGCGGTGAATTTCGGCCACGCGGCGTTCCAACCCGTGATCCAGGCGATCATCGAACTGGCCGAACATGCGGCGAAGGAGCCTTGGGCGCTGGTGGAGCCATCGGAGGCCGAGATCGCGCTGAAAACGCGTATCGACCAGCTCGGCCGCAGCGCGATCGCCGAGGCCTATAAGGAGCAGGTGAAGCAGGCGCGCTACGAGAAGGTGGGGGCTGCCAAGAAGGCGGTGCTGGCGCAGCTCGCAGAGGAAGGGCTGAGCGCCGAGGCGGCCAAGCACCTGCTGAAAGACCTGGAAGCCGATATTGTGCGCAACGCGATCCTGGATACGGGTTTGCGCATCGATGGGCGCAATACGAAAACGGTAAGGCAGATCGTGGCCGAAGTGGGCGTGCTGCCGCGCGCCCATGGCAGCGCGCTTTTCACGCGTGGGGAAACGCAGGCGCTCTGCGTGGTGACCCTCGGCACCGGGCAGGACGAGCAGTTGATCGACTGCCTCGAGGGCGAATACCGCGAGAATTTCATGCTGCACTATAATTTCCCGCCCTATTCGGTGGGCGAGGCGGGGCGCATGGGCAGCCCGGGGCGACGCGAGATCGGCCACGGCAAGCTCGCCTGGCGGGCGGTGCATCCGCTGCTGCCGGCGAAAGAGGATTTTCCTTACACGCTGCGGATCGTCTCTGAAATCACCGAGAGCAATGGCAGCTCCTCGATGGCGACCGTCTGTGGCAGCTCGCTGAGCCTGATGGATGCCGGCGTGCCGCTGAAGCGCCCGGTGGCGGGCATCGCCATGGGGTTGATCAAGGAAGATCGCGGCTTTGCCGTGCTGTCCGACATTCTGGGCGACGAAGACCATCTCGGCGACATGGATTTCAAGGTGGCCGGCACCGAGCACGGCGTCACCAGCCTGCAGATGGACATCAAGATCACGTCCATCACGCCCGAGATCATGCAGATCGCGCTCGATCAGGCGAAGGATGGTCGGCTGCATATCCTGGGCGAGATGAGCCGCGCACTCACCGGCGCGCGCACGGCAGTCGCCGCCACCGCGCCGCGGATCACTGTGATTAATGTGCCAAAGGAGAAGATCCGCGAAGTGATCGGGACCGGCGGCAAGGTGATTCGCGAGATTGTGGAGAATACCGGCGCCAAGATCGATATCGAGGATGACGGCACGATCAAGATCGCCGCCACCACCGAGGAAGCGAGCCAGAAGGCGATCGACTGGATCCGCGGCATCGTCGCCGAGCCCGAGCTGGGCGCGGTATACAACGGCAAGGTGGTGAAAACAGCCGATTTCGGCGCTTTCGTGAACTTTCTTGGCTCACGCGACGGGCTTGTGCATATCAGCGAACTCACCGTCGGCCGGGTGAACAAGACCACCGACGTGGTGAACGTGGGCGACAGCGTGAAGGTGAAATGCCTGGGCTTCGATGATCGAGGCAAGGTGAAATTGTCGATGCGTGTGGTTGATCAGGCGACCGGCGAGGACATTTCTGACAAGGTAGGCCCGAAGGGCGGCCGCCGTGAAGAAGCGGCCTGATAGATTCGGATTGCTGTCAGCTGTGGCGGCCGGCTAGGCCGCCACAGCTGGACATGCGCCAAGAGGAAATCGGTGAATGAAGGCGGTGAACGCTATCCGGATGGGCGGGATCGATGTGCTGCCCCTGGTGGAAGGCGGCAAGGGCGTTGCCGTATCGAATGGGCTCACCTGCGGCCACTGGGCGGCTTCCGGCGGGGCCGGCACTTTTAGCGCCGTCAACGCCGATAGCTTCGATGCGGCCGGCAAGCCGATCCCGCAAACCTATGGCGGCAAGACACGGCGCGACCGCCATGAGGAACTGGTGGCCTATGCGATCAGCGGCGGCATCACCCAGGCCCGGCAGGCGCACGAGATCTCCGGCGGCCGTGGCCGCATCCACGCCAACATACTATGGGAAATGGGCGGTGCGGAACGGGTGATCACCGGCGTGCTCGAGGGCGCGAAAGGCATTATCAACGGCATCACCTGCGGTGCCGGCATGCCCTATCGGCTATCGGAGATCGCCGCGCGCTTTGGCGTTTATTACTACCCGATCGTCTCGTCGGCGCGCGCTTTCAACGCGCTGTGGAAGCGCGCCTATTCCAAGGCATCGTCGCTGCTCGGCGGCGTGGTGTACGAGGATCCCTGGCTCGCCGGCGGCCATAACGGGCTTTCCAACGGCGAGCATCCGGAAAAGCCGGAAGATCCGTATCCGCGCGTGCTCGCCCTGCGCAAGCTGATGCGCACTTTTGGGCTCGACCAGACGCCGATCATCATGGCCGGCGGCGTTTGGTGGCTCGAGGAATGGCAGGACTGGATCGACAACCCCGAGCTCGGGCCGATCGCCTTCCAGTTCGGCACGCGCCCGCTGCTGACGCAGGAAAGCCCGATCAGCCCGGGGTGGAAGCAGAAGTTGCTCACGCTGCGCAAGGGCGACGTGTTTCTCAACCGCTTCAGCCCGACCGGCTTCTATTCCAGCGCGGTGAACAACGATTTCATCAAGGAGCTGCGCGACCGCTCGGAGCGCCAGGTGGCCTATTCCACGGAGAAGGTGGGCGAGCATGTCGCCGAATACGGCGTCGGGCCACGGCGGCGCCAGGTGTTCCTCACCATAGGCGATCTCGCCCAGGTACGCGGATGGGAGGCGGAAGGGTTCACCGAGGCGCTGCGCACGCCCGACACCACGCTGGTGTTCGTGACGCCCGAACGAACCGCGGAAATCCTGGCCGACCAGGTGGCCTGCATGGGCTGCCTCAGCCAGTGCCGCTTCTCGAACTGGTCGCAGGAGGAGCCGGACCACTCCAACGGCAAAAAGGCCGATCCGCGCAGCTTCTGTATCCAGAAAACCCTGCAGGACATCGCGCATGATCGCAACGGCGACGCGGGCCTGGAGCACAATCTGATGTTCGCCGGCCACAACGCCTACCGCTTCGCCAGCGACCCCTTCTATTCCAACGGTTACATCCCCAGCGTCCGTGAATTGGTGGAGCGCATCCAGACAGGCCGTTAAGTATCATCGTAGGGTGGGCTTCGGCCCACCAGACCAGCCTTCCATCAGCCCCTTTTTACCTTCCATGGCCTGCACTGCAGGCAGCGGCGGCGAACAAAAGTCTTTCGGTTCTATTCGCAAGACAACGAACAGTCTTTCCGATGGCACATTCAGGGGATTGCGTGCGGGTGCCGGAGCGCGATGAACAGCCGCGGCGCTGCCTGCTCGTCGCCAACGTCTTCCCTCCGATCACTGGCGGGTCCGCCTCCGTCTATGAAAACCTGGCGCGTTTCGGCCAGGGTCGCGTCTCGGTGATCGCCCCCGCCTCCGATTACATGACCGGCCGCGCACTCGAAGGCTGGCGGGCGTTCGATGCCGGAGCCCCCTTCCCCGTGCATCGTCTGCCCCTGCTGCGCACCCGCATGCTGGCAAAATTGCGCCCGCGGGACCGGGTGATCCTGGCGGTGCAGGACGTGATTCTGCGCCTGCGCCTCGTGCGGGCGATCGCGCGCATATCGCGCGCGGAGCGGATTGGCACTGTGTGCATCGGCGAACTCGTGGCGGGCGGCTGGCTGGTGCGCATCTGCCGCCGCCTGCTTGGGCTGCGCACCATCCTCTATGTGCATGGCGAGGAAGTGAGCATCGTCGATTCCTACGATTCCACCCGGCGCCGGCGCCGCGCCACGCTTGCCGAGGCGGATAGGGTGGTGGCCGTCAGCCGCTTCACACGGGAGGCCCTGGTGTCGCTGATGGGCGTTGATCCCGCAAAAATCACGCTGATCCCGAACGGAGTCGATCTCACCCGGTTTGCCCAGCGGCCCCGCCGAGCCGACCTTATGCAGCGCTACGGCCTCTCTGGCCGGCGCGTGCTGCTCACTGTCGGCCGCCTCTCGGAACGCAAGGGGCAGGACAAGGTGATAGAAGCCCTGCCCGCGCTGCGCCAGACCATGCCGGACCTCGCCTACCTTATGGTGGGTGACGGCCCGTCACGCCAAGCCCTCGAAAGCCAGGCAAGGGCGCTCGATGTGGCGGAGAGCGTAGTGTTTGCGGGCACCGTCCCACCCGACGACCTGGTCGATCACTACGCGCTGGCCGATGTGTTCATCATGGCCAACCGCGAACTTGCCAGCGGCGAGACCGAGGGTTTTGGCCTCGTGTTCCTGGAAGCCAATGCGTGCGGCGTGCCGGTGATCGCCGGCCGCGCCGGCGGCAGCGTCGATGCCGTGACCGACGGCGTAAATGGCCTGCTGGTGGACGGCACGCAGGTATCCGCCATCATCCAGGCCGTCACCCGGATATTCACGGACGCCCCCTTGCGCGCCGCCCTTGTGCGCCAGGGCCTCGACGTGGCCTCGCATGCCGGCTGGGCCCGCCGCGTCCAGAGTTTCCTGGATCTCTGCTAGAGCATTTTCCGATCGCGTCGGGTCAGTGCAGTCGTTCGGAAAATGCTCTAGCTCTTTGTTTTGGCGAGCATCTTTATCCGACGGGTAACCCCGTGCGGTCGGATGATGCTCTAGTGTCCTGAGTCAGAAATTAGTGCTTGTACGTTGACGAGAGCAAATGCGAGGCTGTGGCCTTCTTAACGGGAGGGCGAGATGGGTAGGCAGGCAGTC
>Ga0116226_10003036_pt1 | contig 14762 bp, 8 predicted proteins | sample S1TSphfallax_FD_89692 | JGI IMG/M metagenome (GOLD analysis project Ga0116226, IMG submission 89692) | Host-associated microbial communities from peat moss isolated from Minnesota, USA - S1T2_Fa - Sphagnum fallax MG | ecosystem: Host-associated > Plants > Peat moss > Unclassified | place: USA...
GACAATGGCACGCCCGGCTTGCAACCTGCGCGCGGCCTTACCTATTGGACCGACGGCGCCCACAGCATCCTCTTCGCCGGCCTGCTCAGCTACCTCTATGCGCTCGATCCCGCGACCGGCAAGCCGATATCGAGCTTCGGAGAAGACGGCCGCATCGATCTGCGCAAGGATCTCGACGAACCGAATATCACGCAGAGCTTCGCCGCCATGACCTCACCAGGCGTAATTTACAAGGACACGATTATCGTCGGCTTTCGCGCGCCTGAGACCAAGCCCGCCCTGCGTGGCGATATCCGTGCCTACGATGTGCACACCGGCAAGCTGCGCTGGATCTTCCATACCGTTCCCCGGCCCGGCGAGCCTGGATACGAGACGTGGCCGCCCACCGCCTGGAAGTACACCGGAGCGGCGAATAACTGGTGTGGGATGGCCGTCGACCAGGCTCGCGGCATCGTCTATGTACCCACCGGCTCGGCTGTCGATGACTTCTACGGCGCTGATCGACTCGGCGACGATCTTTACGCCAACACGCTGCTCGCGCTCGATGCCAATACCGGCAAACGCCTCTGGAGCTTCCAGGGTGTACACCACGATATCTGGGACCGCGACTTTCCCTCGCCACCCACACTCGTAACCGTGCACTCGAACGGCCACAGGGTCGATGCACTTGCGCAGACCACCAAGCAGGGCTTCCTCTATCTCTTCGACCGCACCAGCGGCAAGCCGTTGTTTCCGATTGAAGAGCGCGCCTTTCCCGCGTCCACAGTGGATGGCGAGAAGACCTCTCCGACCCAGCCAGTCCCGCTCGCGCCGGAGCCCTTTGCCCGGCAGAGACTCACCGAAGCGATGCTCACGACGCGCACACCTGAGGCGCACGCCGATGCTGTAAAGCAATTTGCGACCTTACGCAGCGAGGGCCAGTTCGTACCCTTCAGCGTAGACAAGCAGACGATCGTGTTTCCCGGCTTTGATGGCGGCGCGGAGTGGGGCGGCTCCGCTGTCGATGTCAGCACTGGCGTCATCTATATCAACGCGAATGACATCGCCTGGACCGGCGGACTCACTACGAACAAGACCGGCGGAGGCCTCGGCTCGGATATCTATCAGAGCCAGTGCGCCATCTGCCACGGAGGAGATCGCAAGGGCGCGCCACCCGCATTTCCAACGCTGATCGATATTCACCAGCGGCTCACTGACGCGCAGATCACAACCGTGATTCAGAACGGCAAAGGCCGCATGCCTTCGTTTCCGGCTGTCGAAAAGGCTCGCCTCACGGCGCTGCTCGAATATCTCAAGACCGGCAAGGAAGAACCGGGCGAAGTGCACTCCGCGGCATTGGTTTCGCCGAATCGTAAAGAGCTGGCGGGAGCGAAGGTCTACGACCGCAACTGCGCTCTCTGCCATGGCGATGATCTCCTCGGCGCGCCGTCGAATTATCCGAGCCTGATCGGCGTCCGCGGCCGGCTCTCTGACGCCCAGATCCTCGACAACATCCATAACGGCAAGGGCCGCATGCCTGCCTTCCACAAACTCACCGGGAGCGATACCGCGGCGCTGCTCCGTTTTCTCGGAGATAGCAACGCGTCCCTCGTCGCAGCCGCTGTCACCTCAGGCCAAAGCAATAAGAAGGAAGTCGATTTGTCTTCGCTGACTCCCGGCGGGGCTTCGAAATACCGCTTCACGGGCTATCGCAAGTTTCTCGACCCCGACGGCTACCCTGCTGTGCAGCCGCCCTGGGGAACACTCAACGCCATCGACCTCAACACCGGCAAGTATCTCTGGAAGGTTCCGCTGGGCAACTACCCCGAACTCGCCGCGAAAGGCATGGCGGACACGGGCAGCGAGAACTATGGCGGACCGGTGGCGACAGCTGGCGGCGTCGTCTTGATCGGCGCAACCAACTTCGACCACACCCTGCGCGCCTTCGACAGCCGCACCGGGGCGCTGCTCTGGTCAGGCGACCTTCCTTACGCAGGCAACGCCACTCCCGCAACCTACATGATCGATGGCAAACAATATGTCGTTATCGCGACCAGCAATGCGCGTAACCCCAAGGGGCCGCAGGGAGCAGCCTACGTCGCCTTCACGCTGCCATGAAACGTTGCAGGGCGTGAAACGGTGGCTCGCTGGCCATCGATCTCCTCGGCCTCCGCGATTCAAAGGGATCAACTTTCTCAATACGATTCGAATAACCTGTTGGCTTATCTGGCAACTGTGTCCTAATCTGCAGGCATAGGAACAGGATGGAGCAGGGTATGCGAAGGCCAACACGGCGCGAGTTTTGTTACGCAGCAGGCATGACAGCAGGCGCCTTGATGGCGTCGCGCGGAGCCTCGGGCTTGGCCGCGATCAAGCCAGGAGACAAACTGACAGTAGCTTGCATCGGAGTCGGCTCGCAGGGTCTGCGCGTGTTGATCGACCTGCTGCGCATGCCCGAAGTCCAGGTGGTCGCCGTTTGCGATGTAAACCGGCAGACCAGTGACTATCTGGACTGGGGTCCGAATGAGTTGCGGGGCAAGGTTCGTCTGTTGCTGCAGGACCCGGCATGGGGCAGTACGCTCCCCGGTCCCACGGCCGGCCGCGAGGTCGCGCAATCGATAGCCAATACCTTTTACGCGAAGCAGGCCGGCAAGGCGGCTTACAACGGCTGCGCCTCTTATGAGGATTTTCGCGAGTTGCTCGCCCGGGAGAAAGATCTCGACGCGGTCGTTATCAGTACTCCCGACCACTGGCACGCGCTTATCGCCATAGCCGCGATGCGGGCCGGTAAACACGTTTACAGCCAGAAGCCGATGGCGCACAGCGTGGGCGAGGCGCGGAGGATGGCGCAGGTCGCGGCAGAGACCGGCCGCGCCACGCAGGTCTCTATCTTCAACTCACAGACTGCTGAGTCCCGCCGCGTGATCCAGATGTTGCAGGACGGTGTAATCGGGCCGGTGAGCCGGGTGGATATCTGGACGACGCGGGCCTCGGCATTCTGGAAGCAGGGGCTCGCGACTCCGGCGACTGCGGATCCAATTCCCGCCGGTTTCAACTGGGATATGTGGCTGGGACCGGCGCCTTACCGGCCTTACAACCACATCTATCTCCCATTTGTATGGCGCGCCTGGTATGACTATGGGTGCGGCGCTATCGGCGACATGGGCGAATATGGTTTCGACACGATTGTGCGGGCGCTTGCCCTGGGGCCGGCGGAACAGGTGTATGCAAGCTCGACCGAATTGTTCCCGGACTGTTACCCGGTCGCCTCAACCCTGCACTATCGCTTTCCCCCGAGGGGCAGCAGGCCGGCGGTTGAGTTGCACTGGTATAACGGCGGCATCAAGCCGGAGCGGCCTGCCGGGCTCTCGATCGACGCGCAGATGAGCGTGGGTGGCGAAGGAATTATCTACACTGGCGAGCGCGGCAAACTGCTTACCGGCTACATGGCCCAGGCTCCGCGCGTGCTCTCGCCGAGCGGGGAACTCTCGGCGCCGATGCCCGCGCTGAGCCCTCCGGATGAACCGTTCCAGCCACTGCGGCCGGAACTCGGAGCAAGCGCTACCGCGGCGAACATTGCCCACTATATGGAGTGGATCGATGCCTGCCGGAAAGGGCCACCCGCGAGCGCGAATTATCAATTTGAAGCGCCGATCGTCGAGAGCCTGATGCTCGGAAATATTGCAATTCGCACGCAGGAAGCGCTCGAGTGGGACCATACGGCGGGCCGCCTCACGCGCGGCTCCGCATACGCCTCTACCTTGCTGATGCCGCAGTATCGTGCGCCCTGGGCAGCTGACTAGCGGCGCAGTTGCAAAAGGCCCCAGTCCAAAGAATTGCGATCCGGATCGACACAAGACCGGCCGGATGCAGCCACAGTCGACGCTACTTGTGCGCCGGGCTGAGCGCATCTAGATCGCGATTCAAGAGCAGCACCGGCACCCTCGGCTCGCCAAGGAAACCAAACTGCCGCGCGACCGTATCCCGCGCAATCAGCTGCTGTACTGCAGCCTCCGCCAGCCCGCGCGCCTTCGCGACACGTGACGCCTGGTAGAGCGCGGCGGCGACCGTAATATCGGGGTCCAGCCCTGAGCCGGATGTGGTAACCAGGTCCACGGGCACCGGAGTCTCCTGCTTTTCAGCCGCAGCCGACTGGTTCACTCGATCGATCAGCGCCTTGCTGCTCGCAGCCAGATTCGAGCCCGAAGAGTTTGCCGCATCGTACCCCGCGCCCGCCGCGGAAGGCCGGCTGTGAAAGTAGTTGGGCCCGGTAAATGGCTGGCCAATTATCTTTGAGCCGGCGAGCTTATTCTTCTCGACAATCAACTGCCCATCGGCCTGGCTGCGAAAGAACGTGTGCGCGACGCCGAGCATCAGCATCGGGTAACCGAGGCCGAGCACCACTGCTGTTATCACTGTGTAGAGCGCTGCCGTAATGATTGTCTGCTTCATACTATCCACTCCTGCCTGCTTCTCAGGCCAGGCCCACGCTGGTGATGATAAGGTCGATGATCTTGATCCCGGCAAAGGGCACGATCACCCCGCCAAGCCCGTAGATGAGCAGGTTGCGCTGCAGCAGCGCCTCGGCAGACATCGCCTTGTAACTTACGCCGCGAAGCGCCAGGGGGATAAGCGCCACGATCACCAGGCCGTTGAAGATCACAGCCGAAAGTATCGCCGACTCGGGCGTCTTCAGATGCATAATGTTGAGCGTCTGCAGAACCGGAAATACCCCCGCGAACATCGCCGGAAGAATCGCAAAATACTTCGCAACATCATTTGCGATCGAAAATGTAGTGAGCGCTCCGCGTGTCATCAGCAACTGCTTGCCGATGGCGACAATCTCGATCAGCTTGGTCGGGTTTGAATCGAGATCGACCATATTGCCGGCCTCTTTCGCGGCCTGGGTGCCGGAGTTCATCGCCACGCCGACATCGGCCTGCGCGAGCGCCGGCGCGTCATTGGTGCCATCGCCCGTCATCGCAACCAGCTTGCCTTCAGCCTGCTCACGCTTGATCAGATCCATCTTGTCCTTCGGCTTGGCCTCGGCAAGAAAATCATCGACGCCTGCTTCGCGCGCGATCGCTGCGGCTGTCAGCGGATTATCGCCGGTAATCATGATCGTGCGAATACCCATCCGGCGCAGCTCCGCAAAGCGTTCCCGCATGCCGCCCTTGACGATGTCCTTGAGGTGAATCACGCCCATCGCGCGGTCGCCCTCGGCAACCACGAGCGGCGTGCCGCCTGAGCGCGCGACTTCATTGACCTGCTCACGCACTTCGCGCGGCAGGCTCGAGCCCAGCTGCTGCAAATACTTTTCAATCGCGTCGGCCGCCCCTTTGCGCACGATGCGGCCATCCATGTTCACGCCTGACATGCGCGTGAGCGCGCTGAAGGCAATAAACTCGGCGTGCATCGCGGAGAGTTCGCGCCCACGCAGGCCATACTGCTCCTTTGCGAGAACCACGATCGAGCGGCCCTCGGGGGTTTCATCGGGGAGCGAGGAGATCTGCGCGGCATCGGCGAGCTGATCTGCGCGAACTCCGGGCGCAGGCAGAAATTCCGTCGCCTGCCGGTTGCCTATTGTGATGGTGCCGGTCTTATCGAGCAGCAGCGTGTTCACGTCGCCGGCTGCCTCGACCGCGCGGCCTGACATGGCGAGCACATTGTGCTGCACGAGCCGGTCCATGCCGGCAATGCCGATCGCCGAGAGCAGCCCACCAATCGTTGTCGGGATCAGGCAAACTAACAAAGACACGAGCACAAAGATAGTCTGCGGCGCACCGGAGTAAGTCGCCAGCGGCTGCAGCGTGACGACCGCCAGCAGAAAGACGATAGTAAGTCCGGCGAGCAGAATATTCAGCGCAATCTCGTTCGGCGTCTTCTGCCGCTCCGCGCCTTCGACCAGCGCAATCATGCGATCGAGAAACGTCTCACCCGGATTGGAGGTGATACGAACAATCAGTTCATCCGACAGCACGCGCGTGCCGCCGGTTACCGCGGAACGGTCGCCGCCAGCCTCGCGAATTACGGGCGCCGACTCGCCGGTAATGGCCGACTCGTCGACCGACGCAACTCCCTCGATCACCTCGCCGTCTCCGGGAATCATCTCGCCCGCAATGACGCGCACGCAATCGTTTACCCGCAGCATCGAGCTTGCGACTTCTTCCAGGCTCCCGTCCCGGCGCAGCCGCTGTGCGCGCGTTTCGGACTTTGCCTTGCGCAGCGTGTCGGCCTGCGCCTTGCCGCGCCCCTCGGCCATCGCCTCTGCGAAGTTCGCAAATAGCACCGTGAACCAAAGCCACAGCGTAATCTGCAGATTAAATCCGAAGCCGGATTCGTGCCGCAAGGAGCCCAGCACGAGCAGCACCGTTGTGACGACGCTGCCCACCTCGACGACGAACATGACAGGATTTTTCATCATGATCTTCGGGTTGAGTTTCACGAGCGCATCGATACTGGCGCGGCGCAGTATCTTGCCATCGAAGAGCGACTTCTGACGGGAGTTCGACATGGACAGGTGCCTCTAAAAGGTGTGACCGGCGTGCAGGAGCAGATGCTCGAGAATGGGTCCGAGCGAAAGCGCGGGGAAGAATGTAAGCGCGCCGAGGATCAGAATGACGCTCACCAGCAACAGCGTGAACAGAGGTGTTGTGACAGGAAAGCTGCCCTGCGAGGGCGGCGCAACTTTCTTGCCGACCAGCGATCCGGCGATGGCAAGCATCGGGACGATCATCAGGAATCGCCCCGCGAACATCGTGATGCCGAGCGTGATGTTGTACCAGTTAGTATTCGCATTGAGACCAGCGAAGGCAGAGCCATTATTGCCCGCAGCCGAGCTGTACGCGTAGAGTATCTCGGAGAGTCCATGCGGCCCGTGATTGCTAAGGCTGGACAAGCCGAAAGTTTGCGAGAGTACCGATATCGCTGTGAAGGCGAGAATGACTGCAGGAAAAATCAATAAGTACAACATCGCGAACTGCACATCGATCGCTTCGATCTTCTTGCCGAGATACTCAGGCGTGCGGCCAACCATCAGTCCCGCGACAAAGACAGCGAGCACCACAAAGACCAGCATTCCGTACATGCCCGCTCCGACGCCACCAAAGACAACCTCGCCGAGGAGAATATTTACCAGCGGCACCATGCCGCCGAGCGGGGTAAAGCTGTCATGCATCCCGTTGACTGCACCGCAGCTCGCGTCCGTGGTTGCGGTTGCAAAGAGAGCCGAATTAGCGATCCCGAAGCGAACCTCCTTGCCTTCCATGTTGCCGCCGGCCTGGTTCGTGGATGTTGCCTGGGTAACGCCGTGGTAGAGCGGATTCGGCTGCGATTCCGCCGTGTAAAGAACGGCCACGCCGACAAAAAAGAAGATCGCCATCGCTGCGAATACGGCCCATCCATGGCGCGGCGAACCAGTCATCTGTCCGAGCGTCGCGGTCAATCCGGCGGGGATGAGAAAGATCGCAAGCATCTCGAGGAAGTTTGAAAACGGTGTAGGGTTCTCAAAAGGATGCGCGCTATTTGTGTTGAAAAAACCGCCGCCGTTAGTCCCCAGCATCTTGATTGCTTCCTGCGAAGCGACCGGACCTTGGGCAATCGTCTGCGTAGTGATTGCCTGTGTTTTGCCGTCTGTGCCGGTCGTTGTCTGCGGCTCAAGCAGCGACGCAGTATCGTAGGCGCGCAGGTTCTGGATCACTCCCTGAGAGATCAGCGCCGTCGCGAGTACAAGCGAGAGCGGCAGCAGGATCCAGAGCGTAGCCCGGGTCATATCGACCCAGAAATTGCCCAGCGTTTTCTGTTCACGCCGCGCAATGCCGCGAATAAACGCGACCGCGAGCGCCATGCCGGCCGCCGCTGACCAGAAATTATGCGTGGCCAGACCCACCATCTCAGTGAGATAGCTCATGGTGGTCTCGGGGACATAACTCTGCCAGTTCGTGTTGGTGGTAAACGAGATCGCGGTATTCCACGCGAGAGCCTGGCTCACCCCGGGCAGCCCCTGCGGATTGAATGGCAGCATGTGCTGCAGCCGCTCAATCATGTAAGTGAGCAGCAAAGTGGCGAGCGAGAAGATCAGCAGCGCGCGGCAATATTCTGTCCAGCGCATCTCCTCGTCTTCGCGCACGCCAGTAGCACGGTAGAGCAGCCGCTCACACGGCCGCAGTACAAAATCAAGCCAGGTGCGACGCCGCTCGAAGACCGCCACCATGTAGAGGCCCATCGGTTTGGTGAGCAGCAGTACGACCGCGAAGAAGAAACATATCTGAAGCCAGCCATTCGCGCTCATATCAAAACTTCTCCGGCCGCAGCATCGCGTAGATCAGGTAAACCAGCAGCAGAGCACAAAGGATCAGCAGGATAATGGTCTCAGCCATGGCTGCGGCTCCTGCGAAGGTGCTCGCACGCGGTCGTGTATGCGACTGCGAGTGCGAAACATGCGATGGAAGCGAAGATCGATAACAGGTCAGACATGGTGCAACTCCGGGGTATAGTTTCAACTGTTAAAAATGGTAGATCAGATCGCCGGCAAGGGTGAGTTGCGTCGATTTCGTGGGCGCGCCCTCAATGCCGTTCACGAACGGACTATCATACGCCGGCGCATCGTAGGAGTGTTCCAGCCGCAATTCCGGCCGGAAGGTTACGGTGCTGCCCAGCCAGAAGTTGAAGCCGACCAGGTGCTCGGAGTATTTGGTCGCCGTGCCGGTGCGCTGGCCCTTGATGTCATCGACAAACTCGTTGCGAATGGTAAGCGAGGAATGATGATTGTTGAACTCATGCTCGATGTAGTTGACCATCGCATAGTCGGGCGCGTAGCAGTGCTCGTCAGAAGGTTTGCAGTAAGCGCCGTTGGCGCCGGTAATATAGCCCGGGGAGGTGACCACTCCGGGATAATTATTGTTGGGCACATCTTTTTCAAACTGGTACCAGGTCTCTGTGTCTGTATGCCAGGTGGCGTTGATCTTGTGATACCAGGTCAGATAATAGGCAGATAGGTTGTTATACCCATATTTGCCTGAGTTGATCGAGTTCGCGCAGAGGTACAAATTATTGCCTCCGCCGCTCCACTGATAATCGACGCACGCATCGCCGGTCAGTTTGGCTCCCGTAGTCCACGGCGCGATCTCGCAGCCGCCGGAGACGCCTTCCTGGATCGTCCAGTGATCGCTCAGCCTGGTCGTCAGATTTACGCCATGCTGCGTGTAACAGTCATAGGTGTAGAGAATGGAATGGCTGTAGGTATAGTTATTCGGGGCCAGCTGCGCCTCGATATCCGGCAGCGAAATATACCGCCCGATACGCAAGTCAGACCCGCCCTGGCCAAGATGCGGAAGATAGACGTCAAGGTAGTACATGACAGCATCAAAGCCGTAGGTGTTGTTGCTCGACAATAATTGCTGGCTGAAGACTCCCTTGGCGGTGGTGTAGCGATAGTCGAGACCATAGAGGCCCGTCAGCCGAAAGCCCCAGTCCATGTGATCCTGCTGCACCGTATTTGGCAGGCGCTCAAAATAAATCACAGCCTGGTCGAGCTGAATCGAGTTGGGAATCACGTTGTATGCAGTCTCATTGTTGGCATACTTTCCTTTGTCGGACGTGCTCGCATTGCCACCGAAATCAAACCATCCATACATCTTGAAGCGCGTCGAATTCTCATTGATCGCCTGCATCAAGGGATATGTCTGATAGTCCGGCGCGCCGAGTTCCACCGTGCCGCCAATGGGCCAGTCCGCGCTCGGAAACGGAGGCGAGTTCAAGGGTGCAGGAGTGCCGCGGCGCTCAGGCGCAGGCGGCGCAGGCAGGCCGTTCGAATCGACCGTCCAATCGTCCAGGTAGGCGTGGCCGAGACGCGTGAAGAAGCCCCGCTGCGGTGCGGGACTGGGCGCGGCGGATGCAGTTGTCTGCTCGGCCGCGGCCGGGGCCGCCGCGTTCTTGCCGCCATCCTCATCGCCAAAAGAAGCAATCGGGAGGCCGGCGCCGTTATCAAAATCACGACTGCCCTGAGCCTGCAACGCTGGAGAAGAAAGCGCAACGCTCGTACACAGCGCCAGCTCAACAAAGCCGAACCAGCTCATTTTTGTTACGCTTCCATGTAAACCCATCTGCTCTACTCCCAATTGAGTAGAACGCTCTGGTCCGTAGGAAAGCAGTAGGAAGCATATAAGGAAAGCGTAAAGACCGTGACTTAAGTGAGAGGCCCTGCTCCGGCGTCACAATGCAGGATCAGTCCACCTGGCCCTCGGGAGTAAAGCGATAGCCGACCCAGGGTTCGTTGCGAATATAGCGAGGCTCGGGTGTAGTTTCGATCTTGCGGCGCAGTTGGCCGACGAGCACTCGCAGATACTCCGGCTGGTCGTCGCCCGCAGGGCCCCATACAGCACGCAGCAGCGCCTTGTGGGTGTGCACGCGGCCCGGCGTGCGCGCAAAATAAAGCAGCAGGTCGAACTCCTTGGGGGTCAGGTGAATATCTTCCTCGCCACGCGTAACGCGGTGCGCATCGCGATCGATCGTGAAGTCGCCGGCACGCAGCATCGGTTCCGTTGGTTCGTCTGAGTAAGAACTGCGGCGCAGCAATGCGCGCACCCGCGCCAGCAGTTCCTGAATACTAAAAGGCTTGGTCACATAATCGTCCGCGCCTTCATCAAATGCGCGTACCTTGGCTGCATCCTGGTTCTGCACGGACAGGATGAGGATCGGCGTCTGCATCCGTTGCCGCACCTCGCGCGTCAACTCCACCCCGTCCATCTCCGGCATGGAAAGATCGGTAATAATCAGCGAGGCGCAATCGGTACGCAGTTTTTCGAGCGCCTCCAGCCCGTTCCTGGCTACCAGCACGCGATAGCCGTTGCTCTCGAGCGTGGTGCGCAGCACCCGTGTAATCTGCGGTTCGTCGTCCACGATCAGGATCGTTTCATGCATCCAGCGGCTGCTCCCCCAAAGCCGGTCGCCCGGTACAATCGTGCTCGTGAGAACGAGTGTACCGGCAACGCTCGCGCGATGGACAGTGGCGGCTGGGCTGCTGGCGGCCATCGCCTACACATATACCCACACGATCCATGCCAACCCGACTACCGTCGCACTTACCCTGCTGCTGGTGATCCAGTGGCTGGCCTCCTACTGGGGCTTGGGGCTGGCGGCCGGCGCCTCGTTCGCGGCTGCGCTTGGCTTCAACTACTTCTTCTTGCCTCCGGTGGGCACCTTCACCATTGCGGATACCCAGGACTGGTTCGCGCTGCTGGCCTTTCTCGCCACCGCGTTGATCGGCAGCAATCTTGCCAACCGCCTGCACGCCGCGCGCGCGGCGAGCGAGCGGCGGGAGCGCGAACTCGAACTGCTCTACGATTTCAGCCAGCGTCTGCTTTCCCCCGACAACTCCGCCCAACTGCTGCGGGTGCTGCCTTACTCGATTGCCGACGCATTTCGCTGCACCACCGCCGCTGTCTATCTCCTCGATGGAGCCCAACTGCATACTTCAGGGCTCGCGCAGGATGTGCCCGTGGACCGGCTGCATGCGGCCGCCACGGCGACTGCGCCGTTCGCCGGTCCTGCGCCCGGATCCGTATTTGTCGCCCTTGCCGTCGGCGTACGGCCCATCGGGGCGATCTATCTCGCCTGCCGTGCAGATGAATTCTTCCCCGAGGAGCCGGGGCTGCCCTCCGCCGGAACCCTTGAGGCGATGAGCAGCCTGGTCGCGCTCTCGCTCGAACGCGCGGCTGCGCTCGAGAAGCTCGTCGACGCGCAGGCCGCGGCCCAGAGTGACCGGCTGCGCGCCACCCTGCTCGATTCCGTCACCCACGATCTGCGCACGCCACTCACCTCGATCAAGGCCTCAGTCTCAAGCCTGCTCTCGCAGACCACGCTCAAGCCGCACCAGCGGCAGGAGTTGCTCACGGTCATCGATGAAGAGAGCGACCGGCTCAACCACCTGATCGCGGAGGCGATCGAGATGGCGCAACTCGATGCCAAGGCTGTCCGGCTCGACCCCCGCCCCCATGCGCTCGCGCAGTTGCTCGGCGATGTGCTGGCATCGGTGCGCTCGCGCTGGCCCGATCGCGCCGTCTCGCTGGTGACAGCCAAGATGCACAGCGAGCCTCTGCCCGATGCCTTTGCCGATGAAGCGCTGATCGCAAAAGTATTGCTGCACCTGGTTGAAAACGCCGCAAAATACTCCACCCCCGGCACACCGATCCGCGTCTCGATCGAACGGCGCGGCGCGTGGCTGGAGGTCTCGGTCGTCGATCAGGGCCCCGGCATTGGGCCCAAGGAGCAGGAGCGGATCTTCGACAAGTTCTACCGCATCCCTGTGCACCGGTACCGGGTGCAGGGCTCGGGGATGGGCCTGCCCATCGCGCGCGCGATCGTCGAGGCGCACGGCGGCACACTCACGCTGACCAGCGCGCCGGAAGCAGGATCGACCTTCCGCTTCACAGTGCCCTGCGCGGAGCGCCCGGGCAGAGAACCGGCTGCACAGTCCTAACTCGCAGCCGGGTGCCCTAGGTCTCGCCTTTGAGACCTGGGAGACGCCACATTTTCGCGCGGCATCTTCAGCAACGCTGCCAGGCCGGGGTCGCTCAATGGTTCTCTGAGCCGGGCGCCGCCGCCGGCTTTCCCGCAGACGCCGCGCCGGCCAGCGCAGCCGCCTGCTGGCGCTCGATCGCTGCGCCGGCAGACTCACCCTCCCGGGATAACGCCTCGGCCAGCGCCAGATGCGCCGCCGGATCCTGAGGGTCAGCCTCGGTCGCCGTCCGCAACTGGGCCTCCGCCTCCTTCACTTTGCCCTGCTCGAGCAGCGCCCGGCCACTCTTGAGCGCAAACGACGCCCGCTGCCGGCTGACCGCCGCGCGGCTCAGGTCGGCGGCAACCTTGCGCTCCGCGGCAGCGCCCTCGCGGTCGCCGCCCTGGGCGAGGATCGCCGCCAGCGTAATATGCGTGCTCGGCTGGTCCGGCTCTAGCGCGATCGCCCGCCGCAGCGCAGCCGTCGCCTTCGCTGAGTCGCCATCTTCCCTGTACACATTGCCCAGCACCGCCCACGCCGCGCCGTTGTCCGGCTGCAGCGCGACCGCCTTCTCCAACTCTGCCGCGGCCGCGGCAAACTCGCCTTGCTGCATGTGGATCACGCCGAGCGTGTACGCCGGGTCGGGCAGCGTGGGATCCAGCGCTTCGGCGCGTTCAAACTCGGGGATGGCGGCGGTCAGATTGTCCTTGAGCTTGTAGGCGAGGCCGAGGTCGTAGTGCAGGTGCGGGTTGCCGGGCTCGAGCGCGAGGCCGGCGCGAAACTGCTCGAGCGCCCGGTCGAGCTCGCTCTGCTGCAGGTAGGCGACGCCGTAATCCTGGCGCAGCGTTGCATTGTCCGGCCCGCGATCGAGCGCCTTCTGATAGAGGGCCACAGCGTGCTTCGCGTCGCCGGTCTGCACCAGCGCCAGCGCGTAGTTGGTCAGCGCGGCGGTGTCTGCCGGCTCGGCCGCTGCGTAGTTCGCAAAGAGCGGCAACGCCTCGGCAGGCTGACCACTCGCCTGCAAAGCCAGCGCGAGTGCGTACCGCGCCTGTGCGAGCGTTTTGGCCTGCGGCGGCGCGCTCTCAGCGAGCGCGACCGCCTTGCGCAGCACCCCGACTGCCTCGGCATCCTGACCGCCGGCAGTCAGCGCCCGCCCCAGCTCCACCATATACGGCGTCGAGCCGGGTGCAAGCGCGACCGCCCGGCGCAGCTCAGCCACGGCCAGATCCGTCTGATGTTGCGCGAGTGCGGCCGAGCCCAGGTGCGCGTGGGCGCTGGCCAACTCCGGCTCGGCTGCAATGGCTGCGGTGAACTTGAGCGCCGCCTGCGCATACTCTCCGCGCTGCGCGAGCAGCGTTCCCAGCGCATCCTCGAGCGCCGCCATCTGATTTGGCGCAACGCCCGGCGTCTCGATCGCGCCCTGCAAAACGGAGACCGCCAACTCCTGCTGCCCGGCTGCCGCGAGCGCCGAGGCGTAGCGGGTGCTCTCCTCAGGCGCAAGCGCCGCTCCCTCGTCCACACCTGTGGCGAAGGCTTCAATCGCTTTCTTCCGGTCTCCGAGCGCAGACCAAGCGTTGCCGATCGCAACCTCGGTCGCCGGAGATTTCGGATCGAGGGTCCGCGCCAGCTGCAGCTGCTCGAGCGCCCCGGCCGCATCGCCCTCTGCGAGCAGAACCTCACCATACGCAGCGTGGCCGACGGCAACCTGCGGCGCGAGCGCGACCAGCCTGGCAAATTGCGCATGGGCCGTCTTCAGATCGCCGGCGTTGTAAGCCGCGTACGCGGAACGATAGAGTGCGTCCGGCGAGATCACGCCGCCACTCTGCGGCCACGCCTGCGCGCAGCCAAGAAGGAGCACAAGCAGGCAGTGGTGTCTGTCGGAGAGCATCTCCAAAGCCTAGCCCAGACAGGCGCAGCCCGGCTACTTGGCCGCCTGAAGCGTCACATACGACCGCCCGACATACAGCCGATAGCCGTTCCCATCCGGCGAGGCGAGCATCTGCAACGGGGTCGGCCGGCGCAACTCAGCATCACGCGTAGAGTGCGCGGTAAACAGGGTCGCGCCGCCGATATCCATCACGATAAACGTGTCGTTCGCGATGAAGCCGCAGCCGTACGCGCCTGCGGGCAGGCTGTGCCCATCGATGGTCAGCGTCGCCTCGGTGATCAGATACGCCTGGTACTTCTCCTGCACTGAGGTCGAGTAGCCGCTCGTATCGACCAGCACCGAGACGATGTAATGATCGCCCGGGAGCTTCGCCGCACCGGCATTGCGCACCTGCGTCGA
>Ga0116226_10003037_pt1 | contig 14757 bp, 12 predicted proteins | sample S1TSphfallax_FD_89692 | JGI IMG/M metagenome (GOLD analysis project Ga0116226, IMG submission 89692) | Host-associated microbial communities from peat moss isolated from Minnesota, USA - S1T2_Fa - Sphagnum fallax MG | ecosystem: Host-associated > Plants > Peat moss > Unclassified | place: USA...
ATCGGACCACAAAAACAAAAGCTAGTGGTCAAAATCCAAAGACTCGTGCTTTCAATCCTATCCACTAGAGCGGCTTCATCCTCACTGGAAAATCATCGGCATCCGGCGGGCCGCTCCAGCCAGTTGCTTGCAGAGCATTTGTATCAGCCTCAAACCGCCGGCTCATGAAGGCCGATTCCAGTCAGGCTGAAAATGCTCTAAGATCGCGCGATAGGGATAATGCCTCCCGGCCCCGGGGGGCAGCCAGCCGGGTCTTGCCGAGACTCGCCGCGTGTTCGCATGACGTCAAGGTGCAGGCGGAACGGCTCCCCCTTCAGGGATGGCAATGGCGCCCGATCGTCCATGGGGGTAATTCATGCTGTCCATCGTCATTCCAGCGTATAACGAAGTAAAAACGATCGCCGGCGTGCTCGCCGCGGTAGCCAGCGCACTCCCCGGCGTCGCCAAGGAAATCATCGTGGTGGACGACGGCTCCACCGACGGCACGCGCGAATGGCTCGCCCGCAACGCGCCCGCCGGCCAGGCCAGTTTCGCCGCCATCGGTATCGACGCGGACGGTAACATCGCGCAATCCATTCCCGTTGATGCAAGCGTCCCGATCCGCCTCCGTGTCATTCTGCACAGCCGCAATCTCGGCAAGGGCGGCGCGCTGCGCACCGGATTTGCCGCCTGCACCGGCGACGTCATCATCATCCAGGACGCCGACCTCGAATATGACCCGGTCGACTGGGCGCCGATGTACGCGCTGATCCAGGTGCGAGGCGTCGCCGACGTCGTCTACGGCAGCCGCTTTTCCGCCCTGCCGCACCGCGCCTTGTATTTCCACCATTACATGGCCAACCGCCTGATTTCCCTGCTGTTCAACGCCCTCTACAACCAGACGCTGACCGACATCGAAGTCTGCTACAAGATGATGCGCCGCAACGTGCTGCAGTCGCTACGGCTCACCTGCAACGATTTCGGCATTGAAGTCGAAATAAGCGCGCAAATCGCGCGCGCCCGCACCTGGCGCATCTACGAGGTGGGAATTACCTATTACGGCCGCACGTACGCGGAGGGCAAGAAGATCAACTGGCGCGATGGGTTGAAGGCGCTTTGGTACCTGGCGAAGTTTCGTGTTGTTGCGATTAAGTAAGAAAGAAGTTCTTTTTTTTTCAAAGAAGAACTGCTTTCTTTTCCCCCACCGCAATCAGCGACACCCCAAACGGTATCTTTGTCACATCCTCGAAGAACCTGAACAACGGCACCAGCCGCTCGAACGCCGCAAGTTGTTCCGCCGGCGGCGTCGTTCGGCCAAGCAGCTTGCCGTTCAGAAACCATCCAAGCACCGCCGGTACGTTGAAATAGCGTTGCTCCACCACATCGAATCCGCCCGCCCGCAACGTGTCCCGCAGCGACGCTCGGTCATATCGCCGATAATGCCCGATCGCCCGGTCCATGCCGCAATAAAGCCAGCGATACGCCGGAACCTTGATAATTATCCGCCCGCCTGGCTGCAGCGTGGCCCGCAGTCGCGCGAGGAACCCGACATCGTCCTCGATGTGCTCAAGCACATCCAGCAGCACCACGGTATCGTATCCGCCTTCGAAATCAGCCTGCGTCGCATCCGCGCACATCACCCGGGCCGCCGGATAATCCGCCAGCCGAGCCCTTGCGATATCCACATAAGGCGCATGCAGGTCGCATCCCGTAACCTTATGCCCGCCCGCCGCCATCAGAGTGGTGAAATTGCCCGAGCCGCAGCCAACTTCCAGGATATGGCGCCCCAGATAGCGGCTGAAACGCGAGAATACCCAAGCGTTGAACCGATGCGCCACACCAAGCCGGTCCAGCCAGAAATCCTGCGCTGCCGTCCCGATTGTTTCTTGCATCTCCATGTTCCCGTCAGTGTCTGTTCAGAAAGCCGGACTGGCGCCTAAGCTCGCGTGGTTTTGCCGGGCACCGGCGCGGAGTGGCCGCTCCGCCATGAGCACCGGAGCGCAGGAAAATCGTGTCAGATGGCCGCCAGAACGATTTTCCGGGCAGACACTCAGCGGGCACGGCCAATCTTCGGCTCAAGTCGCGGCCGCGAAACATCCGGTTCGCCCACCGGCGCACGCCGCGGTGGCATGTCCTCCGGCGCCCACACGGAAGGCGGAATAGGCGGCCGCACCATACGCTCCTGCGGTGGCGCCGCCCGCAATACCGGCTCATCGTCATAGCTGGCACGCCGCCCCGGCTCGGGCAGCCGCAGCGCCAGCGACCTGATTTCGCCCTGAATTTCGTCCAGCCGCGCCTCCACCGCCTCCAGCCGGCTTTTCACCCCGAAAACGCTAAACGGCATCAGCAGAAACGCGAGCCCCAGCAAAATGCCGACAATCAGCAACAGAAGCTGCGCCCACGGCGGCACCCAGTCAGGGAAGGGAATCAAGCTCGACATCCCTACACCCTAGCACGTCGCCGGGCCGCGCCGAAATGTCAGAATCGCCAAGAAGGGCGAAGAAACGTAACCGCAAATGTCCCCCCTTGCGAAGCACCGGCGCCGCACTATCGCATTCCCAGCCTACAATGCGGGGACATTATCCATGAACGCGAAGATCGCCGCCACACTCTCCACCGCGCTGGCCTGCCTTGCCACGCCGGCCCGCGCCGCCGCCCCCTGGTGGCCGCTCGACCCCGCCCGCACGCTCGTCATCGACACCACAAAAGGCCGCATCGTCGTTGAAATGCGCCCCGATTTCGCCCCCCTCGCGGTCGACCGCATAATTTTGCTGGCCCGCGAACACATCTACGACGGCCTCCTGTTTCATCGTGTCATCGACTTCTACGTCGACCAGACCGGCAACCCCAACAACCACGACGGCGGCACCTCGCATCATCCAAACCTGCCACCCGAATTCCGCGTCTCCCTGAAACCCTCGGCGATCGACGTAATCGCCACGAAAAGCGCGGACGGCATCAGCGGCTTTATCGGCGCCACCCCCTTCGCCGCCAGCCCGGACCCGGCGCACCCCGGCCAATGGCGCGCCTGGGCCGTCTATTGCGAAGGCATGGCCGGCATGGGCCGCGAAGCCGACCCCGGTAGCGCCAACAGCGAAATATTCTTCATGCGCGCCACCAGCCGCTCGCTCGACCACGACTACACCCCCTGGGGCCGCGTCGTCGCAGGCCAGGAAGTCGTCCGCGCCATCGCCGTGGGCGAACCGCCCAAATCGCCCGATCGAATGATACGTGTCCAACTCATGGCCGACATGAGCCAGGCCGACCGACCACGCACCCAGATAATCGATACACGTTCAGACGCGTTTAAGGCGCGGATCGACCAAACCAGAAAACAAGAGGGCGCGGATTTTTCGGTGTGCGACGTGCCAATAGAAACAAAATAAAAAGCAGTTCTTTTGTGAAAAAAAGAACCAAAAAACTTTTGCTAATATATCGTTGCACCAGCAGCCGTCATTGCGAGGCGCTCTTGCGCCGTGGCAATCCAGAAAACCATCCACAAAAAACCACTATCGCAGCATCGTCGGATCCAATTCCCCCGCGCCGCGTCCCTATCCCCGGGGTGCAGACCCGCTTCTACGGCGTGATCACGAATACGGAACGCTGGTCGCACCGAGGAGAAGTAAGTTTTACCACAGATGAACACAGATAAGAAGGGATAAGAAGGAACAGAGTGATAAGCACTTATCTCCTTATCCCTTCTTATCCCTTTATCTGTGTTCATCTGTGGTAAGAACTTACTTACTAACTGCCTCTTTAAACACGTCCAAGTACGCCTTCGCCATCGCGACCTGATCCGTCACCCCCGGCAACCCCGCGCAAAGTCTCCTATAAACCCTCGCGTCCGACGCCTCCGCCAGCGCACGCACCAAATCAGCCGGATCATTCGGCCGCACATGCAAGCCGGCAACCCCCGCGACCACTTTCTCCGCCATTCCGCCAATGCCGGTGCATATCACCGGACGCCCCGCCGCAAACGCTTCCTGAATGACTACCGGAGAATTCTCCCACCAGGTGCTCGGCACCAGCACATAATCGCATTTCGCCATCAGGCCAAAAATATCATCGTTGGCGTAGGCACCTACATATTCCGCAAACGCGCAGCCCTCCATGGCGGCATCGAAACGCGCCAAGAATTCCGCCGTCTGCCCTGCCACTCCGCCATGCACGCGAATCCGCACCCGCCGCGCCAGCGCCGGCAGTTCCGCCAGCAATTCGAGTGCGTCCAGCACCAGGTCCATGCCCTTGTAAGGCGTGATCTGGCCGAATGTGCCGAATACGAACGGTTGCTCCCGCGTGTGCGGCAGGGGTGCTGCCGGCCGAGTGGGCAGGGCGCGCAGACCGTTTTCAATCACCCGGAATTTCTCCCGCTCAAGCCCCCAGGCAATTAAACGATCCGCCAGAAACCGGCTCGGCGCAATATATCCCGCGGCCGGAGCCAGCGCCGCCTGCATAAGCTGCGCCCGCAACAAAAACTGCTGCGGCGGCCGCTCGGGAAAGCAGGCCGCGCACGCCGTCGGCGTCGCCTGCGCGCACAGCCGCCGCTGCGGCCGCGTCACCATCTGCCCATGATTGGCGCAAATGGCAGTGAATTCATGAAACGTCACAAAAAATGGTATCTTCGTCAGCGCCGCAAGCGCCCGCAGCGAATTCACCCCGATATTGATATGGTGGTGGAAATTCACCAGCCGCACCCGCCGCGCCTGCAAAATCGCCAGCAGCTCCCTGGTAATTTCGCCCGCCGACAGCGTATAAAAATCGTCGTAATGGGTGCGCTGCATCACCAGCGCGTATTCGTCGCGCGAGTCCGGCCGGAACGCGTCAATATCCTCTGCCAGGCACGCGGCAACAAAAATCGCCTCCGCGCCCATCGCCTTCAAACCCTGGTAGAGCGAATAGGCCGCAATTTCCGCGCCGCCTTTGGTCACCGACGGATGCGTATGCGCCACCACCGCGATTGCACCGCCCGCCGCCTTCTTGCGCGCCATCAGCAAGCCGCCGCGTAAAGCGCCGCATTTACCGCCTGCTCAATCGGCGGCGGCGCCAGCGACCGGCTCGCGGCAACGATATCCGGGTGCAACAAAGCCCCCCCCACGCCGCGGGCCAGAAGATTGTCGCGATAATGTCCGCCCAGGAAATCCGTCGCACTCGCCGACCAGCGCAGGAAGGCCGCCGCGTTCCACGCAAAGCAGCGCGACGACGGAAACGCTTGCCGGTCCGGCTGCGCGAACGGATCGGGCTGCGGCCCGAGAAACATCGGCGCTTTCGCCGCTCCTCGTAGATACACGGCCGCCACCCGCAGCGCCGCCAACCCCGGAAACAGCCCGGCGGCAACGTAGCAAAACCGTTTCGCCCCCACCATACGCAATATCTCCGGCAGCAGCAGGAAAGCATCGCCGGCGTGCCGAACCGTCAGCAGGCTCGCCGGCACGGGATGGCTCGCCAGCAGGTCATCGAGCAGCCAAGGCGCATCCGCACGGTTGGCATCGGTCACCGCAACCATCGTCAGCCCATCTACCAGATCCTCCCGGCACGCCGCGGCAATCGTTTCAAAAGCTAGGAACAGATCGCTGCGCTCCTCCGGCAGCACCACAATCAGGCTCCGCGGCGTCTGCACAAGCCTGAGCGGAACCGGTGCCACCAGGGCCGCCCGCTGCGCCGCCACAACGGCTGTTGCAAAATCCGCAAAGAATGTCTCTGCCGCAAGTGCCGGAAAAAACTGCAGTGCGTCGGCCGCCGCGGCGGTATGTCCGAGCAGGCGCGGCAAACTCCCGGGCAGGAAAAAATCGGCGGTGGCGCCCCCTTCGAGCATCACCCGCAGCATCGGCGCGCCATGATCAGGCGGCTCCATATCGCCGGCAAACAGCGCAACGAACCCCGCGCTCGGCAACATGGGCCCGGCGTCCGGAAAGGCCGCCAGCAGATCGGCGCGCGGTTTTCGGAACATCGCGTCCGCCCGCGCCATCAGCACCCTGCCGCCGATGCGCAGCGCAAACCCTGCCACCGGTTTGCGCGGACTGAGCACCCAGCCCTCGACCATGCAGCCAAGACCGGGAACAACCAGGATCCTGTCGACGGACGTTTCGATGCCGTGCGTCTGGCCCGGCCGCCAATCATCGGCGCTGTCCGTTGCCGGCAAGTTCAAATCACGCACACGCGGCGGCGGCGCGTCCGACCCGAGCCGGAACTCCGTGCCGGCAATACACACTGTAACGAGATCGTCCGGCGTCGCCGCCAGCCCGGCGGCCCGCCGCAGCGTCTCCGCATCGAACCCAAACCCGGCGCTCACCTTCCGACCAAGTGCCGCGGAAATATCGTCGCGCGCCCGATCCGGAATGGTCCGCGCGGCTGTTACGCTACCAACATGAAGCGTCAGCGCCGGCGGCCTCCCGGGTGCGGTAATGTCAACCGCCCAGCCCTGAACCCCGCGCGCCGCGTTAATCACGTCGATGTAGCCGCGAAATGGTATCTGACCGGTCTCGGAAAGATCAGTTTCCAGGGTCGTCAAGCGGGTAAGGCCCCAAAGAAAGCAAGCAGTTCTTTTTTGAAAAAAAGAACCAAAAAACTTTTATCTACCAGGTGCACCAGCTCGTTCTTTTTCTTAAGCGCCGGTAGGCTCAACATAATTTTCTTTTTTTCAAAAAAGAAGAACTTCCTTTACTTCCGCGCCGGGCGCATCGCCAAAGCCCGCCGGCAAAGCGCCAGCACATCACGCGGACTGATCCCCGTAAGGCACGCCATCCCCCGCGGACAATCACTGGCGAACTCCAGGTAGCAAGGCCCGCACCCCATGCGCCGCTGAACCGCAACCGCGGCCCCCCCCAGCGGCGCCCACTCCTGCGCATCCACCACGCCGGAATGTATCCCGATCGTCGGCACCCCGGCTGCCGCCGCAATATGCTTCGGCCCGCTATTGTTGCCGACAAACAGCGCGCACGCCTGCATCACCGGCGCCAAATCCGCCAGCTTCACGCTGCCCACCAGCGAGGTCACCGCATCCTTGGCGCTCACCCGCGCCAGCACGTCTTGCGCCACTGCCTGCTCATCCCCGCCGCCCACCAGAACGGCGTTCATTCCCTCCTCGGCCACCAGCAGGTCGATCAGCGCGGCAAACGACGCCGCCGACCATTGCCGCACCGGATTGCCCACCCCGGGATGCACGCACACCAGCGGACGTGACAGAAAAGCGGCTCCCAGCCGCGCCAGCGCGGGTGCGCCCTTCGGGTCCGCGGTGGGCCCCACCGTCACCGGCGGCAAGTCGCGGCAGGCCGCATGGGCCGCGGCCACCAGCGCCAGCAACCGCTCCGAGACGTGCGCCCGCTTGTGCTCCAGGCGGCGGTCGCCTTCCCATTCCAGCGCCACATCCAGCCACGGAAACCGCCCGCCATGGTCATAGCCGACCAGCAAACCGGCGCCGGTCTGCCGCAGCACAGGCCGCGTCTCCGGGTGCAGGCGAAGGTCGATCGCCATGTCGAATCGCTCTTCCGCCAGCCGCGCGCCCAGGGCCGCCAGCTCGTCATCGGCCAGGCTGCGCTTGCCATCCACTGAACGGGCGTGGAAAAATGTGAAGTCGATCACGTCGTCGATCGCATGCGCGAGGCCGGGCAGCCGCTGCGCCAGGGTCGCCGCGGCCGGCGGCGCGAGCAAGGTAATCCGGGCGTCGGCAAACCGCCGCCGCAGTTCCTGCATTGCCGGCACCGCGGTGACGAAGTCGCCGATATGGTCGAGCTTCACTGCCAGAATGCGTCGCACGTTCGCCACGGAAGGCCCGATGGGCCCGGCAAAAACCGGCAGCACCGGCTCGCCGCGCGGTTCGATCTGGTCTTCGTCAATCGTCAGATGGCGGCTGTGGAACGGGTCGCCGCGCAGCAGGGTCAGGCGCCAGTCGCGGCTGAACCGCGCCACGTCATACCGGTCCTCGATCCCCGCGCGGCTGGCCAGTTCGTGGTGCATCAGGTTCACGTGCGGCGTGTAAACCACCGACAGCCCCGCCCGCTGCGCCCGCAGGCAAAAATCCAGATCGTTGTTGACGATGTCATGCGCCTCCTCGAACCCGCCGAGCGCCTTGAATGTGGCCACGCGCAGCATCTGGCAGGCGCCGGTTACGGCGGAGAGTTCGCGCACCACGGTCGCCAGGCCAAACGGCCCCGCGTCATCCGCATCGGCGAACCGGAAGGCGTGCCGCGCGTGGTTCTCGGTCAGGTATTGGCCGCCATGCTGCACCTTGCCGTCCGGATACAGCAGGCGGGCGCCGACGATACCCACTTCCGGGCGCTGCGCATGTTCCAGCAACGCGTCCAGCCAGCCGCGCTCGCGCGCCTCGATGTCGTCATTCAGGAACAGCAGGTAATCGCCCGTGGCCGCCGCGGCACCCAGATTATTGAAGCGCGACCAGTTGAACGGGCCCGGTGCCGCCACCACCCGGTCCGCGGCGCCCTTCAACCAGGTCTTCAGTTGCTTCTCGCCGCGCGGGATGTTGTCGAGAACGATGATTTCGAGCGCCCCCTTGGGCGTCGTTTCGTGTAACGACGCAATCGCCCGGCGGATCAGCCCATCCTTCCCCGCGGTGGGAATAATCACCGATACCAGGCCGGGCGCCGTAATGCGCCGTTTGAGCCGCCAGGTGCCGGGCACGCGCCCGGTCTGCGGCGTGCCCTTGATGCCCCGCCGGCGCGCCGCGGCCGCCAGCGCCGGCATCGCCGCGTCCGCGTCGGTGGTGGCGGAAAGCCCTGCCAGCACGCGGTTGATGTGATGCACCCGGGTCGCCGCTTCGGTCAGGCGCAGCACGGCGTCGTACGGCGTCAGTGTCGCGATATCGCCGAAGCTCAGGCCGGCGCGTTCCAGTGTCGCCGCATCGGCGCACCACGCGCGGCCGATATAGTCCATCGACAGCAGCAATTCGGGTGCGAAGTCCGGCTTGAAGAACGGCTCCACGCGCTGCCGGGTCGCATCCGGCCGCCGGTCGTCGGCATAAATGAATCCCCGCTCACGGTCGGCGGCGTGGAAGGCGGCAAGTTCCAGCAGCGCATCGCAACCCAGTTCGTCGCCCGCCACCAGAGTCATGAACAAGGCCGGGCTGCCGTCGCTGCCTGCCGGCGTCTCGCGCGGCGGGGTGGCCACGATGCTGACACGGTCGCGCAGCCCCAGCGCCCCTATCGCGGCCGCCGCAACACTCTGCGCCGCGCGGTCGGCCGCCAGGATCACCAGGCGATAGGCGGGATAGACCTGGCGTTCCAGGCTCGCCAGCGTGCGGTTGAGCGCGCGCGCGAGCGGTCGCGCCATGGCGACGCCATCCCCGGCGGACTTCGGCAGCGCCAGCATGATCGAAAATTCAGGATGGCACGCGCGCGCCGTCATGATCGCCTCGGTGAGGCGGAATTCGGCGCGCGGCATGTGCCGGCGCGGCACCGAGCCGGCCAGTTCCACATCGGCCGGCCCCATGCTGACAGAGAAAGCGGTCTCGGTGGTAGCGCCGTTGCGGCTGGTGGCGATCACCACCAGTTGGTGCGGCCCTTCCGGCACCGCGCCGGGCGCCAGTGCGAGCGCAAAGCCGGCGCGCAGCGAATCCTCGCAATCGGGGAAGGCGCGCGCGATATCCTCGCGACGGCGCCCGACATAGGCGTCGCCGAGCAGCGTGCCGTCGCACAACACGCGCACCCCGGCGATGCCTTCCGGCGCCACCGCCCAGCCGCTGACCGTCAGCGCCCCGCGAATACGGCCGAGCGCGCGCCCCTCGACCAGAGTCGGCGTGTCGATTTCCAGGCGCATCGCGCCGTTCGCGCTGTCGAACGCGGCCTGCGGCGGTGCCGCCAGGGGCACTAGAAGCGGTATCGAGACATCCGCCCGGGTGCGGGCGGTCACCGTCAGCAACTCGCCGGTGGCGAACGGCCCGGCATCGGCGCCGGCGGTAAAGCTGAAACCGGCGCGCGCGGCCACCTGTTCACCGGGAAAGCGGCGGGCAACGTCCGAGCGGCTCACGCCAAGCGTCGCCGATCCCAGCACACGGGCACCGTGCGATATGGTGACATCGCGCAGCCCCGCCTCCGCGAGCGCCCAGCCGGCCACCTCGATGCCGCCGGAAAGCGTCAGGTTCGCCGTGTCGCATTCGAACCGAAGGTCGGACGCGCGGGTAAGGTAGGCATCTCCCGTGCGAACGCTGCCGGCGCCCGTGGCTGTCCCATTGGCCGGCGCAACGTCGCCCCCCTGGGCCCGCCCCGGCACCTTCACCGGCACGATGACCGGACGTTGCTGGCCGCCGCGGTCGATCACCTGCACACGCAGTGACGCGAGGCCCGGCGGATGCCCATTCAGGCTGCCGGCGAACGCAAAGCCGCTGCGCGACGCGTCGGCATACTCCGGGTGCGTGCCGGCGACATCCGGCCGATCCAGACCAAGCTCGGCCTCTCCCAACGGCTGCTCGCCGAGGAAAAGCGCGATGCGCGCCACCTTGGCATGCGCGACCGCCCAGCCGCGCGCCCGCAGCACCCCCTGGGCATCGACCCGCGCATCCTCCACCGCGACCCGGATCGGCCACGGCGCCACAGGCGCGCGCGCCGGCGGCTCGATGCGCACGCCGCGCCGGCCGGTGTGGCCCTTTTCGGTCCGCACCGCGATCACCAGCTGGCTGCTGGCGGTCAACGACGCGTCATGCGGCACCTGCGCGGAAAAGGCAAAGCCGCAATGGTCCACATGCCGGTAATGCGGAAAATTGCGCGCGACATCCGGCCGCGGCAATCCGTAGCGGCCATGCGCGAGCAGCGTGTCGTCCAGGTAGATGCCCACCTCGACAATGTCGGCCGGTGCGATCGCCCAGCCGGCGCCGCTGACCAGTGCGCCAGGATGCAGCTTTTCGCCGGGTTTTGGCTGGTCGATATTGATCAGGACGAACCCCTCGTCCACCGCCGCCGCGGCCACGTTGCTGGCCGGCGCTGACTCGGCGATACGGGGCGCCAGCGGCATGCCCGGAACGGCCGCCAGAACGCTCCAGAAGCCGTTCCAGTCCGGTGCCGCCGCCAGGGCTTTGTGCGCGGTGTCGTCCAGCACGAGCGTTGCGGCGATCCACGCAAGATGCTCCGGCCCCGGTGTCGGGCCAACCCGGTCGTGCGGCAGCCGCTGCCCACGCTGCATCGGCGTCGCCACCGCCGTCTGGAACTCGCCGGAACCGAGCAGGCCCCGTACGAACCCGCGCACCGGGCTGCTCTTCGCATCGCGGATAACGAAGGAATTCTCCGGGTCTCGGCCGAGGAAAATCTGGTAGCCCATCAGCACATCGAGGTCGGTGCCGGGCGCGTCGGCAGCCGCATGGAAGGCCAGTTCGGCGGCGGTAGGGGCGGTTTGCACCGGCACCGCCGTCTCCAGTTGCGCGCGTAGCGCGATGCGCCGCCGGGGCGGCCTCGCGCCGTCTTCAGGATCCAGGGTCATGTCCAAAGTATTAGGTCCCGATTGGCTTCGCGCGCGTGAATCATGGTCTGCTGGCGTTGTTGATTAGATGCAGTCGGGGGTCGTGCGGGTATAAATATTCATCACGACATTATCTTCAGGAGGACGGCGCGGATGCCTGCATCGCCGCCCCGAAGAACGGCAACGCTTCGCATGACGCCGCGTATTCGACAAGGCACACCTCACCGCCAAGCCCGACCCCAGGCGCCGCCCGAGCGTCGAAATGTAACACGCCACATTACCGTAAGACGGTTAAGCGCTTGCGTCATTGCCCGTGCCCACCGCCAAATCCGATCTCGAGACTACCAGATCAGCAACCCGGGCCTGATCAGCCCGATCAGCCCCACGCCAGCCCCCACCACGCCCACCAGAAAGCCGAACGTGAGCAGCAGCCGCGACTGCGCGATCACTGAAGCGGTGATCAGCACGATGGCCAGTTGCAGCAGCGCCGCCGCGTTCTCGTACGCTTCGAGCTTCTCGTGCGCGTTGTTGCGGGCGTCCTCCTCGGCGCGGGCATGCGCCGCGATGGCGGGCTTTCCGGTCGTCTTGTCGGCGTCAAAATGGTCGGCCTCGGCCTTAAGCTTGGCCACCAGCGCGTCGCGGTCCGGCCCCGCCGGCGCCAGCACCGACGCGATGCTCGCAAGCCCTTGGGACTGGTTGGCCCGGATCGACTTGGCCTGATACTCGGCCCACAGATCGGTTGCCGCGATGGCATGCGCCGAAAGATCGGTCTGCGCGTGCTGGGCGCCTTGTTCGGCGAAGGCGAGGCAGGCGGCCACGACGGCAATCAGCAGCGCACTGCCGCGCCGGCCGCTTTCGGCGGCGTGCTCGGCATGCTCGTGGGTTTCCATGGTCTCGCTCATGCAGCGTTATTCCCCAAAGGAAAAAAGTAAAGGAAGCACTTCTTTTTTGAAAAAAAGAAGCGAAAAACTTTTATCTATGGGGTCCGCGGCCGCTTTCGACCTGAATCACGTAAGCCCTTGGCAAAAGTTTTTTGGTTCTTTTTTTCAAAAAAGAATTGCTTCCTTAACTATTCAACACTCAGAATCTCAATAGCCTCGCCCGCATCCACCCGCCCATCATAGAGGGCGCGCCCTACGATCACACCTTCAATCCGTCCCTCGCCGAGCCTGCGCAGCCGCCGCAAATCCTCAGCCCCGCCAACCCCGCCGCTGGCTATCACCGGCGCCGACACGCAGTCCGCCAGCGCCAGCGTCGCCTCCACATTGACGCCGCCGAGCATGCCGTCCCGCGCGATATCGGTATAGATGATCGCCGCCACCCCATCCTGCTCAAACCGCCGTGCCAACTCCTCCGCGCGCAGCGTGCTCGATTCCGCCCACCCTTCGGTGGCAACAAATCCTTCCCGTGCGTCGATCCCGACCGCGACCCGACCCGGATGCGCACGGGCCGCGTCACGGACCAGATCCGGATCCTTCACCGCCGCGCTCCCCAGAATAACCCGCGCCACGCCCGCCGCGAGCCACCGCTCGATGTCCGCCCTCGTCCGCAACCCGCCGCCAAGCTGCACCGGCACGCTGACGGCTGCCAGAATGGCGGCAACCGCATCTTCGTTCACCGGCCGCCCGGCGAACGCCCCGTTCAGATCAACGACATGAACCCACCGGCATCCCGCGTTCTGCCACGCGACTGCCTGCGCGGCCGGATCGGTGCCGTACAGGGTCGCGCCCTGCATGTCGCCCCGCCGCAAGCGGACGACGGCGCCGTCCTTCAGATCAATGGCCGGGTAGAGCGTGAGCATTTGCCGATCGCTGTGCACGCGGCGCCGCCTTCGGGCAAGCGTTCAGACCTCCCTATGTACCCCGCCACGGGCTACAGGTCGGCGGCAACTTGGCTGACAGCTAGTCGGTCGGCTTTAACACGGAGGCCGATATGGACGATCTGCTTGACAGCATGCGCCGCAATCCGGCGGCGGATTGGACGATGAACGATGTGGCAAGAATATGCGGTCAGCATCGAGTACGATGTACTCCGCCTACCGGTGGCGGCTCGCACTACAAATTGTCTCATCCCTCCCGTCGTGAAATTCTCACCATTTCCCGCGCAAAACCGGTCAAACCGGTCAATATTCGGAAATTAGTCAAATTCATTGAGGCCTTGGGACGTGCGGATGCCTGACCCCGACTACCCCGTTTTGATCGAGCCGCTCCCCCGTGAAGAAGGCGGCGGCTACCTGGCGATCGTCCCGGATCTGCCGGGCTGCATGTCGGACGGCGCAACACGTGAACTCGCCGCCCGCAACGTCGCCGACGCCATCGCAGCATGGATCGAGGAGGCACTCGATCTGGGACGAGACGTTCCGGCGCCATCGCGCCACGCTCTCTCGGCTTAATTTGCAAAAGTTCTTTGCTTCTTTCTTTCAAGAAAGAAGTCCTTCTTTTTTGAAAAAAAGAAGCAAAAAACTTTTACTACTTCAGAAGTTTTGTGTAGAAAAATCCGCGTATAAGCCGACCCTTTACGCGCGCGTACGCCGGGTGCTCGCCCCAGCGCAAATAACCCAACGACTCAAACAGCGCGATCGCCGCGGTCTGCGTCTCCCGCACATCCAGATTCATCACCTTGTAGCCCAGCGCCCGCGCCTTCTCCTCCGCCTTGATCATCATCAGGCGCGCCAGGCCATTGCCGCGCGCATAGGGTGCCACAAAACTATGCATCAGCGTCGCGCCATGCGCCTGCGCCTCATTATTGCGCGGCTGACGCACCAGTTGGGCGCTGCCGGCAATCAACCCGTCCGCCCGGCCGATCAGCAAATCGCGCTCCGGCACGAGCAACACGCCCCTGAAATACCGCTCCAGCACCTGCTGACCCGGCGGAGTCACCCAGCCGAACCCGCCACCGTCCAGAATCGCGGCATTCGTCGCCTCGCACAGCGCGTGAAGGTCATCCTCCTCCAGCGCCGTCGCGCATTCCACCGAAAGCGTCGCCACCCGGCTGGGCGCGGGCACCGCCTGTGCCTGGCTCATGGCGACCAGCGAAGAAAATTGGCCAGAATACGCAAGCCCGCCTCCTGGCTCTTTTCGACGTGAAACTGCGTCCCGGCACGGTTGCCATCGACCACCAGGGCAGGGACCTGCCCCCCATAATCGGTGGTCGCAATCACCTGCGCCGGATCATAACCGCTTAGACCGTAAGAGTGAACGAAATAGACTTCCGCCCCCACCCCAAGCCCGTCGAGCAAATGGTGGCCGCCCGGCCGGAAATCCAGCGCGTTCCAGCCCATGTGCGGCAGACGCAGCCCATCGGCCGCAAGCTTCTCGATATCCCCCCGAATCCAGCCAAATCCCGGCGTCACCTGATGTTCCAGCCCGCGCTCGGCCA
>Ga0116226_10003038_pt1 | contig 14751 bp, 10 predicted proteins | sample S1TSphfallax_FD_89692 | JGI IMG/M metagenome (GOLD analysis project Ga0116226, IMG submission 89692) | Host-associated microbial communities from peat moss isolated from Minnesota, USA - S1T2_Fa - Sphagnum fallax MG | ecosystem: Host-associated > Plants > Peat moss > Unclassified | place: USA...
GCCGTTCATTCTCCGGCGCACCAAGGCGGAGGTCGCGACCGAGCTGCCGCCGAAGCATACGATTTTGCGGCGAATAAGCCTCGCACCTGACCAGCGGGAATTGTACGAGACGATCCGCGGTACGCTGTACGAGACGGTGCGCGAGCAGATGGCGGAGCGGACATTGGCACAAAGCCGGATCATCGTGCTGGACGCGCTGCTGAAACTGCGCCAGGCCTGTTGCGATCCGCGGCTGGTAAAGCTGGGCGGCACGAGGGGCACCGAGAGCTCGGCGAAACTCGATGATCTGATGGAGATGATCGGCGAGCTGATCCCCGAGGGGCGGCGGATTCTGCTGTTCAGCCAGTTCACCTCCATGCTCGATCTGATCAAGCCACGGTTAGTGGAGGCGGGCGTTAGGTTTGTGGAGCTGCGCGGCGATACGCGCGACCGCGCCGAGCCCGTGCGGGCGTTTGAGGCGGGCGAGGTGCCGTTATTCTTGATCTCGCTGAAAGCCGGCGGGCGCGGGCTCAACCTGACCTCAGCCGATACCGTGATCCATTACGACCCGTGGTGGAACCCGGCGGTGGAGAACCAGGCCTCCGACCGGGCGCATCGGATCGGGCAGACCAAATCCGTCTTCGTGTATAAACTGATTGCGGTAGATACGGTGGAAGAGCGAATCCTCGAATTGCAGCAGCGCAAGGCTGAGCTTGCCAGCATCGCGTTCTCGGACACCAGCGGGATTACGTTTGATGCCGACGATATCAGCTTCCTGTTCGGCGGGGAGGAGGCGCGGACCGCAGAGGCCGAGGCAGCGTAATAAGACAGCAAGAAAGCGGTCTTTTTTTGAAAAAAAGGACCAAAAAACTTGTTGTTTTTGAAGTGATGATGGGGTGATGGCGGGTTAGCCACAGGGTCGGAGTTTCCACGCTATGGGGGCTGGTGCGAAGCCAACGCGGCACATAAAGTGGCGCGCTTTCCCTGGGAGACGGCAGATTCTGAAGCGGCAAATTTTGAGGCTTACGCTCTGCGTTTGGAGCGGCCTTGGCTGTGGGCTCGCGCACGCGCAGACGATCGTGCAGGCCGCGACCGCGCAGCCGGCGATCTGGCGCAGCCGCGCCGATGTGGCGGCGAGCCTCGCCGCGCAGCAGACCGCGAATTTGAGCGCGACACTCGCCGGTACGGTGACGGGCGTCTATTTTACCTCCGGTGCGCAAGTGGCGGCCGGCCAGGTTCTGGTGCAGTTGGATGACGGGCCAGGCGAGGCGCAGCTGGCGCTCGACCAGGCGAAGCTGGTGCAAGCGGGCCGCGACCTTGCACGTACGGAAAAATTGCTCAGCATCAACGGTGCCAGCACGGCGGCTTTGGAGCTGGCGAGTGCCGAGCTCGCGGAAGCCAAGGCGCAGGTGGGCCTGGATCAAGCGAACCTCGCGCAACTGCGGATCACGGCGCCGTTTGCGGGGGTGGTCGGGATCAGAAATATCGATCCGGGGGATTACCTGCAGGCCGGGCAGAACGTGGTGACGCTGACGGGAACAGGGCCGCTCAGGGTGTTGTTTTCGGTGCCGCAGACCGAGGCCGGGGGGCTGGCGCTGGGCGATGATTTCACGCTGCGCGTGCCGGCGGGGACCGGGCCGGCAGAGATCGCGGAAGGCCAGGTGACGGCGCTCAGCCCGCAGATTGACGCCGCGACCAATGCGCGCGCCGTGGAGGGCAGAATCATCAGCGGCGGATCAAAAATGCTGCCGGGGATGTCCGGCGTATTGGATATTGCGACCGGGGTGCCGTTGCCGGCCTTTGCGGTGCCGAGTGCGGCGCTGAATGACAGCACGCTGGGGCCGCTGGTGTTCCGGCTGGCACCGGGCAAGGATGGGACGTATCTGGCCGAGCCAGTCTATGTCACCATCGATGGCGACCAAAGCGGGGATACGTTGATCAGCACCGCCGGGTTGCGGGCTGGCGACAAGGTGGTCGCTTTGGGCGGGTTCAAGCTGAACGCGGGCGATAGCGTCAGCCTGCAAGGGCCATGAATATCTGGGCGCAACTGCTGCGCCAGCCCGTGCTGGTGGGGCTGTTCGCGGGCGCGCTCGGGCTGTTCGGGCTCTCGGCTGTGCTCAGCCTGCCGATCCGCTCCAGCCCGATCATCCCGGCGCAGATGATCGATATTTCGACGAATTTTCCGGGGGCGGACGCCGCGACGATCGACCGGTTCGTGACGCTGCCGCTGGAGAGCGCGATCGCGGCGCTGCCGGGGATCAAATATGTCACCGGCACCACGCAGGTCGATAACTCCGATATCAACGCATTCCTGGCCGATGGCGCCTCGCCAGATACGGTGTTTGGCGAGGCGCTGGCGGCGGTGAACGCGGCCCGCAGCACGCTGCCGGCGGGGATTCTGGCGCCGGCGCTGAAGCTGGTGGGCGACCAGAACGCCAACCAGGAGCTCAACGTCACGGTGCTGTTTCCGCCCAGTTTGACGATCGCGGATATCACCGCCTTTGCCACCAGCAATCTGATCCCGCGCTTTGAGACGGTGCCGGGAATCGGGCCGGTGTTTCTCTATACCGGCTCGCCGGGCTTGCGGGTGCAGATGGACCCGCTGCGTATGCAGGCGCTGGGCGTGACGCCGTTACAGGTGGCGCAGGTGCTGGGCGATGCGAGCAATGTGAGTGCGGCGGGGACGCTGCGCAATGACGCCAGCATGATGCCGCTGAACGGCACCAGCGGCCTGGTGACACCGCAGGATTTTGAGCGTTTGCCGATCACGACCAGAGACGGGGTGAGCATTCCCTTAAGCGCGGTGGCGCAGCCAGCGATTGCGTTCGATCCGGGCGCGGACGTGCAATGGTACGACGATAAGCTTGCCGTTTATATTTCCGCCGGGATCGCACCGGACGGCAACATCATCGAGGTGGCGCGGCATGTCCGCGAGATGGTCGCGAGCTTGCAGCCGATGATGCCGCCCGGCGTTAGACTGGAAGTGACCTATGATGAGTCCGTCGGCGTTTCCAAATCGCTGCATGACCTCGCGATTACGCTGGTGATCACGATTTTGCTGGTGGGGGGGATTGTGCGGCTTTCGCTGGGCACCATGCGGGCGGCACTAGCGCCATTCCTCGCGATCATGCTGTCGCTGCTGGGGGCGACGGTGGTGATGCAGATCACTGGGCAGACCTTCAACCTGTTCACCATCATCGCGCTGGTGCTGGCGGTTGGGCTGGTGGTGGATGACGCGATTGTGGTGGTGGAGGATGTATTCCGCCGGGTGGCGGAGGGCGATAACGCGCTCGCGGCCGCACAAGCGAGCGTAACCCGGCTGGCGCCGGTGCTGGCGGCGATTTCCTCCACGCTGGTGGTGGCGTTTTTGCCGCTGGGGTTTTTATCCGGGCTTACGGCATCTTTGTTCCGGCCATTCGCGCTGGTGCTGATCGCGGCGTTCGTGCTCTCGCTCTGCATCGCGCTGACGATCGTGCCCAGCATCGCGATGTGGGCGAGCCGGAGCTATGTGCACCGGGACACATCGAGCGTGATCGACCGGCTGCGGGATGTTTATGTGCGGCTATTGGCGCCGGTGTTGAAATTCAGCCCGGTGATCGCAGGTGCGGTGCTGGTGGTGATGGGCGTGTGCTTTGCGCTGGCGCGGGTGGCGCCGAGCAACCTGGATCCGGCGCCGGACGGGCTCGATGTAAATATCTTTGCCTCTGCGCCGAACGGGTCCTCGATGCCTTATATGTTGGACCAAGCGGCGCAGATGGAGCGCGTGCTGCACCAGGTAGAGCCTGGCCAGCCGGAATGGTTTGATGCGTCCGAGCAGAACCACGCGCTGTTTGGCGGCTATACCTTCGACACGCCGGAGCAAACCGCGCAGGCCGTGGTCACGCTGACAGCGGCTTTGGGCAAGATGATCGGTGTGTCGGCCTATGTGAACCAGGATAACGGGCTGCCGGGATCGGATGGATTGCCGGTGTCGATCAACATCTCGGGGCAGACCGATGCGGCGCGGCTGCTGAACATCGCTTCGAAGATGCAGGCGCAGGCCTATGCCACCGGGGATTTTGATTTTGTGCAGATTAATCCCGGGCAGCCGCAATATCAGTACCGGCTGGTGACGAACCGGGCGCTGGCGGCACAGCTTGGCATCAGCGACGGCGATATCGGCAATACCGTGTCAGCGGCTTTGGCGGGCGGGAATATCGGGCAGGTTAGCATCAACGGGACGGCGATGAATTTGACCACCGGGCTGCCGCCGGTGGGGGGACAAAAAATGCTGCTGGCGCTGCCGATTAAGACCGGTAGCGGGGCGGTTGTGCCGCTGGGGACGGTGGTGAGTCTGCTGGGTGGGGAAGCGCCGAACGCTCTGGGCTCCTGGCAGGGTTTGCCCAGCGTGAATATTCAGGCGCAGCAGAAATTAGGGGTGCCGCTGAGCCGGGCGCTGGGCGATCTGCATGCCGCCTTCATGCAGCAGGATGCGCGGGATTTGACCTTTGGGTATAGCGGACCCTCGGAGACGTACCGGGAGTCCAACCAGCAGAACATCAAGTTATTCGAACTCGGTTTGGCGGGGTTGTTCTTTTTGCTGGCGGCGCAGTTTCAGAGCCTGCGCGACCCGTTTGTGGTGATTACGACGGTGCCGCTGGCGAGCCTGGGGCCGCTTGTTTTGTTCATCGCCGGCGGTGCCACGCTGAATATCGTGACCGAAATCGCATTGCTGACGGTGTGGGGGCTGATCGCGCGGCAGGGGATTTTGTTCGTGCAGGTGGCGCATGAGGGCAAGGCCATGGGGCTGGCGGTGCAGGCGGCAGCTTTGCGGGCGGCCAGGCTTCGCTTCAGGCCGATTTTGATGATCACTTTGGCGCTGATCGGGGGCGCCGTACCGCTGATTTTGGCGAGCGGGCCGCAGGCGGTGATCCGCTATGATCTCGGCGTGGTGCTGGCGACGGGGATGAGCAGCGGGTTTGTGCTCTCCCTATTCGCGGTGCCGGCGATGTATTGTCTGTTTCATCGGGGCAGGCATGAGATCTAAGCTAGGCGGGCTGGCATGGGCGATGCTGCTGGCGGGATGCGCGCCGAAGCTGGTGGCACCGGATATGGCGGTGAAGGTGGACCGTTATGTGCCTGGCCAGAATGTGGCGGCAGTAGCGATGCCGGCGGCCTGGTGGGGAATTTTTGGCAATCAGGCGCTGGACCGGCTGGTGCAATCGGGGTTGGCGGCAAACCCGAGCATCGGCGAGGCGGCGGCGAATTTGACCGCGGCGGATGAGACCGCGGCGAGTGCCAATGCAGGGTTTCTGCCGCAAATCATCATCGGCGGGCCGAGTTACCCGCTGGTGCAGCGCTCCTCCTACCCGACCGGGCCGAATGGCTATCCGCCTTACACCGTGTACGCGCTGACCGGGACGATCAGCTATGATCCGGGGTTGTTTGGGGCGCGCAAATATACGTTTGAGAATGGCGCCGCGCTCGCGGCCTATAACGCGGCGGAGCTGGACGCGGCGCGGCAGAGTGTCGCGGGCAATATTGCGGCGGCGGCGATAACGCTGGCGGGGGTGGAGGCGCAAATTGCCGCAACACGGCAGATTATTGCTGCGGAGCAACGGCTATTAACGCTGTTGCAGGGTGAATATACCGATGGCGCGATCGCGCAGCTTGATGTGCTGCAGCAGCAGAGTGCGTTGCTGGCCGCTGAAGCCAGCCTGCCGCCACTGCAGGACCAGGTGGATGTGGCGCGCGATAAATTGGCGATTTTGACCGGGCGGCTGCCGGCAGATTTTGTGGTGCCGGAGATTACGCTGACAAGTTTGGACGTGCCGGAGCATATCCCGCTGGAGGTGCCGAGTGCATATTTGGCCGACAGGCCGGATTTGCGGGCGGCACGGGCACAGGTGGAGGCGCAGAACGCTGCACTTGGGGTGGCGGTTGCGCATCTCTATCCGGATTTCAGCCTATCGGCGCAAGGCGGGTACGCGGCGGAGACGGTGGGATCGTTGATCGAACCGGAATCGGCACTTTGGACATTGGCCGGCAATATGCTGGCGCCGATCTACGAGGGCGGGGCGCTGCATGAGAAGAAGGACGCAGCGCAGGCGCAGCTGGCGAGCGCGCTGATGGCCTATCGGCAAGCGGTACTGACCGCGTTTGGTCAGGCAGCCGATGCGTTGCAGGCGGTGCAGACCGACGAGGCCGAGCTGCACGACGCGCAAGACGCGGCGCGCACGGCGGATGCCGCGTTTCAACTGGCGAGTGCGCAGTTCAGCCTGGGCGCGGTGGATTACACAACCGTGCTGACCGCGCAGCAGGCGGCGGCGCATGAGGCGCTGGCAGAGGTGCAGGCGCGCACGGCATTGCTGCTGGATGTGGCGGTGCTGCAGGCGGCGATGGCGGCGTGATTGGGCAAGATCGTCTGGCTCGCCTCCTACCCGAAATCAGGTAACACCTGGGTCAGGGCGTTTTTGCATAATTACATTACGCGGGCGGCGCAGCCGCATGATGTGAACGCCTTGACGGATTTTTCGGCGGTGGAGTGCGCGGCGGCGTGGTTCGGGCCGAGAGGTGCGCGGTTGACGCCTGAGCAGACGCAGAAGCACCGGCCGGCGGTGCATGAGCGGCTGACGCGGCTGCATGATGATCTGGTCTTCGTGAAGACGCATAACGCCAATCTGGCGGTGCATGGCGTGCCGCTCTGCACGCCGTCGGTCACCGCGGGGGCGATTTATGTGGTGCGGGACCCGCGGGACGTGGCGCTGTCTTATGCGGCGTTCCTGGGGGTTGGCGTGGACGAGGTGATCAGCTTCATGGCCAATCCCGGCGCGGCGAACCGCGCAAACGAAGCCCAGGTGTTCGAGTTGCTGGCGAGCTGGTCGCTGCATGCGCGGTCCTGGGTGGCGGCACCGAACCTTTTGCTGGTGCGCTATGAGGACCTGATTTTGGAGCCGGCGGCGTATTTCGGGCGGATCGTGCGGTTTTTGGGCGGCGAAGCGGAGCCCGCGCGGCTGGAGCAGGCGATCCGGTTCAGTGATTTTGCGACACTCGCGGCGCAGGAGCGCGCACGGGGGTACAAAGCCGGCGCCTCAAAGGGCGGCGGGGCATTTTTCCGGGTGGGCAAAATGGGGCAGTGGCGGGAGTCGCTCACGGCCGCGCAGGCGGCACAGATTGAAGCGGCACATGGCGAAACCATGCGGCGATTTGGTTATGCGTAGCGGAATAAACATGACATAGCCGGTAGCGGCCATGTGGATCGGTTATCGAAACAACCTTTGCGACGTCTTTTCCAAAATACGGTCACGCGCGCGTTAGAGCGCGATAGGTTCAGATCGACGCATACGGGCCGCTCTGAACGCGCTCTAATTCTTTGATAAGAGACTGATTCACGTTTTCGGTCGCCGCTTGAGCGCGGCAACCTCAAACGATCAGGCTCTAGGCGGCAGAGAGTTGCAATTGCCCAATAACAACCTGACGTACCAGCCGGTAATTCGCTTGGTCCGCGAAGAGCGCGCGGAGTAGCTGGTTGTTTATCGCGTGGCCGGTGCGGCTGCCGACGAACCGCCCAGAGATCGGGGCACCGGCAAGGGCCAGATCGCCGACCACGTCCAGCAATTTATGACGGACGAATTCATCGGCAAAACGCAGGCCTTCGGGGTTGAGGATGGTGGCGCCATCCACCACGACGGCGTTGGCGAGGCTACCGCCTTTGGCGAGGCCAGCTTGGCGCAAGGCTTCAACCTCACTGGCGAGCGTGAAGGTGCGGGCCGCGGCAATCTCGGCCGCAAAGCTCTCGGGCGTGAGGGTCAGATGATAGGCCTGCGCACCGATTGCTGCGGCCGAGAATTCGATGGCCAGCGAGATCTCAAAACCCGACATGCCAGCGTGATGCGGGCGCAGCTCCGCGAAGGCGCCATTATGCTCGACGCGGACGGGGCGGAGGATCTCGATGGTCTCACGGGCGCCAGAATGCTCAATGCTGCCGGCACTTTCGATCAGGAACAGAAAGGGTGCTGCGGAACCATCGAAGATCGGGAGTTCTGGGGCGTCGATCTCAACCAGTGCGTCATCGATACCAGTGGCGGCGAAGGCGGCCATAAGATGCTCGATCGTGCCGACGCGGGCAGCGCCTCGGGCGACCACGGTGCAGAGGCGCGTGTCGGTCACGTGATCAAAGCGGGCAGGAATCATAACATCAAGATCGGTGCGGTGGAACACGATCCCGGTGCCGGGGGCGGCAGGCGCGAGGCGGAGGGACACATCCGCCCCGGTATGCAGGCCACGGCCAACGCAGGAGATTGCGCTCTTCAGTGTGCGGCGGCCAGAGATCGCGACCGGGGCACCGGCAAGGCTGTATCTATCACGCATAACCGACATTTTTTGTCTAAACCCTAATTGATGCAATGCAATGTAGCCAAGGCGGGCGGCCCGGGCCAGTCAATCATTATTTCTGATTATGTCGGAATTACGCGTTGATTTTGTTGCTTTTATCTGTTGCGAATTGTTACCGCGGCAACGCGGGTTTCACCGCATAAAAAAGCCGGAGCTTTGAAGCTCCGGCTGATTTTGATTGGCCATGCAGAGCAAGCCATGGCTCTCAAAGGAATTGCTCGTCTCGTACTCAATTATTACGGCGCAGGAAGGCTGGAACCTCCAGCCCGATTTCGTCGATCTGGGCCGGGCGGACAGCGGCGCGGGCGGGTTCGCGCGCTTCATCGGGGTGCATTGCGGGTTCCTGGCGCGGCTGATGGGCGGCGGGTGCCGGTTTGGCACCGCCGAAGCCGAACACGGATTTGAATAGGCTATTGCTGCGCGGCGGCTCAGGCGCCGGACGGACGGGCTCAACCGGGGCTGCCGCGCGCACCGGCGGGGCCATGCGGGGCGGAGCCGCTGGTGCCGGCGCGGGCTCGGGCAGGTCGAGCTCCTCGGCCGGACGTATATAGGCTTTGGAGAGCAGAGGTGCCGCAGGCGGCTCCGGCACATAGCCGGCGGCGCGGGAAACCGGGGCGGGCTGGCCAGACATCTGCGGCGCCTGGCCATTGGCGCCAACCGCATGCGCCGGAAATGCCACGGCATCGGCGGTGCCGCCATTGACGACCTGAAGTTTCGGCATCTGGGCGCTTTGCTGGCCGGAACCCTCGATGCCGGTCGCGACGACGGAGACGCGGATGCGGCCGGCCAGGCTCTCATCCAGCGACATGCCAAACATGATGTTAGCGTCCTTATCGACCTCCTCGCCGATGCGGTTGGCGGCCTGGTCAACCTCGAACAAGGTGACATCCGAGCCGCCGGTGATGTTGATCAGCAGGCCGCGCGCGCCCTTCATGTTGGTGTCTTCCAGCAGCGGGTTGCTGATCGCGGCTTCGGCGGCGCGGATCGCGCGGTCCTCACCCTCGGCCTCGCCAGTGCCCATCATGGCCTTGCCCATTTCGCGCATGACGGAGCGCACATCGGCGAAGTCCAGATTGACGATGCCGGGCAGCACCATCAGGTCGGTCACGCCGCGCACGCCCATATAGAGGACGTTATCGGCCATCTCGAAGGCTTCTTTCCAGCCGGTGCGCTCATTCGCGACTTTGAACAGATTTTGGTTAGGGATCACGATCAGCGTGTCGACATAGGCCTGCATTTCCTGGATGCCGTCCTCGGCCGCGCGCATGCGCTTTTTACCCTCAAACGCAAATGGTTTGGTGACCACGCCGACGGTGAGAATGTTCCGCTCGCGCGCCATACGGGCGATGACGGGGGCGGCACCTGTGCCGGTGCCGCCGCCCATGCCGGCGGTGATGAAGACCATATGCGTGTCTTCTAGGTGCCGGGCGAGTTCCGCCTCGGCCTCATCGGCGGAGAGCTTGCCAACTTCCGGCCGGCCGCCCGCGCCATTGCCTTGCGTGAGATGCGGGCCAAGCTGGATCCGCTTCTCGGCCAGTGAGCGCTGCAATTGCTGGGCATCGGTATTCGCGGCGACAAAGTCAACGCCTGGGAGATTGAGCGTGATCATGTTGTTGACGGCGTTGCACCCGCCACCACCGACACCGATGACGGTGATGCGCGGTGTGAAATCGGTGTGCGACGTTTTTTGGATCGTCAGGTTCAGCGTCATCGTTTCATCTCCTAGAAGGCAATATCGGTAAAGAACGCGCCGTTTTCATGTCAAACACGATTTTTCAGAAAATCGACGACGCCGCGGAACCAGCCGGATTTGCGTTCGGCGTCGAAATTGATGTCTTGCATGGTCTGGCCTTCACCCGTGGCAAAGGCGAGCAGGCCGACAAGGGTTGCGAAATTGGCGGCGGTGGCGGAATCCGGCAGGCCGATCATGCCGCCGGGGCGGCCGAGACGGACGTTGCGTTCGAGAATCTGTGCCGCCAATTCACGCACACCACCGAGCTGAGAGGCGCCGCCGGTGAGCACCACGCGGGTGCCGCCGGCGCGGCCCAGACCGGCGGTTTCCAGGCGGTCCTTGGTCAGCTCAAAAATCTCTTCGAGCCGCGGGCGAATCACGCTGATCAGCATAGAGCGCGGCATTTTGGCGATCTGGTGCTCCTCCTCCCCAACCTGCGGCACGGGCAGAAGTTCGCGCTCATCATCCGGGCTGCCCTGGCAGTTGCCGTACAAGGCTTTTAAGCGCTCGGCATGCGCAACTGAGGTGGAGAAGCCGCGCGCGATGTCGTTGGTGACATGGATGCCGCCGAGCGGAAGCTGGGCAGTGTGCAGGACCTGCCCCTCGGCGAACACCGCCATGGTGGTGGTCCCTCCCCCCATGTCGATCACCGTGGCACCCAATTCGCGCTCATCGCCGACCAGCGAGGCGAGGCCGGCAGCCATCGGCGCGGAGACCAGGGCGGCGATGTCGAGTTCGCAGCGCGACAGGCAAGCGTTGAGACTACGCAGGGCCGTGGTGCCGGCATCGACGACATGGAGCTGGGCGGTGAGGGTATCGCAATACAGGCCGCGCGGATCGGTGACACCAGGGGTCTCGTCGGCAGAAAAACTCAGCGGCAAAGCGTGGATGGTGGCGCGGCCCTCGGAGATTGCGCGGGCGCGGGCCTCGCGGACCACGCGCTTGATGTCCTCGGTGGTGACGGCACGGCCATCGACCGGCCATTGCACGTTGAACAGGCGGGATTCCGGCTGGCCACAGGAGAGATTGACATAGACCGATTTGAGCCTGGTGTCGGCCATATCCTCGGCCGCGCCGACGGCCGCGCGGATCGCTTTCTCAGCCTCGTCCAGATCGACGATGCCACCGGATTTGATGCCGCGGCTCTTCTGCCAGCCAAAGCCCAAAGCGCGCAGCCGGCCATCCGACTCGGCGCGGCCGATCAGACAGGCGATTTTGGTGGAGCCGATATCGAGCACGCCGAACGGGCCAGGGCGCGTCGATTTGGCGCGCAGCGTGTCCTCCGGCGGGGGTTTGATGACACGCTCAGGCGGCGGGGCACGGCGGGACATTTCGTTCATCGGCTGGGTTCCGCTGAGAATAAAAAGAGAGTTAGTAAAGCAGCGCATTTTTGAAAAAAAGCGCGCAAAAAACTGTTGCTTCCGCGGGGCTGACGGCACGCCACCAGCAGCGTCTCCAGGACAAAAGTTTTTTGGTTCTTTTTTTCAAAAAAGCACCGCTTGCTGAAGGTATTCACGTATGCGCCACCGGATAGGGCCGCACGACGAGGCGGCCGGGAAGGCGTAGATCAATCACCTCCACCGGGCGGTCGAGCATACGCAGCGAGGATTGCAGGCTTGCGAGTTCGGCGATGGCGCCGGCGAGATCGTCGGACGGGAGCTTGACGATGGTTTGGTTTTTTAGAACCAGATTCCAGCGCAAGCCGTCGACGCGTTCGGCGGCGGCGACATGGGCAAGCACGGCAGGGGCGGCGTTGAGCTGGGTGAGCAGTGACGCCGCGTTCTGCGGGGCATCTGCGCCAGATAGCAGCAGAAGTGCGGGCTCCCGCCGTTTGGCAGAAGCGGCGTCCTGGTCGGCGATGATGTTGCCGGCTTTGTCGATCAGGACGAATTGCGGGCTGCCATCGGCACCGGTGGTCTGCCATATGGCGGAGGCCGCGCGCTCACTCACCTGCACGATGAGTGTGCCGGGAAGCTGGCGCTGAACCGTGACGCTCTGAATAGGGCCCAAGGCGGCGACGCGCGACTGGATGGCGGCGAGCGAGAAACCCAGCGCCGGCGCGCCGCGCTGGACACCGATCGCCGCTTGCAAGGCGGCGAGATCCGATGGGTCGGCACCGACGATGTCGATACGGGTAATGCGCAGCCCGAAATCAGCGGCAATGCCCGCGAGGCCAAACCTGGTGTGGTGCGGGGTGGCCGGGACGGCCATCGCCGCGGCAGGGGCCGGTGAAGCGGCAGGCAGCGAGCGCACCAACTCCGATGCTATCAACAGGATTGCGCTGATCGCCAATACCCAGAGTCCCGGCTTGAGGCTGCGACGCACACGGCGGAAGAAAAGTTTCCGGGCGGTCAGCCGGTCTTGCGCGACGGCCGCTTTTTTACCGCGCGGGCGCGCCGGCGCCGGGCGGGATATACCTGGGCGGATCGTGGAACTGGCGCTCAAACGCGGCATGCGGCGCGCTCCACCATCCAGGTGCACAGGGCCGGGAAATCCATTCCCGCATAAGCCGCCTGCTCGGGCAGCAGGGAGACGGGGGTCATTCCGGGCTGGGTATTAACCTCGAGCAGGACGAGGCGGCCAGACACATCGTCGTAGCGCAGATCGGCGCGGGTGGCGCCACGGCAGCCGAGCGCGCGGTGGGCAGCCAGAGCGATGTCTTTGGCCTGCTGGGTGATCGCCGGCGGGAGCTCGGCGGGGACCATGTGGCGGGAGCCACCATCGGCGTATTTGGCATGGTAATCATAGAATTTTTCAGCCGGCAGGATTTCCGTGACCGCGAGCGCGCGGTCCTCCAGCACGCCGACGGTGAGCTCGCGGCCGGGGATGTATTGTTCAACCATGGCGGGACCGAAGCGCCATGACTGGGCGATGGCCGCACCGTCATTATCGCCGGGTTTGACAATATGCACGCCGACCGATGAGCCTTCATTGACCGGTTTCACCACATAGGGCGGCGGCAGCGGGTCGTGGTCGGCCAGCTCGGCGATATCGATGATCCGGTGCGGGGCAACCGGCAGGCCGGCATGGGCGAACACGGCTTTGGCGGCGGCCTTGTCCATTGCCAGGGCGGAGGCGCGAACGCCGGAATGGGTGTAGGGGATGCCAAGATAGTCGAGCACGCCCTGGATGCTGCCATCCTCGCCGAAGCGGCCGTGCAGGGCGTTGAACACCGCGTCGGGGCGGGGGTTGAGGGCGGCGATGACGGCACCGAGATCCTCGGTGACCTCGATCGGGGTAACCTCGAACCCGGCGGTCCGCAACGCCGCGATGACCTGCGCACCGGAGCGCAGCGAGACCTCGCGCTCGGCGGAGATACCGCCCAGGAGAACGGCGATACGGGTCATGCTGGAACTCCTAGACGTTTGATTTCCCAGCGCAGCGAAATGCCGGAATGGTTTTGCACACGGGCACGGACATCCTCGCCCAAGCCTTCAAGTTCGGACGCGGTGGCGCCGCCGTTATTGAGCAGGAAGTTGCAGTGTAACGAAGAGACTCGGGCGTTGCCGCGGGCGAGGCCACGGCAGCCGGCGGCGTCGATCAGCTCCCAGGCCTTTTGTTCGGGCGGGTTGGCGAAGGTCGAGCCACCGGTGCGGGCGCGGACCGGCTGGGTGGCCTCGCGGCTGGCCTTGATCGATTGCATGCGGCTGGCGATGGCGCTTGCGTCACCTGGGGGCGCGCGTAAGCGGGCGCGCACGACGACACTGCCAGGCGGCAGCGCGGCGTGGCGGTATGACAGGTTGAGCGCGTGGGCAGGAACGCGCAGCAACTCGCCCGAACGGGTAACGATTTCCGCCCAATCGAGCACTTGGGCGATATCACCGCCATAGGCACCAGCATTCATGGCAACCGCGCCCCCAATGGTGCCTGGAATCCCGGAGAGGAACTCCAGCCCTGCCCGGCCGGCGGCGGCGGCGTGTTCGGCGACCGTGATATCGAGCGCCGCGGCGCCGGCGATGAGGCCGTCGTCATCCGGCGTGATCTCGCCAAAGCCGCGGGCGAGCTTGATGACCACGCCATGGATGCCGCCATCGCGGATGATCAGGTTGGACGCCGCGCCGATGACGGTCACCGGCATTTCAAGCGGCAGATTGGCGAGCGTCTCGCACAGATCATCGATGCCGGCGGGACGAAGCAAGAATTCCGCCGGGCCGCCAACCCGGAACCAGGTCATCGGTGCCAGCGGGGCGTGCTGCGTCAGCCGGCCGCGGGTTTGCGGGGTCATCGGCGAACCCCCGCCTGGCGGGCGTGGCCCTGCAGGACCTGAAGTGAATCTGGCAACGCGGCGGCCCAATGGGTGATGCTGCCGGCACCAAGGCACACCACAAAATCACCGTGGCGCGCGATCGCGTGCACCATTTCCGCCAGATGCGACGGATCCGATAGCGGCACCACAGAACGATGACCGCGGGCACGCAAGCCGTCCACCAGCGCGTCCCGGTTGACGCCCTCGATCGGGGCTTCGCCGGCCGGATACACATCCGCAACGATGACCGTGCCGGCGTCGTTCATGCAGGTGCAGAATTCCTCGAACAGGCTGGCGAGGCGGGAGTAGCGGTGCGGTTGCACGATGGCGACAACGTCGCGCGCGCCGGCCTGGCGGGCGGCTTTGAGGACGGCGGCGATCTCCACCGGGTGGTGGCCGTAATCGTCGATCACGGTGATCC
>Ga0116226_10003040_pt1 | contig 14750 bp, 11 predicted proteins | sample S1TSphfallax_FD_89692 | JGI IMG/M metagenome (GOLD analysis project Ga0116226, IMG submission 89692) | Host-associated microbial communities from peat moss isolated from Minnesota, USA - S1T2_Fa - Sphagnum fallax MG | ecosystem: Host-associated > Plants > Peat moss > Unclassified | place: USA...
AACGGCCAATTCGGGCCTTGCTGGTGGGGTGCGGAAGCGCACTCCACCTACCTCACGTTTTTGCTCTGCGACATGGCGGTCGCGGCCCAACACCCAGGACCCAAAGTAACGGAAGTTTTTTGGTTCTTTTTTTCAAAAAAGAACCGCTTGCCTTCCGAGTTCAGCATACCGGCAAGAGCCGGATAGCGCATCCTCAACGAACGTGTTAGCGACGGTCGAATTTGCACCCAGGGAATATGCCGTGCTGAAGGCCTATGCATGCAACCACACCCGCTTTTTCGAGACCCCGCCTGATGCCGCCAATGCCGTCTGGTACGACCTGATCAGCCCCTCTGCCGACGAAGTCGCAACGGTATCCCGGGAAACCGGATTATCGCTCCCGAGCCAGGAAGATCTCAACGAAATCGAGAATTCGTCCCGGCTCTCATCCGACGGGCCAGTCCTGACCATGAGCATGCCGATCGTGACCCGCACCGATGAGGGCCTGCAAGCCAGCGTCAGCGGATTTGTGCTGTCGCCGGACCGGCTGGTGACCCTGCGTTTCGCGCCCAGCATCGCCGTTGACCATTTCAAGGAAACCCCGCACGAAACCGGCGAGGAAGGCGGCGCCGCCTCAGCCTTCATCTTCGCCGGCCTGCTGGAAGCCATCGTCGACAAACAGGCCGACGCGCTGGAGAAGCTGCGCAGCGAGTTGGACGAACTCTCGCACCAGGTCTTCCACCATCGTTTCGCGCAAAAACCCGACCGCGCCGACAAGCGCCGCAACCAGGAGTCCGAGCTGCAGGCTATCCTGGTCACCCTTGGCCGCGCCTACGACACCATCTCCTTCCTGCGCGACAGCCAGCTCGGCATCGCCCGCATCGCACCCTATGTGGAGAGCACTGCCGACTGGCTGCCGAAATCGGTGAAATCCCGGCTGAAATCACTGCACAAGGACATCACCTCGCTGAACGAGTTCAGCACCCATCTGACCGACAAGGTGCAGTTCCTGCTGGACGCCACTTTGGGCCTGATCAGCATCTCCCAGAACAGTCTGATCAAGGTGCTCACCATCGTCTCCATCGTCGGTATCCCGCCGACCTTGATCGCCGGCATCTACGGTATGAATTTCCACGACATGCCGGAGCTGAGCTGGACCTACGGCTACCCCTACGCCTGGGCCTTCATGATCGCCTCGGCCGTGCTGCCGCTGATCCTGTTCCGCATCAAAGGCTGGTTGTAGGGCGCGGCTAAGCACTCTACATCCAACCGATGCAAAACACTGCCCCCTTCGTCGCGCCGGAAGATGAGACCGCGCAGGCGGCGATTGCCGCCATCGGCGAGGAACTGGCGTTCTTCGACGATTGGATGGACCGCTACCAGTTCATCATCGAACTCGGCCGCAAACTCCCTGATTATCCGCAAGACTGGCAAAACGAGGCGCACCGCGTGCAAGGCTGCCAAAGCCAGGTCTGGCTCGCCGCCGAGGCGCAAGACCAAAAACTGTTCTTCGCCGGCGCCTCGGATGCCGCCATCGTCGCCGGCCTGGTCGCCTTGGTGCTGCGCGTCTATTCCGGCCGCAGCCGCGACGAAATTCTCGCCACCGACCCCAAATTCCTGAAAGACCTCGGCCTCATCGCCGCCCTCTCCACCAACCGCGGCAACGGCGTCGCCGCAATGGCGGAACGGATTCAGTCGATCGCCAGGGCGTAAGGAAGCAGCCGCTTTTTTGAAAAAAAGCGGCGCAAAAAACTTTTGTTCATCTGGGCCTGGGGCGTTGGCGATATCGCGCCCATGGCCCGGATGAACAGAAGTTTTTTGGTCCTTTTTTTCAAAAAAGAACGGCTTCCTTTATGCCGTATTCCCGGCATCCACGGTCATCACCGTACCGGTAATATTCCGCGCGCCCTCGCTGAACAAAAACGAAACGGCATATCCGACATCCTCGACTTCCGCCATTCGCCTCAGCGCACTTCTCCGGACAATCTTATCAACCCCGCCATCGCCAAGCTCGCTGGTCATTTCGGTATCGATAAAACCGGGGGCGACAGCATTCACGGTAATCTCAAGCGGCCCCAACTCCCGCGCCAATGATCTGGTGAACCCATTCAACGCCGCCTTCGTCGCACTATAGACCGACAACGCATTGAACCCGTCGGACGCAACGATCGACGAGATATTGACGATCCTTCCGCCCTTCGTCGTCATCATCGAGCGCGCTACATATTTCGACATCGTAATGGGAGAATGGACATTCAACCGCAGCAACTGCTCCATCGCCCGATCGCTCATCCCAACCAGCAATCCGCCCGTCCCCGCCCCGGCATTATTCACCAAGCCGTAAAGCGGTCCGAACTTTTTACGCACCGATTTCACCAACGCCGGAATCGCCTCGATATCGGAAAGATCAGCGCTCTGGAAATCCAAAGCCCCCTTGCCGGCTTCGGCCACAAGCCGCATCTGTTCGGTCAGCGCCTCCGTCGGGTTGCGGGCAATCGCGATCACCTGAAATCCGTCATCGGCCAGCTTTGAGGCAATCCCAAGGCCGAGCCCCCGGCTGCCGCCGGTTACGATCACATTACGCATTGACGCGCAACAATTTGCCCGAGGCGTTGATTTCCAGATGCTCCACTTCCCGCAACGTGACCGGAATTTTATGCGCCGCCAGCAGCTGCCGGCAGGTCGCCAAAATCTCATCGCGGGTCTGCGTAAACGTGAAGCCGTCGCGGTCTTCCAGCACCACATCCGCCACCACGATGGCGCCGGTAATCGGGCTTTTGCGCGCCTTCACCCGGCTCATCCGCACATTCGGATGCAGATTGACAACCGCTTCCACTTCCTCCGGATGCACCTTCAAGCCGCCGACATTGATCACGCCTTCGCGCCTTCCCGTGAAGTAATAACGCCCATCGCGCAGCTCCACGGTATCGCCGGTATCGACAAAGCCTTCGGCGTCGGCAAGCTGCCGGGCCGGATCGCCGGCATAGGCGCTGGCAAGCCGCGCCGAGCGGATCCGCAGCGATCCGTCCTGCACCCGCATTTCCACCGGCGCGTCCGCACGGCGGACCCAATCCGCCGGAAATCCCGCCAGGCCATCGCTGACATCGAAGGCAACCCCGGCCTCGGTGGAGGCGAAAGCATGCGCGATTTTTGCTTGAGGAAAAGCGCTTTGCAGTTGTTTCAGGACCGCCTGGTCCGCAATTTCACCCGACAGCCGGACATAGCCAGGCGAGATATTCCGGATCGCCGGGCTCATCAGCGCCCGGCGCCAATGCGAGGGCGTTCCCGAAATATGGGTGACGCCAAAATCCCCGAGCCGGACCAAAAATTCACCGACCGGCTCATCCGCCTCCGATAACGCCATCGGCGCCCCGCCGGCCAAAGCCCGCAGCAGAATCTGCAACCCGCCATAGCGGCGAATATCGTAAAACGTGCTCCACCGGGCCGGCGCCGCATGGGCCGCACCCGCAACCGCCGGGCCGGTCAGGCTTTGCAGCGTATGCACGACCATTTTCGGATTGCCGGTGGTGCCCGAGGTGAACAGCAGCCATTCGGTCTCAAACGCCTCGGCCGGCCGCGGCGGCGCCGGGCGGGCCGGCAAACCGCATGCGGCGACCCGCACGTCCACCTGCCCCGCCAACGCCTCCGGCTTGTCGCTTAGAATAAGTTCCACCCCGGCATTGGCGATGACGGAAGCAAGCTTAGCCACCGCCAGATCGGGCGGGCACAGCACGATGCGGCGGGCCACCCCATCCAGCTCAACCGCCGCCAGCGCCGCCGATCGCTGCCGTTCCGTATAGACAACGACCGTCCGGCCCCGAACCTGCTCCAGCTCGATCCCTAGGCACGTCCCGCCATCAAGCGCGCCAAGGGCTACCGCGCCATGACTGTCGGAGAGCGAAAATTCCGCCGGTAAACCTGTTTTTTGAACCAGATCCCACAGCGTGGGAGGGTCAGGATTCGGCATCTTCATAAAGCTGGATGAAATCGCCCAAGGTGACCGGGAATGCCAGCTCGTCGTCATCGGAAAATGGGTCGATTTCCAGCGCATCGTCCAAGCTCGCCACCAGTACCGCAATGCAAAGCGAGTCCAGCCCGGATTCCAGCAAGGGCAGGCTGTCCGTCAACGCCGCCAGCGTCTTGTTATGCAAGGCGGCAATCCGATGGATCTCGCCGATGATGGTCTCGCGAATTGAAATATCTGTTGAGTCTGACATGCGCCGATTTATTCGAGCAATCACTTCGCGCTGTCAATTAAATTCAACCGCAAATCGCACGGATTGGGTCTTTTTTTAGAAAACCCTAGCGTTTTTAAATGCTCAATCGGGCGAATTCGTTGCTGATTCTCCATGCGCATATCGCTTCCCGCGGGTCCAGGATGAAGCCGCCGCGATCAGGCACATCAGGGCGGCAAAGCCGAACGCATCGGCAAGCCCGGCATGAAAGGGCGGCGCGATCAAATTCGGGAAAAATTCATGCCCGGTCACCGCCGCCAGATTGGCTGGCGAAAGCTGATGCAGCACCTCGCCGCTGACCAGCGTCTGGATCGGATTATAGCCCAGAAACGCCGCGAACAGGATGGAGACCGGCGGCAACCTGCCGATCGTGGCCGCGGCCGCCGCCGGCACCCCATGCTGCATCAACCCCTGGGTCAGGGTGGCGGACAATGTCGCCGCCAGGCCGCTCAGGATCAGCGTGAAGAAAATGCCCATCGAGAAAACCTGCGCGGCATTCTGAAACGTTGAATTCATCCCGCCGCCGGCGCCGCGATCCTCCGGCGGCAGGCTGTTCATGATCGCGGCCCGGTTGGGGGCGCTGAAGGCCCCCATCGCCAGCCCGTTCACGAGCAGAATGGCGGCGAATTCCGGATAGCTGAAATCGATCGGCAAAAAGATCAGCAGCAGAAAACTCCCGGCCGCGGCCAGCATACCGCCGCAGGTGAAAAACCTGGCGTCCAAATGGTCGGATAAATAGCCGCAAACCGGCCCGGCCAGCAGCATGCCCGCGGTTGCCGGCAGCATCAGAATGCCGGCCCAGAACGGGGTCTCCTCAAAACTATAGCCATGCAGCGGCAGCCAGATGCCCTGCAGCCAGACGATCAGCATGAACATCATCCCGCCCCTGCCGATCGCCGAGAGAAAGGTGGACAGGGTTCCGAAGGTGAACGCCCTGATTTTAAACAAATCCAGCCGGAACATCGGATTTTCGACCTTGCTCTCGATGACGACAAACGCCGCCATCAGTGCCGAGCCCGATCCCAGCAACGCCAGGACCGGCAGGCTGGACCAGCCCATCTCATGGCGGCCGGCAGGCTCGATGCCAAAGGTGATCCCGATCATCAGCACGATCATGCCGCCGGCAAAACTGGCATTTCCGAGCCAATCGATCTTCGCGCGATGCCGCTGCCCAAACTCCCGCAGCCCGGTATAGGACCAGACGGTGCCGATCAGCCCGAGCGGCACCGAGACCAGAAAAATCAGCCGCCAGTTGATGACGACCAGAATCCCGCCCACCACCAGCCCGATGAAGGCGCCGCTGATGCCCGCGATATTGGTAATCCCGAGCGCCAGGCCACGCTGATTTCGCGGAAACGCATCGGTCAGAATAGCGCCCGCATTGCCGGTCAGGAACGCCGCGCCCACCGCCTGCACCACCCGCCCGATGATCAGCCACATCGCCCCCGCCTGCCCCGATAACGGCTCCACGGTCAGCACCAGCGACGACAAGGTGTAGATGATATAGCCGAGCGTATACATTCTAACCCGGCCGAACATGTCCCCCAGCCGGCCGAAACTCACCACCAGCACCGAGCTGACCATCAGATAGCTGAGGATCATCCACAGCAGATAGAAGCTGTTCGACGGTTGCAGCGGATCGAGATGGATGGCGCGAAAAATCTGCGGCAGGGCGATCAGCATGATCGAGCTGTCGATGGTCGCCAGCATCACGCCGACCGTGGTGTTGGCCAGCGCCATCCATTTATAGCTTGGCGGGACAACCGGCGCCGGGATGACATCCTCAGCTGTGACAGCGACCCGCATCGGCTAAGTTTTCCTCATGGACCGCCCTAAAACTACCAAGGCAAACTTCATAAATCAAGCGAGCAAGCCGGTACCACGCCGCCGGCGCGGAACAGCGGAAAATCCCGCTTTACAAATCCGGGTTTTCTGCGGCAATGAGCGGCCCCGTTATTACCCTGCGGGAATATTTTGCGGAGACTGGGGTTTGAGTATGATTTTGGAAACCCAGCCGGCGCCCTCGCCTGCCCGGCGGGTCGCGCCAGCCGCGCCGGTCGCGCCGGTCGCAGTAGTCCTAGTGAATTGGTGCGGCACCGGCCACACGCTCTCCTGCCTCGCATCGATCGGCCAACTGAACGGGCCGGCCCCGTATGTCATTGTCGTCGAGAACGGCTCGGCCGATGATTCGCTGGCGCGCCTGCGCGCGGCGCCCGGCATCGATGCCCTGATCGAAAGCAAAGAAAATCTGGGTTTCGGCGGCGGCTGCAATCTCGGCATCGCCCATGCCCGCGAGGCCGGCTGCAGTCATGTCTGGCTGCTCAATAACGACACCAACCCGATGCCGGACGCATTGACCGCTTTGCTGGACAAGATGCGCGAACATCCCCAAACCGGCGCCACCGGGTCCCTGATATTCCGCGACAGCGCCTGCACGGATCTGGTTTGCTGGGGCGGCGGCAATGTGAGTTTTCTGACCGGCCAGCCCAGGCAACGCAAAACACCCGGACCGCTTAATTTTCTCACCGCCGCTTCGATGCTGCTGCGCCTGGACGCCTTGGCGGCAATCGGCGATTTCGACGAGCGGTTTTTTCTCTATTGGGAAGACACGGATTTAAGTTTCCGGCTGCGCGCCGCCGGCTGGCATTTGGAAGTGGCGGAAGCCAGCCATATCCGCCACGCCATTTCCGCCAGCACCGTCAAACTCGGCCCGGACCTGGCGCGTTACTTCAACAACAGCGCCTATTTATTCTTCGCCCGCCACGCCAGGCTGCCGTTGGTGCCGATCCTCGCGAATTTTTTTCGCCGCGCCGCGGGCCAGGCCAGAGCCGGCAATTACCGCGAAGTTCTGACGCTGCTGCGGATTCTGCTGCGGATCGACAAGGTCACGCCGCCACCAAGCAAAACCGAAAAACCGGCGATCAAACTGCATCTGCTATGGCGCTCCGGTACACAACCAATGCCATAGCCAGCGCGGCCCGGCGGTAATCCGCCAGCTTCGCGAGGCGCAAACTGCGGCCTGCAACGCGCGAAGTTGAGACGTCGATAGCAACCCGATGGCCGCTTGATTAGCCGGCCGCTTCCCAGCCAGCCGCTGAACGAAGCGCAATGGCGCCGTCATCCGCCAACTGCGCGATCCGTAAATGCCGGCAACATTTTGCAGAGCCTCCCGATGCGCCGCCAACTCGGCCGACAGCGCCGCCAGTTGCGGGCGGGTATCGGGGACCTGCCGCAGGCAAGCCAATTCATCCAAACGATCGCGCAACTGGCCGATGCAGGCGGCCGGCCATAAAGGCGCTGCCACGGCGCCAAATTTTTCCATCACTTTCCGCCGCTCAGCCGCCTCGCCGCCGCTGCCCGGCCGGTTCCATTTTTGCTGAATGGCAACCACTTCCGGCACCGAGGTTACCCCCACCAGCGCGGCGCCGCGCAGCAACACGTCCCAGCCCGCGAAAATCTCCAATGCCGGATCAAAACAGATCCGCAGATGATGAAACAATCCGCGCGGAAATGCGAGGCCGGGCAAGGCTGAGCCTTCGGCATGCAGATGCTCAAAGAAATCAAACGCGGATGAATGCGGGTTATTCACACCGGATTCGGCGCGAATGCCGGTCGCGAAGTTATACTCAACGCGGCGGCTGCTCTGGGTCAGCACATTGCCGCGCAAAATCCGGCCCGGCGCCGTCCCGGCAGCCTGCGAGAACTGTTCCAGCCAATGGCCAAACACCACATCCTCCTCATCCAGCACGCAGATGTAACGCCCATCGGCAGCCGCAAAGCCGTTATTGAGCAGATCTGTCCAATTGCCGTGATCGATCAAAATGAAACGGATTTTCGTTCGCAGCCAGGCCGGTAAATCGAAAATCACCTGCTCGATCGAAACCTGGCGCGGCCGGTCCAGCAGGTGGCCAAGGACCAGAACTTCAAAATCCGTGTTGGTCTGCGCCGCCAGGCAGGTCATCAACGCCGCCAGCAGATCGGGTTGCCGTCCCTCACTGCGGATCACCACACTCAGCAACGGCCGGTCGATCGCCGCCGCCGCAAACGGCAGCGCGCGCGCCACCGGTCCGGCGGTACAAAGCCGGACCAGCTGGTTGGTACCGCCAAAGCGATCGCCAAGGCCGCGCAATTCGCAGAGCAGCCGGTGCAGCGTGGTGCCGCTCTGCAAGGCCGGATGATCCACCGGAAACGCCTGATCGCTCCGGCGGATTTGGACGTCATTTTCATCCACGATATGCAAACCGCTGGCCGCCAGCATGCGCCGCAGCACCGCATCGCTGAACAAAACCCGATGCGTATGATCCAGAATTCCGGTCTCGGTATACTCCCAAAGCCCGAACAGCAGCCGCAGCCCCAGATCGCGATGCGCCACATTCGGTACGCTGATCAGCACGAAGGCCTGATGGTCACCGGCGACCCGCGCCAGCGCCCGCAGCGTGGCGGCGGGATCGTCAAGATGCTCCAGCGTATCGATGATGCTGATCGAGGCGAGCCGCCGGCCGCCGATCAATGCGACCAGAGCCTGATACACCCGCTCCTCGGACGCCAGAACCAGCCTGCAGGTCTCAAAGCCCCGCTCCGCCAGACTGCCAAGCGCATCCTCATCCAGATCGCAAGCCAGATAGGTCAGCCCGAGTTCGGCCACCAGCGGCTCGGCAATCCGGCCAAAGCCGCTGCCGATATCGATATGCAATCCGCCCTCGGCCTGGCCGCGATGCCGGCTCAGCAATGCCAGCGCGTGGCCGTAGACATTATCCGCAGCAAAGGGGTTATCGTAGGCGCCCTGCCGGTGCCGCAGCGCCGAACTAAAGTGCGTAACGGTGTCGGGCATACATGCCATCGATAAACTGACCGATTTTATGCTCGGCATCGCGCGGCGCCGGCAGCCGGCCAACGGCTTTTCGCGCCTCATACTCGGCTTTCGCACGGCGTGTCACAAGATCGCCATAGGCCCCGTACTCCCTCAGAATTTTCTCGACGATCTCCGGCCGCGACCATTTATGCGCCAGCAACAAAGCGGCTTCGGCAGCGTAATATTTCTCCGCATCGCTTGGCAGCCATTTACCCTCATCGGAAAGCCGCTTGTCGTGAAACATCACGGCACCTGGCTGAAAGATCACCTTATAGCCGGCCATGCGCACCGCCCAGGAAAAATCCACGTCATCGCAGTAAAGAAAAAACGTCTCCGCATCGAACCCGCCCACGGCGTGAAACAGCGGCAGCGGGATCAGCGCGCAGGCGGTGGTCGCCCAGCTGGTCTCCCCGGTCTGCGGATCGTAATCCTTCGGGTGCTCAATCGGCAGTTGTTTTGCCTCCGCCATGCCGGTGCCGGGCAAGGTAAAGGCGCGCAGCAGATGGATCAGCAATCGCGGCGAGACCACCACATCCGGATTGGCCACCAGAATGAAATCCGCGGCCGCCGCCTCGGCCAGGCGGTTATGACCCCGCGCCGAGCCATAATTCCGGCCGAAAAAATCATAACGGATGCTTAATGTCTCCGGATATAACGCGCAAAGCTGGGCAAGCTGGCATTCGGACAGACAGGGGTTGCGGGAACTGTCGCCATAAATCAGCTCCACCCGGCCGGCCATGCCGCTCTCAACCGCCAGCTCAGCCGCCCGCCCGAGGCTGAGCACGGCCCGCTCGATGCTTGCAAATCCATTGCCGTACAGCACCGATTGCACCTGGATACTGGCGCCGGGGCGAAAGAAAGCCCGCAGCGGCGAGCAAGCACCCGTTTCGCTCAAGACACCGCCGCCTCGATCTCGAACTGCATCTCGATCCAATGTTGCAGCCGGGCCAGCCCCTGCTCCACCGAAAACCGCGGCCGCCAGCCAAATTCCTGCCGCATCGCGTCAATGCGGCAAGACGCGTGACGCACATCGCCAAAACGGTATTCGCCGCACACATGCGGCGCCGGCGCGCCGTACAAGGCGGCAATACGCGCGCCGATATCGGCAATCGCCAGCGCCTCCCCGGTGCCGACATCGTAATGCGCCTGCAGCGGACCGGGCTGATCCAGAACCGCTAACAATGCCGCGACCACATCGTCGATCAGCACGAAATCCCGCAGCATTCTGCCGTCTTCATAAAGCGGGATGGATTTTTGCGCCCGCGCCAGCCGGCAGAACAACGCCACGATACCGGTATAGGGATTGCTCAAGGACTGTCCCGGCCCATAGACATTCTGCAACCGGGTCACCGCTAGCGCGGCACCCTGCGCCGCGCACCAGGCTTTCAAAACATGCTCCTGCGCCAGCTTGGTCGCGCCGTAAACGCTGGCCGGACCGGCGGGCGTGGTGGCGGCGCAGGAAGGCAAGGCCCGCCTGGCCCCATAATCCCATTCCCCTTGCGCCAGCTGCGCCCGGTTACGCGTTCCGGGATAGGCAATGTCCCCCGAAACCGGATCGATCCAGGCGCCATCTCCATAAACCGCGCGGCTGCTGGCCAGAACAAACCGCGAAGGTATCCGCCGGTTTCGCAACAGCGCATCCAGCATCACGGCGGTACCGGTGACGTTGACATGCGTATGCCGCGCCGCTTCGGTAACCGACTGTCCGGTCCCGGTTTCGGCCGCCAGATGAATGACCACCTGCGGATCGCAATCGGCCAGCAGCCGGTCCCAATCCGCGGGCTCGGTAATATCCAGCCGCAGCAATTCAACACCCTTGTGCAAAGCGGCGGGGCGGCCTGGAGTCGCATGTACCTGGGGGTGCAAATTATCCATCGCCACCACCCGGCCGAACCGGCCGGCGAGCCCGGCCGACATCGCGCAGCCGATAAAACCGGCGCCCCCGGTGACCAGGCAGGTACTCAACCCACCCTCCGCGAAGCGCCAAACCGGATCAATAACCGCTTCACAACCCGGACCGGCCCGGCGATGCGCCATGAGCGTGACTGGTAGAGCTTGCATAGCAGCGCTTCCGCCTCCGCCGCGGATGCACATTGCAGCCAGGCCACGCCGAGCTCCTGCCCGCCGCCCAGCAGCCGGCCGATCTTGCGCAGCGGCGCGGTCAAGCGCCAGCACGTCGAATTCCAGATTTTGTCGACCCGCAGCTTCGCACCCGTCAGACGCTGCTCCGGGTCACGGTTGAGCAAGGCCGGATCCAGTTCCAGCCGCGTGCCTTGCAACTGCTGGCGCCGCAGCTCGGCACCGAAGGCCGCATGCTCCTGCAACAGCTTCACCAGCTCGCGCATCGCGCCGGGCGGCAGCCGGAAACAGGCTTCATCCCAGTTTTTCCAAATCCGGTAATGGTTCGCCTGCCACTCGCTTCTCCGGTGCACGGTGCGGGAGGATTCCCCCTTATCCCACCACCGATAAACCGAAGTGATGCCGGCGCCGTCCGCGACCCCGAAAAGTGCAGCGCAGCGCATGAAAAAATCCCAGTCCTCCGTGGTGGTCAGCGATTCATCGAAGCGAATGCCCTCAAACGCGATCAGTTGCCGCGGGAAGGCCAGCGTCATCGGCGGACTGCGATTTTCCAGAACATGCTCAAAAAAATTGAACGTTTTCGGATACCGGACTTCCGGCGCCGCCGCCGCGCGCAGGCCGCCAACGCCTTGCACTGCCACCCCGTCGACGATTTGCACGACCGTATTGCCACGCAGAACCCGGCCCGGTTGCAACTGCGACAGCGCGCGGAAACTTTCCACCCAATGCGCGAAGACGATATCATCGTCATCCAGCATCGCCACATAGGCACCGCGCGCAACACTGAGACCCAGCTGCAGCGGCCGGGTGCGGGTCCCATGCTCGACGGCGATGTAGCGAATGCGGCCGCGCAGCCATGCGGGGCAATCCTCCAGCAGACCCAGCACCAGATCCCGTTCATCCGCATCCAGCCGGTGTCCCAGAAGCAAAACCTCGAAATCCGTATCGCTCTGCGCGGCCAGACAGGTCAGCACCTCCACCAGCGTGTGCGGACGGCGGCCCTGGGTGCGGGTAATAATCGTCAGGAAAGGTGAGCGCGCGTCCTCATAAGAGGCCGCTTCCGGGCCGTATTCGGTTTTCAATTCCAGGTTGAAAACGGTGTTCATTCTTCCCCAATACAATCTTAGGAAGAATTTGCAAGCGTTTGTTAACTACTCCCGCGGGTAATGCGATTACGGACGCATCGTGTCCAGGAACGCCGGCAGCCGGGACTGGTCGGATTTATAATCGCCGGTCAGCGCGTAGATCACCAGATTGGTGCCGAACCTGTCGGCAATCACGCGCTGATCCTCGCCGCCGGGCAATGGGGTTTGTTCGGCATCGCCATTTTCATCGCGCGCCCAGGCACCGGCCCAGTCATTCTGGCCGATCACGACCGGGGTCACCCCATCGGCATCGCGCGCCGCCGCATTGGCGATCAGCACCGGATCGCCGACGAACTTCCCGGCGAAGGATGGCAGAATATAAAAACTATGGGCAATCGCATTGGCGGTGGTCAGCGGCTCCATCGGCGGCAGGTCGAGGCAGGCGGTGGCCCGGCCAAGTGCCGCCGCCGCGCCCGGCGCGAAGCCGGCGCCGCTGCCGGCCGCATTCGCATCGCCGCCCTGGCTGTCGATCAGCAACAACCCGCCATGCTGCATATAGCCGATCAGCGCGGCGCAGGCCCTGGCCGATGGTGGCGCGGCATTCGGCAAAACCGGCCAGTAGATCAACGGAAAAAGATCGATGTCGTCGCTGCCGGGGTCCACCGCCACCGGGTCGCCAAGCTGGGCCGAACTCCGCACCGAAACCAGCGCCGATAAATACCCCAGCGCGTCGGCCGAAAGTTGATCGGTCGCCGCATCGCCGGTGCGAATATACGCCAGCTCGGTCTGCAGCGCGGCCTGCGGAACCGCGGTTTGCGGCAGCAGGCCTTGCCCGCTCGCCGGCATGGTTTGCAGGATAAAAACGCCGAAACACCCCACAAGCACGCTCCGCGGCGGGGCCAGCAAACCGCGCAGCCGCAACGAAATCAGCAAATCCAGCGCCAGCAGCCAGATCGCCGCATCCAGCAGCATGGCGCCGAAATCCACCGGCGGACGCCGCGTGCCGAGCGGCTCCGCCCCCGGCAGCAATGCCGCCACCGGCGGCAAAATATGGCCGCCAAGATTGAGCGCCAATCCGGCGCCGGCCCCGTAATACCCCGGCGGATGCGCGGGCGAGATGGTGGTTTGCGCCGCCGCATTGGCGGTAATGCTTGCCGCCGCGGCCGGCGGCCCCAACTGCCCAAAGGCGTCCAGCGTTTTTTGCAGGGGCAGCGCCAAATCGCGTTGCACCGGCGCGCCATGCACCAGCCCGATCAGCCGCCCCAGCATTGCCGGATATATTCCCGTAAGCGCGAGGTTGGACCAATTGGCATTGGCGGTGGTCAGCACCGAAACCAGCAACCCCTTGCCGATCGCCTTGCCCAGTACCAGCGGGGTGCCATCGGCCAGGCTGGCCCACACGGTGCCAGGCTGCAGCCGGGTCGGATCCGCCAGAATTTGCCGGGTGACGGTCTCGGCGCCGCTCACCGGCAACCCCACCAGCGGCGAGGCATCGGGAAACGGCGCCAGGCTTTGCGGCGTCGTCCAGGTCAGCGCGCCGCCCAGCCGCCGGTCGCCCGCCAGCAGCGGATCCGGCGACAGGCCATCGGGCTGATCCGCGGTAAGCGGCCCGGCAAAGCGGATCAACTCGCCACCCGCCGCAATCCAATCGGAGGCCATCCGCAATTGCGCGGGACTCAGCGCGACATCGGCCAGGATAATCACATTCGCCCGGTCGGCGATCAGCCCGGCAAGATCGCCGGTGACGGCCTTGGCCGAAGCCGGCAGCGCATTGCCGGCGAAAAACAAGGCGCCGAGAAATGGCGTGTCGGCGGCGCCATCACCGGCCAGCCCAACCAGACTGCCGAGCGCGCCACGATCGAGCAGAACCACATTGGCCGCCGTCGCCGGCCCCTCCAGCACCAGTTTCGTCACCCGATCCCTGAGCGGCAAAGGCAGGGCAAGCACGGCATCGCCGGATTTTGAAAGCGCGGTCCGCGCCAGCACATCGCCCGAGGCCGTCTCCGCCAGCACGGCCGCATCGGCCCCCGCCCCCACCGCATGCGCGACCAGCGCGCCATCAGCCCCGAATGAGGGGGGCAATAATAGGCTGGGTTTCGCCTCCGCCGCAATCACTTGCGTCGGCCGCAACGCGTTGAAAAACGCGGCAAAACCCGGCCCATCGGTAATGCCGTCGGCAAGATACACCCGCGTCGACTCGCGGCTGCTGGCGAGTGCCGCCGCCGCTGCCTGCCGATCGACCGGCCAGGGCCAGGGCTGCAGCGCCTCGATCATTTGCGCAGCCTGCGCGGCGGTCATCACACCCTGGATTTGCGGCGCCGCGCCGGCGGGATTCCGCGCCGTCGCCAGCACCGCGACGCCGCGGTCCGCCTGCCGCGCCGCGGCAATGACCTGCCGGGCCGCATCCATCATGCGCGGCCACGCCGCGGCCGCCGCCCAGCCATTATCGATCACCAGCAGAACCGGCCCGCGGCCCGGCAAAACCGGCGGCGGGTGCAAGGCGGGCCCGGCCAGACCCAG
>Ga0116226_10003041_pt1 | contig 14748 bp, 9 predicted proteins | sample S1TSphfallax_FD_89692 | JGI IMG/M metagenome (GOLD analysis project Ga0116226, IMG submission 89692) | Host-associated microbial communities from peat moss isolated from Minnesota, USA - S1T2_Fa - Sphagnum fallax MG | ecosystem: Host-associated > Plants > Peat moss > Unclassified | place: USA...
GAAGAAACTGCGTGCACGCGGCAGACATTCGGGCAGAAAACTGGTGTTTAATATCTCGTTCGCAATTCTGGACGCCAGGAATGTCGCGCAGGCGGGACAGCTGTTCTCGAGCGCCCTGCGCACATCCCAGTGTGCGTCTATCTTCGATGAGATCGTTCTTATTGCATAAGGTAACGAATGACTTCATCACACGCTCCATCTCGGCAAACCTTTCCGACCTGACCGCATCGCCTTTCCCGCGCAAGACCTTCATCATAGCCTCAGGGGCAGATTTGAATATGTAATGGGCGATCCAGGCATGGGTTGCCTGTGGGTTATGCGCCAGGGCTATGTTGTTTTCCGGTGACTTGGCAATGTGTGGCATCCTGTTTTGTGCCAGGTAATTTATTGGGAATTCCAGCATGGGAAGCGGGTTATGGCATGATGAACTCCAATGACGATTGGAGCGAAACATGGATTTTACGTGGTGATTGACATTTTGCTCGCGCTTGACAAAACGTTCCGTGCACGAATCCTCCCGCCAGACATCGTTCTTGCCGGCCGTATATATCAGCCAGGGCAGGGCGATTGCTTCCGCGCGGCGTATTTCCTGCCAAGCCAGGTAATCCGATACCGAGTGGAATTTATCGACATCATAGGAGAAGTATTCATCGAGATCCGCGACAAGCGTCCATCTATAATCCAGCGTCTGCGGCAAAATGCTGAGTGCATGCGCATAGGCGCGGAACTGCGGCAGGCTCTCGGGACCGATTTTGTTATCCAGCCAGGTCATAACGCCTGCGCGGGAAAGCGCGTCCAGCAGCGCGTCAGACCCGTCGGTGGTGTCGTTGGTGTAAAGGAAGACGTGCTCGAACCCCACTGCCAGGTGATGCGCAATCCAATCGAGCAGATAGGGACCTTCGTTTCGCGCACTTCCTACAACGCACGCCATCCGCCTGGGGTGAATGTTGCGGCGTGCAAGAGCGTTGAGGGCAAGGCCGAGCTTCGGCCTGTGCGCCAGTGGCTTTCCTGAGCCGGGGATATCGTCGGCTTCCGCGAAAGTGACTTCGCCGCTGCAAAACCAGTGATCGTCTCTGCGCTCGTTCCATTCCAAAAGCCTGGCGAAGCGCTTTGCCATCCACGGATCGCCGGGAAGGCAGGAGCGGAGGAGGACACGAAGTGATTCGTCGTGGATAAGCTTTATGGCAAGTGCCTCCAGCTCATCCCTAGGCAGGCAGCTCAACACGGCGGCCGCAAGGTTCGGACGCAAAAGCCCGCTGCGCACCGATGACAGAATAGTTTCGTGCCGGAGAAGTAACGTGAAATTGGCGGCGATCTCCTTGGCAGCCGCGTGGACCGCCGGGGCCAGAATGTCGTTCTCGAGCCTTTCGAGTGTGAAATCACAGTCCAGGTTGGGGGGGCGATGGGCAAAAACAATTGCCCCGTCGGAGCGGCCCTGGTCGGTCGACACGCCAAGTTGCCAAGCGGGGTTGATCGGATGAAGAAATTTGATGGGTGCGTCCAGCTTCCCGCGCTCGACGATGACAGCTACAGCGCTGCCCATCGCCAGGTCACCCAGCGTTGTGATCGCTTTGCCGTCGGCCGCAATCAGGAAGCCAACCCGTATGTTACCATCGGGCACGCAAAGGATGATCCGATGCGGCGCAGATACCTCAACCTGACTATGAATGACTTTGGCCTTCTGGCTTGCGGTTCCTGAAGCAAACAGCCAGCCGCCGCCTGATCTCCTGACATGAAAACACGTAAAGGTTGCTGCCGTGGACAATGGACGGTGGATTTTATTGCGTCTGACAGATATCGCTCTGGACCAGGCAAGAAAAAGTTTCTTAGCTGCCACCTATGTTTTCCTTGACAGGTCCGCTTGCCCTCGGCTTTGGATTTTCCGCGTTCAGAGGTGACACAATGCCCGATACATATGGACAACTCGTTTACGCAACAACCTGGCCGCCTCGGGCCGACACTCTGCAGGGCGCCGCGGTGCGTCCTTGACCGCGGCGAGCACGGCGCCAGGCTCGATCAGGTGAGCGCCAGTCGGCCATGGCCGATCGGCCATTTGCTCCCACGGCACGCTGCCTCTATGCACAAAACGATTTTGCGCGCCCGGACCAACCAGCCATGACCGACATCGACCTTCAGCACACCATCGAATCGCTCTGGGAGCGGCGCGACAGCCTCTCCCCGCGCTGCGCCGCCGCAGACCGCGCCGCCGTCGACCAGGCGCTCGAGGCACTGGATTGCGGCCGCCTGCGCGTGGCCGAACCGGCGCCGGAGGGCTGGAAAGTAAACGCCTGGCTCAAGCAGGCGGTGCTGCTGTCGTTCCGCGTGTGCGACAACGCGCTGATGGAAGGCCCCGGCGGCGCGCCGGTGTTCGACAAGGTTGCCCCCAAATTCGCCGGCTGGGGCACCGAGCGCTTCACCGAATGCGGGTTCCGCGCCGTCCCCGGCGCCGTGGTCCGCCGATCCGCCTACATTGCCCCGGGCGTGGTGCTGATGCCCTGCTTCATCAATGTCGGCGCCCATGTGGGCCAAGGCACCATGATCGACACCTGGTCCACCGTCGGCAGTTGCGCCCAGATCGGCGCACGCTGCCACATCAGCGGCGGCGTGGGCATCGGCGGCGTGCTGGAACCGCTGCAGGCCGCCCCGGTGATCGTCGAGGACGATTGTTTCATCGGCGCCCGCTCCGAAGTAGCCGAAGGCGTGGTGGTGGAACGCGGCAGCGTTGTTTCCATGGGCGTGTTCCTCGGCGCCTCCACCAAGATCATCGACCGCGCCACCGGCGAAATCCATTACGGCCGCGTTCCGGCCTATTCCGTGGTGGTGCCCGGCACCCTGCCCGGCAAACCCCTGCCCGACGGCAGCCCCGGGCCGGGGCTGGCCTGCGCCGTCATCGTCAAGCGCGTTGATGCGCGCACGCGGGAGAAAACTGGCATTAACGATTTGTTGCGGGATTGAAATTAAGGAAGAAAGGCCTTCTTTTCTGAAGAAAAGAAGCAAAAGACTTGTATGTCTGGGGCCCGCGGAACGATCCCGGCCCATTGCGTAAGCGTTTGGGCCTCGATCGTGGGAGCGGCGGAGAAGTAAAAGTCTTTTGCTTCTTTTCTTCAGAAAAGAAGGCCTTTCTTCCTTGCCTTCACTTTCTTCCAACAGCCCGCTATAGGGCCAGACGGTACGAACAACGGGGTCAGGTTTTGCGCATTGCAATGATCGGCGGCGGCTATGTCGGGCTCGTCTCGGGGGCATGCTTTGCCGAGCTCGGCAACGACGTGGCCATCGTCGAAGCCGACCCCGCCAAGCTTGGCCTGCTCAAGCGCGGTGGCATCCCGATCTACGAGCCGGGCCTGGACCTGCTGGTGGCCGACAACGTGAAGGCCGGGCGCCTGACCTTCGGCGACGATATCGCGGCCGCCGTGAATGGCGTGGATGCCGTGTTCATCGCCGTCGGCACCCCCACCCGCCGCGGCGACGGCCATGCCGACCTTTCCTACGTGTTTGCCGCCGTCGAACAGGTGGCGCGCGTGCTCACCGCGCCCACGGTGATTGTCACCAAATCCACCGTGCCCGTCGGCACCGGCCGCCGCATCCACGAGATCCTCACCTCCGTCCGCCCCGACCTCGAGGTGGATGTCGCCTCCAACCCCGAGTTTCTCCGCGAGGGGAGTGCAATACCGGACTTCATGCGGCCCGATCGCGTGGTGATCGGGGTAGAGACCGACCGTGCGCGCGAGGTGCTGCGCCAGCTCTACCGGCCACTCTACCTGATCGAGGCGCCGATCCTTTTCACCAATCTCGAAACCGCCGAGCTGGTGAAATATGCCGCCAATTCTTTCCTGGCGATGAAGGTGACGTTCATCAACGAAATGGCCGATGTGTGCGAACGCGCGGGCGCCGACGTGCACGATGTGGCGCGCGGCATCGGGCTGGATGGCCGGATCGGCCGCAAATTCCTGCATCCCGGCCCCGGCTTCGGCGGATCGTGCTTCCCGAAAGATACGCTGGCGATGGTGCGTATCGCCCAGGATTACGGCACGCCCTCGCGCCTGATCGAGGCGGTGGTGGCGGTGAACGATGCCCGCAAGGCCAGCATGGCCGCGCGCGTGATCGCGGCCGCCGGCGGATCGGTGCGCAACAAGACCGTCGCCGTGCTGGGCCTGACCTTCAAGCCGGAAACCGACGACATGCGCGACGCGCCCTCCATCCCCATCGTCGGCCGCCTGGCGGAGGATGGGGCCAAAATCCGCGCCTTCGATCCGGCCGGCATGGAGCAGGCAAAACCCATCCTGCCGGGTGGCGTCACCTACTGCACCGGCGCGCTCGATGCAGCCCAGGGGGCCGACCTGCTGGTGGTCGTCACGGAATGGAACGAGTTCCGCGCGATCGCGCCGGAGCGGCTGCGCGAGGCGATGCGCGGCAATCTGATCGTGGACCTGCGCAACATGTATGAACCCGCCGCCATGCGCGAAGCCGGCTTCCAGTACCAGAGCATCGGCCGGCGATGACCCCACGCCCCGGGCTTCGCTACGCTGCCCTCGCGGCGGCGGCCCTCCTGCACCTGTGCGCATGGCCTTTCCTTGCCAATGCGCAACAACAATATCCCGACATGGCGAGCGAGCCCGATCCGGCCAGTTTCATCAAGCGCGCCGATACCGGCCTCACGCTGCTGGGCGATCCGCTGCGCTTCGCCGGCACCGACATCGCCTGGCTCGGCCTGCGCCAGGATGCCGGATCGGCCCCCCGCCGCCCCACTGCCTACGAGGTGCGCGACGCGCTGCAAACCGTGCAGGCGCTGGGCGGCACCGTGATCCGCGCCGCCACCCTGGCCGGCACCGCCGGCTGCACGCTGTGCCTGGAACCCGAAAAGGGCACGTACAACGCGGATGCCTTCGCGGCACTCGACACCACGCTGAAGGCCGCCGGCGACATGGGCATCCATGTGATCCTGCCGCTCGCAGGCCCCGCCGCCGACTGCCCGCCGTCCGAAGCGCCAGAGCCGGATGCCGCCGCGTCCGACACGATCTGCCCCTATGTCAGTTGGCAAGGCCTTACCGGCCGCGCCGCCTTCTTCACCGACCCGGGCGTGCGCGCCGCCTTCCTGGCCCATGTCCACGCGCTGCTCGCCCACGTGAATACGCTCACCGGCGTGGCCTATCGCGACGATCCCACCATCCTCGCCTGGGAGAACTGCACCGCCTGCGGCGAAGGCAGCGATCCCACGGCCGTGGCTCTCTGGACCGAGGCCGTCGGCCAGGCGATCCGGCAGGACGACCGTTTCCACCTCTACGAGAACGGCGCCTTCGCCGGCCACATTCTGCCGCAATCCCCCCACCCGGTCAGCGCCCCCCTGGCCGCTCCCCCTAGCGTGGACATCGTCGGCGACATCCTGCCGTCCCAGCCAAACGAGGCGGCCACCCGCGCGATGCTGATCGCCGCCAGCGGCGCGGTGAATGCGGCCGGCCGGGTGTATGTTCTGGACGGCTTCGATGCCGGCCAGCGCCCGTTCAGGACCGAAGCCGACTTCGAGACCTTCCTGAACGCCGTGACCCGCCAGCGCAGCGTGGCCGGCGCGCTCGTCTCGGGCCTTCAAGCCCACGCCGACACCGGCGGCTACCTTCCCCCGCCGCCGGAAAATGCCGCCGGCGGCACGGCCCTTTATTTCCCCGGCCGCACCACCCCCGAGATGACGCAGGACGAGATGGTGACGCGCATGCGCGCCTTGCGCCGCTTCGAATTCGCCATGACCGACATACTGACGGCGCCCTCCTACCTGCTGACACCCAAGCCCGAGATCATCAGCGCCGCGCACGGCCATGTTCTGTGGCGCGGCGCCGCCGGCGCGCTGGACTATACGATCGAACGCAGCCCCAACCCCGACCAGCCGAATAGCTGGCAAGTGGTGTGCGACCGGTGCGTCACCGACAACCAGGCCGCCTGGCAAGACCCCTCACCGCCCTCGGCCACCACCTGGTACCGCATCATGCCGTTCAACATAAATGGCCACAAAGCCCTGCCCTCGCCTGTTGTCGCGGACCGTTGATGGGATGAAAAGAGTCTTCTTTTCTGAAGAAAAGAAGCAAAAGACTTTTACTTCCGGGGCCGCGGATAGATGCGGGACATGGCCGGATAGCTGGCACTTCGACGGACAGTTTTACGCATCTTGCACGCCGAACAGCGCTTTGGTGCGAGCGATCGATTGCGGATCGGGGGCGTACGCAGAGAGCGCGCCGTGGCGCTTGGCGGGCTTGCGCTTGCCGCCGGCAATGGCGCTGATCAGCGCCAGAACCGCGGCAGGCGATATCGGGAAGTCGAATACCGCACCCACGCCGGCCGCGGCCACGCGATCGGCGAGGGCACCGATGTTCGGAACCAGGGGAATGAAACCATGCTGCACAGCTTCGGTGAGTGTGTAGGAGAAGGTTTCAGGCCAGCCGGAGAGAAACAGCGCCAGGCGGCCGCGCGCCTGTGCCAGCAGGCCAGGCACATCCTGCGGCTGATAGGCGCCGGTGATGATAACGTTGCCGATGCTGGCGAGATCATCGTCGATATTGGTATGGCCGATCACCCGAAAACTCAGATGCGGATGCGTCAGGCGCGCGAGATGGGCGATGGCCAGCAAATCGGCCGAGCCCTTGTGCGGCCCGATGGCGCCCAGCAGAATGATCTCGTCGTCGCTGCCGGCCCTGGGCTGCGGCGGAAAAAGGCTTTTTTCGGCCGGGTGCGAAACCACCTCCACATCGAGCGTGGGAAAAACGGCGCGATAATAGCCCGCCGCACTCTCCGACGGGGCGACAATGTGGGTGAACGCACCAAGGAATTCGGCGAACATGGCGCGATGCAGATCAGGCGGCAGGTCGTGAAGGCGCGACCACTGGTGCGGGCCGCCAAGGGCCACGCAGCGGGTGCACACATCGGGTGCGGCGAGGTTGCAAAAACGGTTGACCGCATCGATCATCGTTACGCGCGGACACAGCGGATAGAAATCATGCGCATAAAAAATGGCCCGCCTGCCCTGCAGCCAGTCGCCAAGGGCCTCGATGGCTTCAGCGGAAAAGCCCAATACCTGGTGCACGATCACCAGGCCGATATCGGCCGCGGAAAGAACGCCCAGCAGATCCGCCGTTTCGTCCGGCGCAAACCGCGCCAGCAGGCGCGGCCTCTCGCAACTGAGTTCCAGAACGCCGTCGCTGCGGCAGCATAAAGTGAGCTTGGTGGCGCCCCCGTAACCGACCGTGGTTTCGATATCGGCCATCGCCCTGCTGGTGCCGCCGCCCAGCGTGTGGCACACCACCAGCGCAAAACTTTGCCCTGACGCGGTGGCGCGTTCCAGCCGCGCGCTATCCATCGCCCAGCGCGCCGCGCGCAACGTGTCGCTCCGCTCCGCCTCCAGAACGGAGCGCATATATTCGGGATAGCGCGTGCCGAGCAGGTGCATGTTCCTGGCCAGCAGCGCCGCCTTGTCGCTGCCGAAAGATACGTTTTCGCGATGCTCCACGAACACGCCGCAAGCAGCCACATTGCGGTAGCCGAGATCGGCGGCCCGGGCGCAGAAATCGTTCTCCTCCCCGTAGCCGCGGCCGAATATCTCATCGAGCTGGCCGACCCGGCGCAGCACCTCGCGCTTGATCAGCAGGCAGAAACCGTGCCCGGTCGGCACATCCACCACGCGGCCCCGGTTGCGCTGCAACGCCACCCGCGCCAGCTCCTCCCAGCCGATATCCTCCAGCGCGGCCGATGATCCCTCGAATGTCGGGTAGGAAAAGATCGTCGCGTTGTTCGACAGCGCGGTGACGGTGCCGATATCGGGCGATGCATGCGCAACCTGCCAGAGTTCATCAAGACTTCCAGCAAACAGGCGGGTATCGGAATTGAGCAGCAGCACGTCGCCCTCGTTGCAAAAGGCAAGGCCGCGATTGGCGGTTCTGACGAAGCCCAGGTTTTCCTCGTTGCGGAGCACGAATACATCGGGGTAGCCGGCATAAACGCCCAGCATGTCGGCCATCGCGGGGTCCGGCGAATAATCGTCGATCAGCACGATGCGGTCGGCCGGCCTGCGGCAGGCGAGCACGGATTCGATGCAGGCCCAGGTGATGTCGGCATTCTTGTAGATGGGAACGATGATGTTCAGCCGCGTTGCCGAGTCTTCGCATAGCCGCTGCCGGCCGAAAGCCAGCACCTCGCGGCCCCGCGCGCGTGCCAGAAAATCGGTCAGCGCCGCTTGCAGCACCGCCCGCTCCGCCTCACCCAGCGTGGCGGGATCGGCCCCGAGTGCGAGGCGGGATACCTGGCGGGCGGACTCCACCACTGCCGCGCGGCTGCCCACCACATAAGGGCCTTCGAACAGTTCCACCGGCGATCCCGGGAAACGCAGCGAAAGCGTGGCCAGGCCAGCGTGGTCAGCCGCGCTGCGCGGCAGGCTGATATCGAAGCCCGATCGGCGGCAGGCCGGGAACGAGGCCTGCACGTCGCTGCGGGTGATGTCGGTTCTGGCTTTTGCAACCGGCTTGCCGTTGCGCCAGATCTCGATCGTGAAGGATCTGTCGGGCGCATTCTGCGACAGCAGCCAGCCCGCGCAGTGGTCGGGGCTTGCGGTTTCCAGAAAACCGCTCAGCGGAAACTCGCATCGTGCTTCGGCGAATTTTGTGCCGTTGGCGAGGAAACTCAGCTGCAGTTCGCCCCTGCCGAAGCAGATATCCTCGAAACTGCCGCTGAACCTCGCCAGAGCGAAGGCCCTGTCGCCGTCGGTTTCGTCGTGGCGGGCCTGGCAGCGCATCACCACGTTGCCGTATTGATCGACGGCGGTGACCAGCGGCGGTGCGCAGCCCGGGCAGCGCTCGGAAACCCAGCCTTCCGCCAGGCCCGCGCCGATGGCGGCGTGACCATCGAAATATCCGGCGCCGAGCGGGATCGGATGGTGCGAGATTTCCACGCCGTCGGCCCACACGCGCAATCCGCGTGCCGCAGCGAGCGATGGAAGCGCGATGCGGAAGGCGATGTCGCAGCGGTCCTGCCCGACGCTGAGAAGATCCCCACGCTCCAAGCAGGCAAGGCCGGAGACCAGGGTGCTTTCGTTCTCATCCGTGATCGATATCCGGCAGGGCGCGCCGTTCGGGCCGAGCGCCCAGCCGCAGACATAGGCCCCCTCCAGGCCGTCGACATGCCCTTTGACGGTGGCGTCGTTCACTTCTGTCCCATCATGCGCGGCTGACTGAATGCGCGTGCCGCTAGCGGTTCTCGTATGATGGTATCAGATCGATAACAAGGCAGGGGGCATCGATGGCGTCGTCCAGCAGGGAATTTCCGGCACGCCCCATTGTCGGCATCGGGGTAGCGGTGTTGCGCGATGCGGCGGTGCTGATGATCCGGCGCGGGCGGCCGCCGGCGGAGGGCAGTTGGAGCCTTCCCGGCGGGGCGCAGAAACTGGGTGAAACGGCGGAGCAGGCGGCGCGGCGCGAGTTGGCCGAGGAAACCGGGTTGTCGGTGGACTCGCTTTTCCTGGCGGGCTGCGTGGATAGCATCCATGGCGATCCCGATGGGCGCATTCGTTATCACTATACCATCCTGGATTTCTGCGCCCGCTACGCCGGCGGCCAGCCGCGGCCCGGGGGCGACGCGGACGAGGTGGCGTGGGTGGATCTGAACCGGCTGGAGGACTTGAGCATTTGGAGTGAGGCAGTGCGGATCATCAGGGCGAGTGAAGAGATACTCAGATTAAGGAAGTAAGGAAGAATGTTCTTTTTTGAAAAAAAGGCGAAGCCCGCCCTGCGGGAACCAAAAAACTTTTGCTTCCCGCAGCGTCACGCTCCGGCCAAGTCCCGTATCCATCCGCGCGGCACAGAAACAAAAGTCTTTTGCTTCTTTTCTTCAGAAAAGAAGACCTTGCCTTGATAAATTCATAAACTGCGCTGCCTGCTCGATCTCCGCCGCCACTGCGCGCCGCCGCCCAACCGCTTCCGCGTCCATCCCCCATTTTTCCGCCTGAAAATCGTGGTCCAGACATGCGAGATCCGTGGCGTGGGTGGCGCTCAATGCGCCATCGGCTACGGCCAGGCCCAGCACCAGGCTGCCGGTGAGAGGCACGAGCACGCCCAGCCCGGCCAGATCGCACGCCGTGCGCGCGGCCAGGGCGTGGCGCAGGGCGGCGAGGGCATCTTGCGGTTGGGGTTGCGGCATCACGCCCATAGCTACGCGCAATGTGGCGCCGTGGATGCAGGCCGCCCGGTCGAGCCATGGCTGCCACAACAGGGCCTGCCGCGCGACCAGTTCGTCCGGGTGCTCGGCCCGGTAGCACAGCAGATCGCTTTCGGCGTACTGCGCCAGTGCGTCGATGGTAGGGGCGGGATCGGGCGAGATACGTTCCTGCGCCGTTGCGGCGAGGCGCGTGAGCGGCAGGTCGTCGGGCTGGAAATCGCCGCCTTTGGCGCCGCCGGCGGACTGCCATTCCGCAGCGATCGCCGCGGCCAGGGGCGCGCTGTGCAGCGCCAGGGGGGCGCTGCCGGGAAGGCGCATCGGCCGGCCATCCAGGCGGATGGCGAAGGCGGCGCCCTCCGCCACCACGGAGGCCGTCTCCCAGAACCGTATCATATTAGTGGAACAGGCCCTGCAGCAGATCCTTGGGTTTCTTGATCTTGAACGGCAGGCCGGTGTCGGACGCGGGTGCGGCCGCGGGCATCGGGCCGCCCAGCCCGTTGCGGGCCAGCGCCAGCTTGTCGGCGCAGCCCGATCCGCCGCCGCCCCCGCCGATCTGGATGCCCACCCGGTTGTTGCCGAACACCGGATCCAGCGTCGCCCTCAGCGCGCCGAACTTGCCGGAGAGCGAGACGGGGGAGGAGACTTCGGTTGGGCCCAGCCTCACCTCGGGCCGCAAATGCATGTTTACCATGCCGCCGTTCAGATCGACCGTGCCGTCGCCGCTCAGCGACAGGCGGGAGGTATCGGCGGCCAGCGCTCGCACGGTGCCGAGGCCGTTGGCAAAATCCACGCGCAGGGCGAGGCATCTTACGTCACTCGATCCGTCACCGAGCGAGGGCACGCCGGCGGTTTGCAGCGCGTCGCCGATCAGGCCCTGCACGAAGGCGTTCTGGATCTGGCCGCTGACCATCGCGAGGCCCAGCCGGCCGTTCAGGCCGGATTCGAAGGTGGACAGGGACGGGCCAAGGCCGCTCAGTTCGGCATCCACCTGCATGGTGCCGTTGGCCTCGTTCGGATAGCCCAGCAGGGCGGCCACCGCGCGGGCGGCGATAGAGGGCGAGCGAAGGGTGATCGCCACGGGCGGCTGGTCGGAGGTGGCGTCGATAGAGGCGCCGCCGATGATGGCCCCTTCGGGCGCCTGGGCGCGGAACGGGTTCAGCGCCAGCCGGCCACCTTGCAGGTCCAGATGGGCTGCCAGGTCGCGGTAGTGCTCGCCCCAGGCGGCCAGGTCGCCGATGGCCAGAGTGAGCGATGCGTCATGCGTGCGCAAGAATGCGAGCGGCAAGCTGGGCGCTGGTGCCGTGGGGTTCGTGACCTCGGCCGGCGGGGCCGGCGGGGCTTCGGCGGCTGGAGGCGAGCCCATCTGCACCGGCGGCGCGGAATTGGCCGGAGGTGGCCATACGACGGGCAGCAACTGGCCCGGCGTGCCGGAGATGATCCCATCGAGATCGAGCGTGTGCGAGGTGAGTGTGCCGGAAACCGAGATACGCGGCGTCCAGTTCACCGTCAGGTCGCCCACCGCATCGCCCAGCGACGATCCCACCACCAGGTTGTGGATGGTGATGCCGCGCAATTTGATGCCCGCATCCTGAACTTCGGCCGTGAGGGAAAAATCACGCGCGGGCGGCAGCGTATAAGTTATGAGAGGCGACAGCGTGGAGAGATCGGGCGCCTTGGCGTCTATCTGCACATCCAGGCCCGACTGGTTGAGGCCGGGGGGCAGGGTGCCGTGGGCGTCCAGCGTGGCGCCGGCGGCGCGGACGCTGAGCGTGAGCTGCACCGGCGCGGTTGGCGACATGATGTCCGGCTGCATCACCGCGACAGCTGCGCGCAGGGGCTGATCGGCGTAGCTGCCATCCACGTTCAGCTGCGCCAACTGGCCGGGACCCGGCGCCGACAGCACGGCCTGATGCACGACGAGGCCGGGCGCGAGGCTGCCCAGGTCGGAATTTTCCGCATGTATGGAGACCTGTGAGGTGCGGAGCTGGCCGTTGGTGTCGTCCGACAGAAGCCCGGTGAAATTCACGCCGGTGAGCGGCGGCAGGGTGGGTTTGGGGAGCAGGACGTTCAGCAGGCTGAGATCGTTGGCATGGCCGGTGACGCGGAACTGGTAGCCGCGCTGCTGGTCGGGATGGTTGATCCCGCCTTCCAAATGCAGGTCGGCCCCTTGCAGGCTGAGCTGCAGGGTGAGCGGCCAGGCGCCGGCCAGCGCGCTCACCGGCCCGCCCTGCAGGCGCTGAAATGAGCCTGAACTGCCGGTTAGGGTCAGCTTGACGGGCCCGTCGGGGCCGGCATAGGCGCCAGCGAGCGAGAGGAAGATGGGGGCATCGGTGTTGGCTTCGGATACCGAGAGGGTTTCGATCGCCACCGTGCGGGCAGGGCCCTGCAGCGGCGCCCAGGTGAGCTTGCCGCCGGTGAGGGTGATTTTCTGGATTTCCGCATGGTGGCTAACGCCGCCACCGCCGCCGCCGGCATGGCCGGTGTAGAGCGTGTGGCGCTCGGGGGCGAACTGCCAGTTCGGGGTGCCGTCGGCCACGCGCTCCAGAATGATATCGGGCTGGTCGATGGTGAGTGCCGAGATCACCGCGTTGCCGCTGAGCAAAGGCACCAAGGCGAGATCGGCGCGCACCGAGGCGGCCGTGAGCATCTGCGGGCGTGAGGCGCCGGGGATGTTCGAAAGGGCGATGGTGTCGACCTCGAATTGCGGGGAGAGGCCGAAGCGCAGACGCACCGGGCCGCTCACGGTGAGGGTGCGGCCGGTGGAGCGCAACACGGCATCCTGCAGTGCCTCGCGCAGCCGGTTCGGGTCTAGCGCGGACATCATGACGATGTATGCCGCGACGCCGAGAACGACGATGGCGCCCAAGGCGATGAGGATGGGGCGAAAGGGATTTTTGCGGCGGCGAGCTGCGTTCATGCGCGCGTTCCTAGCCGATCGGGCGCAAAGCGGGAAGGAAGCGAAGGGTGGGCTGCTTCGCGACCCGCCACCGCGCCGCATAATGGCCCGCATTGTCCTAAGCGCCCGTTCGAGATTAACTGAATCGCGTTGCAGGGTCGAACGGGCCCTTAGCCTTTGTTTTAATAGGCATCTTTGTCGGCGTGCCGACGCACTTATTGGCCGACGATGCCTAAGGAGGTGGGCTGCGAAGCAGCCCACCCTACGGCCGCAATGAAGCTGCGGCGGCGGATGGCGCGTGGAAGCCCAGGCGCGCAAAAGTGTCGCGCATGTGGGGTGGGAGGTCGGCTTCCAGGTGCAGCGTGCCGCCCTGCGGATGCGGCACCACCAGGCGGCGGGCGTGCAGGTGGAGCGTTTCGGCAAAACCTTCGATGCGGGCGGCTTCGCCGCCATACATGCGGTCGCCCAGGATGGGGGTGCCCATGGCGGCGCAGTGCACGCGCAATTGATGCGTGCGGCCGGTCAGCGGCGAGAGTTCCAGCCAGCTGAATTTGCGGGCGGCGGCATCGCGCACGGTGAAATCGGTGATGGCGAAGGCCGCACCCTCCTCGTCCTTTTCCGCCGCGGCCACGCGCTCGCCGCCGCGTAGGCCGCCGAATTTTACCAGCGGAATGTCGATGCGGCCTTCGTCGCGCGGCGGGCGGCCTGCGACCACGGCCCAGTAGGTTTTCTGCACGTCGCGGCCGCGGAAGGCGGCGGCCATTTTTGCCGCGACGCCAGGGGTGCGGGCGAGGAGAAGGATGCCGGACGTGTCCATGTCGAGACGGTGGACGAGGCGCGGCTTGTCCTGCGCGCCGTGGCGAAATGCGTCCATCATGCCGTCGAGATGGCGGACGATGCCGGGGCCGCCTTGCGAGGGGAGGCCGGCCGGCTTGTTCACCGCGATCAGCCAGTCGTCCATATACAGGATCATGCCCTCGATCTCCCGCAGCGTGTCGGGGTCGAGCGGGGCTGGCGGTGCTTTGGGGGCTTCGCCATCGGGCACGGGGGGGATGCGTACGGATTGGCCAGGGACTAGGCGCGAGGATGCCTCGGCCCGTTTGCCATCGACCCGGATCTGGCCGGTGCGGCAGAGCTTTTGGATCATGCCCTGTGTCAGCACGGGGAAGTGCCGCTTGAACCAGCGGTCCAGGCGGATGTCGGTTTCGTCATCGGTGATGGTGCGGGTAGTGACGGGCATTTGCGTTGTGGCGTCGAACGGCACTTGGCCGACCTATGCCTTTTCCTTGCGTAAACGCGACCAGTAGTCGAGACGCTTGGCAATCTCGCGCTCAAATCCACGGTCGACCGGCTGGTAGAGAACCGGGCGGTCGATGCCGTCCGGAAAGTAGTTTTGGCCGGAGAATGCGTCCTCGGCGTCGTGATCATAGGCGTAGCCGCTGCCGTAGCCGAGCGACTTCATCAGTTTGGTGGGCGCATTCAAGATATGCGCCGGCGGCATCAGGCTGCCGGTCTCCTTCGCCGCGCGCGCTGCCGCCTTGTGGGCCATGTAGGCGGCGTTCGATTTCGGCGCGGTGCCGAGATACAGCACGGCCTGCGCCAAGGCGAGTTCGCCCTCCGGGCTGCCGAGGCGCTCATACGCGTCCCAGGCGGCCAATGTCTGCGGC
>Ga0116226_10003042_pt1 | contig 14748 bp, 10 predicted proteins | sample S1TSphfallax_FD_89692 | JGI IMG/M metagenome (GOLD analysis project Ga0116226, IMG submission 89692) | Host-associated microbial communities from peat moss isolated from Minnesota, USA - S1T2_Fa - Sphagnum fallax MG | ecosystem: Host-associated > Plants > Peat moss > Unclassified | place: USA...
CCGTGCCGCCACCGAATTATCCGCGGAGACCTGACGCAATGCCGGCGCTGAGATCTAGGTTGAGTTCTTCGTCGAGGCACGTATTGCGCGCGCTGGCGGTAGCCGTTGGTGCGGCTGCGCTCGGCGCCTGCGTACTGCCGCCCAAGGAGTCGCCCCATCCGGCACAACTCGACGCCGCCCACGCCGGCCTGACGGGCGCTGCCGTCGACACCGCCACGGACGGTTGGTGGAATTCCTTCAATGATCCCCAGCTCGATCGTTTGATCCGCGCCGGCTTGCAGGACAGCCCGACGCTGGCGCAAGCGCAAGCCCGGGTGGCGGACGCGTTGGCGCGAACGGAGTCGGCCCAGGCGGGTCTGCTGCCGAGCGCCAAGCTTGGCGCCAACGTCATCTACGGACGCGCGCCGGAAAACTATTTCATCCCACCGCCCGTTGCGGCGCATACATTCTGGCTGGGCCAGGCCGGACCGACCTTGAGCTGGGACCTCGATTTCTGGGGCAAGCAGGCCGACGCCGTGCATCGCGCGCAGGCGCTCGCCCAATCGGCCGGTCTCGATGTCGAAAATGCGCGCCTCATGCTCGGCGTCGCCATCGCACAGGCCTATGTCGAGCTGTACCGGGAGAACGCGCTCGTCGAGATCGCCGAGCGTTCCGCTGATCAGAGGACGGACATCGTCAACATCACGCGCCGCCGGGTTGCGGCCGGCGTGGATACCCAGCTCGAGCTGCGGCAAGCCGAGGGCCAATTGCCCCAGGCTCTCGTGGCGCGCGACCAAGCGCGCGCCGCCGCCGACCTGGCCGTCCACCAACTGGCCACCCTGACGGGACAAGGCGCGCAAGCCTACGCGTCCATCCAGCCTCCCGTTTTGAACCTCGACGCGGCGCTGCCGATACCGGGCGCACTGCCCATCAACCTGCTGGCGCGCCGCCCCGATGTGCTGTCGGCGCGCATGAGCATCGACGCCGCCGACGCGCAGCGCCTTGCCGACAAGGCCGCCTTCTATCCCAACGTCAGCCTGACCGCGCTGGCCGGTATCGGCGCCTTCGGTTTGAACAACCTGGTGGACTGGAGCGCCCGCGGCTTCGGTGCCGGACCGCTGATCTCGCTGCCGCTGTTCGACGGCGGACGTCTGCGTGCGCAGTACCAGGGCAGCGAAGCGCAGCTCGACTCCGCCGTCGCCGCCTACAACGACACGGTGCTGCGCGCCGTACAGCAGACCGCCGACCAGATCACGCGTATCGACGCACTCGCGCGCGAACGCATCGAGCAGCAGCAAACGCTCGAGGCCAATGAGGCCGCGTACCGCCTCGCCGAAGAACGCTATCGTGCCGGTCTCGCCAGCTATCTCGCCGTTCTCAACGCCGAAACGCAGGTCTTGAGCGCTCGCCAAACCATGGTCGACATCGTCACCAGCCAGGCGGTCGCGCGAGTGACGCTGCTGCAGGCGGTGGGCGGCAGCTTCGATGCACAGCGCGCGGCGAATTCTTCAGTGCAGCACACCGCTCAAGTTTTGACACGGGTAAATCCATGAACACGCAAACCAATCAATCGTCATCATCATCCAATGCCCGCCGCCTTGGCTTGTTCGGTCTCGGTGCCGTCGTGGTGCTGGCCGCCCTCGGGTTCGCGGCTTACTGGTTCCTGGACGGCCGCTATTACGAGAGCACCGACGATGCCTACGTCAACGGCGACGTGGTGCAGGTCACGAGCGAAGTGCCGGGCACGGTGTTGTCTTTGAACGTCGATGACACCCAGATGGTCACGGCCGGCCAGACGCTGCTGCGGCTCGATCCGGCGGACGCGAAGATCGCGGAAGAGAATGCCGAAGCCGATCTGGCCCGCGCCGTGCGCCAGGTGCGCGGCCTGTTCGCACAAGGCCAGGAATTGCGCGCTCAGATCGAACAGCGCGAACAAGCACAGCGCACGGCCGATGAGGATCTGCAGCGGCGCGGCGGCCTGATCGCGGACGGCGCCATCTCCGCCGAAGAGCTCTCGCACGCGCGCGACGCCGTGACCACGACGCGCGCCAGCGTATCCGCGGCCCGCCAGGCCCTGAGCCAGACCGTGGCGCAGATCGACGGCACCACCATCGCCGATCATCCGCAGGTGCTGGCCGCCGCCGGCGCGGTGCGCAACGCCGCACTCGCGCTGCACCGCACCGAGCTGGTCTCGCCGGTGAGCGGCGTGATCGCCAAGCGTTCGGTACAGGTGGGACAGCGTGTCGCCGCCGGCACGCCGCTGCTCGCCGTGGTGCCGCTCGACAACGTCTGGGTCGACGCCAACTTCAAGGAAGTGCAGCTCGAGCGCATGCGCGCCGGCCAGCCGGTCACGGTGCGCACCGACCTCTACGGCCATCAGGTCACCTACCATGGTCATCTGGTGGGCATCGCCGCCGGCAGCGGCAATGCGTTCGCATTGCTGCCCGCGCAGAACGCCTCCGGCAACTGGATCAAGATCGTGCAGCGCGTGCCGGTGCGTATTTTGCTGGATCCCCAGGAACTGAAGGCACATCCGCTGCGCGTCGGACTCTCGGCCTCGGTGAGCGTCGATCTACACGACGCCTCCGGACCGCTCATGAGTTCCGCCGTGCGCAACGTTCCGCTGCCGCAGCAGGCCAGCGCCGGCGACGACCCGGGGGTGGACGAGCGCATCGCCGCCATCATCGCCGACAACGCGGGACCGGAAGCGCATGCCGCGGCCAAGCTCAGCCGTCGCGCGCACGGCAACGCCACCATGCTGGCCCGCCATCCGTGAGCGCCGCGTCCGCCGGCATCGCCGCCGTGCCGGCGCCGACGCTGGCCGGCAGCCGCAAGGCATTGACGGCGGTGGCCTTGGCCTTGGGCACCTTCATGCAGGTGCTCGACACGACGATCGCGAATGTCTCGATTCCCACCATCTCCGGCAACTTGGGCGTCAGCGCCGATCAAGGCACGTGGGTGATCACCTCGTTCGCGGTTGCGAACGGCGTTTCGGTGCCGCTTACCGGATGGCTGATGCAGCGTTTCGGCGTGGTGCGCACCTTCGTCATGTCCGTGTCGCTGTTCACGCTCGCCTCCCTGCTCTGCGGTATCGCCTGGAGCCTGCCGTCGCTGATCATGTTTCGCGTACTTCAGGGCGCCGTCTCGGGTCCGATGATTCCCGGCAGCCAATCCCTGCTCATCAACGTATTCGGGCCGAGCAAGCGCACCCTCGCCTTGTCGATCTGGTCCATCACCACCTTGGTCGCGCCCATCGCCGGCCCGCTGCTCGGCGGCTACATCTCCGACAACCACACCTGGCAGTGGATCTTCCTCATCAACGTACCCGTCGGCCTGCTGTGTGCCTGGGTATGTTGGGGCAACCTCAAGAACCAGGAAACGCCGACGCGCAAACTGCCGATCGATCGCGTCGGCCTGGTGCTGCTGTTCGTCTGGGTCGGCGCCCTGCAAATCATGCTCGACAAAGGCAAGGATCTCGACTGGTTCAACTCGACCGTGATCGTGAGCCTGCTCATCGTGACCGTGGTCGGCTTTGCCGCCTGGCTGATCTGGGAGCTCACCGATGCGCACCCGATCGTCGACTTGAGTCTCTTCAAATCGCGCAGCTTCACGCTGGGCACCATCGCGCAGTGCACGGGCTATGCCGTTTTTTTCGGCAACGTGGTGCTGATGCCGCTGTGGCTGCAAAGTTTTCTCGGCTACACCGCCACATGGGCAGGCCTCGTCTCCGCCGGCAGCGGCGTCAGCGCGATCTTCGTCTCGCTGCTGATGGGCCGGCTGATGCGTCGCATCGATCCGCGCGTGCTCGCCGCCAGTTCGCTGGGTTTGTTCGCCGTGTCCTATTTCATGCGCGCGGCGTTCACCGCCGACTCGAGCTTCCTGGTGTTCGCTGCGCCGCAACTGGTGCAGGGACTGGCCATGGGCTTGTTCTTCGTCGCCCTGCTCGCCGTGGTCTTCGACGGGCTGCCCGAGCGGAAGGTACCCGCGGCGGCGGGTCTGTCGAATTTCATGCGCATCACCGCCGCCGGCTTCGCCACGTCGCTGATCACCACGTTCTGGGATCGGCGTGAAGCCCTGCATCAGTCACGGCTTGCCGACTCGGTGACCGTCTACGCACCTGCCGTACAGCAATCCTTGAGTGCGCTGCATGGCTCCGGCATGAATGATCAGGCCGCCGCCGGCGTGATGACGCAGGTGATGATCGGACAGAGCTACCTGCTGTCGTCCTTGGATCTTTTTTATATCTCCGGATGGCTCTCCATCGCGCTGATCCCGCTGTGCTTTCTCGTGCGCCGGCCGAGCGGACCACCCGCGATGGCGGCGGCGGCGGATTAGCCAACCAGCGACTAGCGACGCAGCGCCTGATCCGCCTGTTTCAGCCAGTCGTCGCGATCGGCCGCTGCCGGCGCCGCCTGCGCGAGATCTCGAGCCCGTTGATAAGTCTCGCGTGCGCCGGCGGCATCGCCCGTCGTGGACAAGGCTTCCGCCAGCGCCAGCAAATTCGGCGGATATTGCGGCTGCAGCTCAACCGCACGGCGCGCGGCGCTCAAGGCCGCGTCCGGATCACCCGGCCCCAGCGGCCATCCAGGCGCCCGTACGAGGACCAGTGCCGTCACGCGATCCGGTCCCGCCCTGTCATAACCCGCGTCGGCGGCTCGCGCCGCATTCAACGATTCCAGCATGGCCTTCAGCAGTTCGCTGGCCCGCAGCGGGTGCACGCGCGCCTGCAAGCCCAAGGCCACCGCATGATAATAGAGGCACGCTGCGGCCTGCGGGTCGAGCTGCAGACAGGCCTGAGCATTGCGCTCGGCATCCGCCGCAAGCTGCTCGCGCGTTTGCGCATCGCCCGCGGCATCGCTTTTCTGTGAGTCTGCCGCAACGGCTGCCGCAAGATCGGCCACCGACGCCGGCGATTGTTCCTGCGGTTGCCCGCCGGCAAGGCTCTTAGGTTTCAGCGTCGCCGTGCAGGCACTCAGCAGCGCGATGACGGCGATCGCAGCGTTGGCCGCGGCACGCATCCAGCCTTGTGCGCGCGGCGCCATGGTGGATCACGGCTTGCCGGCAGCGGCGGCGGGTAGTTGCGGCATCACGAAGCCTTTCAAATGCAGCGCGCTCAACGCGTCGGCGCCGCCGGCTTGCGTATTCAGCTTCAGCAACGCCGCTTGAAATGCCTTGGCGCGCGCAGCGGGCACGCGCGCATCGACCACCGAGACGATTGCCACCGGCAGCGGCGCGGATTGCGTCAGCGTCTTCAGCTGCGCGGCGAACGGCAGCGACGGCAGCGCCGACGTCTGCGTCTGATCGAGCAGCACCACCACCTTCTCGCCGCCGGCAACGCGGCGCAATGCACTCAACACTTGTCCGCTCGATTCGAGCTTGACGTCGGCCGGCAGGTTCCACGCCTGCAGCGCCACGTGCTTGATGAACTCGGGCGCGTAGCCTGCGACACTGACGATGGTGTACCCGGCCATCGAGGCGCCGTCGGTGACACCGCCGCCGGCCTTGCCGACCAGGGTCCAGCGCTCTTGCGTACCCACGTCGGAGACGTCGGCCTGCGCGAGCGGTGCGAGATGCAGTTGCGCGCCGTACTGAACGTAAAAAGCATACGGCACGAAGGTCAGAACCGAATCGGCCAGGCGCAGCTTCGTCAAGCCGCCCTGGTCGGTCGGATCATAGGTTGCCGCGAGGCTGTCGGCGCTCCAGCCCGCGGCCGTCGCCGCGGACTTTGCGAATTGATCGACGAATGGTTGCGCGTCGCCGGCGGCACCCGGATATCCCGGCGCGCAAAACACCAAGGTGGCGACCGCGCTCATGAATAGCGTACTCATGACCTTAGGCTATCATTGCGCATGCTCGTCTCGCCGCGTCTCCAGCAAATTTTCCTGCGTGTCATACGTGCACGCCAGGCGATTGTCGGCGTATTCCTACTTCTCACGTTGTGCGGAATCTACGGGGCGACACGCATCCCGTCGGACTCCTCGATCGACCGGCTGATCGTCGCCGGTGATCCCACCGCACAGGCCACGGTGACATTCGAACGCATATTCCCGTCCACCGAGCAGGCGCTGCTGTTGCTGGAGGCGCCGGATCCCTTGAGCGTCGACGCACTGCAGGGCGCGGATCGACTGGAACTCGCGCTCGACAAAATTTCCCATGTCGAAGCCCACAGTCTGCTGCCGCTGTTCTTCCGGGGAGCGGCGCCCGCAACCATCAGCGATGCGGATGCGCAGCGCATCCGCGCTTTCGCCACCGGCACCACGTTGTTCCGACGCGCAGGCTTGCTGGGCGATCACTATTTGGGCATCGGGCTCGATCTGCACGTCTCCTCGCCCGCGGAACGCAACACCGCGCTCGCCGCCATCGATGCCTTGGTGCTGCCGCTCGATGGCGCGGCAAAACCGTTCACGGCCATCCGCCGCGTCGGCACGCCATGGCTCGATGCCTGGCTCGAGCGCCAGACCGGGGCTTCCACCAAGAAATTCATGCCGCTGTTCGGTCTCTTTCTCACCGCGCTGGTGTTCCTGGTGTTCCGATCCTGGCGCGCGCTCGCCGCCATCATCCTGACCCTCGGCGCCGTGGTGGCGATAGGCGTGGGACTCGGCGCGCTGCTGGGGTTCACCGACTCCGTCGTCTCGAGCCTGGTGCCTCTGACCGTCATGGTCACCGCCACCGCCACCCTGGTCTACATTCACTCACGCTACATGGAAGCCGGCGAGGTACAGGATCCACTCGAGCATCATGCCTGGGCGCTCGCGAATAAATTTCTGCCGTGCACGGCGTCGATGTTCGCGACCGCCGTGGGTTTCGCTGCCTTGGCCGTGTCGGACATCCGGCCGGTGCGGGAGATGGGCTTGTGGACCGCATGCGGGTTGATCGTCGCGTGGGTCGGTTGCTTCACGCTGTTTCCGGCCTTGCAATCGCTGTTGCGCGCGCCGCGGCTCGCCGCGTCCTCCGGCGCAGGCACATGGTTCGCGGCGGTGGTTGACTGGCTGGTTCCCGCCACGCGGCGCTATCGATGGCCCATGGTTGCGGTCGCGGTCTTGGTGATGCTGTGCGGCGCTGCGTCGCTGTTCGGCATTCCCGGCAAACTCGCGCCGCTGCAGCTCGAAACCGACGCGCTCACCTACGTCGATCCGCACGAACGCGTCGCGCAAGACACCCGTCGCTTCGAGGCCACCAATGGACTCGATGTCGTCGATCTGTGGCTGCAGACCAAACCGGGGCATGCGCTCGATCCTGATTTCCTGCGCGCCGTGGAACTCCTGACCCGCAAACTCGAAGCGCACCGCGGTGTCGATGCCGTCGACGGCCCAACCACGGTGCTGCGCTGGGCGCGCTATGTCCAGACCGGTTCCGATCAGCTGCCTACTTCACCGGCGGACTGGAGCAAACTCGCGGCGGATCTGGAGCAGGTGCTGCTGACCGAACCGAACGCCCGCAACTACGTCGACATCACGGATCTCGCCAGCGTACGCCTCAGCATCCGCGGACGCGGCGAGGTGTTTGGACCGGCCGGCGCGATGCGCAAGTTCGTCGAGGATACCTGGCACGACATGCAGTCAAGCGAGCCCGCGCTGCGCGATGTGCACGGACAATTGGCCGGCAAGGGCGTGTTGTCCGGCAAGATCACGGAGCGGCTGCTGCCGACGTTGATGCAGAGCTTCGCCATCACCGCCAGCGTGATTTTCCTGGCTTTCCTGGTGGTATTCCGCAGCCCCTCCGCGCGCCTGATGACGATGATCCCGTCGTTCTTCGCCATCCTCTCTGTGTTCATCGTCATGCGGGTGGCCGGCATTCCGCTCAACATCGCCACCATTCTGATCGGCTCGACCATCCTGGGCGCGACCGAGAACGATCAAGTGCACTTTTTTTATCACCTTCAAGAAGGCCGTTCGACCGGGACCACGAGCGGCGCGCTGCGTCACGCCATGCTGACGGCGGGCCGGCCCATCTTGTTCGCGACATTGATCAATACCAGCGGCTTCCTGGCACTGGCACTCAGCGATCTACCGCCCATGCGTCAGTTCGGCACCGTCTCCGCATCGGCATTCGTGCTCGCGCTGCTGGCGGACTTCACGGCGCTGCCGGGAGCGTTGTGGATCTTGAGCCGGGATGAGGACCATACTTGAGCAATGCGACCTTCGATGACGGGCTGCGGCCGGGAAACTGCGCCAATGCTCAAGCGCGAAAACCCATACTCGCCCTCAGTTCCTCACCGCCGCCGTGCGATCCCCGGCAATACTTGGCTCTGCAGCCAATTGCGGACCTCGAGCAGCCGCAGTGTTTCATCACGGACGGCAGGCCCCAGACCGTGCTTCCATAGCAAGGTCGAGTCGGCTGGCTGGGCCTTCAGGGCGCGCAGCTCCGACGCGAACTCATTTAGTGCCGCGGAGTCGCGAAACATGCCTTCAGTCACCAACGTCTCGCCATAACGCTCCGCCACCGCGGCAATGTCCAGATAGTCGTACTCCGGATGATATTGCACACCCCAAAACGTGCCGCGGCCGTGAGTGAACGCAGCCGCCTGAACTCCGTAATCGTTGGTCGCGAGCAGCGTGGCGCCCGCAGGCAGCGCGGCGATCTCGTCGCGATGCACGGTCGGCGCTTCGAAAACCACCGGCTTGCCCGCGAACAACGGATGCTCGCGGCCGGCATCGCTCAACACCACGCGGCGGGCGAAACCGAACTCGCGGCCGCGCGGGTTGGCGCGCACCTCACCTCCCGCCGCCGTGACCGCCACCTGCAGTCCCCAACAGCTGCCGAAGAAGGGTACGCCGGCCGCGAACACGGCTTTCGCCAGTTCGATCTGTCGCACGACGGGATCCCCGCCGTTGTAGATGTTCAGTGCCGATCCGGTCATCGTCACGCCGTCGTAGCTCGCGATGCCGGCCCCCGGCGGCAACGCCGCGCCGTCCGCCGTGGTCACGATGTCGACGACGAGCGAGTCGTCGAGACGGCGCAGGACACGTGCATAGCCTTGGCCCGAGTCGTAACCCAGCGCCGCGCTCAGGCGCGCGCGGATCTCGGCAACGTTGCCGTCGATGACGAGGATGCGCGCGCCCATCAGCTGCTGCTGCCCGTTTATTGCGCGCCGACGATGGCGTCGAGCTTACCGTCGACCGCGGCGCGAAAGATATGTTCGAGGTGAGCCGCCGTCACCGGGACCGGATTACCGCCGGCTGACGGATCGATGGCCGCCTCACGGCCGATGGTCACCGCGTTGCCCGTGTTGACGCCGATTTCCGCCAGCGAGTGCGGAATGCCGAGGTCGCTGCGCAGTTTCATGACCCAGTTCAGGAATCCATCGAACCCTCGGTCCGGCAGGTTCATTACCCGCGCGATGACATCGGCCTTGTCGGCGATGGCCGCGCGGTTGAACGTCATGACATAGGGAAGAATCACGGCGTTGGTGAGCCCGTGATGCGTGTTGAACCACGACCCCACCGGGTGCGCGATGGCATGCACACCGCCCAAGCCCTTCTGAAATGCCGTGGCGCCCATCGAGGCCGCCGCCAGCATCTGTTGGCGGGCTTCGAGATCCTTGCCGTCGGCGCAGGCGCGCGGCAGGTAGCGATGGATGAGCCGCATGCCCTCGAGCGCCACGCCGTCCGCCAGCGGATGGAATCCCGGCGCGCAGTACGCTTCGAAGCAATGCACGAACGCATCGATGCCGGTGGCCGCCGTCACGCCGCGCGGCAATCCCACCGTCAATTCGGCATCGGCGATCACCACGCGCGGCATCATCTTCGGGTGGAAGATGATTTTCTTCTGGTGGGTTTCCTCATTGAGTATCACGCTGGCGCGGCCGACTTCCGAACCGGTACCCGCAGTGGTGGGAACCGCCACCACCGGCGCGATGCCGGCGGGATCCGCGCGCGTCCACCAGTCGCCGACATCCTCGAAATCCCACAGCGGCCGCGTCTGTCCGGACATGAACGCCACGGCTTTGCCGGCATCGAGCGCAGAACCGCCGCCGAAGGCCACCACGCCGTCATGCGAGCCGGCACGATACGCGCGCAGTCCGGCCTCGACGTGACTTGCGGCAGGGTTGCCCCGGACTGCACCGAACAGCGCAGAGTCTTTCACCGCGGCAAGCGCGCTCTTGATCATCGGCGCATTCACCAGCCCTTCGTCGGTGACGATCAACGGCCGGGTGATGCCGGCCAGGGCGCAGGCCGCACCCAGCTCGGCGATACGCCCGGGGCCCGCCCAGATCGTGGTCGGGTAATTCCAATTTCCGCGCAACGTCACGCTCATGTGGGCATCCTGAAATGATAAGACTTCGGCCGCGTCAGCTGCTCGAAGCCGATGCGCGACAAGGTGCAGCCGCGTCCCGAATTCTTGACCCCCGTCCACGCCAGCGCGGGATCGAGATAATCGCAGCGGTTCAAGAACACCGTGCCGGTCTCGAGCGCATCGCCGAGAACTTCCGCCCGCGGCGCATCCGTCGAGAAGATCGCCGCCGTCAAACCGAACTCGCTGTCGTTCATGAGCCGCACGGCCTCCTCGTCCGACGCCACCTTCATGATGCCCACCGCAGGCCCGAAGGTCTCCTCGCGCATGATGCTCATCGAATGATCGACATCCACCAGCACCTGGGGCGCGAGATAGGGCGTGCCCGCCGCACTCGCCGCGAACCATGACTCCTCGATCAACTGGCGCGCGCCGCCCTTGAGCGCCGCCGCGACCTGGGCGCGGACCGCGTCCGCCGCCGCGGCGCGCACCACCGGCCCGATCGTCGTCGCCGGATCGAGCGGCGAGCCCAGGCGGTATTTGCGGGTGAGTTCGACCACGCCTGCCACGAATTCATCGTGACGCGATGCGGCCACATAAATGCGCTTGATGCCGCAGCAGGATTGGCCGGCGTTGTAGAAGGCGCCGTCGGTGAGCGTCTCGATGGCCTGGGCAAGATTGGCATCCGCGCGCACGTACGCCGGATCCTTGCCGCCAAGTTCGAGCCCCGAGGTCGCGAAACCTGAGGCCGTGGCGGCGACCACGGCGCGCCCGCCCGACACCGAGCCGGTGAAGCACACGCTGGCGACACGGCTGTCGCCCATCAAGCGTGAGGTGTCGGCATGCGAGAGGTGCAAATACTGGAACACGCCGGCGGGCACACCGGCGGCGGCGAATGCCTCGAGAAAACGCTCGGCGCACAGCGGGGTTTGATGCGAATGCTTGAGTACCACGGCGTTGCCGGCGATCAGCGCCGGCAGAACGGCGTTCACGGCCGTGAGATACGGATAATTCCACGGCGCCACGACCACCACCACCCCCAAGGGCACGCGCTTGATCTGACGCAGAAAACCGCTCTTCTCGCCCGGCAGCACCGCAGCCAGTGCCTCGGGCGCGGCAGCCAGCATGTAGCGGGCGCGCTCCTCGAAACCGCGCACCTCGCCCGGCGCATCGCGCAGCGGCCGGCCCATCTGCCAGGTGATCTCCAGGGCGATATCCTGCGATTTCGCGACGAATGCGTCGACGGCCCGCGACAGCAGGGCACAGCGTGACTCGAGAGGCAGCGCCGCCCAAGCACCCTGCGCCGTGCGCGCGGCATCGAGTGCGCGATCGATCCCCGCCGCCGTTTCCAGCGGTCGTTCAACGTATACACGCCCGTCGGCGGGGCTGATGGTCTTCAATGTATCGGTCATTCGGTTCTCAGATGATTTCGAAATAGCGGGCGAGTTCCCAATCGGTGATGGCCTTGCGAAACTCCCGCTCCTCCCATTGACGCGTGGCCGCGTAGTGCTCGACGAATTCATCGCCGAACAACTCGCGCGCCGGCTTGGAGGCGGCCAGCCGCTCCGCGGCTTCGTACAAGGTGGCCGGCAGTCGCCGCTCGAGCGGATGCTCGCGGTCGTAGGAGTTGCCCACGATCGGCGCGTCCGGTTCCATTCGATGCTCGATGCCCCAGAGCCCCGAGCCGATGGCCGCCGACAACGCGATGTAGGGATTGATGTCGGCGGCCGCGATGCGATACTCGACCCGCTGGCTGGATGACCCGCCCTTGATCACGCGCAGCGCAGTGGTGCGATTCTCCACGCCCCACGTCGCCGATGTGGGCGCCCAGTATCCGGGCACCAATCGCGAATAACTGTTCACGGTGCCGGCAACCATGGCCAGAAACTCCGGCATCAACGCCTGCTGCCCGCCGATGAACCATCGCATCTCGTCCGACATGTCATCGGGCTTCGACGTGTCATGGAACACGCTGCCGCCGCCGGTTCTGCGCAGGGAGATGTGCAGATGGCCGCTCTGCCCGGGCACGCTGTTCGACCACTTGGCCATGAAGGTCGCCATGACGCCGAGACGCTGCGCCACGATCTTGGCGAAGGTCTTGAACAAAGCGGCCCGATCGGCCGCCTCCAGCGCATCGCAGTACGTGAGTGCGGCTTCGAGAACCCCGGGTCCGGTTTCGGTATGCAGCCCTTCGATCGGAAATCGCATCGCCTGACCCAGATCCAGCAATTCATGATAGAGATCGGCATGCACGGAGCTGCGCAGCACCGAGTAGCCGAAGTTGCCCGGTGTCATGGTCTTCAGCTGCCGGTAACCTTTTTCCCGGATGGAGGCCGGCGTTTCCTCGAAGACGAAGAATTCGAATTCCGCCGCGGCACTCACCGCATAGCCTGAGTTCGCGGCGCGCTCGAGCACGCGCCGCAGCGTGCCACGCGGACACACCGCCTCGGCACGGCCCGCGAACTCGCCCAGGAACAGCGCGGTCTGCGGCTCGAACGGAATGTCGCGATGGGTTTCCGGAAGTATCCGCACCGTGGCGTCGGGATAAGCCGTGTGCCAGCCGGTAAACTTGGTGTTGTCATACAGCTGGTCGTTCGAGTCCCAGCCGAGGATCACGTCGCAAAATCCCAGGTCCTTGTCGAACGCCGACAGAAACTTGTCCCGGCTCAGATATTTGCCGCGCATGATGCCGTCGGTATCGAAAACCCCGATCTTGACGTGCTCGATCTCGCGGGTGGTCAATGATCGGCGGATGTCGGCAATCAGCTCGTCGCGCGTTTGGGCCATATGCCTCAAGTCTACCTAAACTGCCGCGCCCGGCCTTACAATCCGGCACCGTTTGCCACACGCAAGGTGTCTTCGATGCTCAAGGTCCCCTTAGTCTGTTCGGCGGCCATGTGTCTCATCGGCACGGCCGTCTTTTCAGCCTCGACCGTAAAGCCGCCGCCGGCGCCCGTCGAACCCGTGGTGGAAACCTTGTGGGGCCACAAGGTCATCGACAACTACCGCTACATGGAGTCGCTCGGACCGGACACGATCGCTTGGATGAAGGCCCAAGGTGCCTATACGCGCGCGGTACTCGATGGCATCGGTCCGCTGGCCAAGCTGAAATCCGACGTCGCTGCGTTCACGGGCAGTTTTGGCTTGGTGCAACGGTTTTCCCGCTATGGATCGCGGACGTTCTACGAGGAAAGGACGCCGGGCTCGGACAATTTCGACCTCATCGTCTCCGATGCCCAGGGCACGCGCAAGATCATCGACGTGGCGGCGTTGCGCGCGGCCAATGGCGGCAAGCCCTTCGCCATCAATTATTTTCTGCCATCACCCGATGGCAGCAAGGTGGCGGCGGGCGTCTCTGCAGGGGGTTCCGAGGACGCCTCGCTCACCGTGTACGATGCAGCCAGCGGCGCGAAAATCGCCGGACCCATCGATCGCGCGCGCTTCGGCGCCACCTCCTGGAGCGATGACTCCAAGCTCTTGTATTTCATTCGACTGCAAAAACTTGGCGCCGATGCGCCGCCGACGGACACTTACAAGAACGCCACCGCCGACGTCTGGGACCTGAAGTCCGAACCGGTGGCACTCCTGGGAGCGAGCCTCGGGCATGGCCCCGCCATCAAGCCGGAAGAGTTTCCGCTGGTGCAAATCAACCCCGGTTCACCGATCGCGGCCGCGGTCGCCATCAATGGCGTACAAAACGAACTCGCCATTTGGCTGACGCCGGCCGCGACCGCAGCCGATCCACAAGCCCAGTGGACGCCGCTCGTGACCCGCGATGACGGCGTCACCAGCGCCGAAGTGCGCGGCAGTGACATATTCCTGCTGTCGCACAAGGATGCGCCCACTTTCAAGGTTCTGGCGCTCAAAGCCGGCCAACCCTTGAGCGCCGCGGTCACGCTCGTGCCGGCGCAGGCGGATCGCGTCATCGAGGCCATACACGCCGCGGCGGACGGTCTGTATGTCGTGACGCGCCATGGTGCCTACTCGCAACTGCTGCGGGTGCCGACGGAAAGCCGGGCCATCGAGGAAGTGGCGTTGCCGTTTTCCGGTCACATCAACGAAGCATTCACCGATCCGCGCACACCCGGCGTCGTCCTGACGCTGTCGAGTTGGGTGGTGCCGGAATCGGTGTATGCCTATACGCCGTCGACCAAATCTTTCGCTGACTTGAAAATTGGCACGCACGGCGATCTGAAGTCCTCCGATTACGTGGTCAGTGACCTGTCCGCCCCGGCCGCCGACGGCGTCAAGATACCGCTGTCACTGGTGCAGCCGAAAGGCACCGCCGGGACGCAGATCACCATCATCGAAGCCTATGGCTCCTACGGTATTTCCGAACTCGCCGATTTCAGCATCCGACGCGCCGTCGCGATGCGCAATGGCATCACGTACGGCATTTGTCATGTTCGCGGCGGGGGCGAGTTGGGCGAGCAGTGGCGACTCGGCGGCAAGGATGCCAACAAGCACAACACCTGGCGCGATCTCATCGCCTGCAGCGAGTACTTGATCGCCCGCGGCGTGACCGAGAAGTCCAAG
>Ga0116226_10003043_pt1 | contig 14742 bp, 8 predicted proteins | sample S1TSphfallax_FD_89692 | JGI IMG/M metagenome (GOLD analysis project Ga0116226, IMG submission 89692) | Host-associated microbial communities from peat moss isolated from Minnesota, USA - S1T2_Fa - Sphagnum fallax MG | ecosystem: Host-associated > Plants > Peat moss > Unclassified | place: USA...
CGTCGTGGTAGTAGCCGTGGCGACGCCGGCGCCCACTCCCGCCACCGTGGCGGTCGTACCGGTACCGTCGCCGAACACGGTGGCGAACGCGGCGCTCGTGTAGAGGTTGTACTGGAGCGTGTTCGCGCCCGACGACATCAACCGACCCGTGGCGAAGGCCGCACCGGTTCCCGTTCCCACGTTCAGAGCGACTGTGTACGGCGTGTTCTTGGTGCACTTGACACTGATGGTGCTGTTGGCGGCCAACCCACCGGCACCCGGCGTATACGTTCCGAACGGCAGGGCGGCCGCCGTGGCGGAGCACGTGGATAGGACCGTCGCGGTCACCGCGAAGGTCGTGGTCGTGGTGGTCGCCGAGTGGGCGGCACCGGCGGTCAAGGCGGTGGCGCCCAAGGTGGCGGCGGCCAAGGCGGTAAGAATCTGACGCATGAAAGCTCCTCGAAAAAATGGGTCGGTTGGATCAAGCACTAAGGGCTTCCCTTAGTTCGGCCGCTATTGTTGCGACATATGCCGACATCGTCGTGACTTCGGTCGCAGTTCGGCACGATGAGACTCAAGTTCTGCGGCAATCTGCCGGGTCCATCTCACAAATGCGGCCTGGTCGGTCCGAGGGGTGCTAGCATCGCTGCGACCCCACTGAGGTAGGTTTTGAGAAAACGACTGCATCGTTTCGGTTCGCGCATCGCCGTTTTGGCGGGCTTGGCGCTGCTCTTGGCCCAGCTGGGGGCCATGTCCCACGCCTATTCTCACGATGCCACGGCCGGGTATCCGGCCAGTCATCAAGCCGCAAGCGCCGGCCATGATGCCTGTAATGAGTGCCTGGCCTACGCGCCGTTGCTGTGCTCCGGCGGGACGCCGACGGCACTGCCGCCCCTCGATTTTCACCCGCGCGGGCTCGCCGTGCGCGCGACGGCCGACTCCCGCGTAGATCTCGATTTAACCCTCGCTTTTCGTTCGCGCGCACCGCCGACCACAACCTAATCGTTGTCGGGGGTTTCTCGCCCGGACGGCCAAGGCCGTTGGGCCGCGTATCGTTTCGAGGGAGAGTATTGACATGTCGAGGCTTTCAACCTGGGCGCCGCCGCTGGCGCTCGCCGCCGTCTTTTCCGTCTTCTTACCCGCGATCGCGTTTGCCGCAACGCCCGCCGATTCGAGTGCGATCCTCGACCCGATCACCGTCATTGCGCAAAAGCTCAACGAGGCGCGCAACAGCATCCAGACGCAGACGGGCGCCTCGACCTACGTGATCGACGAGCAGGCCATCGCCTCCGAGCCCGGCGGCGACAATCAATTGCTCAACCAGGTCATCATGCAGGCGCCGGACGTGGCGCAGGATTCGTTCGGCCAGTTCCACGTTCGCGGTGAGCATAACGGTCTGCAATATCGTCTGAACGGCATCATCCTGCCGGAGGGCATCAGCGTGTTCGGCCAGTCGCTCGACCCGCGCTTGATTTCGTCACTGACTTTGATCGACGGTGCCCTACCCGCCGAGTACGGCTTACGAACTGCGGGCATCATCGACTTGAAGACCAAGAGCGGTGTCATCGATCCCGGCGGTACGATCTCCGTCTATGGCGGCAGCCACGGGGAGGTCACGCCCAGCTTCAACTACGGCGGTTCGTCGGGAAATCTCAATTACTTCGTGTCGGGCGACTTCTTGCGCAGCGACCTTGGCATCGAATCGCCGGATGGCAGTTCCAATCCCATCCATGATCACACGAAGCAGTATCACGGCTTTGCCTACGCCGAGTACATCCTCGACGATGAGAATCGCCTGAGCACGGCTTTGAGCACCTCGACGGGCATTTTTCAAATTCCGAACAAAGCGGGTCTAGAGCCCGGCATCGCCAACGCCGACGGCATGCCGCTCGACGTCAACGGGCGAACCACCTATCCAAGCGCGGCGCTCGACGAGAACCAGCGCGAACTCAATCATTTCTTCGTCTTGAGCTGGCAGCACTCCAAGGGTGCCCTCGACATTCAAACGTCGGCGACGGCCCGATATTCCAGTCTGACGTTCGATCCCGACACCCTCGGCGATCTTCTTTACAACGGGGTCAGCCAGGAAGCCTACAAACAGAACGTCGCTTATGCCCTGCAATCCGACGCGGCCTACAAGCTCGGCGATGTACATACGCTGCGCGCGGGACTGTTCCTGCAAAGCGATCATTCCAAGAGCGCGACCGTCTCCGAGGTCATCGGGCTCGATGCGGCAGGCAACCAGATCAGCGACGCCCCCGAGGCGATCCTCGACGATGGCGGCAAGACCGAATGGATCGAGAGCCTGTATCTGCAGGACGAGTGGAAAATCGTTCCCGACGTGACCGTGAACTACGGATTGCGGTTCGACAAATTCAACGCATTCGCGAGCGCCCATCAGGTGAGCCCCCGCGTCAATGTCGTGTGGCAGGCTTTGTCCGACACCATCGTGCACGGTGGCTATGCCCGGTATTTGTCGCCGCCACCGTTCGAGCTGGTGGGCAACGAGACGGTCGACAAATTCGTCGGCACCACCGGCGGCGCCGCGGTGACGCAGGCCGACACGCCGCAGGCGGAACAAGCGAATTACTATGACGTAGGGCTGCAGCAGAAAATCGCGCGGCGCTTCACGGTGGGCGTGGACACCTACTACAAGCAGTCGGACAACCTGATCGACGAAGGTCAGTTCGGCGCTCCGATCATCCTGACGCCGTTCAACTACGCTCATGGCAAGCAATACGGTGCGGAACTGACCGGCAATTACAGCGCCGACGCGCTCTCGGCCTATGTGAATCTCGCGTACCAAACCGCCGAGGGCAAACAGATCGACTCGGCGCAGTTCAACTTCTCCCAGGCGGATCTCGACTACATCGCCACCCACTACATCCACCTCGACCATGAACAGAAGTTCACCGCCTCGGCCGGCGCTTCGTATCTGTGGCACGACACCCGTTTGAGCGGCGACCTGCTCATAGGCTCTGGGCTGCGCGCCGATGAAACCTTGCCGGACGGCAACTCCATACCCAACGGCGCCCACCTGCCCGAATACGCTCAGGTCAATTTCGGCGTGACGCACGTGTTCCACATCGATGCTGCGGGGACGCTGACCACGCGCTTCGATCTCATTAATGCCTTCGACAAGATCTACGAGATCCGCAATGGCACCGGCGTGGGCGTGGGCGCACCGCAGTTCGGACCGCGGCGCGGCTTGTTCGTCGGGTTCTCGAAGTCGATCTGAACGGGCCGCCGATTAATGCAACGGGGCGAACTTGTCATCGGTATAGACCACCTGGCCACCAACGACGGTTTGCAGCACTCTTACTTGCGCGATCTCCTCCGCGGGAACTGTCAGCACGTTGCGATCGAGAACGATGAAATCCGCAAGCTTGCCCAATTCAATCGATCCGGTGAAGGCGTCCTGATGCAGTTCGTATGATGAATTCATGGTGATCGCGCGCAAGACGGCCGGGCGTGATAACCCAGGATCCACGCTCAGTCGGCCCACGTACCGGGGTCCACTTTGCGGCGAATTCGTGCGTGTCACGCCGACTTTCAGAGCGAACCACTCGTCGAGCTCATCCACGGGCCAATCACTGCCATAGGCGATGCGGGCGCCCGCGGCCGCCAGAAATCCGGCCGGCTCCATATACCGGTAACGCGCAGGTCCGAGATACTCCTTGGCGTTATCGACGGTGTCGGAAGCGGGCTTTTCCCACTGAAAAGACAACACCGGAATCGCGTTCAGTCGACGGAAGCGTCCGAAGTCCGCCGGATTCACGATCTCGTCATGGGCAATCGCCAGACGCAAGTCCTTGCCCGCGTATCTCGCGCGAACCGCCTGTAGGCCGTCCAAACCCTCGTGGACGGCTCGATCACCGTCCGCATGCATATGCGGCTCGAGCCCTGCTCCGACCACGTCGATCAACAGGGTTCGCAGCTCGGGAGCCGGAAAATAGACGTCGGGCCCGCGGTTCTTGCCGGGCAGCCACGGGCCGCCGGTGGACTCGAAATACGGCTGCAGCATGGCGCCGCTCAACGCGGGCGCGCTGATCACGCCATCGAGAAAGAGTTTCACGTTGCGAACCGTGAGTCCGGGTCGCGGTTCGATCGGGCCCCCGTCGTATTGCGCGGCCAGCGCCGCGACTTTCTGAGTCGCGGCCGTCGGATCGCGGCCCTCGGGGGGCGTGATGAGCAGAGCGAAATGCGCGCGCGCCGTCAAGCCACCTTCCTGTTTCAACCGCGAGAACGCGACTAGCGCCGGCGGCACGGCCATGGCGTCCAGAAACGTCGTGATCCCTTGTTTACGCAAGGCGTCGCACGCCGCTCGTGCCGACTCGAGATCTTCATCAGGCGTGGCAATCGGCATCTTACCGGCAATCAGCTCCTGGGCCGCATCGTCCAAGAGACCGGTCGGATTTCCCGAAGGGTCGCGGCCGATTTTGCCGCCGAGTGGATCAGCCGTCTTGTCCGTCAGGGCGGCCATCTCGATGGCCCGGGAATTGACCAGCGAGGAGTGCCCGAAGGATGACTCGACGATGATCGGGCGCTTCGTCCGCAGTGCATCCAGCAGAGTTCGGCTGGTGACCACGCCGGCCGGCACCATGCCTTCTTGAAACCAATTCACGACCTCCAGCCAGCCGTCCGGCTCCTTCGAGCGGGTCTCGTCCAGGCACGCTTGAATCTTCGCCTGCAGCTGCGCGACAGTGAGCTGGACGTAATGCAGATTGCATTTCATCAACGACGCGCCGCCCTGGAGCGGATGCATGTGTCCGTCGACGAGCCCCGGCATGAGCATGCGCCCCTCCAGATCGACGACGTGCGTCGCGTTGCCGATGAATGGCGCGACGCCCGCCTCGTCGCCAACGTACACGAACCGGCCGTTACGGACGGCCAGTGCCTGCTGCACGCTATCGTGCGCATCGACCGTGTAGATATAGCCGTGTCGATACACAAGGTCGGCCGGAGCGGCTCTGCACACCGTGATTGCTGCGATCGTCGTCAGGATGAGCGCTGTGGCGACCCGCGCGGTACGGCTAGAGCGCATCGGTAATGGTTTTACGTTTATGATGCGCGTCGGAACTCACGTTACCCCCAATTGTTTCAGCGGCGATCCGCAATATACGCCGTCGGCCGCGGCGCGTGCATGCCCTAAGGGAATGACCATCTCGTGTTATTGACGATCATCGCCATGGCGGCATTCGGCACCACCCTGGCCGGCGGCCTGATGGCCCTCAAATTGCGCGACAAGCTGCACCTCATTCTTGGCTTCAGCGCGGGGGCCGTCATTGGCGTCGCGTTTTTTGATTTGCTGCCGGAAGCCATGACGGTGGGCATCGGATATCACACTCCGTCCATGCTCCTCACGTGGACGGCGCTGGGGTTTCTGTTCTATCTGGCGCTCGACCGCATCGTGTCATTCCACGGCGAATCGGCGCTGCGCGGCGCGTTTACCGCCTCGGTGCTCTGTGTGCACAGCATCTTGGACGGGGTCGCCATTGGTGTAGCCTTCCAGACCTCACGCGGTGTCGGCACCATCGTGGCGATTGCGGTGCTGACCCACGATTTTTCCGACGGCATCAACACCATGAACATCGTCTTGAAGAACGGCGGGTCGCGACGGCAGGCATTGCGCTGGCTTCTGCTCGATGCTGCCGCCCCCATCGTTGGCATCGTGGCGACGCTGTTCTTCTCGATGTCGGGCCGAGATTTCGGCCTGGCGCTCGCCTTGTTCGGCGGATTTTTTCTGTATATCGGCGCGAGCGACTTGATACCGGAAAGCTACCATGCCCATCCAAAGTTTCTGACCACGGCCATGACGCTCGCGGGCGCAGCGGTGCTGTATCTCGCCGTGACCTTAGTCGGGTAACGGTTGCGGCGTCGTGCGCCGGCTCGTCACGGCGCTGCCACCCGATGCCGCCATGATGCTGGCAATGCCACACCACTGCAAAACGCTCAGCTTTTCGCCCAAGAAGGCGAGGCCCGACAGTGCGGCGAGCGCGGGATCGAGGCTCATCAAGACCCCGAACGTGCGCGTCGGCACGCGCGGCAGCGCATACATTTCCAACGAGTACGGCAACGCGCTCGACAGCACCGCCACGGCACACGCGATGGGCAGCAGCGACGGCGCAAACAGCGCTGTACCGGCATGCGCGAAGCCGATCGGGACCATGACGCAGGCGCCAATCGACGTGCCCAGTGCCGTCGTCTGACCGCCATGGGCCGTGCCCGCTTTCTGGCCGAATACGATGTACAGGGCCCAGCACAGCGCAGCGGCGAGAGCGAACACGATGCCGAGTGCGGCGACGGGTCGCGAATCCGGCTCGAGGGGCAGGAGTGCCATCAGGCCGGCGCACGCCAGCACGATCCACAAGAAATCGATCGGTCGCCGCGACGCCAACATCGCCAACGCCAGAGGTCCCGTGAACTCGAGCGCCACGGCGACGCCGAGCGGTATACGCTCGAGCGACAAGTAGAAAAAGTAGTTCATCAGGCCCATCGCCAACCCATAGCCCAAGATGATGCGCGCCTCGCGACGGCTCGGCCGCATGCGCCAAGGGCGCCAAACCAACAGCAGCATCAGTCCGGCCAATCCCAACCGCAGCGCCGCCGCGCCGGCGGCACCGACGACCGGGAACAGCTGCTTGACGAGCGCCGCGCCGAGCTGAAAGCAAACCATGGCCACGAGCAACAGGGCGATGGGAAAGGCCATCGAATAGGGCTTGAAGGCCGGACGAATCGTCACAATGTTCCAGTCGGCAAAGACCTCACAGGTTAGCACCGCCGGACGCCGCAATGACCGATCTATGACCATCTCCGATCCGATCAACGAGTATTTGAGCCGCCGCAGCGTGCTCGTTCTCGACGGTGCGCTCGCCACCGAATTGGAGCGCCGCGGTGCCGATCTGCTCGATCCCCTGTGGTCGGCAAAGTGCCTGATCGAACAGCCGGATCTGATCCGTGCCGTGCACCGGGATTATTTCGCGGCCGGCGCGGACGTGGCGACCACGGCAACCTACCAAGCGACATTCGAAGGCTATCGGCGCCGGGGGCTCGATCAAAATCGTGCGGCGCAATTGATGCGCGATGCGGTCACGCTCGCCGTGTCCGCGCGCGACGAATTCTGGGGGGTCCCCGCCAATCGCACGGATCGCGAGCGCCCGCTCGTGGCCGCATCGATCGGACCGTACGGGGCCATGCTGGCCGACGGTTCCGAGTACCGGGGACACTATGCCGTGAGCGATGCGCAACTGCGTGCTTTCCATGCACCGCGCCTCGAGGTCTTGGTGGAATCGGGTGCGGATGTGCTCGCGTGCGAAACCATTCCCTGTTTGCGCGAGGCCATGGTGCTCGCCGAGCTGCTACAAGATTGCCCGCGGCTGACGGCATGGATGAGTTTCTCGTGCCGCGATGGCCGGCACAACGCCCAAGGCGAGGACGTGGCAATTTGTGCCGCCGAATTGCACCCGGTCAGCCAGGTGGCCGCGATCGGCATCAATTGCACGCCGCCCGAATACGTCGGTGAGTTGCTGCTGCATATGGCCAGTCGCACGGATAAGCCGTTGGTCGCGTATCCGAATTCCGGTGAACGCTACGAGGCGATTTCAAAGAGTTGGAGAGGCGGATCGCCATCGACGCCGTTCGCTGACAGCGTTCCAGGCTGGTATGAGAGGGGAGCGCGTCTCATCGGCGGCTGTTGCCGCACCACACCCGCGGACATCACGGCCACGCGATCGGTGCTCCTCGACGCGGCGCGGCCTGTGTTTTAGAGATCAGTGCTCGGAAAAATTCGGCTCGCGCTTCTCGAAAAACGCCCGCACACCCTCGACGCAATCGTGCGTCTCGAGCGTCATCTCCTGGGCGCTGCGTTCAGCGCGCAGTTGTTCCTGCAGCGAGTTGTCGAAGGTCGAGGCATGGAGGGACCGGATCTGACCCAGCACCGCGCACGGCCCCGTGGCCAGCCGACGGGCAACCGCTTGCGCGCGGCTCACGACCTCGGCATCCGGCACGACGGCATAGGCGAGGCCCCAGTTCAGCGCCGTCTTGGCGTCGATCTTTTCGGCCAGCATCAGCGACGACAATGAGCGGCCGCCGCCGATGCGCCTCGCCAAATGGAACGTGATCCCCGCATCGGGAACCAACCCAAGGCGCGCGAACGACGGCAGGAAATAGGCGTTTTCACCCGCAATGATGATGTCGCTGGCCAGCGCCAGGCTCATTCCGGCGCCGACCGCGGCCCCGTTCACCGCGGCAACGATGGGAAAACGAAAGCCGCTCAGTCTGAGGATCAACGGATCCATGAAGCGCCGCATCTCGAAATGGGCCCGCTGCCGCGCCTCCTGGGTCTTCAAATCCACCGAATTGAGATCCAAGCCGCTGCAAAACACCTCTTTGCTGCCGGTGATGACGACGGCCCGCGCACCGCTGTCGCCCTTTTGGATTTGATCGAGCGCCAGGTGCATGGCCCGAATGATGGTGATGTCGATTGCATTGCTGACCGCTGCACGCTGTATTGCCAGCGTGGCGACGCCGTCAGCGACCGTGAAAGCCAATGAATTCATGTGCATGCCCCTTGATCGTGATGACGCCAGCCCAGCACCGCTTGACTTAAAGCAAAAATTAATCTTTAAAACCAGCGGACCTCTGCACGATCATGCCCCGTTGCGGCTATGGCCGCAAGGAGACATAAGGAGATGGCCGGTTTGGCGCCAAGTACACGGCGCGGATCAAGCGCTGGCGAGGCGGGTTTCCGCGATATGCCTGAGCGTGTGCACGACCCGCGCGAACTCCGCCTTCATTTCGCCGACGGCGTCGAGTGCGGCGGGCGGTCCATGCGCCGATTGAGCGGCCTCGAGGGCAGCCGCCATCGCGGTCAGGCGATCGGCACCGAGCGTCGCCGCGGTTGATTTGAGGACATGCGCTCGGCTCTTGATCGCATCCACATCCTGTCGTTCAGCCGCGCGCCAGACCTCGTCCATCAAGAGCGTCGTGGAATCGATGAACTCGGCCACCAAGCCCGGCATTTCAGGGCCCATGTCGTCTTCGAGCTGACGATAGGTTGCCAGGTTGATGACACCCGCCTCCAATCCATCTCTCGTCTGCGGCGGCGGCGCGGATTCGGCTGCCGGGCCGGCGGCTGGCGCAGGCGCGGCGGCCGGCGCAGGCACAGCCGCTAGCGCAGGGGCGGCGGCCGGCGCAGGCGCGAGCCACTGCGACAGCGCTCCGATCATTTCTGAGCGCAGAAACGGTTTTGGTATGTAGCCGTCCATGCCCGCATCCAGGCAAGAATCGACGGCATCCCGCATGACATTGGCGGTCATGGCCAATATGGGCAGACGTGGGCGCCCTTCTGACGCCTCGGCCGCGCGAATGCGCCGCGTCGCCTCGAGGCCATCCATGACCGGCATATTCATGTCCATGAGCACGAGGTCCACCGTGGCCCCTCGCAGGGCGTCCAATGCCTTGTTTCCGTCTTCCGCCTCGATGACCGCCAGCCCCAGCGTTGAGAGGGTCGCACGCGCCACTTTGCGGTTCACGAGGTTGTCATCGACCAGCAACACGCGGCCATTGAAGCGTTGCGGCGACCCGCTCGCCGTAGCCGAGTCTAGGCGGCTGGATCCGGTTGCGGCGCGCGCACAGCGCAGGGTGAACGTGAACCGCGAACCTTCTCCTGGGGTGCTCGTAACTTCGAAGTGGCCCGCCATCAATTCGACCAAACGCAAGCAGATCGACAGCCCCAACCCCGTGCCGCCGAAGCGCCGGCTGGTCGATTCCTCCGCCTGAGAAAAGGGCTGGAACAACTTTGCTTGCTGCTCTGGCGTCATACCGATCCCGGAGTCGATGACGGCGAACGCCAGCACCACATCGTCGTCGATCGCCTCGATGACGCTCAAAGCAATACGAATCCCGCCCGTCGCGGTGAACTTGATCGAATTGCCGAGGAGATTCGAGAGCACCTGGCGCAAGCGACCCGGATCGCCGATCACATCCCGCGGCACATCCGGCGCCACATCGACATTGATCGTCAGCCCCTTCGTGGAGGCGCGTGGTCCGAACAGCGCGGCCACGTCACGCACTGCTTGGACCGGATCCAGCGGGACCGCCTCGAGATCGAGCTTACCGGCCTCGATTTTCGAGATGTCGAGGATGTCGTTGGAAATGGCCAGCAATGACTTGCCCGAACTCAAAATGGTTTGTACGTAGTCGCGTTGCTCGGCGGTGAGGGGCGTCTCCAGCAAGAGCTCACTGATGCCGAGCACGCCGCTCATGGGAGTTCGCACCTCGTGGCTCATCGTCGCCAGGAATTCGCTCTTTGCGCGCGCCGTCGATTCGGCGACCTCTCGTAGCCTGCGTTCAGCCTCGCGCTCGCGTGCGGAGGCCGCCGTCTCGCGTGCCGACGCCGCGGTCAATTCGCTGAACAACGAATAAAAACTACGCGCGAGATCGCCGATTTCGTCACGCCGCTGCACCAAATGCGGCGTGTGCGCAGTGGAGTCGAGCCTTAGCTTTTCGATGACGGCGCGCAGGGCCAGCAGCGGTTTGAGCATCAGCGAGGTGAGCATCCACGCGAGCGGGATCACGGCCAGACCGATCACGAGTGTGATGCCCCAAAGCCGTCGCTCGGCCTGGGTGATCGGTGCATACAACTCTTTGAGCGGCACGACGGCCATGAGTAGCCAATCGACGTTCTTGAGGGACTTGTAGCTGTACAGGCTGCGCTCCCCGAGGAGGGGTATGCCTTCAGCGCTGCCTTCGAAGCCTTTGAGCGCTCGTCCCGTCTCCGAACCGGTATTCTCCGGCCGCCGCTGCAGTATCATTTCCTTGCGTGGATGCAGCAGAAACAGCGACGTCGGACCCTTCGTCACGATGACGAAAACTCCGGACTTTCCGACCTTGGCATTGGCCAGCGTCCCGAGCAGATTCTTGTTCATCAGCTTGACGACGGCAATGAGCGCGCCCACGTACCGGCCATCGGCGGTCAAGACGGGGGCAATAATCTCGATGGCCGGTTCGCCATCCAAGGCATTTCGCGCTGGTTGGCTGATGAGCGGCTTCAGATCGGTCCCCAACCGCGCCAGGTCGGCGAGTTCGCGCGTGCTCAACGGGGATCGATGCGCGACGTGGGGAAGATCGCTGATCAACTCTCCATCGGGACGCACTGCCCACAATTCATCGAATGCCGCCAGCAAACCCGGTCTTTGCGCAAAATAGGCGGAGGTCGCCGCAGGTGATGCCAAAATGGAATCCGGCATCCCTTTGGCCACACGTAGCAGCGCGTCGCGTTCATTCTCCAATTTGGCATCGATATCCGCGGCGGTGCGCGAGGTGGCCGCGAACTGCTGATCCGACAGCATCCGGACCATATCCTGCCGAATGAACACCATCTGTACCGCGCTGGCCGGCAATAGAATCAATAGCGCGAGCAGCACGACCGCCAGAACCACTTTCAATTTGATGCTGATGGATCGCATCCGAGTCACACGTCAAAATTTCGCCACGTCGCTCCGCAGGATAGGCGCACGAAGCCCCTCCCAGCATCGATCGGGTCTCGCATGAGGGACCCCGCATCGCAACAATCGCTGGGGTACCATGCAATGCCCCGACGCGTTCAATACTTGGCTGCGAGCTCGATGCCAACGGTACGCGGATCGTTGACCGCGCCATTCGGTAGCCCGAAAAACGCGGTGATTTGAGTGAAATGCCGATTGTCGAACAAGTTCTTCCCAAACAGCGACACCTGCCAATGCTCGCCGCGCCCCGCCAGACTCACGCGCGCGTCGTATTCGGTCCAGCCGCTGCCCTGAAAAGTCGGCGACTGCTGCTGAGTCTCGAGAAAATATTCGCTGCTCTGATGGCGTGCGCCGGCCTGAACCGCGGCGGTGTCATCGCCGATGCTCCATTCGTACCGGCTGGTAAGCGCAAACTGCAATTCCGGCGCGCGCGTCAACCGGTTCCCCGCGATGTTCGTCGACACGACGGCCGGGTTGGCGCCGAACACCCAACTCGGTTGATCGATGGTCGATAAGGTGCCTTGTACGAATTTCGCATCGAGATAGGTCGCGTTGCCGGTGAAGGTCAGCCCGCTCAGCGGTGTGAACGTCGACTCCAGTTCGGCGCCATTGACCCGCGCCTTGGCGGCGGTCTGTATGTCGACGCCGCCCGTGGCCACCGGAGTCCTGACCTGCAGATCCGCGTAGTCGTAGTGAAAGATGTCGCCGTCGACCCGCAACATCCGGCCTACATCGGTCTTGAGTCCCATTTCGTACGCCTTGATGTGCTCAGGCGCAAATTCGAAATGGGTCCCGCGAAAGGCGTTGAAACCGCCTGAGAGGAACCCCTCGCTGAAGCTCACGTAGGCAAGCGTGGCGGGAGTAATTTTATAATCGAGAACCGCACGGGGCGAAAAGTTATTGTCGGTGCGCGAGTCCGTCAACACGTTGTCGGGCACGAGTGGCAACCCCGCCGGGAAAGTCACCGGCCCCGGCGGCGTGAACGCGTTGACCGTGGTGACTTCCTCGGAGTCGCTGATACGCTTGTGCTCGTTGCTGTAGCGCGCACCCAGCGTGAGCTTCAGTGCATCCGTGAAGCTGTAAGCGCCATCGACATAGCCGGCGAATGCGGTGCTGCTCTCGTACGCGGTGAAGGCCCCGTCAGTTCCGTCGCCCCCCGGACCGGCGAGGCGGTTGTATATGTCGATCGGATCGACGGCATTGTTCTCGTGGTAGAAGTATGCACCCACCGTCCATTTGAGGGGATCGGGATCCGCCGAATTCAGACGCAGTTCTTGGCTGTACTGACTGTCGACGAATCGAGCCGCGTTATCGCCGATGTTAGTGACCGGGGGACTGACGAACGAGGGCGTGAGCGGCACCACCGCGTTGCCGTCGGAATCCTGCTGGCCATGCATGTTCCAGGTACGGTAGTTGCTGATCGACGTCAGCGTTTCGTGGGCCAGATCCCAAACGACACGCGCCGTCAGATTCTGTCCCGAAATCTCCGTAACCGTGGGCAAGTTCGACTCGAAATCATCCTCGCTCAACAATCGATTCAAGCCAGGACGAACCACATACGGGGTCACGACGTTCGTGCCGGTGGGATTGGCGGCACTCGCATAATTCGCCACCGGCGAGATCGCAAGCACGCCCGGGTAGCTCAACTGATAACTCGCATCGGCGATCAAGTCGATGCGCAGGCCGGACACCGGTTCATAGCGCAGAAAGCCGCGTACTTCCCAATTGCGGCCGCGATTGAGGTTGGGCCCGCCCGCCAAGTTGTTGCCCCAACCGCCGGCATCCGAGAATCCGCCCGCCAGCCGACCCCGCACCTCGCCATCATTCGTGAGCGGCCCGGACACCGCCGCCTGAACGCGCTCCTCATTGTGTTGGGCGGCGCTCAAGGATGCGTTCGCGGAAAAATCCGGGGTTGGCTCCGCCGAGTGCACGAGCACCGCTCCGGCGGTCGAATTGCGTCCGTACAGCGTTCCCTGCGGACCGCGCAGCACCTCGATCGATCCCACATCGACGAGATCCGCCGTGGAGAACCTCAGCCGCCCGATGACCGCGTCGTCGATGTATACGGCCACGGGCTCGTCGGACAGGACGTTGCCGCCGCCGTTGGCACCGCCGACACCGCGAATGGACAGCGGAGCGGAGCCATAATTGACGCTGTTTGTGGTCACGAAGCCCGGGACCGACGCGGTGAGATCCTGTAATGTTCGAATGTTATTAGAGGTGAGAAAATCGGATGTTAGCGCCGTCACGGCGACCGGCACGTTCTGCAAATTCTCACTGCGATGCTGCGCCGTGACGATGATTTCCGCGAGTGCGGGGCTCTCATCGGTGGCCGCCACCGGCGACGTCTCGACCGGTGCTTGCGCCAGAAGGGGCGCGGAAAAAAAGTAACCCCAACAACTCGCGGCCGCAGCCGCGTTTCGATAACCTCTCATTACGCAGCTCCCGGGCATTGCGTACCCATTTGACATACTGGACACTGTTGCGGCGCGAGAAATGTGCGCTAAACCACAAGATCCACCATGAACGCATCCGCTCCACGGCCCGGCCCACCTCGTTTGCTTCGGACCATCTTGGCGACCTTGAACGGTCTGGCCTGGCTAACCGTCGCCGGGCAGACGCAGGCCGCGCCGGCCGCTCCCTCATCGCCGGCATCCGCCGAGGCACCGGCCGTAGCGACACCGCGCGCCGCCCTGCCGAGCGAAACGCCCGACAACTTTGCCCCGCGCGTCGACACATTCGACTACGCGAAACGGGAAGTGATGATTCCCATGCGCGACGGCGTGAAATTGAAAACCGTCATCCTCATCCCGCGCGGTGCCAGCCGGGCACCCATTCTGCTGACGCGCACACCCTATGGCGCCAGCGACCGGGGGGCGAAGAACTCGAGCGCTCATTTGACCACCGTCATCGATAGCACCGACGTGGCGGACGACGCCGTCGTCAACGGTGGGTACATCCGGGTGCTGCAGGACGTTCGCGGCAAGCATGAATCGGAGGGTGATTACGTCATGACGCGGCCGCTGCACGGGCCGTTGAATCCCACGATGGTCGATCATTCCACCGACACCTATGACACTATCGACTGGCTCGTGAAAAACATCCCCGAGACCAACGGCAAGGTGGGGATATTGGGAATCTCCTACGACGGTTTCACCTCGTTGATGGCGCTCGTGCATCCCCATCCGGCCTTGCGCGCCGCCGTCCCCATCAATGCCATGGCGGACGGGTGGATGGGCGACGATTGGTTTCACAA
>Ga0116226_10003044_pt1 | contig 14741 bp, 19 predicted proteins | sample S1TSphfallax_FD_89692 | JGI IMG/M metagenome (GOLD analysis project Ga0116226, IMG submission 89692) | Host-associated microbial communities from peat moss isolated from Minnesota, USA - S1T2_Fa - Sphagnum fallax MG | ecosystem: Host-associated > Plants > Peat moss > Unclassified | place: USA...
CCTCGTTGGTCGACGAACATCTCCACCGCCAGCAGGCCCACGAGGTTGATCGCGATGGCGATGTCGGTGGCGATCTGCCGCGCCCTGCCCTGGATGTCGGGCATGACCTGCGCCGGCGCCAAGGTGAGATCGAGGATGTGGTTTTTGTGCCGGTTTTCCACCGCATCGAAGGCGACCACAGCGCCATCCTGGCCGCGCGCCACGATCACGCTGATTTCGCAGGCAAAATCGACGAAGGCTTCGAGGATAAGCGGTTTTGGCGCTAGCCTGTGCCAGGCGGCGGTAACGTCATCTGGCGCGCGGAGCACGGCCTGGCCGCGGCCGTCATAGCCCAGGCGCGTGGTTTTCAGCACCGCCGGCAAACCCAGCGTGTGTGCCGCGGCCTCCAGTTCTGCCAGCGATACCACCGGTAGCCAGGCGCCTGTCGGCAGCCCTGCGCCGCTCACAAAAGTCTTTTCGGCAGCCCGGTCCTGGCTGATGCGCAGAACCGCGGGGGCGGGGTGCACCGGCTTCAGCGCGGCCAGCAGATCGAGCCCTTCGGCGCTCACATTCTCGAACTCGAAGGTTACGACATCGACCCCCTGAGCGAAGGCGTGCAGGGTGGCGAAATCGTCGTAAGGGCCGCGCGTGGTGGCCGCGGATACCTGGCTGGCGGGTGCCTCGGCGTCCGGAGTGAGGATATGGCAGCGATAGCCCAGCCGGGCCGCCGCGATCGCCGACATGCGGCCGAGCTGGCCGCCGCCGACGATACCGATGACAGAACCTGGTGGGAGCGCCTCGCTCATGGGGCAGCGGGCGTTTCGGCCACCGCCTCGGTTTGTGCCGCGCGATAGGCGTGCAAGCGGGTGGCCAGGGCCGGATCGCCCAGCGCCAGGATCGCCGCCGCCAGCAGGGCCGCGTTCACTGCGCCGGCCCGGCCGATCGCCAGCGTGCCCACGGGGATACCGGCCGGCATCTGCACGATGGAGAGCAGGCTATCCATGCCCGAAAGTGCCGCACTTTCCACCGGCACGCCCAGAACCGGCAGGGAGGTCCAGGCGGCGCACATGCCGGGCAGGTGGGCTGCCCCGCCGGCGCCGGCGATGATCACCTTGATCCCGCGGGTCATTGCCGTTTTTGCGTACTCGGCCAGGCGGTCTGGCGTGCGGTGCGCGGAGACAATCCGGGTTTCGTGGGGCACCTCCAGCCGGTCCAGCATGTCGGCCGCGTTTTTTAGCGTGGCCCAGTCCGATTGGCTGCCCATGATGATCCCAACGGGGCAGGCGGGCGCCATCAGGCGATATTGTCCGGGATCAGGCGGCTCTCCAGCCAGGCAATTTCGTCCTTCAGCAGAAGCTTGCGTTTCTTCAGCCGCTGCACCTGAAGCTGGTCGAGCGGTTGCGGGGCGAGGCGGGCGATCACGGTGTCGAGGTCCCTGTGTTCGCTCCGCAGCTCATGGAGCTTGCGCAACAGGGAGTCGCGGTCGGTTAACATCAGCGCTCATTACCACGGGCCGCTTCCGGCGGAACCCCCTGGCGGTCAGGCCTGCCCCACTATGCCGTGTTTTTGCATGCGCGACTGTAACAACCGGTGCGTTGGGCGCTGGTCTCCTAAACCTTTTATTTTTGATTGGTGTTCAGTGTGACCCCTGTATTACGCTTTTATTGCATCCTGATGTGTGGGTGCGATCTTCAAGCACGGAGGCACCATGAGCCTGCAATCCCGTATTGAGAGCCTGACCAACCGTCACGCCAGCCTGGAGATGAAGATTTTCGACGAGGATCACCGACCACGACCCGACGATGGCACCCTGTTCCGCCTCAAGGTTGAGAAGCTGCGGGTGAAAGAAGAGATGGAGCGTCTGCGAAGCGCCTGACGCGAGAGTGGGTTTAAGCCGTGACCGACACTGACGAAAAAAGGGGGCCACTGGCCCCCTTTTGCAAATCTCGGGTTTCTCTCAAACCGAGGGCCTAGGCCGCCTCATCGGCTTCAATCTGCGGTGGCGGCGGCACGGCACGGCCTTCGCGCGCGAGCCGATCGTTGGCGGTGCTCACCATCGCGTTGAGGTCGGTTTGCGAACACAGGCCCAGGATCACCGGATCGCGCGGCTTGATGTTCTGGCTGTTCCAATGCTGCCTGTCGCGCACCTTCTGGATGGTATCCTTTGTCGTGCCCAGCAGCTTGATCACCTGGGCTTCGGACAGTTGCGGATAATTCCGCAGCAGGAAGGCAATGCCATCCGGGCGGTCGTTACGCTTGGCTACCGGCGTGTAGCGCGCACCCTTCTGTTTCTTCGGTGCATGGGTGGTCACCGCCATCATCATCAGCCGCGCTTGCGGATCCTTCTCACAACGGGTGATCTCTTCCTGCGTGACCTGGCTGTTGGCCACCGGATCGTAGCCGTTGATGCCTTGCGCCACCTCGCCATCGGCGATGGCCTGGACTTCAAGCGGGTGCATGCCACAGTATTCGGCAATCTGTTGAAAGGTGAGCGCGGTCTTGTCGATCAGCCAGACGGCAGTGGCCTTGGGCATCAGGGGCAGGGTCATAGCAAAAAATCCTTACGGCGCCGGCCGCTTCCCGGCCGTCGGGTCCGTCACGATGTTGAGTACCGTCTTGAGTACTACGTTGTCCGGAGGCCCTGGGCGGGGGCGCGCCATCATTTTATCAAGGATCAGGATATGTGACGCAGCACACGCCCTGGTCAAGGTGGTTCCATGCTAGACGACGAAGAAGTTAGGCCTGCAAAAAAGAGGCGGCTCGATCCGTTGTTGTTCGACCCGCTCAGTGTCGCCGATGTGCAGGATTATATCAGCGAGCTTCGGGCCGAGATCGCACGCGCCGAAGCCGCGATTTTAAAAAAGGAAGGTGCACGCGGCCACGCGGACAGTTTCTTTAAAATTCCGTAACCATAACAAAGGGCGAGGGTCCGGAGAGATCGGCTATGCCCGCCAGTCTCCCAGGACCCTCTTTCAGCTGGAATCGAAGTTAGGCGGCTCTGTGTTCAACCATGGTGCTGTCATTGGCGATCGCCGGCTGGCCAGCGCCAATCGCGATGCGTCGCGGTTTCAGCGCCTCGGGCACCACACGCTTCAGGCCGACATGCAGCAGGCCATTCTTGAGGTCGGCGCCCTCCACCACGATGTGATCGGCGAGCACAAACCGGCGCTCGAAGGCACGGCCGGCAATGCCGCGATGAAGCACTTCAGCCTTGTTGCCTTCCTCTGGCACGCGGCCTGAGACAAACAACGTGTTGTCTTTCACCACGATATCGAGATGTTCGGGGCCGAAGCCGGCAATCGCCATGGTCAGGCGATAGGCGTCCTCCCCGATCTTTTCTATATTGTAGGGAGGATAGGCTGGCGTGGCTGCCGCTTCGGCGGCCGTGTCGACCAAGCGGGCCAGGCGATCGAAGCCGATCGCGGTACGGAAAAGGGGTGCGAAATCATAAGTCATGGAAAACCTCCTGCAACAGCAAGGTTGATGTCGATCGGGCTGCGCCATGTGGCGCCAGCCCTGTCAGGCCCCGGAACCCCATTGGGCGTTCCGAACGCTGCACAATTAAGTATATGGGCGTGGCGGGTTCAAGCCCCACCGACGCGAAAATCAGCCGGTTTTTTTGGCGCCGAGGCCGGCGAATTTCTTGTTGAACTTGGCCACCTGACCGCCGGTATCCATCATGCGCTGCTGGCCGGTCCAGGCCGGGTGCGATTTCGGGTCGATGTCGAGCCGGATGGTGTCGCCGGCCTTCCCCATGCAGGAACGGGTCTGGTAGGTGGTTCCATCCGTCATGATGACGGTGATCTCGTGGTAGTCGGGGTGGATCCCGGGCTTCATGGTGGCGGCCTTCCAGCAAACATGGCGCTCCCGATACCGACCGGGCGCGCGAAGCGCGCCTATATAGAAGCAAGGCGATACCCGATCAACCCGCCCTCGTGTCCCGCCCCCGAAGTTCGCCGTTCTTCATGGGCGGGCGGTGGGGATCAGCAGGCCGATAGGGGCCGGCGGTGACGGTGATGTCCTGCTTTCCTAAATCCGCTGGTACACGCCGATCACCCGCGTCGCCGCTAGCAGGTTGCCCTTGAGGGAGCGCAGAAGCTGTCCACGCCCCGGCGGGCTCGCAAAGCTTGGCACCAGGTCGGCCGCGAAAAGCTGGAAGGCGTAGCGGTGGGGGCCGTGGCCGGGGATCGGCGAGGGCGCCATCCAGCCTGGCCGCGCCATCGAATTCCGCCCCACCTTGAAGCCGAGCGGCGACTGACGGATCTGCTTCATGCTGAGCCCGCCCTCCTGGATGCCGGAGAGGCCAGGCGGGATCGAGTGAAGCACCGCGTGGACCAGGGGGCGTGGAAACGGCGCGTCCGCATCCTCGATGATCAGGGCTAGCGACTTGGTGCCCGCCGGCACGCCGTGCCATTCCAGCGGCGGAAACAGCGCCTCCCCATCTTGGGTGTAGCGGTCCGGGATCGTGCCGCCATCGTCGAAGGCGGGGCTGGTGATCGACATGCCGGCGCGCGGCAGTTCCAGCCGTGTCGTCGCCAGTGCGCCCAGGCCTGGCCGCACGTTGCGCAGCATCTGGCCCACCTTGCGCGCCCACTCATTCGCCATACGCTGCCCTGCCTTTGCATCTCGCCGACTAAGTCTGCGGACGCAAGCGTCTTTCCACGGGATGTGGCGCCTGCGCAACCCTGTCATGAACATGCCACCAGCTGGTCTTGGCGCCATTGACGCGTGACACGGCAATCTCGATTCCTGCTGGGCGCAGATGGCGCGTTGCAAGAGCGAGACCCCCGTTGAACCAGGTTGTGCAGCGGCTGAACCTTCCGGCCACCCCGAACGCATCTTCAACCGCCACGCGCGCAGGCCAGGCCGTGGGCGCGGTGCTGCTCGCCATCAGTTTTTCGCATTTGCTGAACGATATGCTGCAGTCGCTGATTCCGGCGATTTATCCGATGCTGAAGGCGCGCTTTGGCCTGAGTTTTGGGCAAATCGGCGCCATCACGCTGGTGAACCAGCTGACCGCCTCGGTGCTGCAGCCGGTGGTGGGCCACATCACCGACCGCCGGCCGATGCCCTATTCGCTCTCGGCCGGCATGGGCTTTACCCTCGGCGGGCTGCTGCTGCTGTCGCGCGCGGAGAATTTTGCGGCGCTGTTATTTGCGGTGGCGGCGGTCGGCATCGGCTCATCGATCTTCCATCCGGAATCCTCGCGCGTCGCGCGGCTGGCCTCCGGCGGGCGGCACGGCATGGCACAATCGGTGTTTCAGGTGGGCGGCAATGCCGGGTCGGCGCTGGGCCCGCTGCTGGCTGCCTTTATCGTTACCGCGCGGGACCAGGGTAGCGGCCAGGGCAGGATCGCATGGTTTGGGCTTGCCGCCGTGTTGGGGATGGTGGTGCTTGCGGCGGTTGGCACGTGGTATGCCTGCCGCCTGCGCATGCCGGCGCCGAAACGCCAGGCCGCCGCATCCGGGATCGGCGGCGGGCGCGTAGCATTCGCGCTGGGGCTGCTGACGGTGCTGATGCTCTCCAAATTCTTCTACACGGCGAGCATGGGCAACTACTACACCTTCTTCCTGATCAATCGTTTCCATGTGCCCGTGCAAACGGCGCAGCTCAGCCTGTTCCTGTTCATGGCGGCGTTCGCGGCCGGCACGCTGCTCGGTGGCCCGGTCGGCGACCGGATTGGCCGCAAACGGATCATCTGGGTTTCAATCGTGGGTGTCCTGCCATTCACGCTCGCGCTGCCACATCTGGGGTTTTATGGCACGCTGATCGACACGGTGCCGATCGGGCTGCTGCTGGCCTCGGCCTTTCCGGCGATCGTCGTGTATGCGCAGGAGTTGATGCCGGGGCGCATCGGCACGGTTTCCGGCCTGATGTTCGGCTTGGCGTTTGGGCTGGGCGGGCTTGGCGCCGCGGGCCTCGGCGAGCTTGCCGACCATACCAGCATTTTTGTCGTGTTTGATCTGTGCTCGGCCTTGCCGGTGCTCGGCATGCTGGCGGTGTTCCTGCCCAAGCGGTAATATCCCGCCCCTGAAGTTCGCCGTTCTTCACGGCGGGCGTAGGGGATAAGCAGGCCACTGACAATAAAGAGCTCGTGTCGCAATTCCGACTGTATTTCAATCCAACGAACTTCAGAATCGGGATAGTAGCGGGTTTCAGGCGTAAGATTGCGGGCTGTGCCGCGGGCAGCACCTACTACCTACCTACCTGCGCGCCCTCATCCGCCACTGCGCGATCGCACCCAAGACCACCGTAAACACCAGGATATACGCACCATGCGATGCCGCCGACGCCATGTCTGGCTTCAGCAACGCGATAGCCAGGCCGAGAAGATTATATCCCGGAGAGAGCACGGCAATGCCGCGCAGCGCCGGCGGCAGCAGCGGAAACGGCACCAGCAGGCCAGAAAAGCAAGCCAGCGGGATCAGCGGCAGGGTCACGAGGTCGGTAGCCCTGCTTTCCCCCGCGATACTGCCGATCAGCATGCCCAGCGTGCCGAACGGCAGCGTGCCGAACGCCGCCGCCAAAACAAGCCGTGCCGCCGCCGGAGCCGCGGGCCGCCCATAGCCGCTCACCAGCCCCACCGCCATGAGCAGCAGAACGCTCAGCACCGAAATCAGCATGGCGACAGCAAGCTTGGCGCCCGAATAGGCGAATTTCGGCACCGGCCACGCGTGCTTCAACTGCAGAAACCCGTTCCGGCTTTCCGTGGCGAAGGATATGCCGAAAGCGAACAGGCCCGGCGCGATCGAAGCAAGGCTTGCATAATCGGCGAGCCGGAAAAGATCGGCCTGCGCATCAGGCGTGGGCGTCATCAGGCAGGCGAACAGCCCATAGAAAAGCGGCGGCACCAGCAGCGCTGGCAGCACGAAGCTCGGCGTGCGTGCGTAACGCATGGTTTCCGCACCGAACTCCCCCAGATAGGCGAGAGCCACTCGCGCCATCGGCATGTGGCCGGTTGCGTCGTGCTCCCAGCACGAAGGCTCACACGCGGCCGGCGGCGCAAGCGGCCCCTGTGGTCGCCGCGCGCGTCCCGGGCGGTCAGGCAAGCCTGATCGAATGGGCCATGGTCGCATGCAGCACCTGTAGCTCTGAAAGTTGCGGGTCGAGCGAGAACAGCCGCTGCACAAGCGTTTCGGGCATGCCGGTCTCGATGGAAAGCCGTCCGTCATGCTGTGTCTGGATCAGCAAGGTTTCCGGCAGGGCCTGCAAAATCTGCAACGCTGTGCGGGTCCGGCAGACCACGCGACGCACAACGTGCAAGGCACGTAATTCGTCCACCGTGGTTTCAGCGACCTTGGTGCCACCCGAAAGAATGCATACCCGGTCGGCAATTCCCTCCAACTCGTCGGCGTAATGCGCGGTGGTCAGAACCGCGCAGCCGGCGCGCACCATATGACGCACGCACGACAAAAGCCTTTCCTTGCCTGCCATGTCCATGCCCGCCAGCGGGTCGTCCAGCACCAGCACGCTCGGGCGCCCGCAGATCGCAAGCGCCAACTGCACGGCGCGTCGCTGCGTGCTCGATATAAGCCCGATCTTGCGGTCCAGCAGCGCGGTAATGCCGGATGCAGCGGCAGCCTGTTCCACGCTCATCGGCGCTGGATAATAAGAGCCTACGAGCCTGATCGCCTCATGCACGCGCAGGTTTCGCGGCAGGTCGGCGCGCTGCATCATCACGCCGATCCGCCGCCGCGCCTCAATTCGTCCGGGATGCTGGCCGAACAGCCGCACGGACCCATCCTCCGGCTGAAACAGCCCCACCGCCATGCCAATCGCGGTGCTCTTGCCGGTTTTGCTGCGGCCGAGCAGGGCCACCACCTCACCCGGTGCCACGATGAGATCGAGCGCATTCAGCGCGGTGCGCCCCCTCCAGCGTTTTGTGGCCGATAAAAACTGCAGGGGCGGCATCAACGGCCGGCCCGCCGCACCGTCAGTGCCTCCACACCACCGATCCATGGCGGGCAGTACATTATAGCATCGGCATGAAATGGGGGTCTTGCCGCGTCCCCGTGCATTGGCCGGCGACCACCGTCTCCTCCGACACAACGATGCCGGGCAATGCAAGGCTTTGTAAGCCAGGCTTGGGCAGGGCTGGGAGCGCCTGGATAGGCGCGTGCAGCCTTCCCTCCACCTTGGCAAGGATGTCCTCGGCGATGTCGAACGACAATCCGACAACCACGCGGCCGTCGATGGCGCGCGGAGCGCCGAGGCGGCGGAAGCGGCAGCCGACGCTTTTCAGCAGGCGCTCCATGCCGGCATAGGATACCGAGACAAACTGGTTCAATCCCGCCATCAGCCCGTAGCTTTGCAGTGCCCAGACAAGCTGGGTGCCTAGCGCGCGATGCCCTGTCTCGCGTGCCGCGCACGGATCGACGACGAACCTGGTGACCTCCCAAACCTTCTCGCAGGCCGGCACGCCGCCAGCCGCGAGCTCGGGGAAGCAGTCGCCAATCAGGCAGGGCTGCGTCGTCTTCAGCAGGCGAGCGCCCGCGACCACCTCATCCGTCTCGTTGCACACCACAAGATACACCGCATTGCTGGTGTCGAACCGATCGTATTCGAATCCCTTGGCCGCTAGAGGCATGTCCCAGCCGAGGCGTTCCACCAGAACACGGTGGCGCAAAGCCGCGAAGGCCGCGACGTAATGCGCATTGCAGGCGATATTGGCGCTGGTAATTATTCTGATCATCTTTCGGAATCACTCTTTCGTTACGAGTTCAGATTGGATGCTCGAGTTCTACCGGGCCAGCACCGGTTCTGGTATCGGGGAATCATACTCGGGAAAATTCCGGGGTGGCGGGACACTGCCATCGCTGTTTCTATTATGATCAGAAAGGTGGGGAGCCATAATGCGCGATTCTGAAATGTCCGACGAGGAACCCGTCGTGCGGCTGAAAGACGCGCTGGAATTTCTTCACGACGAAGCGGTCCGCCTGAACCTCGATGCGGTGGGAGGGGCGATCGGGCGCGTGCTTCTTATCGTGCGGGCGCAAAGCGAAACGCACCGCACACTGAACATGTTGCAATAAAGTATAGCTGCCGAATGGAGCGGGCCCGCGTGGCGGGGAATGAACTCTGCTTGACAGCAGGCTATGGTCGTTTCTATATCATAAGGAAGAAATGGCGTAGCACCTGGTCCAGAGAAAAAAGTTCTCCGATCGGGCCGGCATTTCGTACCACGGAAGGCAAGCATGGCATGGCGGCTGGCTCAGGCCTGCGCATCGGCGAATTTTCCGAGCGGCTCTCGGCGCTGCAAAGCGGCGAGGCGATCAAGGAACTCCTGGTGGAGGTGATCGAGCCCCTTGGATTCACCAACTTTGCCTATCATATCATACAGACTCCCGATGTCGATAATGTCCGAACCAAGCAGGCCTATGGGATTTCCTCCTACCCCGATCAATGGACGCGGCATTACGTGTCCAACGGCTACGTAAACGACGACCCCATCATCGCCAAGGTGTATGAGAAAAGGACCCCTTTCGTCTGGGCCGACGCGATTTCCGCGGACGAACTCTCCAAGACGCAGCGCAAACTGCTCGACGACGCCAGTGCTATGGGAATATCGAACGGGCTGACCATTCCGTTGCAATCCCGTGCCGGCGAAACCGCATCGCTCAGCCTGATCCCGCGCAAAATCTGCACCGACAGCATATATGCGCCCGAAACCATCAATCAGGTGCATTTGATGGCGGAATATCTTCATGGCTGGGCGGCCCGGATCGTGATCGAGGAGGCCCTGACAAACAGCTCCAAACGCCGGCGGTCATTGCTTTCGCCGCGTGAGGCGGAAGCGCTCACCTGGGTCGCCCGCGGCAAATCCACCTGGGAGATTTCCCGCATACTCGATCTGTCGGAGAAGTCAGTTGAATTCTATCTCGACTCCTGCAGGCATAAGCTCCAGGCGACCAATCGTACCCAGGCGGTGGTAAAAGCCATTGTGCTCGGCCTGATTTCCTTCCGGGAATAGAAGAATCTACTTTTCTGAGGGAAAGAAGGAAGAGCCTTTTATCTCCCGGCTCGCGTCAAGATGCCGGCCATGGCCGGTAACGTGCAACACGCGGAGGAACCAAACTCTTTTGTTTCCGGCGGGCTGGCTTCCGCCTTTTCTGCAGAACAGAACATGCTCTCTTGGCACTCGGGCTAGACGATGAGTTTAGCCAGCATCCGCAGCTTCGCTTTCTCCGGGATCGAGGCCGTGCCTGTCGAAGTGCAGGTGCAGATATCCTCCGGCCTGCCCGCGTTTCTCGTGGTGGGACTGCCGGACAAGGCGGTGGGCGAAGCGCGTGAACGGGTGCGTGCGGCGCTCACCGCCATGGGGCTGTCGTTGCCGCCCAAGCGTGTGCTGATCAACCTCGCGCCGGCCGATCTTCTCAAGGAAGGCTCGCATTTCGATCTGCCGATGGCGCTTGCCGTGCTCGCCGCCATGGAGGTGCTGCCCCGCGAGGATGTGGCGCATTACGCAGCCCTCGGGGAATTATCGCTCGATGGCACGTTGAACCCGGTGGCGGGCGTGCTGCCGGCGGCCATCGGCGCCGGCATGCTGGAACTCGGCCTCATCTGTCCGGGCTGCCAGGGCGGCGAGGCGGCCTGGGCTGGCAGCGTGGAGGTGCTGGCCCCGCCCGACTTGATTTCCCTGATTAACCATTTCAGGGGCACCCAACTTCTTGAGGCACCGGATACCGCAGGCCTTGCCGCCCCCACCGCCGAGCCCGACCTTGCCGAGGTGAAAGGCATGGAGACCGCCCGCCGCGCGCTGGAGATCGCAGCCGCCGGCGGACACAACTTGCTTCTCGTAGGCCCACCCGGCGCCGGCAAATCCATGCTTGCCGCGCGCCTTCCTGGCCTGCTGCCCGACCTGCTGCCCGCCGAGGCGCTGGAGGTCAGCATGATCCACAGTGTCGCCGGCCTGCTCGATGGCGGCAGGCTGCTCAAGCGCCCGCCCTTTCGCGAGCCGCATCATGGCGCGAGCCAGGCCGCACTCGCCGGTGGCGGCACGCGTGCCAAGCCCGGCGAGGTCAGCCTGGCCCATCGCGGCGTTCTGTTTCTCGACGAACTGCCTGAATTCCCGAGGCAGGTGCTTGAGGTTTTGCGTCAACCGCTGGAATCGGGCCGCACCACCGTCGCGCGCGCGGCAGCCCATGTCACGTATCCCGCCCGTTTCCAGCTGATCGCGGCGATGAACCCCTGCCGCTGCGGCCATCTCGGCGACGAGTCGCGCGCCTGCAACCGGGCGCCCCGCTGCGGCGAGGATTATCTGTCGCGCATCAGTGGCCCGCTGCTCGACCGCATCGATCTCAAGGTCCAGGTGCAGCCGGTTTCAGCCGCCGAGTTGTCGCGCGCGCCGCCCGGCGAGCCGACCAGTGCGGTGGCCGCCCGTGTGGCCGCCGCCCGCGCGGCCCAGCGCCAGCGTGGCGGCGAGGCCGGCCCGTTCACCAACGCCGAAGCCGACGGAACAAAAGTTCAACTGGCCGAGGAGGCACGGGTGCTCGCCGAACAGGCAATGACCCGTTTCGGCCTCTCCCCCAGGGGTTTTACGCGTGTCTTGCGCGTGGCCCGCACGATCGCCGACCTCGCCCGCTCGCCCATCGTCCGCAAGCCCGACATCGCCGAGGCGCTCGCCTTCCGCCACCGCATCCCCGGGCGCGATCCCGTCGTTACCGCCAGGAAAGCCAGCGATCCGGCAGGGGCCGCCCCGCTATTCCCTTCCCCGCAGACGCCTCATTGAGAACAAGCTACGCGCCCCGACAGCACGCAATCCTGAAACGCCGCCTCTACCCGCAGGCGCTGCACGAGGTAGAGCGACACCACCACCAGCGCCAAGGTCACCGCCAGCGCAGCCAGGCTCGCCGACTGACGATTCGCAGCCTGCTCGGCCGGCTCGAAGGTGGAGCGATAGGTGGGAGACATCGACACCAGACTGACGTAAGCGCGCTTCACGCTAACCCGCGGCCACGCATCCGTCCGCAAAAATCTGCGTGCTCAGGCCGTGCTTCGCAGGAAGTTCTCTACGCTGGCCGCGAATGCGTCCGGCCGGTCGGCATGCAGCCAGTGCCCGGCATCCCCCAATGTCTCCACACGTGCCGCCGGGAACAACGCCATGATGGCGGGCATCGCCGCATCCTTGACGTAGCCGGAGCGGGCGCCCCTGATGAACAAACTCGGCCCATCGAAAGATTGACCGCCCTGGATCACCGGGAAACCTTCGATCAGCCGCATGTCGGCGGCGATCTCGGCAAGCCCGATCCGCCAGGCTGGCTGCGCGCCAAACGCCAGGTTCTGCAACAGGAAAGCCCGCACCGGCGCCTCCGGCACTGCCTCGACAAGCTGCGCGTCCGCGGCCGCCCGAGTAAGCCCCGGTTCCAGCCTTAGCGCGCGTAGGGCGGCTGCGACCGAGGCATTGGCGTGTCGGTAGGAAACCGGCGCGATATCCGCCACGATCAGCCGCGCGACCCTCTGCGGGTGGGTGAGCGCACACAGCATCGCAACCTTGCCGCCCATCGAATGGCCGAGCACGCTGGCGCACCCCACGCCCAGCGCGTCCAGCGTCTGCGTCACGTCCGCCACCATGTCTTCGTAACGCATCCCGTCCGCATGCGGGCTGGCGCCATGGTTGCGCAGGTCGAGCGAAATGACTTGGGTCTGTCCGGATAGCCGCCGCGCCAGAGACCCAAAATTCTGCGACCTGCCGAATAGCCCGTGTAATAGCACCAGCGGATCGCCATCGCCGGTGGTGGAGGAATGCAAAATCATGACCAAGAGCAAGTAAGCAGGTTCTTTTCTGAAGAAAAGAACCAAGAGACTTCTGTTATTGCGTCAGCGGCACGATTTCGGCCCTGCACTTCCTAACTCTGGCGGCGCTTTGTCCGGGGCGTCGCCTGGAAGCTTGAGGAGAGGGCGCCGCCCACGCAAATCAGCCCAAGGCAGAGCGGCGGCAGCCAAACCGGTCGCATCAGCAGCGGCACCGCCACCGCATCCCACACGCCTTTGCCCAGACCGCCGATCAGAGCGTGCAGAACATCGTCGGCCCATGCGGCATCGATCGCATGCATCGCTTCATGTACCGACATGTCGGGCGGCAGCAGCGTCGCCAGCGCCAGCGCGCCGACCAGCAATACCGCCGCGAGCACGGAAAAGATCCGGGCGGGGAGGGTCAGATCGGTTTTCTCGGCAGGCCGGCCCATGCGAGGTATCCATCGATCACGTCTTGGCAGCCATGATGTGCGCCGAGGCGCCTCCGGGGCAAGAGTGGTGTCGGGTCATTTAACCGGCATGTGCAGTGCTAGGCCGCAGGAAGCCGTCAGCGCCAAAACATAGGGCACCTTCCATCGCAGCCGCGCTAGGCACACGGCGGCCAGCAGCGCCAACGCGAGCGCCGCCGGATCGGCACTCGCGGCATCGGGCCAGTCGAAGTCGGCTGGCCCGGCCGACACATGGATACTCCGCGTAAAAATCACGCGCAGCCCGAACCAGAGGGCCAGATTCGCGATTACGCCGACCACCGAGGCGGTGATCGCGGCGAGCGCACCGCGCAAGTGCCGGTTATCCGCGATCCGCTCCACCAGGGGCGCGCCCGCGAACACGAAGGCCAGGCTCGGCATGAATGTCACCCACAGCGCCAGCCCGGAGGCCACGATGCCCCCCGCGATCCCATGCAACGACCCCTGCGCGCGGGCACCGGCGAGAAAGCCGACAAACTGCAGCACCAGGATCAGCGGGCCCGGCGTGGTCTCGGCCAGGCCAAGCCCGGCCAGCATCTCCCTCGCGTCTAGCCAGTGGTAGTGCCGCACGGCATCCTGCGCCACATAGGCCAGAACGGCATAGGCGCCGCCCAGCGTCACCACCGCCATCTTCGAAAAGAACCAGGCGATATCGGCAAACCTGCCGGGCACAAACACCTTCAGCCCAGCCACCGGCACAATCCACAAGGCCAGACATGCGGCCGCCGCGCGTCGCGCCCCGGTGGCGAGCCGCCCCGGCCGCTCCGGATCAGCCAGCAGCGCCGCATCGATCAGCCCCTCATAGGCGGCCAGAGCCACGCCCGCTGCCTGCGCCCCCGGCCCTGCCGCCGGCACAAACTTTCCCTGCGCGAGCGCACCCAGAACGCCCGCGCCCAGCACCACGGCCGGGAAGGGCGGGGCAAACGCGTAAAGCGCCAGAAACGCCGTGCCGGCCATCGCCCAGGCGGCGCGCGTCACCAGCGCCCGCCTGGCGATACGGATCAGCGCCTGCACCACCAGCGCCAGCACCGCGCATTTCAGCCCAAAGAAAATGCCGTCCACCGCGGGGATGCCGGAGGCCACGTAAGACAAGATCGACAGCACAAGCAGCACAGCGGCACCTGGCAGCACGAATAGCGCGCAGGCGGCGAGCCCCCCGGCCGGGCCGTGCATCAGCCAACCGAGATAGGTGGCAAGCTGGGTTGCCTCGGGCCCCGGCAGCAGCGCGCAAAAGCTCAACGCGCGCAAAAAACGCCGCTCGCTCACCCATGCCCGTTCTTCGACAATCTCCTTGTGCAGCAGAGCAATCTGCCCGGCCGGCCCGCCGAACGACAGCAGCCCCACCCGCAGCCAAACCCGCAGCGCCGCACCAAAACCGGGCATGCCCACGGTCACACTAGTGCCCTGCCCCCGGAGTTCGCCGTTCTTCACGGCGGGCGTAGGGGATAAGCAGGCCACTGACAAGCAAGAGCAATTGCCCTGCCCCCGGAGTTCGCCGTTCTTCACGGCGGGCGTAGGGGATAAGCAGGCCACTGACAATCA
>Ga0116226_10003045_pt1 | contig 14740 bp, 17 predicted proteins | sample S1TSphfallax_FD_89692 | JGI IMG/M metagenome (GOLD analysis project Ga0116226, IMG submission 89692) | Host-associated microbial communities from peat moss isolated from Minnesota, USA - S1T2_Fa - Sphagnum fallax MG | ecosystem: Host-associated > Plants > Peat moss > Unclassified | place: USA...
CGTGATCAGCGGACGCAGCACCGCAAGCAGGTTGGTCGCCGATTCGTAATTCAGGTGGAAAACTTCGGTGACGATCTGGTCACCCTTCACGGAATCCGCGACTGCAGGGCCGACCTGCAGCTTCGCATCTGCTTCCGGGACAACCTTGGTGAAGCCGTCAGCCACGACCACACTATAACCTTGCAGGCGCAGTGCAGAAATCAGCAACTGGTAGGCATGCGCCTTCGACACCGGCTTTTCCGACACCAGGTTGATCGTACCCTTGACGCGTGGGTCGATAATAAAAGTGGTATTGGTGTAATGGCCGATTGCCTTGACAACCGATTCGATATCAGCGCCGACGAAATTAAGCGTTGCTTCGTCCGAGCTGGGGTCTTGCGCATAAGACGGTTGCACCGTACCAAGCGCGCAAAGGATAGCCATCGCTGCGCCCCAACGGCGCCAGCTGTTTTTCTTGCTAAATGTATGCGGCAGCTTCGCTGATCGATTATTGTCTTTGTTCATAGCTTTAACGCAAAAACGTCCTTATTACCTTCTTTGTGATGCTGCCCCAGCAAATTCAACAGATTTGCCAACCTTTGTTCTTGCCCTTCTTCTGCTTCGGCCTTACCTGCAAAATGGAACTGTCCATTCTTCAGCGTGCCTGCGCCACTCAACAACATCGGCCCACTACTCGTCTTCAACTCCATATTCGCATCGGTGCCGCTCCAGTTTATCGTGATGCGATAAGCTCCAAGCGGGTGAACCTGTGACAAGCGTGACCCGATATCATCCAAATCCAGGTGCATCGTGCCGGTCACCGCCATCCCCTGTCCCTGACGCGCCAACTGCAACGGCCCCCAGGACAACTTCATCTGCCCAGACGGCTGTATCGTATTCAACGGCGCACCCAAGCCAGCCAAACGTTCGGCGGGCATATCAACCGAATCCGGCCCCAACTGCCACTGCGACCAACTACCCGTTACCTTCAAAGTCTGCGACAAGGATGACGGATTATCCAAATCCACATCTACCTGCCCCAGCAATATCAAAGGCGAGATACGCCAAGTGAACCGTCCCGGCAACAACGGCGTCACCGGATCGTTCTTTCCCGGCGCCACGCCGATGAAAGCAGAACCGCGCCATAGTGTGCCTTGTGCATCGCCCAGCGTCAAACGTCCACCGGTCTGTTTTTCCAAACCATACGACAACCACGCCGCCGGACAAAACGCCAATATCGTCAAACCTATGGCTAGCAGTGCCGCCAGCAGCCATAACACTACACGGCGCATGTGCTTCCTTTATTCACTACTGACTGCTCCTTTGCTGTTTCAATGTAATGCTCGCATTCACCGAATCGCTTTGCGGCAGTGCAACGAAGTTCGCATCCATCACTGTCAGGCGTGCAGTCTTTTGTTCTTCGTCCACCCAATCCATCAGACTGGAATAGGCAACCGGATTGATCTGCAGACGCACCAGATCGCCACTCACTGTCAGGCTTTGCGGCTTCAAGCCATGGGCACTCAAAGACGCCGTAATATTGTCTTGCGATACCGGCTCAGGATCAGGCATGGTTGCGCTACCCAGGTCACTCGCTTCTTTCGCCAGAGACTGCTCTTCAGCCAGTTGCTGGCGCAGCATCGGCAAATCCTTGCTCAAGGTGCTACGACCACTCAACGCCGGGGCAAACAAGATCGCGTACAACACGAACAACAACAGCGCAGCACCACCAAACGTGATGGCGGAGCGTTCACGCTCGTTGCGTACATTCCAGAAGGCGGTCGCCGCTTCGCTCAGCGCGCCTACGACTTCATTCGGCTTCATTTATTTGCCACTCCTGATTTGCCACACGCCGTTTGACGGACTACTGATCTTTAAGTTGCGTGCAGATAGTGCAGCCTGCAATTTTTCCATCGTCAACTTGCTGTCCGGCTTCAAATGCAGCAGCAAACTGCGGTCCTTATATTCCAGCGAAGCGATAACGGCGCTACCTGAACCTTCGCCTTGCAGTACCTCCGCCAGATTACCCGCGAGTTGGCTGAAGTCATCTGGTGCAGCCTGACCGGAATTACGCTGTGCTTCGTCGATCCTCCTGTGCATTTGCGCCAGCGGATCGAGAATCACGGTGTCTTTCGGGAAGGTAGTCTTGAAAGTCTGGATCATGGTGGTACGCAAGCCAGTTGCTTCGCGCTTCATGCGCCACCAGTCGAAATTGAGGGCACCAGCATTGATAACGATCAGCAAACCACCCAGCACCAAAGGCCAACGCCATTGCTTCCAGTTGATTTGCCCACCGGCCGATGCGCCCAGGCCCGTGATCAGGTTGATTGCCGACTTGCTGGCACCGGCAACCCAGTGCGACCAGTTATCAACAAATACGCTGACAGTTGGTTGGCCATCCGCATCCAGTGACGGCTCGGCGGAGAATTCGGTGCTGCCATGGTGGTTGCCGCATGCCTGCTGGTAGCTGATGACACGCGCCTGTGGCACATACAAGGTAATGGGTAACGCTGGCACCATCGCACGCAATGAGGACAATACGTCGGCAATAGCGTGATCCGCATGTTCCGGCATGATGGAGAGGCCAAAACCTTCCTGGTCGGATACGCGCAATGTAATATCAATATCGCTCGCCTGCTCGCAAATAGCAGCACTGGCGCTGCCCTCGCGATGCGGCAGGCATAATTGGGCCGGTACTGCATGCACGCTACGTGCGCCCAGGCTGGCGACGGTCTTGAACTGGATTTCGAGCCAGCCGCGCTGCATCACAGCTGCGGTACGCAGATCATTCGCCAACGCACCGGGAACGACGACGCACTCATCGGGATCGCTCATCAACTGGTCTTCCACCAAGTTTGGCAATACCAGGCGCAACTTGGGGATCGACAATGGTGGCGTTTTCACGTGCAGCAAGGTCACATCACTGGCGGCGACGATAAGCACCACGCGTTGAGCACCGGCGATGGCCGTAGCCAGTTCAGATAGCGGTGCCACGCCTTCGCGTTCGATGGCGTCTCCTGCGCTCGCCAATGCATACGGACACGGCAGGGCCAACCAATGTTCGACCGCATCGGCTGCGGCCTTGGAAGGCATGCGTATATACAGTGTGCTCAAGGTGTCAGTTTCCCTGTTCTAATTTTGCCGGGTCCAAACGACTGCGGTATTGGTCCCGTTGCGCTGAATCAGCGATTGTACGTCGAGCGCAGCCCGGCTCAAACGAACTTTGCCGTTTACCAGAAAATAATTTGTTTTTACGTCAATCAAATTGGCAGCAACCGTCGAATTCTGCCCAAGCCGGGTCGTGAAATCGGAGGTGCTGTTGTAATAGGTACGACGGGCGACGATGCCACTGGCCTCGCCGAGCTGCAAGGATGGGATCACCGCACTGATCACTTCGGCAGATGCGGTATTGACGTTGATCGGCGTTGTAGTCGGCAACACCACCACGAAATCCTTAAGCTTCGCCATGATTTCCGGGGTAAAACCCGGCACGGCCAGCAAATCTTCGCGCTGCGTCAAACCCAATGGCTCGCTGGATGAACCTGATCCAGAGGTAGGTGTTGCACCGCTGATGACGGTGTTGGAGCCGTTTGTCGGTGCAACCACATTGACTTGCGAATTCGCAGCAGTGGTGGTTGCCGTCGCTGCGGCCGACGCCGCTGCTGCCGCAGCCTGCGTTTCGCCACTGGCTTTTTGCGCAGTCTGCATCATGTTGGCGGTAGCTTGCGCCAACGAGGGACTCAAGCCGAGATTCGACAGCAGCTTGCCAAACGCTGTCACTTGCGCCGCATTAATCTGGGTACCAACACAAAGATTGGTCAGGTTGAAGCGCGACTGCGCATCGATGATATTGCCGGAAAGCGTCGCATCGCTGGATTCCTCTTCGCTGCGATTGTCGTCCACGTATTGATCGAGCTTCGTTTCTTCAAGCGGCACAGACCATGGCTCACCGAGGTAATCGACATTCGAGTTACGCGCATCTTCGCGCAACACCAGACGTGCATAATCCAGCGCACCCCGCAGAATCCATTGCTTTTGCAATTGCAGGCGCTGGTTTTCTATTGAGCGCACTTGCACCTGCTGTTGCCAGAACAGGCTGGCGACAATCGTAATCGCCAGTGTCGTCAACAGCAAAGCCGTAATCACGGCCACGCCGCGCTGACGGGAAAAAGAGGAAGGCCGCTGCGTGACGTGGATCATGTCGGCCCGATCAGAAAGACTTTCAACAGCGGATTCGGCGTGCTCTCCGTCTTCAACGATACCTCCAACCCACGCAAGGCGTTGGGGTTGATGGTCTGGCCCGGAGGCGGATTGACCGCTGGCGTCGGTGCATTGGTATCGGTACGCCACGGACCACTACCCAACCACATACGCATCGACATTTCAGTAATGCCGCGCTGCAAAATCACCGGCTGGGTGTTGCTACCATCGGTATCCTCTGCCGTGTTACTCCACAAGTCGTCCAACTGCTTCAAGTCACGTGTCGATTGCGATTCGCGGCGCGACAAGACGCCATTGTTCAGGCGATACACCACAACCTGCAGGCGTGATGGCTGGTCATCCGCGTACACCATGCGCACCAGCCGCAGGCGTTCGCCATCAGCCAATAACTGTGGGCGTGCCGAACCGATGATGTTCACCGGCGCGACGTTGGCGCAATCGCTTTGCATCTGTGCAAACGTCAATTGCATGCCGCGTGTTTCGTCCAGTTGCTGCGTCAGGCTGACGCGCGAGCGGACAATCGCATCCAGCCCACGCCAGCCTAGTACGGCGATGATGGCGAGGATGCTGATCGCAATCAGCAGCTCGATCAGTGTGAACCCGCGCCTCCTGGAGTTTGCTGCCGAATTAGCACGACTGGGGTGCAACAGGGAATCCAGGTATGTCATCGCGGCACCAACTGGTCTAGCTTGATGATGCGGCGATCAGGATACTGCACGTCGGCGACGGTGACCTCAACACGGCGGAACATCGGATTCGGGGTAGCGAACACCTGTTCGTGGCAGATCAGGTGCAAATCACCTTGTGGGCAATCAAAATCCGTTTGGCCGACATCAGGGAATTCCGCTGCAAGGCGAATTTGGGTCAGCTTGTTTTCTGCCGACCAGGTCGCCATCATCGACGCACGCAAGCCTTCGCTATTGCGGGTCAGGCTACCGACCGAACGCAGGCTCGCACCCAGTGCGGTGCCGACGATGACCAGCGCCACCAACACTTCCAGCAGGGTGAAGCCGGCGGCGTGGCCGGAGAAAGGTCGAATGCGCTGGCCCATCATTCCACCGAAAAATGGCCAATGCCGTCGGCATGGATGGCAACCGAGTTGTCGCCTGCCGACAAGGTCAGCACAAAGGGCTTATCAACCGGCTCGCGACCGAAGACGATGCGCAGCGGGTCGCTGCCGGTCACGGGTGGAGGGTCCATCAATAAGCTCATCGGGCCTACCTTGAAAGGGCGTTCGCGCATCAAATCGTCGTCAGTAATCGCTTCCCAGCCGGTATCGTTACGGACCTGGAAGCTGTAGTGCTCGCTGCTGGCCTCAAAAGCGATCGGGTGGTTGCGCACAATTGCTTCATCACGCGCCGCCTGCAACAGAAGTGCAATCCGTTGCGCCTCGTTCTGCAATGCCTGTTGATTGCTGGGCATGATGTTGTAAGTCACCATACCCAAGGTCACGCCCACTATACAGACAACGACCAGCAATTCCAGCAGCGTGAAACCACGCGCAGCACGTAAAGCCTCATGCATAGGGCCACCGCGCCGCACCAATATGGAGCGACGTGATTGGCCGAATACGATTACAGGCTCCACGAACCTATGGTCTTGTCTTCACCGCCACCAGTGCTAGGCTGGCCGTCCGGGCCGTAAGTGAACACGTCCACTTCACCGTGTACGCCAGGAGACAGGTACTGATAAGGAGCGCCCCAAGGGTCTTTTGGCAACTTGGGCAGATAACCGCCGGCCTTCCAGCCATTGGCACTTGGGCCGGAGGTAGGCTTTTCCATCAAGGCTTGCAAGCCTTGTTCGGTAGTCGGATAACGCTGATTATCGAGCTTGTACAAATTCAGGGCTTGCATAATCGAGGCGATGTCGGCCTTGGCAGCGGTCACACGTGCTTCATCGGCGCGGCCCATCAGCTTCGGCACGACCAAGGCGGCCAGGATACCGATGATGACCACCACCACCATCATTTCGATCAGCGTAAATCCGCGTTGCGGGCGTGCTTGTACGCCATTTGCAGTCAGGGGAAAAGATCTCATAGATTTTATATGTGCAAAATGTTGTGGTTCAAACAAACAGCGAGTATAAAGCCGAAGCGCGCATTGTTACACCGCATTGCCACTGTTTCCAGCATTTTTTTACGCGACAAGCCTGTGACCGCGGCCGTAGGAAAAAGTGCCGTACCGAAATGGAAAATGTAGTAACCGGCAATTACCTGCCAATATCTGGCGCGGCCACAATGATAGTCTGTACAACATGATTGGCGCGAGTCGTGGCAACGATGACAAAGCCATGACATTCGTACCAGTCCCCTTCATCACTAGGAGACTATCGTGGCTGCAAAGAAGATATTGATGCTGGTTGGCGACTTTGGCGAAGACTATGAAATCATGGTGCCGTTTCAGGCGCTACAGGCGGTAGGCCATCAGGTACATGCGGTCTGTCCTGACAAGAAAACTGGGGACTTCGTCGCCACGGCGATCCACGACTTCGAAGGACATCAAACCTATACCGAAAAGCCGGGGCACCGCTTTACCCTGACACACACCTTTGCCGACATCGATGCCAAGAGTTATGACGCGCTGGTCTTGCCCGGCGGGCGCGCACCGGAATATCTACGCCTCAATGAGAAGGTGTTAGACATCGTCAAGCATTTCCATCAGGCGCAAAAACCGATTGCCGCGATCTGCCACGGCGCGCAGATTCTGGCTGCAGCGGGCACCCTGGAAGGCTTGCGCTGTTCAGCCTATCCCGCTTGTCGCCCGGAAGTAGAACGTGCTGGTGGCCATTATGCGGATATCGCGGTCACCGACGCCGTGACCGACAAACATCTGGTTTCCGCTCCGGCCTGGCCTGCGCACCCAGCGTGGATAGGTCAATTTCTCACCTTGCTTGGCACGAAAGTTGTGCTATAACGACAACTGCATAGGCATGGCGGAAGCTCTCGCATCCGCCTGCCTTCCCAAGTCTGAGGCGCGCATGTGTGAAATCTTTGTGAAGGCTGACCCCAACCTGTACGCCACGCGCGCCCGCTCGATCCGCCTGCATGGCGCGGTAACCTCGATCCGGCTGGAAAATCTGTATTGGGATGTATTGCAGGAAATCGCAACACGCGACGGCATGAGCGCCAACCAACTGATCACGAAGCTCTATGACGAATTGGTCGAAGAGCGCGGAGTGATCGATAACTTCACATCTTTCCTGCGAGTATGTTGCCTGCGCTATCTATCACTGATAGTAGAGGGTGGTATTAGCGCTGACAGGAAAAAGCCGTTAGCGCGAATACCAGTTCAACTGTTAGAGGTTTGCGTCTAAGTGTGGCTTATTGCCGACAAAATTCCTTCGTTGAGCCATGTTTGTAGCCAACTCGCAATTTGATCGGTGATATCTTGCTCCGCAGCATCAGCCGCTTCAGCACAGACTTCGGCAAAACTCTGCCCCGCCAGCAAACCGCGCAACGCTCGTGCCTCGTGACTGCTCAACGAGCGGAAATGCGGTTGCAACTCGCGCCGCCAAATCAACCAAGTCGTCGGCGTAGCGCTATTAACTGCATCCGGTGGTGTTTCTTCCTTCTCCAATCCCAACCAGATGCTGGGTGCATTCCAGTAGAAATCTACCAATTGCAGCGACGGTGGTAGCACGAAGCCGACCTGCTCCCAGTCATCCGCACTCAATCCTTGCAGATCTGCCGCAGTCAGCACCGGCGCATCTTCGGCATCGAATGCCAAGCCCAAGGCCCACTCGAACGCAGCCAGTTCGGCTACAACAGGATGCTCACTCAGGCTTTCTGCAACATAGGCTGAGAATGCATCTCCGTACCAGCGCAGATTACGGTAACGCGATGGATGACGGGAGATATAACCGCGGCTCAGATCATGGAACATATCGTCGCCGACATAGGTATGCGTCTTGTCGAACTCCTCGGATAGTGCCTCCGCCAAACGCAGGCGATATGCATCGTGATAAATCGCCAGTCGATCCGTGACCGGCAGACCGAAACCATCGGCAATACAGGTCGCAATCGTGGCATCAGCAGACTTGTCCGCGAGCACGTAATCCTGAAAATCCGTTTGTATGCGCGCAAGGAAAGTCATCACGCCGCCTTCTTCGTCAGGTTGGCGGCAATATCGCGCGCATGCTGCAACTCGGCGACCAGTTCAGCCAGCGGTGGAATGTTGTCGTCGCGCTCGATCATCGTCGCGACGTTGCCGAAACGGCGCAGCGCATAGTCGTATAAATCCCAGACCGGATCAGCAATAGGATGGTCGTGTGTATCGATGATGTAATTACCATGATCGCTATGCCCGGCCATGTGTATCTGTTGCACGCGATCAACGGGAATCGCATCCAGATAGGTATGCGCATCGAAGCCATGATTGACGCTGCTGACATAAATGTTATTGACGTCAAGCAGGATCAGGCTATCGGACTCTTCTGCAATGGCGCGCACGAAATCCCATTCTTTCAAGGTATCGGCATTAAAGGACACATAGCTCGACACGTTTTCCAGCAGAATCGGGCGCTCCAGATAATCCTGCACACGCCTCACATTGCGGGCTACGTGCTTCACCGTGTCTTCGGTGTATGGCAAGGGGAATAGGTCATGCAGGTTACGGCCATGCACGCCAGTCCAGCATAGATGATCAGAAACCCAGAGCGGGTCAACACGCTCTATCAATTTCTTCAAATCACGCAGATATTCTTCGCTCGGCCCTTCGGTAGAGCCAATAGACATCGAAACGCCGTGCATCACCATCGGATAGTCCTGACAAAACTTATCCAGCATCACCAAGGGTTTGCCGCCGGGAACCATGTAGTTCTCGGACAGGATTTCAAACCAGTCAACGTTGTAACGTTGCTCCAGAAGTTCCGCATAATGCGTAGTACGCAAGCCGAGGCCGAAACCCGGTGAAGGATAAAGCTTGGATGTTTGCATGATGAGCCGTGATCGGCGTAGTGTTCGTTGGATTGCGCTATTTGCGCTACAAAAGCTATCGTCTTCCCAGACGATAAAACAGCCACGCGAAAATGCCGGTCAGCACGACCGGCATCACGCGGGACAAAATGCGATTACTTGGAATCGAGTACTTTGCCGCCCTTGGCTGTGCAATCAGCGGAAGTTGTTGCGACGAAGCCGTGGCCCTTGCAGGCATTTTGGCCTTTGCAAGCATTTTCCGCAGTCTTGCAATCGCCCTTACCCTTGCAGCTATTGATGCCAGCGCAATGAACACTGTCGGCAGCTGCAGCAGTCGTAGTACCTGCGAAAGCCGTGCCGGACAGAGCCATCGTAGCGGCGGCAGCAGCGATCAATGCACCAGTCTTGATTGTTTGTTTCATTTGAGTCTCCGATAAAAGAAGTGGAACTACGTTTTATGGATACTGCCAGCTCGGACAACCTATTTACGAGCCGAAGTATTGTGGCAGTACCCGGGAAAAAGGTGAAGCGAATTCGTCGATTACTAGCAGGGATTGTCACTTGTCGAGATCAATGATCTTGCCGCCCTTAGCCAGGCAAGCACCTGCCTTGGAAGCGACAAAGCCATGGCCCTTGCAAGTGTTTTGGCCCTTGCAGGCGTTTTCCGCAGTTGCACAATCGCCTTTGCCCTTACAGCTATTGATACCCGCGCAGTGCACGGTATCGCCAGTAGAAATCGTGGTCGTTGCAGCACTTACCGCACCGGACAAAGCCAACGCCGCAGCGGCAGCAGCCAACAAAGCACCAGACTTGATTGATTGTTTCATCTCTATCTCCAAAGCAATATTAAAAAAGGAACAACATATTCAGTAGAAAACCAAAGCCGAATTCCGTGCAACACGAACTGATCGCATCAACATCTGATCAAGCTCATATTGCATCGACTTGGCATTCAGTCGGTGCAGGTTTGGATTACTTACACACCGCATCAAAAATTTTTAAAATTTTTTCTGCCCCCGCTATCGACCTGCATAACCCTGATACGAAAGTCCCAGACAATCGGATTCAAGCCAGCCAAAAATGACAGACTGATGACGCGCTTGTGTCGCCTTCAGCGAACCGCTACACTGCGAAGCTTATTTGACCGCATGGTCAGTAATCGACAAGACCCGGCATGCCGCCGAAAGACGGGGCAGCCAACACGAGGTGGGGACGGAAGAATTGGATTTTTCGATTGCCGCAATTCTGATACAGGATGGCATGACCAGCGGAGCCATCTATGCATTGTTGGCCCTGGCGCTGGTACTGGTGTTTTCGGTCACGCGCGTGATCTTCATCCCTCAGGGCGAGCTGGTCGCCTACAGCGCCTTGACGATGGCAGCCCTGCAATCGAACAAGGTGCCGCTATCAGCAATACTATTATTGGCGCTGGGCATACTGGCGTTTATACAGCAAGCGATTGGCATCATACGTAGCGCACAGCACGCCACCACCAGCACGCGCGACCTGGGTATCGCCGCCATCAAGTTCCTGCTGTTGCCCGCCGCCGTTGCTGGAATCAGTTACGCATTTGCCGCGACGCCCATGCACCCCGTATTGCAAATCCTACTGACGCTGGCTATCGTCGTGCCGATTGGCCCACTGACTTATCGTCTAGTCTATGAGCCTCTGCGTGAAGCCAGCATATTGGTGCTACTGATTACTTCAGTCGCACTGCATTTCGTTCTGACCGGCTTAGGCTTGCTGATGTTCGGTGCAGAAGGCGCGCGTACTGATGCGATATCGGATACACGCTTCGACCTCGGCGGTTTATCGGTGTCAGCGCAAAACATCATCGTGATTGCCGCAGCGCTCTGCCTGATCGTGGCACTGTATTTATATTTCGAGCGCAGCCTGTATGGTAAAGCCTTGCGCGCAACGGCAGCCAATCGACTGGGCGCACGCCTGGTCGGGATTGGTACTGCGCAGGCAGGGCGATTGGCTCTGACACTGGCAGCGGGCTTGGGAGCGCTCTGCGGCATCCTGATCGCGCCACTGACAACGATTTATTACGACAGCGGTTTCCTGATCGGCCTGAAAGGCTTCGTCGGCGCCATCCTCGGTGGACTTGGCAGCTATCCTCTGGCAGCGGCCGGGGCACTGTTGGTCGGTCTGCTGGAATCGTTCTCGTCGTTCTGGGCCAGCCCGTTCAAGGAAGTGATCGTCTTCACACTGATCATTCCGGTGCTGCTGTGGCGCTCGCTACGTAACCCGCACATTGATGACGAGGATGCACAATGAACAAGCGCCTCATCATCTTCGTCGCGGTATTGGCAGCATTGCCGTTATTGCCAACACCGGAATACTGGATCACGCTGGACAACTACATCGGCTTATACGCAATTGTTGCGCTCGGACTGGTGTTATTGACCGGCATTGGCGGCCTGACCTCGTTTGGGCAAGCTGCCTTCGTCGGTGTCGGCGCTTATACAACCGCATGGCTGGGTATGCAATTCGGCTTGTCCCCTTGGCTGGGCTTGCTCGCAGGCTTGGCGATCACAGCGGCCATCGCCCTGTTTATCGGCGCGATCACGATGCGGCTATCCGGCCACTATCTGCCACTTGGCACCATCGCCTGGGGTTTGTCGCTGTTCTACCTGTTCGGCAATCTTGATTTCCTCGGCAAGTACGACGGCATCAATGGCATTGCGCCCATCACGCTGTTCGGCATCAGTCTCGAAAACAGCCGTGCGATGGCGGGATTGATCTGGTGCGTATTGCTGCTGTCGATATGGGCCTTGCATAACCTGCTCGACTCACGTACGGGGCGAGCCATCCGCGCATTGAAAGGCGGTAGCCTGATGGCCGAAGCAATGGGTGTGAATACCGCCGCCATCAAGATTCTGATTTTCGTCGTCGCCGCCCTGCTGGCATCGACCGCAGGCTGGCTATATGCGCATCTGCTACGCGCCGTGACACCGACACCATTTGGCTTGAGTGCTGGTATCGAATACCTGTTCATGGCCGTCATCGGTGGTTCCGCGCATCTGTGGGGCGCGATACTTGGTGCGGCGCTATTGACGATCTTGAAGGATCAGTTGCAAACCTATCTGCCAATATTGCTCGGCAATAGCGGCAATTTCGACGTCATCGTATTCGGCGTCTTGATGATACTGCTACTGCAGCGTACGCCGGAAGGATTATGGCCAATGCTGCGCGCGCGCTTCGCTCGCACCAACACGGCCAAGACATTGCCTGCCGCGACACCGCTACCACGTCGCGAGCAACCCGCATCGAACAGCGTCGTACTACGTGTGGAACAAGCACGCAAGGCATTCGGCGGATTGGTCGCAGTGAATGACATGAACTTCGACATCCGTGCAGGCCAGATCGTCGCCCTGATCGGCCCGAACGGTGCAGGCAAATCAACGATGTTCAACCTGATCAGCGGTGTACTGCCACTGACCTCGGGCCAGATCAGCTTGCAACAAAATGGACTGCAACGCATCGACAAAATGCCGTCACGCCAGATCGTCAAGCGCGGCATCGCCCGCACCTTCCAGCATGTGCGACTGTTGCCGACGATGAGCGTATTGGAAAACGTCGCCATCGGTGCGCATTTACGTAACAAGGGCAATGGCATCGTCGGCCTGCTGACAAGCGTGCTGCGATTGAATCGCAACGAAGAAGCACAACTGTTAGGCGAAGCACAACGACAACTGCAACGCGTCGGCCTGGGCGAGTTGCTACATCACGAAGCAGGCAGCCTGGCACTCGGGCAGCAACGCATCCTGGAAATCGCTCGCGCATTGTGCTGCGATCCGACTTTGCTATTGCTGGATGAACCCGCAGCAGGCTTACGCTATCAGGAAAAGCAGGCGTTAGCCGAACTACTACATACACTACAACAGGAAGGCATCAGCATCCTGCTGGTGGAACACGATATGGACTTCGTGACGACACTCGCCAACCGCATCGTCGTCATGGAATTCGGCAGCAAGATCGCCGAAGGCACGCCGCAAGAAATACAACGCGATCCGCGTGTGCTGGAAGCCTACCTTGGCAACATCGACGATCAAGAGGTGGCTGCATGAGCGCACCGATTCTGGAAGTGAAAGACCTGCACGTAAGCTATGGCAAGGTGGGAGCATTGCATGGCGTCAGCCTGAGCGTAGCCCCCGGCCAGATCGTCACCGTCATCGGCCCGAACGGTGCAGGCAAATCAACCTTATTGAATGCACTGGCTGGCGCGCTACCAACCAGCGCAACAGCGCAAGGCGTCGTGCTATTACAGAAGGATACGATCACCACATTAAGCGCCGAAGTGCGGGTAGAACGCGGCTTGTCTCTGGTACCGGAAAAGCGCGAACTGTTCGCCACGATGAGTGTGGAAGACAATTTGCAACTAGGTGCCTATCGCCGCTATCGCACTCGCGACAAGAATTGGGCCGATCAACTGCCGCTGATTTACGACATGTTCCCGCGCCTCAATGAACGTCGCAAACAACATGCGGGCTTGCTATCCGGCGGCGAACGCCAGATGCTGGCGCTGGGACGCGCACTGATGGGCAAGCCACAATTGCTGATGCTGGACGAACCCAGCCTCGGCCTAGCTCCGTTGATCGTGAAGGAAATCTTCCAGATCATTCTGCGCCTAAAGCAAGCTGGCACGGCAATCCTGCTGGTCGAACAGAACGCACGTGCTGCGTTGCAGGCTGCCGATTATGCGTATGTGCTGGAAACCGGCAGTATTGCGCTGGAAGGTGAGGCAGAAAAGCTTACGCATGATCCGCAGGTTATTGCGACCTATCTCGGCTTGAGTAAGCCGTCTGCATAAGCAATAATTTGATCCTGCAGGACATTGCAACAAACACAAATCCGTTGAGAATGAAGGCGCCACAGGTCATGGCGATTGGCCTAGAGCCCTCCCTCTATGAAGGTCAAGTCGCCGCAAAATGTTAACAATATGTTGCAACAATCGCGTATTATTACATTGTGGTTACATAGCTTGATCGCCGGGTCTACACGCAGGATCCATTGCAATAATTTCCACATGGAAATATTCGCAATCAAAGCATGCATGAAAAAAGTTGACGGTCTTTGAAATATCGATCTGTCGGGCGGATTCCTTGGGCACATAGCCATTGCGACATCTGCCTCTAAACTTCTCATGAAACAAGGCGCCCAAGGCTATCGAATTTTTCGACTTAGGCAATGCATACGCGCTGGTCACGCCATCGACTCTCACTCTTATTGCACCCAAATATAGCGCGTTGCAATTGACCTGCTCATATTCTCTGCAAAGTCAGATTGGGGCAAGAGAATAATCCCAATGGATGAGAGCAAAGTACCGCAGGAAGGAAACAAGATGCATGAATTAAGCAATATCGCCCATTGGCTAAAGGATCACCCGATACACCACACCTCGTCGGTACATACAACTCTACCGGATCCCGTTTTCATTGCAGATGGACGGAGTGTTGTTTCTTTTAGTACCAACAATTACCTGGCATTGGCCAACCATCCACGTCTTGTGACGGCAGCGAAGCGCGGTCTGGATCGCTACGGTGTCGGCAATTGTGAGTCGCGGCTATTGGGCGGGGACATCGAGGTGTACCGTGAATTGGAGGCGCGCTTAGGGGCGCTGAA
>Ga0116226_10003046_pt1 | contig 14740 bp, 14 predicted proteins | sample S1TSphfallax_FD_89692 | JGI IMG/M metagenome (GOLD analysis project Ga0116226, IMG submission 89692) | Host-associated microbial communities from peat moss isolated from Minnesota, USA - S1T2_Fa - Sphagnum fallax MG | ecosystem: Host-associated > Plants > Peat moss > Unclassified | place: USA...
ATGGAGACCGTGATCGAGGGGCGCTCCGTCGTCATCGTGCTGCTCGATTCGCTCGGCAAGTACACCCGCCTCGCCGATGCCACACGTGTCAGGAATTGGCTGCAGACCGTCGGCGTCGGCCCGCGCTTGTCCCAGGTCTCGATGCGCTGAGTTCAGCCGGTGCGCGGCCGCGCACCGGGAACTGTGGCTAAAAACGCGCCGTGAGGTGCACGCCCCAGTTGCGCGGATCGCCGCGCTGCACGTAGGTCTCGTACGGGAAATTCGGTGGCACGTCGCCGAAGTAGAAGCCGCGCACCGTATAAGTCTTGTCGAGCAGGTTTCGACCCCACCAGTAGATTTCATAGCGGCCCCGCTGCCAGCCGAGCTTGGCGTTCACGAGTCCATACTTGTTCGAAGCCGTCGGATTCGGCGGCATGTCGTAATAAAACGAGGCCAAGCCGGTCAGATCGAGGCGTGCGTACGGCCCCCGCGGGTCCCGCCAGGTGGCGTTGACCGCGGCCTGCCAATTGGGCGCGTCCGGCTGCGAGCGGTTCGGCAGGACGACGCCGTTCTGCACGAAGCCGCTGTACTCCGTGCGCAGCAGTCCCAACGAGCCGCCGAATTCCAGCCTGCGGGTCGCACGCCACGCCGCCGTGCTTTCCAGGCCCTCGTTGTAACCGGCGCGGGCGTTACCGGTGTAAAAAATGAAGGTGTCCGGGTTGTCGGGATCGAGCTGGGTTCCGGTCAGCAGCTGCTCGTGTTCGCGCTGCATGTAGAACACCGACGTATCCCAGCGCAGGCGCCCGTCGGGACTCGCGAGCTTGTAGCCGATTTCCGTGTTGAGGTCCGTCTCGGGCGTGAACGTCTGTTCGTCCGCGGGCAGACCCGGACTCAAGTTGAAGCCGCCCGCCTTGTAGCCGCGTGCCAACAGCGCATAGACATGCTGTCCGTCGGCCAGCGCGAGCTCGAGCGAGGCATGACCGCCCCAGAGGTCATAGGCCGGGTCGAATCGGTTGGCCGTGGTCGCGGCGCCGAGATTGGTGGTCATGTCATCGTAGGCGGCGGTCTGTCGCTCGCCCCGTAATCCGACAGACCAGCGCAGTCGCGGTGCGATATCTCCCTCGAGCTGCCCATAGAGAGCGCCCGTACGCGATTGGAACTCACTCGTCAGCACCGTCAGCGTGTCGGTATTCTGGCCGGCGTCGTACGGGTCGACATAAAGCCCGGTATTGGTATCGCTGAGGCTTTCACGCAGCTGGAAACCGTAGATTCCGAACAGCCAGGAGAAGCCGTGCGTCTCGGCATCGCCCAGGCGCAGTTCGAGACTGCGCGTCGAACGGTGGCGATACTGAGCTTCTTCGTACTGATCGGTATAGGGCGCCCAGAGAATCGGATTGCCCCAGTCGCCGTCATAACTGTAATGGATCACGGAGTCTGCGTAGGTCGCGATCGCGGTCAGCATCGTCGCTCCCCAGCCCGCGTATTCGGCGCGGGCCGAGAGGCCGTTCGAGTTTTGCACGTCCATGCCCGGCTGATCCGACCGGACGATGCGCGAGTTGTCGATCGCAAACGCGTCGTAGCCGTTGTCCGTTTGGGCGCGCAAAAAGGCGACGTCCACGCGCAAATCCTCGGCGGGCTGGAAGCGCCAGCGCGCACGCACGGTGAGTTCATCGCGCTCGTCGGTATCCCGGTGTAAATAGGCGTTGTAATAGTAGCCGTCGCTGGTGTAGCGCTGTACCGCGAGGCGAAACGCGGAGTCGAGTGCAGGCACGGGCCCGGTGAGCACGGCGCCGTAGGATTGGGTGTTGTAATCGCCGATGTCGAGCTCGGCCCGGCCGCCGAACGCATCCTCGGGCGCGGCACTCTTGGCGTAAATCAGTCCCGCGAGCGCATTGGCGCCGTAGACCGTCCCCTGCGGGCCGCGCAGCACCTCGATGCGATCGAGATCGAACAAGGTCGCGGCCGACCCCAGACCGCTGAAGTCGATGTCATCGATGAGAAAGCCGACGGACGGATTCGGCGCGCCCTGGTACTGCTGCAGCTCGCCGATGCCGCGAATCTGAAAGTAGCGTGGCCGCGAGGTATCTCCAGCCCAATCGAGATTCGGGATCAGGGCGAGGACGTCCTCGAAATGCTGCTGACCGGCATCGCGCAATTGCTGTGAGTCGAGGACGGTGGCGCTGCCCGCGAAATCGGTCTCCGGTATCGGCCGCAGCGTCGCCGTGACGACGATCTCCGGCAAGCTGTCCGGGGGGGTGCTCTCGTCGGCCAAGACGCGGCCAAGGAGAAAAAATAAACCCAAGGCTCCGTGACGGATCTTCAAGACGCTCCCTCCGCCGGCATTAACCGGATCAGGTTCAATGGGTTCGCCCCTTGGGAACGCGATTGCGTTCCTAAGAGCATCTCAGGCCTTGCGGCCACCCCAGCTTGGAATCGACGATTACTCTAGCAGAACTATGCTCGGAATCAGAATCCCGCCACCCGGCGCAGCGCCCCGACGAATGCGCCGAGGAGGAGGAACAAGATGGGAAACATGCTCAGCGCGAAGCCGAGGCCCCGTTTGGCAGGATCCTTGACGTAAGTAGCGGCATAGATTTCCCGTCCCACCAGGTACACCAAGCCCAAGACTGCGCACCAGAGCGGGTTCAAGTAGCGGCTGCACAGGTATAATGCGGGCAGCAGACAGAGCAGTAATTCCAAGGTGTTTTGTTGCACGCGGAAGTAGCGCTCGAAGATTTCGTTCCCCGTCGTGGCCGGCGCCTTGACGCCGTACCGTCCGCGCGCCCCACCCACCTTGATCCCAAAAACAATGAACTGAAGAACTGCGAGTATGGTCACGATATCGACATAAGCCATGGATGTTCCCCTGCGAATGCGCGATTCTAACACTCTCACCAGACGGACCTTTTTATGAATGCTCCCCGTGCGTCGCGACGTTCCGGTACCCGCGGCTATGCGCACCTCGTCGAGATCGAGGCGCCCATCGCGCGCGTTTGGCGCGCGCTGACCGATGCCGACCTGATCAAGATCTGGTCGGGCGGTCATGCCGAAATCGACGCCCGTAAGGGCGGTGTCTACCGCCTCGGTAAGCCGGCAGCCGGCGGGCGGGAGGCGCACATCGACATCTTCGAAACCAACCGCCGCCTGCGGCTCATTTACCTGCACGGCCCCGGCTCACCGCCGAGCGACAGCGCGATCGTCGATGATTTTCTGCTCGACATGCGACCGGGTGAAACGATGACGTCCTTGCGCTTGCTGGGGTCCGGTATCCCGGAGGCCGAGGTCTGGAATCACCCGTATACCAGAATCCGTTTGAGCTGGGAGCGCTGGCTCGCGCGCATCAAGGTGACGCTCGAAAATCCGCCGCGGCCGAAGAAGCCGAAAGCGCCGCCGCCGCCGGTCGATGCCCCGTTGCCCGGCCTGGATTACTGAGCCGCGGGAGATTCTGACGTGCTCGGCTTCTTGATTCGCGCCGCGATTGCCGCCTTGGGACTCTGGCTCGCGACCGCCTGGGTCAGCGGCGTGGCGATCGACACGCCGGCGACCCTGGTGCTCGCGGGCCTCCTGTTGGGCGTGGTCAACGCGGTCGTGCGCCCGGTCGCGATCTTGTTGACCTTGCCGATGACGGTGCTCACTTTGGGGTTCTTCCTGCTGATCATCAACGCCGGCATGGTCGGTCTCGTCGCCTGGATCCTGCCCGGCATGTACGTGGCGGGCTTCTGGGCCGCGTTCTGGACCGCGGTCATCGTCAGTGTCGTCAGCGTCGTCGGTTCCTGGTTCGTGGGACCCAAGGGCAGGGTCGAGATCATCGTCCGGCGGCGCTGAGCTCACGGGAAATCCGGTCGGTCAGCGCAGGCCGCCCATGAGTTTTTTGACCGGCTTGGACAAGGCCAACAGCACCAACCCCAAGCCGACGGCAAAATAGACGATGTGCAGATACTGTCCCGGCATGGCGGCTAGGTTGTCCGCGTCGAACTCTCCGGCGATCAAGCCGGCTGCAAGATTGCCCAGCGAAATCGACAGGAAGAACATGCCCATCATCTGGCCGACGAAGCGCCTCGGCGTCAGCTTGGTGAAGTAGCTCAGTCCCACGGGGCTCAAACAGAGCTCGCCGAAGGTGTGCAGCAAATAGGTCAGGATCAGCCAGTTGGGCGAGACTTTTGACCCCCCGGCCACGAGCGTCGAGGCAGCCACCATCAACAGAAACCCTGCGCCCATCAAGATCACGCCGATCGCGAATTTCGCGGGCACCGACGGGTCGAGATGGCGGCGCGCGAGCGCCAGCCACGCCCAGGCGACGACCGGCGCGAACACGACGATGTAAAAAGGATTCAGCGACTGGAACCACTCGGTCGGAATCGTGAAATGCAGCCAGCCGACGTAGCGCTCGGTATAACGTTCGGCGAACAAATTCAAGGAAGAGCCCGCTTGCTCGTAGCCGGCCCAAAATGCCGCGCTGCCGAGGAACAGAACGACGAGCACGACGCCGCGCGCGCGTTCCTCGCGCGTGAGACCGCCGAACAGGAAATAGAACGCGAAGTACAGCACCGACATGCCGACGATCAACGCAGCTGTGTAATGCGCCAACGTCACGGGCGAGACCACGATCCAGCCGAGCGCGAACGCGATCAAGCCCGCCGCAAAGATCGCGAGGCCGATCCAGAGTCGCAACCACAGACCCGCCCGCTGCGCCGTCTCCAGCGTGTTCCGCTTGTAGATGCCGGCCGTGCCGAGAAAACGCCGTGTGAGGACGTACTGCAGGACGCCGAAGCCCATGAACACCGCGGCGGCAGCGAAGCCCGCGCGCGCACCGTAGCGCTCCTGGGCAAAGCCCGTGACCAAGGGGCCCAGGAAGGAGCCGATGTTGATGCCGATGTAGAACAGCGTGAAGCCGGCATCCAGGCGGGCACCGCCCTCCGGGTAGAGTTCGGCGACCATGGCACTGACGTTCGGTTTCAGCAGCCCGACACCGATGACGACGACGACCAAGCCGAGATAAAAGCCCGCGGGATTGCTCGAAAGCGCGAGCAAGGCGTTGCCGAGCGCGATGGTCAGGCCGCCGAACAGCACCGCGCGCCGTGCGCCGATCAGTCGGTCGGCGATCCAACCGCCGGGCAGGGCGGCAAGATAAACCGCCGCCGTGTACAGCCCGTAGATCGCGGTCGCGGTCTTGTCGTCGATGCCGAAGCCGCCGGAGGCGACGGCTCCGACGAGGAACAGGACGAGCAGCGCCCGCATCCCGTAGTAGGTGAAGCGTTCCCACATTTCCGTGAAAAACAGCGTGGCAAGGCCACGCGGATGGCCGAAGAACGTGGAACTCACTAAGCCTTGGCCTCGCGCTCGGCGTCTTCCTTCGCCCGGGCGGCGAGTTTGTCCTTGAGCAACAACCTGGCCATCACGATGCCGATTTCATAGAGCAGGTACATGGGCACGGCCATGAAGCTCTGCGAGACCGCGTCCGGCGGCGTCAAGAAAGCGGCGACGATGAAAATTCCCAGCAATACGAACCCGCGGTTCTTCGTCAAGGTGGTGATTTTCACGAATCCCGTCCAGACCAGCAGCACCGTTGCGACGGGCACTTCGAAGGCGACACCGAACGCCAGCAACAGGATCATCACGAAATCCAGATAGCTGCCCATGTCGGTCATCATCTGCACGCCGGTCGGCGTGGTCCCGACGAAGAACCCGAGCATCGCGGGAAAGACGAGGAAGTACGCGAACGCGGCGCCGACATAGAAGAGCAGGACGCTGGAGAGCAGCAACGGAATCGCCAGTTTCTTTTCATGGCGGTAGAGGCCCGGGGCGACGAACGCCCAGGCCTGATAAAGGATCACGGGTATGGCGAGGCCGATCGCGATCACGAACGCGAGCTTGAACGGCACCATGAACGGCGAGACGACACTGGTCGCGATCAGACTCGCGCCCACCGGCAACTTGTGGATCAGCGGCTGGGCGACGAACGTGAACAGCTGGTTCATGTAGATCGCGCAGGGAATGAAGCAGACGAGCACCGCGAGCATCGCCTTCATGAGACGGTCGCGCAGCTCCAATAGATGCGAAACCAGCGTGCCTTCCGCCAGTTCGCCAGGCTCCTCACCCCGATCACTCATCGCCGGGCTTGTGGCTGGTCGCAGGAGCGGATTGATCGGTGGCCGGCGCCGGTTGCGCGAGCGCGGTCCGCTCGTGCGCATGCATCATCTGCGGCGAATTCGGGTGCGGCGTCCGCTCGACCGCGGGGGTCGCGGCGGCAGATGTCGGTGCTTCAGCCGGTTGCGGGACGGTTGCGGCAGGCGCCACGGCGACCGGCGCCTCGGCCGGTAATGCCGCAGGCACCGGAGCGGCAGGGTCGGGCGGAAAATGGTCGGGTGGCAGGGGACTCGGGTAGTTGGCCGCGGCTTGCTGGGGCGGCGCCGGCTTCGCGCGCTGCTTCAGCAACTAGTCGGCGTTGACCTCACGTTCGAGCTGTTCCGTGAGCTGCCGCGCCATGACCCGGGCACGGCCCATCCAGTTGCCCACTTGTCGGGCGACTTTCGGCAGACGCTCGGGCCCCAGCACGACGAGTGCGATGGCCGAGGTGAGCACGATTTCCGAGAAACCAAAATCGAACATCGCTCTTACGCGTTGGTCTTCGGCGGCACTTTGGCTTCGGCTTCGCTTTTCTGCGCGGTGGCGAAATCAGCATCCTTTTCCTGCTTGATCTGCTTCATCTGTTCTTCGGTCTCGCCTTCGTTCATGGCGTTCTTGAAGCCCTTGACCGCGGAACCGAGATCCGAGCCGATGGTGCGCAAGCGCTTCGTGCCGAATACGACCAGGGCGATCGCGAGGATCACCAACAACATTTTTGAATCGAACATGTGTTTCTCCGATTCCGGGTTAAACCGGTTTGTGCCGTCATGATACGCCAATCGTATTATGACGTAGACCGGCGCCGGGTCCTGCGCGTTCGGTCGCATTTGAGGCTCGCCGGCTCAGGCTCGGCTTCAGGACTCCAACCAGAAGGTCACGGGGCCGTCGCCCACCAGCGACACCTGCATATTGGCGCCGAAAACGCCGCTTGCAACCACGGGGTGCACGCTTTGCGCCCGCTGCTGCAGTTGCACGAACAACCGGGCCGCGTGCTCTGGCGGTGCAGCAGTCGAGAAACCGGGCCGCGTGCCTTTGCGGGTATCGGCGGCGAGCGTGAATTGCGGCACCAGCAGCAGGCCCCCGCCGATGTCACTGAGGCTCAAATTCATCCGGCCGTACCCATCGTCGAAGACCCGGTATCCGAGCATCCGCTCGAGCAGGCGCTCGCCGTCCCGCTCGACATCCGATGGCCGCACGGCGATCAGCGCCAGCAGGCCCTGACCGATCGACCCGACCGTCTCGCCGGCGATGCGCACGCTCGCCTCGGACACACGCTGTATCAGGGAAATCAATGACTTAGATCGCCGCAGAGCCAGGGATGCGCATCCTGCCCGCTCACTTGCGCCACAAGGTTGGGGTGAAGAGCACGAGAATCGTGAACACCTCGAGGCGCCCCAACAGCATCGCCGCCGAACAGACCCAGGTCTGGAAATCGTTGAGCACCCCGTAATTGCTGCCCGGGCCCACGAGGCCGAGCCCCGGTCCCGCGTTGTTGATGCAGGCGATGATCGCGGACAGCGCGGTGATGAAATCCAGGCCACTCGCGAGCTGCACGAAGATCAGCGTGGTGACGCTCATGAAATAGAGAAAAACGAAGGCGAGAATCGCGAACACGACGCGATTGGCGATCACGCTGCCGCCGACTTTCAAAGGGCGGACGAGATTCGGATGCACGAGCTGGTTCAGCTCGCGGTTCGCCTGTTTCGCCAAAATCAGCGTGCGGATCATCTTGACGCCGCCACCCGTGGAGCCGGAACTCGCGACGATGCAGGAAAGAAAGATCATCCACATGGGCGCAAACGTGGGCCACAACGAATAGTCCTGGTTGTGCAGCCCGCTCGTGGTCGCTATCGAAATCACGTTGAACGTCGCATAGCGCAGCGCGGTCGGGAAATCCGGGTAGGTGCCTTTGAGCAGCAAGAACACGGCTACACCTGTGCAGCTGACGATCAGCACGCCGAGGATCGCCTTCGCCTCCGAGTCGCGAACGTAGGCGCGCACGCCACGCTGACTCCAGGCGAGGTAGTGCGTGGCGAAATTGAGCGCCGCGAGCACCTCGAACGCGCTCAGCACGAGTTCTATCCGCACCGAGTCGAAATGACCGATGTTCGCGTCGTAATTCGAAAATCCCCCGAGCGAGAGCGCGGAGAATCCGGCGCAGACCGCGTCGAACCACTGCATGCCCGCCAACTTGAGCGACAGAATGCAGCACAGCGTGAGGCCGGCGTAAACGGCCCAGAGGAGCTTCGCGGTTTGACCGATACGCGGTGTGAGTTTGCTGTCCTTCATCGGCCCCGGCATCTCGGCACGGTAGATCTGCATGCCGCCGACGCCGAGCAGCGGCAGGATCGCAACCGCGAGCACGATGATGCCCATGCCGCCTATCCAGCTCAGCAAGTGGCGCCACAGATTGATCGAGCGCGGCAGCAACTCGAGCCCCGACAAGACCGTGCCGCCCGTGGTCGTCAGCCCCGACGTGGCCTCGAAATATGCGTCCGTGAAGTTGATCGGTAGATAACTCCACAGCGGGAAGCCCGCGACCGCGGGCAGCGCAACCCAGGTCAGGGCCACCAGCATCAGACCGTCGCGCGTCTTCAATTCGCGTTTGAAGCGCCGCGTGCCGAGCCACAGCAGGGCGCCGATCACCAGGGTCGCGAACGCCGACAGCACGAACGCCCAGAGCGCCGGATCCAAGCCCCAGATCGCGAGCACCAAGGGAGCCAGCATGATCACCGCGAACACCATGATGACCATGGCGAACACGTGGGCCACCGGCAGTAGGGTGTCTTTCACAGAAACGACGCGGAGCCTTGGAACAGCTTCTCCACGGCCTCGAGATGCCGCCGGTCCGTGAGGAACAGGATCAAGTGATCATCCGGCTGCACCGTGATGTCGTGGTGGGCGATGATCACGTCTTCACCGCGCACGACCGCACCCAAGGTCGTGCCTTCGGGCAGCGTGATGTCCTCGATGCGCCGGCCGATCACCCGCGAGTTGTCCGCATCGCCGTGCACGACGACCTCGAGCGCCTCCGCGGCGCCACGGCGCAGGGAATGCACGCGCACGACATCGCCATGCCGTACATGGGCGAGGAGCGAACCGATGGTCACGGTCTGCGGCGAGATCGCGATATCGATCGAGCCGCTCTCGATCAGCTCGGCATAGGAAGGCTTGTTGATCAGTGCCATGACCTTGTGCGCACCCAGGCGCTTGGCGAGCATGGCCGAGAGGATGTTGGCCTCCTCGGAATTGGTCAGCGCCGCAAACACGTCGGCGCTGTCGATGTTCTCCTCGAGCAGAAGGTCCTCGTCCGCGGCGTCGCCGTGCAGCACCGTCGCACTCTTGAGCTGTTCGGACACGCGGCGCGCGCGCCGGTGATCGCGTTCGATCAGCTTGACCTGATTCTTCCCCTCGAGCTCGCTGGCCAGGCGGAATCCGATGTTGCCGCCGCCCGCAATCACGACCCGGCGCACCGGCGCCTCCTCGCGCCGCATCTCCCGCATGACCGCGCGGATGTCCTTGCGGGCCGCGAGGAAGAACACCTCGTCACCGTCCGCGATCACGGTCGCGCCCTCGGGCTTGATGCTCTTGCCGGCGCGATAGATCGCCGCCACGCGCGCATCGATGTTCGGGATGTGCACGCGCAGCGTGCGCAACTCCTCGCCCACGAGCGGTCCGCCTTGGCGGGCACGCATGCCGACGAGACGCACGCGACCATCCGCGAAATCGAGCACCTGCAGAGCGCCCGGATAGCGGATCAGACGTGCAACGTACTCGGTAACGAGTTGCTCGGGGCTGATCCAGACGTCCACGGCGACACCGTTTTCACCGAACAGGCGCTCGCGCGCCGTGTAGTCGGAGGAGCGCACGCGCGCGATTTTCTTCGGTGTCCGGTACAAGGTCCAGGCGATCTGACAGGCAAGCATGTTGACCTCGTCGCTGTTCGTCAGGGCGACGAGAATGTCGGTGTTACCGATCCCGGCCGATTCCAGCACGCGCGGACTCGCGGCATTGCCGGTCACGGTGCGGATGTCGAGGCGATCCTGCAGATCCCGCAGAATGTCCTCGTTCGAGTCGATCACCGTGACGTCGTTTGCCTCCTCGCGGGAGAGGTGATAGGCCGCGGTTCGTCCCACCTGGCCGGCGCCGAGAATGATGATTTTCACGATTTCGCCACTCTACACGACCTCAAGATTGGCATAGGACAGCACCAGCCACTTGGTGCCCTGTGCTTCGAAGTTGACTTGAATCCGTGCTTGCGGACCATTGCCCTCGAAATTGAGGACCACGCCGTCACCGAATTTCGAATGTCGGACGCGGCTGCCCATGCGCATCGAGCCGTTGGGACTCTCATCCAGACCGCCGCGCGCCAGCCCACCGAAAGCCCCGCCGGGGCGGCTCGCGAAGGCCGGGCGGGAGACCTGCAGGCGCGGACGAACCTCCTCGATGACCTCGGCGGGCAGTTCGCCGATGAAACGCGAGGGCTGGCCATACGTGTCCACGCCGTAGAGACGCCGTTGCTCGGCATAGGTGATGTACAGCCGGCGCATCGCGCGCGTCGCCCCGACGTAGCACAGGCGCCGTTCCTCTTCGAGCGAGCTCAAGTCGGCGACCGAGCGCTGATGCGGAAAAAGCCCATCCTCCATGCCGGCAAGAAATACGACCGGAAACTCCAAACCCTTGGCCGTGTGCAGGGTCATCATCTGTATGCAATCGTCCCAGGCGTCGGCCTGGCCTTCGCCCGACTCCAGGACCGCATGCGCAAGAAAGGATTCCAGCGGGCCGAGCACAGGATCGCCGGCCTGCGTCTCGACGGCTTCGGGCGAGAAGCCGCGGGCCGCGCTCACGAGTTCGAGCAGGTTCTCGACGCGGCCTTCGCCGCGCTCGCCTTTCTCCTTCTTGAAGTGCTCGATCAGGCCGCTCATCTGGATCACGTGATCAACCTGCTCGTGCAGTTCCAAGCCGCGGATTTCGCCGGACAGCTGTTCGATCAGCGACAAGAACGCCTGCAGGGCCTGGGCCGCGCGCTGTGGCAGGCCGTTGGCGACGCAGGCGAGCGCCGCAGCCCAGAGTGAGCTGCCCTGGGCGCGGGCGAGATCACGGACCGTGTCGAGCGTCTTCGCACCGATGCCGCGCGTCGGCAGGTTCACGACCCGTTCGAACGAGGTATCGTCGGCGCGGCTCGCGCAAAGCCGTAGATACGCGAGGGTGTCCTTGATTTCCGCGCGTTCGAAGAACCGCAGTCCGCCATAGACCTTGTACGGCAGTCGCGCATTGAGGAAGGCTTCTTCGAAGACGCGCGATTGTGCGTTCGACCGGTACAGCACCGCGACGTCGCGGCGCAGGCCGCCTTGATCGACCCACTCCCGGATCCGGTTGACGACGAAATCCGCCTCGTCCCGCTCGTTGAACGCCGCATAGAGACGGACGCGCTCACCGTCCTCGCCGCTGGTCCAGAGCGTCTTGCCGAGCCGCCCCCCGTTGTTCGAGATCAAGGCGTTGGCGGCTTTGAGGATCATGCCGGTGGAGCGGTAGTTTTGCTCCAGCTTGTAGAGCGCGGACGCGGGAAAATCGCGGCGAAACTGGTTCAAGTTTTCGACGCGCGCGCCACGCCAGCGGTAGATCGATTGATCGTCGTCGCCGACTGCGAAGGGCAGGCCGGCGGGGCCCGCGAGCAGCGTCAGCCATTTGTACTGGATCGCGTTGGTGTCTTGAAACTCGTCGATGAGTACGTGCCGGAAGCGCTCCCGATAGTGCTGCAGAAGGGGCGGGTTGTCGCGCCAGATCTCGTAGGCCCGCAGCAGCAGCTCGGCGAAGTCCACGACCCCGGCCCGCCGGCACGCGTCCTCGTAAGCCTGGTAGATCCGGATCAGCTGTCGTCGCGTCGGATCGCCGTCGTCTTTGAGATGCTTCGGCCGCAGGCCTTCGTCTTTCTGCGCGTTGATGAACCACTGGATCTCGCGCGGCACCCAGCGAGTCTCGTCCAGATCGAGCGCCTTCAGGACTTTGCGCAGCAGCCGGGATTGATCCTCGGAATCGAGAATTTGAAAGCTCTGCGGCAGTTCGGCTTCGCGCCAATGCATGCGCAACAAGCGATGCGCGAGGCCGTGAAAGGTCCCGATCCACATCGAATGGGCCGAGAAGCCGAGGAGCTTCTCGATGCGCGCGCGCATTTCGCCGGCGGCCTTGTTCGTGAATGTCACGGCAAGGATGCCGTGCGGCGACACGCCCTCGACCTGGATCAACCACGCGACGCGGTGCACCAGGACGCGCGTCTTGCCGCTGCCGGCGCCGGCGAGCACGAGCGCGGGCGCGAGCGGCGAACCCACAGCTTGCCGCTGCGCGTCGTTGAGCGAATCGAGAAGATGCGAAACGTCCATCAGGGCGCGGATTGTACTTGCGGGCGTCCTTCTTCGGCGAACTCAATGAGCGCGATCACGAGCGAGAGCACGACCGGCCCGACGATGATTCCGATCGGCCCGAAAACGTCGATTCCGCCCAGCACGCCGACGAACACGACCAGTGTCGATATCGGAGCACGCCCGGAAATCAGCAGGGGTTTCAAGACGTTGTCGAGCAGCGTGAGCATCAGACCCCAAACCAACATGAAAATCCCAAAGCCCCAGCGGCCAGCGAAGAACAACCAGATCGTCGCCGGTATCCACACCAAGGCGGTGCCGCCGACCGGCAGCATGGCGATCAGCGCCCCCAGGACACCGAACACGACGGGCGAGGGCAGGCTCGCGATGCTGAAGCCGATACCGAGGACCAGCCCTTGCAGCAGCGCAGTCAAGCTCGTACCGAACACGATGGCGCGCGTCACGCCGCCCAGCTGCGCGAACAGCCGCTGCTTGTAGTCTTCTTCCATGGGGATCAGCTTGCGCGCCCGGTCTATCATCTCGTCGCCGTCGCTCAAGAAATAAAACAGCAGAAACAGGGTCACGGCGATCGCGAACAGCGAAGTCAAGGCGCCGAGAAAGAACGAGCCGCTCAGCGAGGCGGCGCGCTGCAAGAATTCGCGCGTGCCGCTGACGATCCATCCCTGCACCTGTTCGGCCGAAATCGAAGTATGTGCCGCCAACCAGAGATTGATGCGCGCGATCACGGGAAACTGCTGCAAGTCCGCAAAAGTCTTAATGTCCATGCCGGCGGTGGCGGTCTGCAACTTGCGCAACAGCGCTGAGATCTGGGTTACGAACGCGAAGGAGAGCGCGGAGAGGGGCAGAAGCACCACGATCGGGGCCAGAACCGTCAGTAGCGCAGCCGCGAGCGCCCGGCGGCCACCGAAGCGTCGCCGCAGCCGGATATTGATCGGGAACAGCAGAAACGCCAAGAACGCCGCCCAGGCGAGCGCATCCGCGAAGGGCAGGAAAATCCGCAACAAGGCGTAGCCCAGGATGGCCGCGACCGCCAAGGCAAAGACTCGCTGATAAAACTTGCTCGTGACGGCCATCGTGCGATCCTAGCATCCTTGCCCATTCTCCCGCGGCGCATCGGAAATCGGCATAATCCCGCGATGCAAACAGTCACGATCAACGAACAGCCCGTGCAGGTCGATGCCGACCCCGAGACGCCGCTCCTGTGGGTCTTGCGGGACCATCTCGGCATGACGGGCACGAAATTCGGCTGCGGCAAAGCCTTCTGCGGTGCCTGCACCGTGCACGTGGATGGCGCCCCGATGCGCTCGTGTTCCCTGCCCCTCAGCGCCGTCGCAGGCCGAAAAATCGCCACGATCGAGGGTCTGTCCAAGGACCGCAGCCATCCGGTGCAACAGGCCTGGATCGAGCTGGATGTTCCCCAGTGCGGCTACTGCCAATCGGGGCAGATCATGTCGGCGGTCGCCCTGCTCGCCAATATAAAGACTCCAACCGACGCCGACATCGACGCCGCCATGGCCGGTAACATCTGTCGCTGTGGCACGTACGCGCGTATTCGCGCCGCGATCCATAGGGCGGCCGAACTCATGCGGAGCACGCCGTGAGCAAGCCCAAAGGCGGCCGCTCCGCGGCCGATGACCCCCACGCCCGTGGCGTCGAAGCCAATGGCCCCGGCGCGAGCGGCCCTTGCGCTAGCGGCCCCGGCGCTACCGGCCGCGCGGCCGGCCGACGAGACTTTCTGCGCGCCGCAGCGAGCTTGAGCGGCGGCCTCGTGCTCGCCCTGACGCTGCCGGCCTGCGCCCCGAAGCGCGCCGCGAGCGGTATCAGCAGCGCGGGTGCGGGCGGAGCCGCCGGCGGGCAGGTCAATGCCTGGCTGAAGATTGCCGGCGACAACACCATCACCGTGCTGGTCGATCGCTCCGAGATGGGCCAGGGCGTATATACCGCTCTACCGACGCTGCTCGCCGAGGAACTCGAGGTACCGCTCAGCGCGATACGCATCGCGGCGGCGCCGGTCGGCGATGCCTATATCAATGTCGGCAATGGCGGCCAAGTGACCGGCACCAGCAACAGCGTCTCCGATGCCTGGGACAAACTGCGTCTCGCCGGCGCACGCGCACGCACGATGCTCATTACGGCCGGCGCCACGGTCTGGGGCGTCTCGGCCGCCGACTGTCACGTGCAGTCAGGGACGGTCGTCAATGCGCGGGGCGAGAGCTTGACCTATGGCCAGCTGGCCGAGGCCGCCGCGAAGCTGC
>Ga0116226_10003047_pt1 | contig 14740 bp, 16 predicted proteins | sample S1TSphfallax_FD_89692 | JGI IMG/M metagenome (GOLD analysis project Ga0116226, IMG submission 89692) | Host-associated microbial communities from peat moss isolated from Minnesota, USA - S1T2_Fa - Sphagnum fallax MG | ecosystem: Host-associated > Plants > Peat moss > Unclassified | place: USA...
CCGTCCCCTATACGGTCAACCGCCGGCTTCGCTCGAGCGGGTGACGGCGGTGTTCATCCTGAGCGTCAGCGGCACGGATGAGACGACCGGCCACGCGCTCATGGCGCGCGCCGAGTACTCGAGCACCGCGATACGCTGGAATGCGACTTTTCGCGACGTGCTGGAGCAATCGCCGGAAGGCGTGCTGACCATGGACTATCGCAAATTTCACGACGTCGAACCGCTGGCCGCGGCCGACGATGCGGGCGCGGGGCCGCGTCCCTAGCGAGCCCCGGCGGCTCGCGTCCAGCCCCGCGGCTTGCCCTCAGGCTCCTGCTCGCTTCGCGCCGGGTGCGTTCTTGTCGGTCCAGCCCTGGCAATAGCAATGCGTGCAGACGTCGCCTTCGACCAAGGCGCAATCGCCAGAGTCCTTGCCGTAAAGGCCCGTGCTCTTGGGCGTAAAGTTGATGCAGCCGGTACAGGCCTCGCCGTTGTCGCCGGGCGTATCTTGAAAATAAAAGTCCTCTTTGGAGGCCTTGGCCTTCGCGAACGCCGGTCGTATGCCCGCGACCACGACACCGATCGCGGCGAGCGCTCGTGCTCCATTCGCGAGCGCGGCGCGCCGCGAGAATCTCAACCTGAACTCTTGATCCGACATGTGATGCCCCTGCAGCCGTTGATGACAGGGAAGTTTATAGCCATCGCGGATGAAAACGGTCGTCGGAATGGGCCATCGATCGCCAGTCGGACGGCGCTTACCGCGCAGATCCGATCGAATCCGGTTTCTAAGGAGCAAGCAGCCAGGGTAGGGCGCGCCCGTCGTAGAGAACGAGCGGTGCACGTTGCGCGAAAGCGCAGGCTTCTTCCGTGAAACGGCCGGTCGTGACGGCAAATCCGCCACGCGCGTCCTGCGCGGCGACGATACGGGATAGTTCGATCAGTTCCGGCACGCCGACCCGCGGCTTGCGCCAATGCAGGCATTGAACGAGAAAGCGCTCCCCGTTGCGCAACAGACCAATGTCGGCGGTGACGGACTCGGCGCGCGTGCCGCCGAATCCGGTCACGATGTAGCCGCGGCGCCCAAACGCATCGCCGACCAGGCGCTCCACGGCGCGCCAGTGCATCGCCGCCGGCGGCGCACCGGCCGGTGACCAAACATCCAGGGCTTCTTCGACCAAATCCTGACGGGCTGCCACGTGCGACTCTGGAGAGCTGACCTAAGGAAGGCGCAGTCTGCGGTCAAGCGCGCGGCGATGATGCGATCTTGGTCACGGACCCGCGCAGTTGCGTTGACGGCAGGATGGATGGCAGTCTGCAGCGATGCGCACCCTGTTGCTTCTGCTGCTGACGTTGGGACTCGCGCCGGCGCATGCTGGGGCGACCTTGGAGCGCGTCAAGCGGACCGGCATCGTCACCGATGTTCTGCTCGACACCTATCCGCCATTCGAGTTTCTCGGACCGGACAATCAACTCGCAGGCTTCGACGTCGACGTTGCGCGCGCCTTCGCCGCCAAGATCGGCGCCCGGCTGCAGCTGCAGACACCCAGCTGGGAGACGATCGTTTCAGGTCATTGGCAGGGGCGTTGGGACATTTGCATCTGCTCGATGACGCGCACGGCGGAGCGTGAGCGGACTTTGAGTTTTCCGGTGCAATACTATGCATCGCCGGCGGTCATCACCGTGCACAAGGACGAGCAGCACATCAAGTCGGCGGCGGACCTGTCCGGCAAGCGCGTCGGTGTCGGCAACGGCTCGACCTACGAGAATTACCTCAATCGAGCGCTTGTCCTCGATGGCGAGCCGGTGGTTGCCTATCCCTTCCACGACGTCGTCGCAATTCCCGGCGACGAAACGATCAATTTCCGCAATCTCGCGCTCGGCCCGGGTGTGCGCCTGGACGCGATCATTTCATCCCTCGCCACGGCGAGCGCGAGTGCCGCCGCCTTGCCAGCGCTCAGAATTCTCGCCCCGGTGCTTTACGCCGAGCGCAGTTCCGTGGCGACCGAGAAGGGCGATCCCGACTGGGATGCGCTGGTTGCACGCAGTTTCCAGCAGCTGAAAGCCGACGGCACGCTCGCGCAGATCTCGCGGAAATGGCTGGGTATGGACGCTACCGTCAATGGCCCTTGAAGCCGAGGTGCCGAGGGCAGCTGCGGCGCCCGGCGAGGCCCCGGTGGTCGCGCGGACGTCGTATTTCCGCCTGCAAGTCTGGGCCACCTGGTTCGTCTTGGTCTCGTTGCTCGCCTGGGGTTGTCACGGTCTGCGGCTCGACTTCGGCTACGTTGTGCAAAAACTGCCGTTTCTGCTGGGGCTGCGGCTTGCCCCTGACGGATTCATCCAAGGCGCGGTCCTGACCATTTTCGTCACGGCCGTGTCCATGGTCTGTGCCTTGCTCGTCGCCGTGATCACCGCGGCCGGACGTCTGTCGGACAACCCGGTCGCATTCGCTCTCGCGACGTTCTACGCGTCCTTGTTCCGCGGCACGCCGCTGTTGGTGCAGGTCCTGATCATCTACCTTGCCCTGCCGCAGGTGGGTCTCGTTCTCGGCGGCTTGGCTTCGGGCCTGATTGCCTTGTCGCTCAATTACGGCGCGTATCTCGCCGAGACGATCCGCAGCGGCATGATGGCCATCCCCTCCGGACAGCAGGAAGCGGCCCTCGCCCTGGGGTTGCCGCGCTGGCTGATCATTTGGAAGGTCACGGGGCCGCAGGCACTGCGACTGATCATTCCGCCGGCGGGTGCGCTGTTCGTGTCCATGCTCAAGGATTCCTCGCTCGTCTCCATCCTCGGGCTCTGGGAGCTGAATTTTCTCGCGCAGTCCTATGCGCGCGCGAGCTTCCATTACATGGAAATGTTGCTTGCCGCTGCGCTGATCTATTGGGCGCTGTCCATCGTCTTCGAAATCGCCCAGTTCCGCCTGGAACGGCGTTTCGCCCGCGGTGTCGCCGTTGCCGGGCGCCGCTGATAGTCCATGCCGGACCTCGTGACCATCGACCGGATCAACAAGTGGCATGGCAGCCTGCATGCACTGCGCGACGTGTCGCTGACGCTGGCGCCGCACCAGCGACTCGTGGTCTGCGGACCCTCCGGCTCGGGCAAGTCGACGCTGCTCCGGTGTATCAACGGCCTGGAGGCCCACGATTCGGGCCAGGTCATCGTCGACGGGATCCGCCTCGGCACCGACAGACGAACGACCTGCAGTGTGCGGCGCGAAGTCGGCATGGTGTTCCAGTCGTTCAACCTGTTCCCGCACATGACGGTGCTCGAGAATTGCATGTTGGCGCCTGTATGGGTGCGCAAGACAGCCCGACTCGAGGCCGAGGAACTGGCCCGCAACTACCTCGAGCGCGTCCATCTCGGCGCGCACGCCGCCAAGTACCCGAGTCAGCTTTCCGGGGGTGAACAGCAGCGGGTCGCGATTGCGCGGGCTTTGTGCATGGCGCCCAAGATCATGCTGTTCGACGAGCCGACCTCGGCCTTGGATCCGGAAATGATCAACGAGGTGCTGGAGATCATCATGGGTCTTGCGGACGGCGGCATGACCATGGTTTGCGTCACACACGAAATGGCGTTTGCGCGCCGGGTTGCCGATCGGATCGTGTTCATGGATCGCGGCGAGATCATCGAGCAGGGGACACCCGCGCAGATGTTCGACGCTCCGCGCAGCGACAGGCTCAAGGCCTTCCTGAGCAGCATTCTGACGGGCTCCGCGTGACGGCGCGCGCCTTGGCGTTTGCCTTGACTCTGCTGCTCACGGCCTGTGCGACGCCGCAGAGGTTGGTGTTCAGCAACGGGAATTACCGCCTCGCGCATCCTCTGGTCGATTTCTATGATTCGACGTTCGTTTGGACTGCGGCCGGCAAGGGGCCGGCGCGAGTCATCGATGCGCATGAGCTGGCGGCGCGTTTGCACGGTTATGACGTCGTGATCTACGGCGAGTTCCACGGCCATGCGGGCGTGCATCTCGGGGAGATGCGGGTGCTGCGCGCCCTGTACGCAGGCGATCCGCATCTCGTCTTGTCGCTGGAGCAATTCGAACGTGATACGCAGGACGTGCTCGATGCGTACCTTGCGGGGCGCATCGGTGAAAACACGCTGATCGATCGCGGGCGAGCCTGGGAGAACTACGCCGCCTCCTACCGTCCCCTGATCAGTTTCGCGTACGCGCATCATCTGCCGGTCATCGCCGCCGAGGCGCCCACCTGGGAGATCGGCTGTGTGGGACAGTGGGGCCTGCCGATCCTGGATAAATTCTCGACCGAGGAGCGCGCCTGGATCGCGCGCGATGTGCATGTCGGGGCCGGCGCCTACCGCGACAAATTCCAGCAGTTTCTCGGCGGCTCATCCGTCCATGGCGGCGGCGGTGATACACCGGAGGGACGGATCAAGGCGGAACGCAGTTTTGCCGCGCAGGCGGCGCGCGACGACACCATGGCCGAGTCGATCTTGGCGGCGCTGCGCAAATATCCGGCCGCCCGGGTCCTGCACCTGACGGGGAGCTTCCATGCGGCGGCCTTTCTCGGCACCGTCGAACGTCTGCGCTTGCGCGATCCGAATCTCAAGATCGCGGTCATCACGCCGATCGAAGTCGCCGATGCCGCCCGACCGGAATTCTCGGCGCAAAATTCAAGCGAGGGAACGGTGCTGCAGCTGGTCTATCCGACGCCGGAGAGCTTCGTCGCCGACGAGGACACGAGTGCCTGGGCGCAAAAGATGATGACCCGGCGCAAGGCCGAGCAATGCAAGTACTCGCCCGATTGACCGTCAGTGCGGGACGATGGTCCTGACGATCGAAGCGTCGAGGGCTTCATAGTCCGCGTAGCCGATCAGGTCATAGAGTTCCTGCCGCGTCAGCATCCGCTCGAGGACGCTGCTGACGACGCCGTCCCTGGCCAAGGCCGCGTACAAATCGCCCTGAGCCTTGGCGGCCATGCGCAAGGAACTGACGGGCCAGATCACCATGCGGTAGCCCATCGCGGCGAACTGTTCGGCGGTGAAGTAGGGCGTGCGTCCGAATTCCGTCATGTTGGCGAGCAGCGGGGCGCGCACGCGGCTCGCAAATTCGCGGAACATCGCCTCGGTGGTCAGAGCCTCGGGAAAGATCGCATCCGCGCCGGCCTCCAGATAGCGTTGCGCGCGTGCGACCGCAGCGTCGATGCCCTCGGAGGCTGCCGCATCGGTCCGGGCAATGATATAGAGGTGCCTCCGGGCCTTGACGGCGGCCGCGATCTTGGCCGCCATGTCCTCGGGAGTCGCCAGCCGTTTGTCGTTCAAGTGCCCGCACTTCTTCGGCAGCAGCTGATCCTCGATGTGCACGGCGGCGGCACCGGCGTCCTCGAAGCTGCGCACCATGTGCATCACGTTGAGCGCTTCGCCGTAGCCGGTGTCGCCATCGACGACGACGGGCAGGGCGGAGGCGCGGGCCAGCTGGCGTATGAAAAAGGCTACTTCGTCGACGGTGATCATGCCGAGGTCCGGCAGTCCCATCGATGCCGTCATGGCCGCGCCGGACAAATAGAGAGCCTGAAATCCCTGCGCCTTGGCCTGCAGCGCGGCGAGCCCGTTGTGCGCTCCGGGCATACGCAGGATGGCCGGCTGGGTCAGCAGGTCGCGGAAGCGAACGCCGGCAGGCGTCGCGGGAAGGTCGTCGGCAACGAGATAAGTCATGTCAAATCACGTACAGATCGACGTAATCGTGCACCGGCATCGACTCCAGCCGCTCTTGGTCGAGCGAAGCCTCGAGTATCGCGCGCTGCTGCTTGTCGGGGAAGCGTCGCCGCAAATTGGTCCGGAATTTCTCGACCAGCAAGGGTATGCCTGCGTCGCGGCGGCGTCGGTGGCCGATCGGATATTCGACCAAGACCTCCTCCAGTTGCGTGCCGTCGTCGAGTTCGACGAGCAGGGCGTTCGCGATCGAGCGCTTGTCGGGGTCGTGATAGTCCCGCGTGAACGTCGCATCCTCCACACAGCGAATCTTGTCCCGCAACACATCGATCCGCGGATCCGAGGCGATGCCGTCCTCGTAATCCGCCGCGGTCAGTCGTCCGAACAACAAGGGTACCGCGACCATGTATTGAATGCAGTGATCGCGATCCGCCGGGTTGGCAAGCGGACCGCGCTTGTCGATGATGCGTATGCAGGCTTCGTGCGTGCGGATCGTGATGCGCGCGATCTCTCCAGGGCTCTTGCCGAGCGCCTGCAGCCGCCCATGCAGAATCATCGCGGCTTCCACGGCCGTCTGCGAGTGGAACTCCGCGGGATACGAAATCTTGAACAGCACATTCTCCATCACGTACGAGCCGTAGGGGCGCTGCAGTTTCAGGGGCTGCCCCTTGAACGACACGTCGTAAAAGCCCCAGGTTTTGGCGGTCAGCACCGACGGATAACCCATCTCGCCGGTTCTCGCGATCAGCGCGAGCCGCACGGCACGACTCGTGGCGTCCCCTGCCGCCCAGCTCTTGCGCGAGCCGGTGTTCGGCGCGTGGCGGTAGGTGCGCAAGCTCTGGCCGTCCACCCAGGCGAGCGAGACGGCGTTGACGATCTCCTCGCGCGAACAGCCGAGCAGCCCCGCGACCACGGCTGTCGAGGCCACCTTGACGAGCAGCACATGATCGAGGCCGACCCGGTTGAAACTGTTCTCCAGGGCGATTACGCCCTGAATTTCGTGGGCCTTGATCATCGCGGTGAGCACCTCGCGCATCAACGGCGGCGCCTTGCCGGCGGCGACGCGATTGCGCGCCACCCAATCCGCTACCGCCAGAATCCCGCCGAGATTGTCCGACGGGTGCCCCCACTCCGCCGCGAGCCAGGTGTCGTTGAAATCCAGCCAGCGAATCATGGCCCCGATGTTGAAAGCAGCCTGGATCGGATCGAGTTGGAACTGCGTGCCCGGAACCTTTGCGCCATGCGGGACCATCGTCCCCGGCACGATCGGGCCGAGCAGTTTCGTGCAGGCTGGATACTCGAGCGCCTCCAGGCCGCAGCCCAAGGTATCGATCAAGCAGTGTCGCGCGGTCTCGTAGGCGAGCTCAGAAACGATAGTGAAATCAAGAACATAGTCGACGATGTCGGTGATGACGGCGTCCGGCGTCGGGCGCGCAGCGCTAGGCTTGTGCATGCACGAAATATTCCTTTTATTATCGGGCCCCATGATAGCGCGGCACAGCCGCAGCGATGCGGCCTTCGTGCGACGGCCGCTCGTGCAAGGGGCATCGTCCGTGCCGCCGGCTCAGGCCTCGGTCGTCTCGCGACGCTCGAAAGCGAGGACACGGCGAGCAGCGACCACGGCCGGTTCGGTGCCGCCATGCGCCGCGTGCTCCGTGATCTGGGCGAGCCGGCGCCAGGAATCATTCGCTGCGATCCGGGTTTCCGTGACGCACAGATGATATTGAAGCTGGCCGTGACTACGTGCATAAAAGAAGAATACGCACCCGGTCCTGAAGCTCTTGAGCATCGCTGCCACTCTCTCCATGGCGAGGACGCCACACCGCCACTCTGCTCGGCCGAGCGGCGCATGGCTGTAGGACTTTGGCGCGAAGCGCTGTGAGACTCGCTATTGCGACGCAACATTCGACGCGCAGCCACTCCTCGGGCGAGGGGCTTGCTAGGGTGTTCGTCCGTCACGCCGATCGGACAAACACCGACAGCGCGCCGCAGCGGAATCGGCCATCGTGAAGGTCCTCCGTAAACCGCGGCTTGTCCGCCTGGTTGGCTCAAAGATGGCTATGTGGAAACGATGTGTCGCGCTGAGCGCGCTGTGTGTGATCGGCTGGCAAGCACACGCTGCGCCACTTGCGGCGCACGGCAAGTACATCGCGCTGGCGGCCGACTGTAATTCCTGCCACACGGCGCCGGGCGGCAAGCCCTTCGCCGGAGGCAACGAACTCAAGACTCCGTTCGGCAGCATTTACGGCCCCAACATCACCCAGGATCGCACCACGGGCATCGGCACCTGGACCAAGGCGGATTTCGTGCGCGCACTGCGTCTAGGCATCCGCAAGGACGGCGGTTACTTGTATCCGGCCATGCCCTACATCGAGTACACGCAGATGTCCGATGCTGATCTCGATGCATTGTGGGCCTATATCCGCACGATCGCTCCCGTCTCACATGCCGTGCCGGCGCCGGAAAAGACCTTTCATTTTCCGTTCAACTTTCGTCCCGGCATTCGTGCCTGGCAGGCGATCTATTTCAAGCCGCAGCGCTGGCAGCCGACCGCCGGCAAGGACGCGCAGTGGAATCGCGGTTCTTACCTGATCCAAGCCCTGGCCCATTGCGGTGAGTGTCACACGCCAAAAAACGTCGGCATGGCCCCGGAAGCCAAGTATCGCTTGACGGGCGCCGCACTGCAGGGCTGGTTCGCACCCGATATCTCGGCGGATCCCAACTCGAGCATCAAGAAATACGACGTGCCACAACTAGTCCAGTTCTTGAAGACCGGCGTCATGGCGGGCAACGACCACGCCTTTGGACCCATGGCGGAGACGGTGCACGACAGTCTTCGCTACCTCGATACCAGCGATTTGCAGGCCATGGCCGTCTATCTCAAAGACCAGAAGCCGGCCAGCGAGCCGGCCGTGGCCCGCGGCGTAGCCTCGCCCGAGGAACTGGCAATCGGCAAGGAGATTTACGAAAACAATTGCAGTTCGTGCCACCATGACAACGGTCGGGGCATGGCGAATACCGTCCCCGCACTCGCCGGCAACACGGCCGTGACCGCCGCCGAGCCCGACGACGTGATCATGGCCGTATTGCAGGGCTTCGCCCCCCAGGGCACTTGGGGGGCCATGGGCTCGTTTGCGCATAAATTGAGTGATGAGCAAATTGCCGACGTCACCAACTACGTGCGCACCGCATGGAACAATAATGGCGTGCCGAATGCTCAGCAATGGGAAGTGGGCAACGCCCGGAAGTACGCCGATATCCCCGCGCGGGGGCGACAACCCGCTCTCATCTGTCCCTTGCTGCCCGCCAATGTCGCGAACGCCGCTCTCAAGGAGAGTCCCGAGACCTTGCGCGCCGCCGGCAGCGATCACGCAACCTTGGTCAAGGTCGTACACGCTTATACGAGCGCAAAACCGGACAGCAGTCCCGCCGAGGTGATCGAAGCCCTGACCGAAGCGTATTGCCGGGCGGTCGTCAGCGAGAATGTGCCGCTCTCCAGCAGCGGCGGCGCCGTGGCTAATTTCTCTCAGCAGGTGGCCATCGTGCTTACCGAGGCGGATGCACCGGCACCCCACGAAACAAAACAATGAACGCCATCCGGTTGCAAGACGCGCTCAACCGCCGCGGCCGCGCCACAGCGAACGGAACGGCGCGCAGCGCCGCAACTGGCACATCAGCCAGGGATAATAGGCAGTGAACATCAGGAACTCGTCCATAGGCTGATCCCTTCGTCGATACCGAGTCGCCAGTCTCGGGCTGTAGCGTGCGCGTGCACAGCGGCCAAGGGCACGATCGGCCGTAGGAGGTTTTCGCTGCCGCTGCGCTGCGGGCTGCGAGACGCGGCCGCAAACTTACGCGGCGATACACGCTGTCCGACACGGAGTCCGTTCCTGCGGGGTGCGTTCTTGCACCGCCGCGGACTTCCACCCAGAATAGCGGGATGGGGAACAGCACGTGATCTATTCGCCGTTCGTTCGCAATCTGGCGCGAAAAAGCCAGCGGGCAATGCGCAGCGCCCGCCTCGGCCTCGAGGACGGCGACTCCGATGGCGCGATCAACCGTGCCTATTTCGCGATGTTCAACATCGCCAGAGCCGCACTGCTCTGCGCCGGAGTGCCGGAAGAGGGCCTGCCGTCCGAGCACAAAGAGTTGATCGCCGCGCTCCGCCAATATGCGGTGCAAACCGGTCAAATCGATCGCGATCTCGCCGGGGTGCTCAACAAGGCCGAAAATCTGCGGCTGCAGGCGGACTATACCGGCACCGAGATCGATCCGCAGTTCGCGGCCGATGCCGTGCGGCGCGCCGAACTCTTCGTCAAGACCATCGAACGCACGTTTGCGCTGCACGCGGCAGCGAAGCCCACTGACGCAGACGCCTGAGCGCATGCGGACCGCGGCGCCGGACCTGCTGCGTCGATTGTTCGCCGTGGCCGTCGGTGCCGCGCAAGCGGGCGCCTGCGTGCCGTCGCATCTGCCCCAGCCACCTCGTGGCAGGACCGTCGTTATCGGCGCCGGCAAGGCGTCCGCGGCCATGGCACGTGCCTTGGAGGACCATTGGACCGCGCCCTTGTCAGGCCTGGTCGTGACCCGCCATGGTTACGCCGTTCCCTGCGATCGCATCGAGATCGTCACCGCCTCGCATCCCGTGCCGGACGCCGCCGGCTTGCAGGCCGCGCAACGGATGCTGCGACTCGTTGCCGGCCTCGGTCCCGAAGACCTGGTGGTCGCGCTGCTGTCCGGCGGTGGATCGGCGCTGCTGCCATTGCCGGCTGCGGGCTTGACGCTCGCCGACAAGCAGTCGATCAGTCGCGGACTGCTGCGCTCGGGAGCGACGATCAGCGAGATGAATTGCGTGCGGCGGCACCTGTCCGCGATCAAGGGCGGTCGCCTCGCTGCGGCCTGCCACCCGGCCCCGGTATTTTCGCTGTTGATCTCCGACGTACCCGGGGACGGCCCGGTGGACATCGCCTCCGGTCCCACGGTCGCGGATCCTTCGACCTGCGCGGACGCGCTACGCATCCTCGCTCGCTACCGGATTACGCTACCGTTCGCGGCGCAGAGCCTGCTCGAGAGCGGCGCGGGCGAGTCGATCAAGCCGGGCGATCCGCGCCTGGCCCGTGCGGAGTATCGGATCGTCGCGACTCCTCAATCCGCCCTCGAAGCGGCCGCGGCGGCCGCACGTCTCGCGGGCTTGGAGGCGCATATTCTCGGCGATGCCCTCGAGGGCGAAGCGCGCGAGGTGGGACGCATGATGGCGGGCATCGCCCTGCAAATCGCCAAGCGCGATCAGCCGTTGCGCGCCCCCTGCCTGCTGTTGTCCGGAGGGGAAACAACGGTCACGGTGCGCGGCTCGGGTCGCGGCGGACGCAACGTCGAGTTCTTGCTGGCGCTCGGACTCGGGCTGCAGGGCCATGCGCGCATCCACGCGCTGGCTGCCGATACGGATGGCGTCGACGGCCAGGAGGAAATCGCCGGCGCGGTGCTCCGCCCCGATTCTCTCGCACGGGCTCAGGCCCTGGGCATATCGGCGCGGGCCATGCTCGACGACAACGACGGCCACGGTTTCTTCTTGGCTCTCGGCGACTCCGTGATCACGGGACCCACTCTGACGAACGTCAATGATTTCCGCGCGATCTTGATCGACTGAACTCCCGACCTCCGCTACCCGAACTTGCTGAAATTCGTATCGGCCAGTGAGGCGTCGGCCTCGGATTGCAGCGGCGCCGTCCTGCCGGCGCGTTTCTTGCCCGGCTTGCGTGCTAGCGCGGATTGCATCGGCGCGACCTGCGGTTTGGCGTGCGCCGCGGAGGTGTTTTCCGACACCTTGAAGAACGCTATCGCCTGTTGCAGATGATTGGCGTGGCCGTTCATCTGATCGGCGGTGGCGGCGAGTTCTTCGGATGCGGCGGCGTTCTGCTGTGTCGTTTGACTCAGCTGGGTAACCGCTGAATTGATCTGGTTGACACCGGTAGACTGTTGCTCCGAGGCAGCGGCAATCTCCTCCACCAGGTCCGAGGTTTTCCTGATATTCGGGACGATCGAGACGAACAGGGCACCAGCCTTCTCCGCAAGCTCCACGCTGCTTTCGGCGACGCTACCGATTTCTTGGGCCGCCACCTGACTTCGCTCAGCGAGTTTCCGAACCTCCGCGGCAACCACCGCGAAGCCTTTTCCGTGCTCACCGGCCCGTGCGGCCTCGATGGCCGCATTCAGCGCCAGCAGGTTTGTCTGGTAGGCGATGTCGTCGATGATCCTGATCTTTTGCGCAATCTGCTTCATCGCGCCGACCGTGTCCTTGACCGCCTCGCCGCCGGCCACGGCTTCGGTGGATGCTTTGTTGGCCATGGTGTTGGTCATCTTTGCATTGTCGGTGTTTTGTTCGATCGACGCCGTCATTTGCTCCAACGAGGCGCTCGTTTCTTCCACGCTCGCCGCTTGCTCACTCGAGGCTTGCGAGAGCGATTGCGCCGTCGCGGTGATCTGCGAGGCGGCAGCCGCCAATGAATCGGCGGCGGTCGTGACCTCGCCGATGACGACCCCGAGTTTGAGCATCGTGTTGTTCGTATACTCCTTCATTGCGGCGAAGCTGCCCTCGTAGTCCTTGTCGACAGTCTTGCTGAGATCGCCTTCGGACAAGGCACGCATGACATCGACGACATCATCGATGCTTGCACCGGTGGTCGTGACGAAATCGTTCAAGCCCTGACCCAGCTCCCTCTGGAAGCCTTCCAGGCCGGCGAGATCGACCCGCTCGTTGAATTCGCCGTGATTGGCCGCCGCGATCACGCGCCGTTGGCCGTCGATCACGGTTTTCAATTTCTCGATCATGGCCCTGATCGAATAAAGGAGGCTCATCTTGTCGTCGGGCTTGACGAGCACGGTCATGTCGAGCTTTCCGGCGGCGACGTCGCGCATCACCTCCGCAGCGTAAGCCGGTTCACCGCCCAACTGGCGCGTGAGCTGGCGATAGACCCAGTAACCGATCAGGCCGACGAGCACTGCCGTGAGACTCGTGAGGATTGCGCCGATCCAGACGGCGCGGGACTTGATGCGCAGCGCCTCCGTTGCTCCCTGCCTGCCGAGGGCTTCGTTGTAGGCCCGATGCGCCTCCAGGTCGACCATCACCTTTTCCATGAGGCCGGCGTTCCTTGAATGCAACTCGATGGCCTCGATCTTCTTGCCGGCGCGCGACAAGGGCAGCATCTGGTCCATGATTCCGTCATAGGCAGCGACGTCATCGCGTACGGCTTGCAGCAGTGCCTTGTCCTTGTCATCGGAGATCAGCGGCTCATAGTCTTTGAGCGCCGTCTGCACCGCCAGCCGGTGAGCGACGATGCTCGAATCGAGTTTCGAGAGCTGCGCAGGATCGGTTCGCGACGTATGCTCCCAGGCTGCCGAGCGAAGCGCAGCGAGGTTGGATTCCAGGCGATCCAAGACCAGCAAACTGGGGACGGTGTTGACCGTGCCGTAACTGGCGGCGTCGAAGACCTCGCCGATGTCATGCAGCATGACCCCGAAAATGAGAATGATCGCCGCGAGGGCGAGGGTCGGAAGACTGGCGATTTGTTTGCCTACGGTCATGATGGTGATCCTGGATGATTAAAATTTGTAGATCGCTTGGATCGCGACTGATTCTTGGCTCTTGGTGAGCGTCGCGCTGGAGACGTCCGTCGCACCGGCGGTGACGAATGCGCAGACGTTGGACTTGTCCGCCCGCGCCTCGAAGCGTAATTCAAATTGCTTGGTCGGTGCATAGCCTGCGGTCAAGGTGAACTCGGACCAGACCTGGCCTATGTTGCTCGTGGCCACGCCCGGCCCGGGCGTATCGACCCCGGTCCGATAGCCTTGGGCGTCGTCGAAGCGCTCGGCGCGCACGGAGGTGCGCCACTGGTCCGTCCACTGGTAATTGACGTAGCCGGCGATGCCGTTCCAGCTGGCAGTGCCGCCGTTCGCAGCCGCCTCGGATTGGCGACCGGCGTCGTAATTGGCGATCAGCGTCAGCCGGCCGGTTGCACTCCAGGTGACGATCGCGTCGACGAGTTCGCGCTGCGTATTCACGTCCCGGACCGTGTAATTGATGGGTTCGTCGCCGACGTAGACATTCAGGAGCACGCTGAACGCCTTGCTGGGTGTCCAACCGAGGCCGAGCTCGAGCGTCTTGTCGCCGTTGGCGTCGCTGATCTGGTCCCAGCCGTTGTTGACGCCGAGCGTGACCGAGAACCGGTCGCCGACCGCGTACATCGCGCGCAGGCCGGTGTTGGTGAATGGCACGGCGTAGCCGAACAGGATGGAGCGCGAAAAATTCGTGTCCTGGGTTTCCGCAATGACTTCGACATTCGCGAGAGTCACGAACTTGCCGGCCATGACGGTCAGGGCGCCATGGGAATATTGCACGAACGCCTGTGTGACATCGAAATCGGCGCCGCCGGTATACGGATACGACTTGATGACTTGCGCGTCGGTGCCGGCCGTCAGGTTGACGACGGCGCCGAAGCCTTCCTTGGGCTGCATGGCGACGGTCAATGCCGCCTGGTGCACTGTAAAGCTGTTCTCTTGATAATCGAATACACGACTCGGAACGCCGCCCTTGAATTCGCCGCTGGTCGTCAAATACTCGTATGTGCCGTCGACATAGCCTGTGATCTGGAGCCCCGATGACGCGAGCATGTCCGCTAGATGCGCAACGCCCGACAGCGCCCCGGTTGCCTGCACCGGAGCCGCATCCGTCACCATGGCGACCTCGTCGGCGGCGGCGATCGCGCTCAATGCCGTAGACAAGAGCAGCACCGCGTGAAACCTGCGGCGCACGGGGGGGATTTTCACGGTCAGGCCGCGAACGCGTCGAACTGTCCGGAGACACTGGTTTCGACCAGGGGAACGAGGTCGAGCAGCATCAAGGCGGCGAGCGGCGGCAGCGCGAGTTTCTTTGCGATCGTGAGACCCTTGCGCCGACCCATCGTTTCAACCCCACATTGCTGTCGTCAGTGGAGGCTGATAGCGGACAGCGTGCTGGTAACTTAAGCCTGGTTCGTGACTAACTCCCGCTTGGGCAGGCCAAGCGGCGAAAGCCGCGACTGCGTCACGACCCCGTCGCGAC
>Ga0116226_10003048_pt1 | contig 14737 bp, 15 predicted proteins | sample S1TSphfallax_FD_89692 | JGI IMG/M metagenome (GOLD analysis project Ga0116226, IMG submission 89692) | Host-associated microbial communities from peat moss isolated from Minnesota, USA - S1T2_Fa - Sphagnum fallax MG | ecosystem: Host-associated > Plants > Peat moss > Unclassified | place: USA...
GAACTCCTGCCCATCGCGGGGGTGCGCCTCGCAACGGCTGAGGCCGGCATCCGTTATAAAGGCCGCGCGGATGTGCTGCTGGCGGAGTTCGCGGAAGGCACCACCGTTGCCGGCGTCTTCACCAAAAACCAATGCCCCGGCGCGCCGGTCACCTATTGCCGGGAAATCCTGCCCCAGGGCCTGGCCCGCGGTCTGGTAGTGAATGCCGGCAATGCCAATGTCTTCAACGGTGTCGCTGGCGTGCGCGCGGTTGAGGCCACCGCCGCCGCCGCCGCCAAAACGCTGGCCGCCACGCCGGACCAGATCTACCTCGCCTCCACTGGCGTCATCGGCGAGCCGCTGCCCGCCCACAAAATCACTGCCGTGCTGGATGACCTCCACGCGGCTTTGGCGCCTGATGGCTTCGCGCAAGCCGCCCGCGCGATCATGACCACCGACACTTTCCCCAAAGCCGCGACGCGCACCGCGCGGCTGGCGGGCACGGAAGTGCGCGTCACCGGCATCGCCAAAGGCTCGGGCATGATCGCGCCGGACATGGCGACGATGCTGGCGTTTATTTTTACCGACGCCGCGATTCCCGCCCCGGCCCTGCAAACCATGCTCGCCAAGGGCGTGGACCACAGCTTCAACTGCATCACCATCGATTCAGACACGTCCACCTCGGACACCGTCCTACTTTTCGCCACCGGCCAGGCGCGCAACAAGCCGCATGACGACCCCGCCCACCTCGCGGATTTCCGCCGCGCCTTGGGTGAAGTGCTGCACGATCTGGCGCTCATGGTCGTGCGGGACGGGGAGGGCGCGCAGAAACTCGTGCGCATCACCGTGGAGGGTGCGGTCTCCAACGCTTCCGCCCGGCGCATCGGCTTGGCCATCGCCAACTCACCCCTGGTGAAGACCGCGATCGCGGGGGAAGACGCCAATTGGGGCCGTATCGTCATGGCCGTCGGCAAAGCCGGCGAACCCGCCGACCGCGACCGGCTGGGTGTGGCCGTCGGCGGCGTCTGGATGGCGCAGGCCGGCGGTATCGTCCCCGGCTATAATGAGGCCCCGGTAGTGGCGCATATGAAAGGCCGGGAAATCGACATCGCCGTCGATATCGGCCTGGGCCAAGGCCACTCCACCGTCTGGACCTGCGACCTCACCCATGGCTACATCGACATCAACGGCTCGTATCGCTCCTAATGGCAATCTTCAAACGCGGCCTCGGCGAGGGCTTTTTCTCGCGCGCCTATCGCAAACTTCTCCACAGCTTCTACGCCAACGACCTCTGGCTCGACCTGCGCCTGCACGCCAAGCGTGAGGCTGTCGCTTACATCATCGAGCACATGTCCGAGGCGATGGTCTTGCCCGACCGTTTGGACCTGCTCAAATTCGCACTCTCTCGCGCCCCCGCGGAGGGCCTCGTTCTGGAATTCGGTGTTGAGAAAGGTGCGTCGCTGCGCCATCTGGGCGCGCTCACTCCCCGCACGGTGCATGGCTTCGACTCCTTCGAGGGCCTGCCAGGCGACTGGTCCGGCACCAAGGAAGCCGCCGGCGCGTTTTCGCGCCGCGGCCGCCTCCCAAAAGTGCCCCCAAACGCCAAACTTCACGTTGGCTGGTTCGACCAAACCCTGCCCGAATTCCTTGCCGCAAACTCCGAACCCGCCGCGCTCATCCATGTCGATTGCGACATCTACATCTCCACCACCATCATCTTCGCTCAGCTCCGCCCCCGGATCGCGCCCGGCACGGTCATCGTGTTCGATGAATATTTCAACTACCCCGGCTGGCGCGCCCATGAATACAAGGCCTTCCAGGAATTCATCGCCGGCTCCGGCCTCACCTACCGCTATCTCGGCTTTTCCGCCGAAAAGGGCCATGTCGCGGTGATCATAACATCGTAGGAAAGCCAAGCAGGGTGAGCGCTTGCGAAGCCCATCGCTTTCCGCGTCCCCCGAGCAAGCGATCGCTTTTTCACAAAAAAGGTGGAGGTCTACCCCAGGCCGCAAAAAAGGTTTTTTGCTACTCGTGTCCTAAACGCGATGGGACACGGTTTTCGAATCGCTTCGCGCTTCGCAAGGACGGTGCTTTATGGCCCGCGTGGGGATTACAGGGGCTTGTGGGCCTTATCGAGTAGGCGGGTGAAGAAGCCGGGTTTTTTTTCGGGCTTGGGGGTGGCTTTTTTGGCTTCCGCGGCCTCGGCCTTGGCTTTGGCCTTTAGCCAGTCGTCCAGCGATTTGCCGGCTTTTTTGGCGCGCTCCTGCTCGTAGGCGAGCTGGCCCTTGCTGAGTTTTTTTGGGGTTGTCGTGGTCATATGTGTCTCCGATGATTGCCTGAGCGTTGCAGAAGGCGGATAAAAATTCAAGCGCCGTCACGCCGGCGCAACAAAAACGCCTCGAGTAGCCCAAGGGCGCCATATATGAGGATGCCGCTTACCCCCAGCAGAACGAGTGCTGCAAACATCAGCGGTATTTCAAGCCGATAGCTCGCCTCGATAATGTGGTATGCCAGCCCGGAGGCAAAACCGCCTGATCCCGCCACAAATTCCGCGACCACCGCGCCCACCAGCGCGAGCGTGCCGGAAATGCGCAGCCCCCCCAGAAAATTTGGCAAAGCCGCCGGCAGGCTGAGCAAAAACAGGGTCTGCCAGCGTGATGCGCCATTCAGCTTGAACAGATCCAGCAGCTCCGCCGGCGTTGCGGCGATGCCGGCGGCGGTATTCGACAGGATCGGGAAAAACGCCACAATGACGGCGCAAATAACCAGCGCCAGAAAGGTTTGGTTATGGACCCAAATGACGATGAGCGGGGCAATGGCGACGACCGGCGTAACCTGTATGATCACGGCCCATGGTTGAATCGCGGCACGGAATAACGGGCTTGCAGCCATCGCGATGGCGAGAAAAAGGCCGAGGGCTGTTGCGGCCAGCAATGCTGTCCCCGTTACGGTAAGGGTGGATAGAAGGGCTGCGTTCAGCAGGCTTGCACTGTTGAGATAGGCTCCGACGATCGCAATCGGACCCGGCAATACGTAAAACGGGATACTCATTGCCCATACAGCGCCTTGCCATAGTACCAGCCCAGCCAGGCCAAAGATGAAAGGGGCGGCGCGTCCCAGGGTCTTGTTCATGCTGGCATGACCTGGCGGAAGGTCTCCGTCACCTGGGCGACCAACGCGGCATATTCCGGGCTACCGCGCCGGTCGGTCCCTTCCGGAATGGCTGTGGTGATATCCGCCGCGATGCGGCCTGGCCGCGGCGACATCACCAGGATACGGCTGGCGAGATATGCGGCTTCATAGATCGAATGGGTCACGAACACGATCGTCTTGCCCGTGCTCCGCCACAGCAAATGCAGGTCCTCTTGCAGCCGGTGGCGGGTAAATTCGTCCAATGCGGCGAACGGTTCGTCCATCAGCAGCAAAAGCGGCTCGGAGACCAACGCGCGGGCGATGGAGACGCGCATCTTCATGCCCCCGGAAAGCGCTTTCGGCCGTGCATGGGCGAATTCCGCCAGGCCTACTTGGTCCAGCGCCTTCGCCACAATTCCAGCGGCCTCTGCCCGTCCGTGTCCACGCAGGCGAAGCGGAAGATAGATATTTTCCGCCGCATCCGCCCAGGGCAACAGTGTGGCGTCCTGAAACACGAAGCCGATATCGCCGGGGCCAGGCTGCCGGCCCTCATCCCAGGCGATGCTGCCTTCACTCGGCGTTTCCAGCCCGGCGAGTAAGCGCAGGAGCGTGGATTTGCCACAGCCAGAGGGGCCGAGCAACGCCACGAACTCGCCCTGCGCGATGTTAGCCGTGATGTTTTCGAGCGCGAGCGTGCCGTTGCCAAAACGTTTCGAGACCTGGCTGATGGCGAGCATTACTTCTTCAGGCCAAATCCGGTATCGACGAATTCCAGCGTATAGCCGGATTTGTAGTCCATCGATTTATCATACAGCCCGGCGGCGACCATCTGGTTGAAAAAGGAGGCCCAGCGCGCATCCGTCATGGCGTAGATGCCGAGCGTTTTGGTGTCGCCGGAATCAACGATGCCGCGCTGTTTGAGCTGATCATAGCCGTAATGCAGCAGCCCGGTACTCATATCCGGATTGGCCGTCTGAATGGCGGCAAATGCTGGGCTCGGGTCACCGTAAAGATAGGAATACCAGCCTTCGGTCGAAGCTTCGAGAAACCGCTTTACCAGATTAGGGTTCGTCTGGACCAATTTATCACTCGTCGCGACCAGGCTGGCGTAACCATTGAATCCGGAATCCGAGAGCATCATCACCACCGGCCATTTGCCGGTCTGCTGGTGCACGAGATAGGGTTCGTCCGTGACATAGGCTTCCTGAATATCCGTCGGGTCGGTGAAGAACGGGGTCAGGCTGAAGCCGTAGGGGCGGAGCTGGCTGTCGCTATAGCCGTATTTGACCTTCAGGTAATTCCACCAGCTCGCACGCGTGTCCGAACTGACGGCGATCGGTTTGCCGGCGAGTTCCGCGAAACTATCGTCGCCGGTGCCGGGATGGGAGATCAGCGCGTCCGGATCTTTCTGGAAGCCGGCGGCGACGGCGACGAAGGGGATGTTTTCCTGCGCGAAATTGAGTGCCAGGAAGGAATTTGAGGTGATGTCAAACGTCAGGTCACCCGCGATCAGCAGCTCGGCATTGTTGACTTCCGGACCACCCTCGACGATCGAAACGTCCAGCCCGTATTTCTTGTAGATACCCGTCGCGACCGCCTGATAGTAGCCGCCATATTCCGGCTCCGCCACCCAATCCAGCCCGAACGTGACATGATCCAGCGCGTGAGCTGCTGGTGCCATGGCAAACCAAACTGCGAATGCCGAGACAAAATGGGCCGAGCGGATCATTAAAACCTCCTGCAACTTGAGCAACGAAAATTCGAGGCGCATATCTTGAACCGTGGCCGCCGTGAGGTGGCCGCGGCAAAGTTACAAGCGCGTTAGGGATTAGCATGGCTGAGCCGCGGATCAAGGCTGGACTTTGGGTGGCTGCCGCATTGCGGCTCGGCACGGTGGACGGCAAGCCCGGCGTCGTAATCCGAAAGGGCGATGCCGATGCTGGCGGTGTGCTCGTGGTGCTGCGTGGCCGGACCGGCAATATGGTCCTTTCCCAATTTCGAGATGCGCAGGGGGAGTTGGCCTGGATGCGGGGGACTGGACCTGAACCCGTGCCCGAACCCGCCACCGAGGCCTACATCAAAAAGCAGCTGACCTACGACTCCGACCTGTGGGTGATTGAGTTCGATGCGGCGGATTATTTGCCGCCCTTCGCGGGCAAACTCGTTTGAGCTTGGAAGGTCCTCTGCATCGCCGCGGCCAAGCCCGGGTTCTCCGCCGCCAGCCCTTGAATAACCCCTTGCTGGTCCGCGACCGACTTATTCTGGCTGAGCTTGGCCTTGCCCTCAAGCCGCGTGATATGTAGCACAATCCCAACAATGCCCTTAAGCTGCGAGGCAATATAATCGTCAGGCGCGTCGCTGACGGCCCAGGGTTTGGCGCGCGGCGCCTCGTGATGCTCCGTCAGCCCGGTGACAATCGCCAGCAAGCTTGCGGGGTCCTCGATAATCTCCAGCTGCCCGGTGGCGTGCAGGGCCTGATAGTTCCAGGTCGGGACCACCCGCCCGGTCTCCGCCTTGGTCGCATACCAGGATGGGCTGACATATCCCTCCGCGGCCGTGAAAATTGCCAGTGAATCGAGGGTTGGATCGAAATCCCGCCAATGTGGATTGGCCCGGGCGACATGCCCAACGAGCCGATCCGGCGCCTCAAAACGCAGCGGCAGATGCGTGGCGAGCAAACCAACACGGCTAGGCGAGATGAGCACCGGCAGCGCCGCCGCGCGCATCATGGCATGGAGTTCCTCGTCGCGAGTTTCGGCAAAAGCGGGCGGATTGTACATCGATGTCCCTCCGCATTTCGTGGGAAAGCAAAAAGAAAGCGCTACTTTTTTGAAAAAAAGTAGCAAAAAACTTTTGCGACGTTAGGCCGTTGCGCTTGCGGAGGCTTTCGCCTGAGCAAATTGGTCCGCCGGCAAATACGCGGCCAGTACCTCCTCCGGACGGCCATCAGCCTTCACTTGTCCGTGATCCATCCAGATCACCCGGTTGCACCATTGCAGGATAATATCCGCGCTATGAGACGACAAAACCAACACCTCCGCGCCCCGCACCATGGTCTCTAACCGATGGCGTGCCTTCTCCATGAACGAGGCATCGCCCGCAAGAATCCATTCATCCATGAGCAAAATCTGCGGTTTAACGGCGGTCGCGAGCGCAAATCCTAGCCGGACCACCATCCCGGAGCTATAGGTCCGCACGGGGAGTTCGAGGAATTGGTCGAGCTCGGCAAATTCAGCGACATCCGCCTGCATCTGTTTGATCTTTGCATCACTGAAGCCGTTGAATAATCCGCGTAGCCGGATGTTTTCCTGGCCGGTCAGATCGAAATTCATCCCCTGGCCTGCATCCAGCAATGCGGTCAGCGCACCATCGATCGTGATGTTCCCGCTAACTGGCTCATAGATTCCGGCCATGGTTCGAAGCAGGGTGGTCTTGCCTGCCCCGTTCGACCCAATCAGACCAAGCCGGTCCCCGGAGTGAAGCGAAAAGGAAACCCTACGTAGCGCCTCGACAACAAGGCGGCGCTTGCGGTCTTCCCCCAGCCGGCCAGCCGCCGCCGCGAACACGGTTTTTTTGAGGCTTCGGCTTTCCCCGTGATAGAGAGGGAAAGACACAGAGACGTCATCAATGAGCAGATTGGCCAATTTTAAACCCAATAGGCGATGCGTGGGCGCGCCCGGACGAATACAACGCCCGCGAGCAAAATGAGTCCAGCGGAATAGCCCAGAGCAACCATCCATGCGCCGGTTTCAAGCGGCTGCCCCAAAAGCGGCCCGCGCATAATTTCGAGCAGCGCATAAAACGGATTCCAATTCACCAGCACGAGGCTTATGCCGCGATGCACCAGCATCGCCGGACTCCACATGATAGGGGTCAGATAAAATGCAATTTGCACGACACTGCCGATAATTGGCGGAATATCACGGAAGCGCGCGCCAAAAACCCCAAGCATCAGACACACGGCCATCGCATCGACCATCCAAAGCGCGCCCGCGGGCAGCAGGCTAAACGACGCCAGGCTCGGCATGGTCCGGAAAATTGCGAAAACGACGATAATAACCACGACATTATGCGCTAGCACCAGAACGTTGCGCATCACAATGCGGGCCGCATGCAAGGAGAGCGGCATCCTCATTGCCCGGATCATGCTTTCGGCCTGCGTGAAACAAAGGCATCCGTCAGCCGTAATCGAGCTGATAAATGTCCATAAAACAAGAGAGATCGAAAGAAAGGGCAGGTAAGCGGAAATATCGGAATGGAACAGCTTGGCATATAAAAAACCGATCGAGCCAACCATCACCGCGGTGGAGAGCGTGAGCCAGAATGGCCCAAGCAGCGAGCCGCGATAGCGCAGGCGGATATCGAGTAACGCAAGCGTCCAGACCAGCGGCCACAAGCGCAATGTTTCATCCAGGTCCGCCGCCGCCATCATCATCCGGTCCCGCCAGCTATGTGTGGCTGCAATAGCGATGGGGCGGCTCGTTGACTTGGCGGCATGGCAAAACTCGAGCTCGGCGTTGCCCTGATCCGGCACGATCATGTTCATCACCCGGCGATAGCGGAATGACACAGGAGCATCAACCACCGGCGGCTTGGATGACAGGAAATATAGCTTTACCCCAGCTCCATCAGGCGGTTCTATTCGGGATGAATCATCGTCGCCGCGGCTTCCACGATGGCGATTTTTTCACCCGCGGCGTAGCCTGCTGTGCCGGTTCGCGCGGGTTCCAATATGGAGGTGGCGGATTGGTCGGCGCGCAGGATTACGACCTCCTCGGCCGGCACGGGGGGAATATTAATTTGGCTTTGACCAAGGGCGGTTAGAATTGAATCGGTGAGGGCAGCATCCTGGGTTGCATCAACGTTACGAACCGCGACAACCACACCGCTCGTTAACCTCCCCATGAGCGGGGCCGGCTCCACGGTGGGTGCCGGCGCGACGTGATTGGCGCACCCCGCGGACAACACCAGCAAACCGCAGCACATGGGGAAGACGAGCGATAAGCCGCTTATGTGCATCGTCGAACTTCTCATAATTCCGCCCCGATATCGAAATATCATCGTTCTTTATCACGCAAAGTTTTGCTTGCTGCAACTTCTGTTGTAGTTTAGTGGGTTACGGCGCCTTGTTTAAGCCATCATTGAGCTAGATACCGTAAATCAATGATCTCACGCCGTGGAGGCTTTATTTTGAACCCGAGCTCTGGCCGCAGTTTCGTCTGCTATACGCCCGGCCGCGCCGGCCGGGTCGTCAGACTTGGCTTGGGCTGCGTGAGCCTGCTGGCGTTAGCGGCCTGTGCATCCGGTGGAAATCGTGCGGCCCTGGGTCCGTCGACGGGTTATTACGTGGGACATGCTGCGCACGAGTATAATCCGCCTGGCCCGCCTGGAGATCCGTGGGGTCCCTATATTCAGGCGGCCGCCACGCGTTTTGACGTTCCGCAAGCCTGGATCCGCCAGGTGATGCGTGTGGAATCCGGTGGTCATGAATATATTGGCGGCCATCTCACGGTTTCAGGGGCTGGTGCCATGGGACTGATGCAGCTGGAGCCGGGGACGTATGACGAGATGGCGGCGCGCTACGGGCTGGGTTCGGATCCATTCAACCCCTATGACAATATTATGGCCGGCACCGCCTATATCCATGAAATGTATGCGGTCTATGGCTCACCTGGCTTTCTTGCGGCGTATGATGCCGGCCCTGGCCGGCTTGATTCTTTTATGAATAATCATGAGCCACTCCCCGACGAAACGATTAATTATGTCGCCATGATCGCGCCGAACATTCAAGGCTATTATCCGGCGGAGAGATCGGACGCAGACCAACTCGCCCTCAACACGCTGCCGGAGGGCAAAGGCCGTGGCATTCTGCCACCTGGTTTTTCGCCCGATGCCCCGAGTCCGCCGACGCCCGCGCCGGCAATGGTTGAAGTGGCGGCCGCCATGCCCGCGCCAGAGCCGGTGTTATATTCGCCGCCGCCGGCACCAGCGCCGGCCTATGTTCCGCCACAAGTGCAGTTACCGGCGCAGACATCTCTCTATTCCGCGCCTCCGGTAGCGCCTGAGCGTGTTCCGCTGCCGCTACCTCCGCCGCCTTCACCCGGGTTTTCGATCATTCCTTCGGCCATGGCCGACACGCTCCCGCCTGAACCGGCGCATCACTTTGCGTCAACCGAGCGCGGTGGCTGGGCAATCCAGGTCGGCGCGTATGACACGTCCTCCAATGCACGGGCGGCTTTGGGCATGGCGGAACTTTCCGCGGTTCGAATGCTGGTTGCGGGCCGGCCCGTTGTGGTTTCCGTGCACGCCGCGGGCCATATAAAATATCGCGCGCGCTTTGTGGGGCTACCGCATGACGATGCCGTGAATGCATGCGACCGGCTTTCCGATGGACCGACCGGTTGCGTGGTGCTCTCGCCCGAGGCGCAGTCGTAAAGGTCCAGCTACAAAGTCATTGTAAGAAAGCGACCGCTTTCTTCGGGTGATGGCGATCACGCGCCGTTACTCCACGGCGCCATTTGCCAGCAATGTCGCGCGCACCGATGCTTCCGCAACGCTCGGACATGTAAATGCCTGACCGATGCCGCGGGTGAGCACGAAAGTCAGGACACCATCACGCATTTTTTTATCTTGCTTCATATGCCGGAGTAGCCGATCGGCTGGTAAGCCCGCGACTCGCGTCGGCAGACCAACGGCTTGCAAATGCGCCGCGATGCGGGGCGGGTCCTCCTGCGGGCAAAATCCCAATCTTGCCGACAAATCCGTCGCCATTACCAACCCTATCGCGACCGCCTCGCCATGAAGGAGCGCGCTGCCGTAACCGGTTTCCGTCTCCAAAGCGTGGGCGAAAGTATGTCCAAGGTTCAACAGCGCCCGGCCATCGTTCGGCCGCGTCTCCCGCTCATCATCCCCGACAACCATCGCCTTGAAGCGGACTGCGCGCTCGACCGCTTCGGCCAGTAGCAGCGCGTCCCCCTCAAGCATCGCCTGGCCATGTTGCTCGCACCAATCGTAAAACCCGGCGTCGGCAATCAGCCCTGCCTTGACGATTTCGGCGTAGCCGGCACGGCGTTCCCGGAGTGGCAGCGTGCTCAGCGTTGCCGTGTCGGCAAGGACAAGGATGGGCTGATGGAACGCGCCAACCAGGTTTTTGCCATGCCCGGAGTTGATTCCAGTTTTTCCTCCCACGCTGGAATCGACCTGGGCGAGCAGCGTCGTCGGGACCTGGATGAAGGGCAGGCCGCGCAGCGTCGACGCCGCGGCGAAGCCCGCCAGGTCGCCGATCACGCCCCCGCCAAGTGCAACCACCGTGGTGGAGCGATCGACCCGGCGATCTAGCATTGCCTCGATGAGGCCCTGCCAGACGGGGAACGTCTTGGATGGCTCCCCGGCCGGGACAATGATTTCGGAATGGTGAATACCGGCTTCATCCAGGCCAATTTTCAGCGTGTCCAAATGCAGGCGCGCGACGTTTTCGTCTGTCACGATAATGCATCGGGGCTGCGGCATAACCCGCAGCATCTGCGCCCCGGCTTTTGTGAAAAGATTCTCGCCGATGAGCACGTCATATCGGGTCTGCGAAAGCTCAACGGTGACACGCCGCGGAGCCTTATAGCCGGCAAGTGCCTTCAGAACATTGTTGGTTGTCACGTTCGGGGGATCCTCCGAGCCATCTACGATAATATCCGCCATGGCATAGATTGGACTGCGTGCCTCGGAAAGCCGCCGTAGAATTTCGGCTGGATCACCGGCATTCAGCAATGGCCGGTGCGTCCTGCCTTGCACCCTTTGCAACAGAATCGGCAAGGGGCAACGCAGCCAGATTGAAACGGCGCGCTCGCGAATGATGGCCCTTGTCTCCGGATCCATGAAAGCGCCACCACCGGGTGAGAGTACCACGCGTCCATTGCTCAGAAGCCTTTGGATGACACGTTTTTCGCCGGCTCGGAAATGCGCCTCGCCATGCTTTGCGAATATTTCGGAAACCGTGATGCCGGCCGCGCGTTCAATTTCCTGGTCGGCGTCAAAAAACGGCAGGTTCAATTGAGCGGCTATGCGTTTACCAATGGCGGTTTTGCCGGCGCCCATTAGGCCAACAAGGACAATGCTCCTATTGTACTGCGGCGAGGGGTCGTGGTTGAATGACATCGTCCGATAGGCTTATCACATCATCGATATGACGATAGATGGGCATAGCGAAGCGTTTCTGGAGATGCTGGCGGCCGAGCGGGGCGCCGCCCGCAATACCCTCTCGGCCTACGAGAGTGATCTCGGGCATTTCAGGGCCTTCCTTGCAGGCGATAACCTGCCCGGCCATGCCACCTCCGCGCAGGTAAGCGCCTATATCGAATCGCACTTCCGCTCTGGCATGGCGGTCCGGACGCAAGCACGCCGCCTATCGACCCTCCGGCAGTTCTTCCTGTTCCTGCTGCGAGAAGGGATCCGGGCCGATAATCCGGCAGCGGAGCTAGGGACGCCGCGATTGCCGACGCTGCTGCCCAAGTATCTTACGGAACAAGAGGTTGACGCCCTGCTTGCCGCTGCCGTCGAAGTCCCCGGGCGGGCGGGGCTGAAGGCCAGTGCCGGGCTGGAGATTATCTACGCCACCGGCCTGCGCGTATCGGAGCTCCTGCTATTGCCGGCGCGCGCCTTGGCGACAGATGCCGCAATTCTGTCTTTGAAGGGTAAGGGTGGGCGAGAGCGAATCGTGCCGCTCTCGGAATCCGCGAAGGCCGCCGCTAAGCGGCTACGTGATGCGTATGCGATCACCAAAGTGCCGCCGCGCTATCTCTTCTGCGGCCGCGACTCGCGCCAACCCATGACCCGCCAGGGTTTTGCGCTCTTGCTCAAACAGGTGGCGATCCGGGCAGGCATCGAACCAGAACGGCTCTCGCCTCATGCGCTGCGTCATTCCTTCGCCTCACACATGCTGGCCCATGGCGCCGACCTGCGTAGCCTGCAAAAGCTGCTCGGCCATGCCGATATCGCGACCACGCAGATCTACACGCAAGTTCTTGCCGAGCGCTTACAGCTTCTGGTGAGATCGCATCATCCTTTGGCCGAGTAACTTTGGGTCTTGTCGCTGGGCCGCGGGCGGGTCAGCTCGTGACGGAGCTGGTTTAACCAGGAGCCACGATGCCGCGTCTCATGCAGATGGAGATATTTGCGCATTTCCACGGGCATACGGCGGCTTGGCAATAGCTCGGCAAACCACGCAGCACGTATCCCCGCGAGGGTTGCGGCCATACGCCGGCTAAGCAGGCCTCGGAATACGTATAGGGCAATCCGGGGGAGCAGGCCGAGCCGAGAGGCGCCCCATTTGCGGCTGATCAGCAAGCGGTTGCGCACGAAATAGGTCAGGCGCGTGTTGTTCCAAGAGATTCGCGCCGCAGGCGAGACATTATGGACGACGGCCAACGAACCATCGTACCGAATCCGCCATTTCAACGCGATGGCGGATAAGCAAAAATCATATTCCTCCCAGGTAAAAAAAAACGCCGGGTCATATCCACCGGCAGCCTGCCAAGTGACCCGCCGGATCGCATGGCCCGCGCCGACAAACGTCGTGGTATCGAAGCGGTCCCGAAAACGCTTGAGCAGTTGCATGGGGTACCCCCAACTGCCGAGATCGGGCTGCACGCCATCGGCGGCAAGGACCGCAAAGCCCAGCGCGCCCAGATCGGGATTGCGGCGAAAGCTGCGCATTGCGCGCGCCGCGACCCAATCACCTTGGAACACGGCATCATTATCGAGTGCGACGATAACTTGCCCGTGGCCGAGCGAACTCGCGAGATTGCGCCCGTCGGCGACGCCGAGGTTGTTTTGGGAAGCATAAATCGCGAGATCGCGTGACCTGGCGAAGGTTTGGATGAGCGTTTGGAGCGCTTCGTGGTCCGATCCCTGGTCAAGAACCGTAACATGGAACGTGACACCACGTTGCGCCATGGCGGAACGGATGGCTGCTTGTGTTTCAGGAAGCCGGTCAAGCGAGAGGATAATAATGTCCACGTCATAGACATCTGGCCTTGGCGGCCGTCCGGCGATCAGCCGAACGGCCGGCGGCAAACGGTTATCACCAGGCATTTCTGGGCGCGATCATCACCGTAATGGTCTGCAGCATGATCGAGATGTCGAGCCATAGTGACCAGGATTGGATATACTCCAGGTCACTCGCCAAACGTTGCTCGAGCATCTTGATTTCTCGAGTTTCCCCGCGCTGGCCGCGAATTTGCGCGAGGCCCGTGATACCTGGTTTTACGCGATGCCGGAGGCGGTACAGTTTCACCGCATTTTCAAAGCTGATTCCTTCCACCTGTGTCTCAGGGGCATGTGGCCGAGGCCCGACCAGCGACATTTCCCCCACGACAACATTAAATAGTTGCAACGACTCATCCAGGGATGTTCGCCGTAAGAAACTGCCGACCCGCGTCACTCTTGGATCGTTTTGTGTCGCCTGAGCAAAGGCCCGGTGCGGATCGTCGATCATAGTGCGGAATTTGAGCAAGGTAAAACGTTTGCCATGCGCCCCCGTTCGGGTTTGGCGGAAAATAACGGGTCCCGGACTGCTGGCTTTGACGAGCACCGCCAATAGAATGAGGATGGGCGAAGTAGCGATGAGCAGGCTGATGCTGCAAAGCAGGTCAATCGCGCGTTTTAGGGCGTTTGCAGAGCTGACGAGCTCATCTGACACGATGGGAACCAGACGGCACGCGCCGTATGACGTCTTGGCTAGGTCCGGAAGGTTGGAAGCAAGATCGAACGCGAGCCAGATACGTGCCGGATAGCCCAGGATTTCCGATAGCAATTCCTGATGGACGGCTGGGGTGCGCGCATCCAATTCGGGGTGGTGGACGAATATGACGTCACTAATATCGTAATCTAGCAGGGTTTTGATGAGTGCATTCTGGTCGGCCAAGGGCCGCCATGCCTGTGGTGCCTCGGTGTGTTCGCCACCCGAAAGATAGAGCACACCCAGGACCTGTGACATGTCGGGATAGGCGCTTAATGCTCTATCCAGGTCCGGCGGATAACGATCGTAGCAAATCACGATTGAGCCTCGGGCTGCCCGTTCCGCCCGTTTTTTAATGATGCGGTTGACCAAACTCGCCCGCACATACGCGATCACGAAAGGCGACAGCGCCAGGTCAACAAGTGTCCAGCGCCTTACGAGAATATGTGCGTGACCCAAAAGGACCGACATCGACAACATGGCCAGGGCGGTGGCCAAAAAACAATTGATGACCAGGCCGGTTTGTTTGCGGACTAGAGCTGATTGCCGCATCCGATATCCGCCATGCGATGCGACCAGGACGATGGTGCATACGGCCAGAAGAGTCCAAAAGCAGAGATTTTTTTGGAGGCCCTCGTTCGTTTGCCGCAGTAGGCTTCCCGTAGCTGGGATTAGCAGCACGGATCCGAAATCCGCTACGGGCGCAAAAATGATGGCGGGCCACAGAAGGGGCTTTACAATTGAAGGTTGATTTGGAATAGCTGCGGTATGCCCGATACCGGTACACGCACGAGACTCCATCATCGCGAGGCACCCAAAGGTTGTTGTTAAGTTAACATTAATTTACTGTAAGTTGTACTATCCAAAAACAAACCGCTTGGAAAGGAAATAATTAAA
>Ga0116226_10003049_pt1 | contig 14736 bp, 12 predicted proteins | sample S1TSphfallax_FD_89692 | JGI IMG/M metagenome (GOLD analysis project Ga0116226, IMG submission 89692) | Host-associated microbial communities from peat moss isolated from Minnesota, USA - S1T2_Fa - Sphagnum fallax MG | ecosystem: Host-associated > Plants > Peat moss > Unclassified | place: USA...
CGCCGCCGCTTCCGTCATCGCAACAGGACGCCTCAACAAAAAATCCGCCCTCCAGGCAATCAACGATATCATCACACCCAACGCCGTCCCGGCTGCCGCGTAACAAGGGCGTGAGCAGTTACCTTGATTCTGTGAATGCGGCCGCAGTTTTGAAGGCAAAAGGTCTTGTTGCCGATCTCCTGCATATTGACGGCGGGCATGATTTCCAGGCGGTTACAAGTGATCTTAATATGTGGTGGCCAATGCTGAGACAGGGCGGCCTGCTTCTTGGCGACGATTATCACCCCTTTGGTGAAACATGGCCTGAAGTACGCCAAGGCTTTCACCATTTTTTCAATGTAAATTACATTCGAAATACGGGTGGAAAGTGCGTGATTATGAAGCCGACTACCGATCCAAACGGGCCGGCGTAGAATAAACACCGAAAGAATTTTGTATTTTCGAAACTCGTTTTATGGCCTTCGATTAACTGAGTTTGCCGCCGATCCAGCGACCTGATTCCAGGCAGCATAGGATCATGACGGTCGCGTTCGGCAGGTTGTAGGAATTGTTAGCGCCGAGCTGGTTGATCTGCGATCCGGACGGGGGATAGACGTTGATCGCAGCGCCCGAGTAATTGACGATCGTGACCTTGATGATGCCCGGCAGCGGCGCTTGCAGCACGACGCCGCCAGCACCACCGCTTACGATATTGAGAGCCTTGGTCAGCGCCGTTGCTGTACCCTGTGTCATTCCCGCAGCCGTGACGGACGCGTTGTAGCTGCTGTAGAGATTGCCCAAACTATCCGCGATCTGCGTTGTGCTCGGTCCGACCTTGATGTTCTGAGATGAGTCGATATAGAGCCCGAGCACACTGATCGCAGAGCTGTTGTGCGTGTAGAATTTGATATATCCGGGCATCGCACCCGGCGATGTTGGGCTCGTCCCCGCCGTCGGGGCGGCGTCGATGCCGACGCTCATATTCGCCGCCTCGACGAAATTATAGCCATCCGACGCCCCGAAATTCAGGCTGCCGATGGTTTCTGTCGCCGTTACCATTGCCTGGGTGCCATAGGTACTGGAGTGCGACTTGCCAAAATGCAGCCGCGAGCCAAATCCGCTCCCAGAATTGAATGTCCACATGCCGATTGCGGCGTCGCCGACATTGCCGACCTGAAACAGCGGCTGCGATTCCTGATAGATCAAGAATGCCGTTTGCGACTGAGCGTCATTGATGTAGCCGAACGCGCTGTTGAACGAACCGATATTATTGAGGTTGTTGCTAGCGAGCCCGATCGATCCGCTCATCGTGTCGCCGGCCTTATTGAGCGGCGTATACCCCAGCGCCGCCGTCACATCCGCCGTCGTGAGCGACACCGCCCCCACCCGGCCATTGAAGCTCAGCACCTCGCTGGCCACGCCATCGACCTTGTTCCAGACGGTCCCGTTGAAGATCGCCCAGTCGCCGACATTCCACACCGCCTCGCCATCGAGCGACGTCGTGCCCGCGGTCGCGACCACATAGTAATTGCCCTTGGTCCCGACCCCGCTGCTGAGCGTCGGCGTATTGGTCGCGGCATTCCACGTGCCCTGATAGACCACTGCGCCCACCAGGCTGACCGGGATCTGCGAGGTCGTCAGCCGTCCCGACGAGTCCAGCGTGGCCAGCCCCGAGGCCGCGCCCGCACCCAGATTGGTCCGCGCGGTCACGACATTGGCGAGATCCGAGAGGTTGTTCGCGACCTGGAGCCGCGTGGTATCGCTGGCATGGACATGGTCAGCGCGGGCATAGAATGGCGAGCTGCCGATCGCGGCCGTACCCGCCATGCTCGGTGTCGAGGTCGATGCCTGACCCAGCACGAACGCCGTGGTCGCGAGCTGCATCGTATTGGTGCTGGCCGCCGCGGTCGGCGCGGTCGGGATGCCGGTGAAGTTCGGCGACGCCACAGGGGCTGGCACATAGCCCAACGCGCCCGTCACATCGGCGCTCAGGATCGAGACCGCGCCGGTGCGGCCATTGATCGACAGCACCTCGCTGGCAACCCCGTCGACCTTGTCCCATTTGCTGCCGTCGAACACCAGCCAGTCGCCGACATTCCAGGTCGAGACCCCGTCGATCGTCGTCGTCCCGGCCGTGGCCACGACATAGTAATTGCCGCGCGTCCCCGTACCGCTGACGATGGTCGGCGCGTTGGTCGCGGCGTTCCAGGTGCCCTGATAGACGAGAACCCCGGTGGTCGCCGCCACCCGCGTGGTGGCCCGGTAATAGTTGGTGCCATCCGTCACATAGGTGATGGTGACGCCGGCCGCGATCGGCACGCTCGCCACCCCATCGATCAGGCCGGACGCGGGCGTCAGCGTGATCGCCGCGCTGACATCGATATTGCTGATCGTCACGCTCCAGGTCGCATAGACGGTCCCCGGCGCCGGCAGCGTATCGGCCATCGCAGAGCCGCTATTGGAGCGCACCACCAGCTTGTTGCGGTCGGCCTGCTGATAGCTATAGGCGCCACCGGTCTGGATCATCGGCAGCCGGCCGAACTCCAGATACCGGCCGCCTGAAGTGGTGCCATCGAACCCGCGATAGGCATTGGCGCTGGTATCGAACGCCAGCACATAATCGAGCCCGCCCGGCGTGGTGAGGCTGTTCAGTTCGGCGGCCGAGCCGTAATTCAGTTCGAGCACATTGGCCATGGATCAAAGCTCCGGCAGGACAAGAGTCTGGACGACCGCGGTTGCTACCGGGTCGCCGCAATTGAAAATATTGGTGATCGGCGTCGCGAGATTGCCCAGCGACAGCGAGGCGCCGTTATAGAGCAGCGACAGGAACGGGCTGGTCGAGAAGCAGAAGCCGGTGCCGAGCGGCACATAGATCACCGGCTCGACATCCGAGATCAGCTCATCGCCTTTGCCCCAGGCATTGAACGAGACGAGTTTGATGTAGAGCGTCTGCCCGACGTACGCTTCCGGCAGCGTGTATTTGAAGATCGCACTATCGAGCCGCGCGAACTGAGCCCCCACCGCATGGGCGGTCGCCGCCGTGCCATAGAGCCCGCGCAACAGCCCGGTGAGCTGATACCCGGCGCCGAGATAGCTATAGGCAATCTCGATCGCGGCGGCATTATCGAGCGCATTGAAGGTATAAGTGCCGCTGCTGGCAACCGCATATTGCCCCTGGTTCGGGTTCGCCGAGACCTGGGTCAGCGCCACGCCGGTTGCGGCATAGGTGACGCCGCCATCGACCATGAAATGCGCCGCCTGATTGACGATCACGCTATAGGTCGAGAGATCCGACGCGACCGCGATCGTCTGCGCCTCGGTCACCGAGATCGCGAGCGTGATCAGCGTTGCCGTCTCATAGGCCAGCAGCTCGCCCCCGAGATAGCACAGCGTCAGCGTCGGATCGGGCGAGGCGCCCGTTACCGCCTCCGGGAAACTGCCGGCCAGTAACGTGCCGCCACTCTCGGCCAGCGACACGGTTAGCGTATTCAGAGTGTCGAGTCCGGTGCCCGTATAGGCCGGCAGCGCGGCGGTCAGCACACCCTGCCGCGCCGGCCCGTCGATCGTGGCTTCCTGCTTATAGGTGACATTGTCGCGCGAGAGATGGACGTTGCAGCCGCCCCAATCCGGGCTGGCCTCGCCGCCGATGCCGCCGGATGCCGCAATCCAGATCTCCGCACCCTGATTGCTGGCGAGCCCCGCGATTGGCTCGAAGATGATCGGCGGATTGACCGGCCCGGCCGCGATATTGGTGTTGACGATGCCCTGCGCCGAGCCTTGCGTGGCATAGAGTGCTGCGGTCGCGACGCCGGCCGGAAACTCCTCGGCTGTGATGGCGAGCTGGCCCTGATCATCCTCCTCGATCGCGGTGATTCTGACCGTCACCAGCGACAGACCCAGATCCGGATCGGTGACCGTCACCAGATCCATCGGCTCCAGCAGGAAATACTCGGCCGAGAGCGTGAATCTGAAGGTGCGGAGGATGTAGCAGCCGCGCTGCTTGATGAGGTCGGCGACGATCTGCGCGGTCGAGGGCTGGGTGATCTCATGGCCCTGGATGGTCGGCGCGACCCTGAGGCCGTAATCCTCGATCAGCGACTGTTCCTTCGCCTCCATCGGCTCGACATTGAACACGTTGTAGCAATTGGTCCATTCGACCCGATAGCAATTATAGATATCGGCCGGATCGACGCGCGCGATGGTCAGCGGATCCTTGTTCTGCTGCCGGACGAAGTCGGTGGATGACAAATTATAGATCGGCGTGACATTGGGCACGAAGAGCTTGCCATTGCCCCCGACAACAGAGTCGCCATAGGGCACCGCCTTCAGCCGGCCTTCCGACCAGAAGAGCGCCGTGTTGGTGAGCTGCGCCAGACGCTGGATGATATCCGACGCGGTCTCCTGATCGGACAGGACGAGCGACAGCCCGATATTATTGACCCAGCAATAGGTCTGCCACGCCGCATCGCCGGTGCTGGTGGCAGCACCGGTCGAATACCAGCTCGCAGTGTCGATCGCCGAGGCCGGAAAATCCGGCACGCCGAACTGGCCGTTGGTCAGCAGCGTGGCGACGATCTCGACCGGATCCGCATCGCCGATATCGACATCCGGCCGATAGAACGGGTGTGCCGAATTGGTACAGGTGACCCCGGTCCCGGCGAGCGGGCCATAGACCAGCACGTTGATATTGGGCGTATCCGGCGAATCGCCCAGCGCATAAATGGCGACCGCGAGATAGGCGGTAAACCGATAGGCGAAGGCGCGATCGACATGGTTCGCCAGCATATAGGACCAGGGTTCCTGGCCCGGCCCACCCTGGAACAGCGTCATGCCCTCCTGCGCGACATCGCTCCAGTCGGTGCCTTTCCAGATGATCACACCGGTATCGCTGCGCACGAAGCCTTCGCAGAGCCCGAACGCGATCGTCGCGGTGTAGCTATAGCTCGACGATCCACCACCGCCCTTGCCGCCGTCGTCATTCCCCTTGCTGGTAAAGTCGGTGTAATCGATCAGATTCGGCGACGCCTTGCCCCAGCCCAGAATGATCGGCACCGGCAGGAACTTGACCGCCGTGTTGATCTGGAGATCGGTATAAGCGGGTTTATCGCTGCCGCCGGAGTTCGTTAAGATCCCACTCATGCTGCGCTCCAGAGTGAAAAGAAAGCGCGGGGGCGCTTCGCCAGTTCGCCGGGCAGCGTGGCGTCGCATTCTTCGACGCACCGGGTTCTGGCGAAGGCATGCACCACGCGCGGCCAGGCGCTGACGATACCGGCATGGGAGAAGGTGCGGCCGAACCGCCAGATCGCGATATCACCGGGACCTGGTTCGTCGACGGGATGCGCGCGATCAAGGATGAAGCCCAGATAGCGCTCCTCACTGCGATGCAGATGCCAGTCCCGCGGATAAGGTCGCGGATCGAACGCGGGCAGCAGCCCGAGATCGACATAGACGCGAACAAGCAGCATCGCACAATCGACACCGAGTCGCTGCACGTCCGCACCATGGTGATAAGGGGTGCCGATCCACTTGCGCGCCTCGGCCACCACGCCGGCACGGGATTCGGCCTCATTCATGGCAAATCCCCTCTCTGCCCTTCAGGGCGGAGAGGGTTAGGGAGAGGGGGGCTGTGCCGACGCGCGATCTGCGCCGCTCCGCAAACGTCGAATCCCCCCCTCACCCCGACCCTGTCCGCCCCAAAGGGGCAGAGAGGGCTCCAGGAGGCAGAAGTCAGAGGTCGGCACCAGGATGCAGAAGTCAGAGGTCGGGAGTCAGGAATAGGATCGCTCATAACACCTCCCTGACCACTGACCTCTGACTTCCGCAGCCTGATACTGACTTCCGCACCCCGCTCACGCTGCCTGCTCCGGCTGCGGCACGTCCGGATAGCCGCGGAAATTCAACTGATTCCCGAATGACTGACAGCGCGCATAGGTCTTGTCGCAGCCCTGGCACGCCGTGAAAATGTCGCCTGCGGCCGGCACGTAATCCAGCGGATAGGCGAGCGTCAGACTCCCGGTCGCGGATTGCTTGATGGTGGTTTTGATGCCGGTATTCCGGCCGCTGCCAAAGCTGATCGTGCCCTGGCCATAGATGCCGGCGACGGCACCACTCCACGGGATCGTGACGTTGGTCGCGCCCGCCCCAACCGTGCCGTTGGTTTCGAAGCTGGCTTTGTTCAGCGTGCAATAGGGATCGCAGAATGTATGGATGCAGCCCGATTGCCAGAGATTGCGCGGCAGATCGATATCGAGCAGCGACAGCGGCGATTTGATCTCCATCTCGGCTTCGATCCGGCCGATCGGATCGATCTTGCCGACGCGGCCTTGATTCATGTTGACGCGCCCATCGGACAGCGCGCCATTGGTCGCGACATCGCCCCAGCCGACCGGCTCGCCGCCCCATCGTTCGAGCACGATCCGCTCCCAGGTGAGCGTCGCGCCATCGAAGATGCCGGTTTGCAGCGCGATCGCGAACGGCACCTGACCGCCGCTCGCCACGGTCACGACACTGGCGCGCGCGGAGGTCGCCGGCCAGTAACCGAGCTTCAGTGTCTGCTGATCAACATCGAGCCCGACCGCGCTCTTATATTTGAGCCCCTGGATCAGCACATCGCCGCCAACCCAGGTGATCGGCGCGGTGCCAAATTGCAGGATCGTGATGCTCGCCGGCGCATCGGTATAGCGCAGCACCGCCCCGTCATGGAGCGTGAAGGTGAACAGGTTCGGCATCAGGAATTGGGTGTTCTCCTGAAGGAACGAGATCAGCGCGCTGGTGGCGTTTTTCATGGCGCCACCAGGGGGACAGAAGTCAGAAGTCGGAAGTCAGGGATAAGATCGGTCATAGCCCTTTCCTGACTTCTGACCTCCGACTTCCGCTCCCTGGAGCCCTGACTTCTGACCTCTGACTTCCGCAGCCTGCTCATGGCAGCACCTGCATGAGCTTCAGTTCCTTTAGCTCGAACAGCATCGACATGAACTCTTCGAGTTCCATGTTGTCGGTCGAAAACCTGACCTGGAAATAGAAGCTGAAGTCGGCGGTGATGTTGGTCCCCGCAGCCGGCGCCGTGGCGAACACGAGCTGGTTCGGCGAGACCACGCTATAGAGCGAGGCCGACTGCACAACCCCGTTGAAATAGACTGCCGTGAGCCCGGTCGGGAACACATAGCCGACCGGCTCGGCAAAGCCGCCCCAGTTGCGGGTCAGCGTGAAGGCGAGCGTGGTGCCGTCGCCGGTGCCGACCGATCCGCCCGTCACCTGATAGTCGGGCGTGCAGTTATCCTGCCACAGGAACTGCCCATAGGTGCCGAGTTGGCTTAAGAGAAACCCCTCGATCGTCTGGAGTTCGGCATAGGCCGGCGCGCTCCGGAGCACTTCGTAGGTGAGGGTGAATTCCCGCACCGGATATTGCTGCTGCGCCTGACGGATCTCGCGCCCGGTCTGATGGGTCGAGATGCGCCCGGCGATGGTCGGCTTGCGAATGACCGACCAGCCGCGCGTGAGCTGAGGAAAGATCGCGGTATTGACCAAGACAGGCTCCGGAGGCACGAGAGACAAAACTTCGATGGCAAAAAGCGGCGCCCGCACATGCGGCACCCCGCCAATCAGCGATTCCGCGCCAAACAGCGGCGCCCGCACATTGGGCAAGCCCGTGATGAGCGATTCGCCGGCGACGAGCGGTGCGCGAACATTCGGCGCCCCACCGGTCGCCGCTTCGACAGAGACGAGAGGTGACCTAAGCGGCATTGCGTCCTCCCTGACTTCTGACCTCTGACGTCCGCAGCCTGGAGCCCTGACTTCTGACCTCTGACTTCCGCAACCTGATCAAGCTGCCACCTTCGGCCCGATCTGGAGCGAATTGACCGCGCTCGGCGTCCAGCTCGCGCCGGTATTGGGATCGACGATGAACGGCCCATCGGTCTGGAACGCGTAAGCCTGATTGCACGGCACAATCGCCGTCGTGGCAAAGGTGCTGCCCGACTTCAGCAGGGTTTGCGCCGAGCGTTGGGTCGCATCATCCTGGCGATAGGCGCCGCGGATCTGGACGCCATAGATCGTGACCGCGCCGATCGACGCCGAGACGGTGTAGAGATCCTCGTTGCCGACCGTGGCACTGTAGACATAGAGCGTGTCATCAACATTCTGGTTGATCGCGCATTGCCAGTTGGCGAGCGAGGTCGAGGATTTGAGGAACTGGGTCAAGGAGCCCGCCGCTGCCGGCAGCACGGCCTGCACCCGGACATTGCCGAGATAGCTGTTGTAGGGTGCCGCTCCGGTCGGATCGCACATATAGAAATCATCGATCCGCGGGTTGGCATAGTCGCCGGCCGCCCAGCGGATGCCGTTGAAAGTGGAACTGGTTGAGGTCGGGTGCTGGGTATTGACGTTCGGCAGGGTCAGCACGACCGCGCCATTGATGCGGACTTGCAGCGAGCCTGACGTGCCACCTGCAATCACCGGCTTGATTTCGCAATAGCACCATGTGCCCGGCAGCCACGCATTGATCGAACTCGATCCCAACAGCGTACCATTGCCGTTATAGGCGCTGATCTGGCCATAATCGTTGAAGGTCAGATAGCACTGGTAGTTGCTGTTATTGTTGGTATCGACAAACCCCACGGTCAATGTATTGACCGCGGCATTGACCGCGAACCCGACAAACGCCTGGGCAAAGCCCGCAGCAAACACCCGCGTCGGCGAGCCCGGATAGGCCGGTGCGATCGACAGGCAATTCCCACCGAACCGGCCGCCGCCCGCAATGATCGCGGCCCCGCCGGTGTCATAGTACCCGAGCGAGTTCAGAAAATTGCTGTTGGTCGTGTAATCGAAGCCGTCGAAACAGATTAGAGCCATGTCAGGTCACTCCGTTTACAGAAGTCAGGGGTCAGAAGTCAGGGGCACAGGATGCAGAAGTCGGAAGTCAGGACCGTCATGACCTCTTCCCTGACCTCTGACATCTGACTTCCGACCACCGGAACCCTGACCTCTGACATCTGACTTCCGACCACCGGAACCCTGACTTCTGACATCTGACTTCTGATCACCGTAATGCCCGCCTGATTGCCTGCGCTCCCCTGCGCCCGCCGCGCATCGCCGCCTCATAGAGCGACTCTGCGTCCGATTGCCGGCCGCCCGCAGCGTGATGGATTGTCTGGTTGAGATGGATATCGCCGCCGACGCTGCTGCTGGTCGAGATTGCGTTCTGGACCATCTGCGCGGCGGTCAGGCTGCCCGATGCGCTCGAACGTCCACCAGAGGGCAATCCGACATATCGGAGGCTGCCCATGCGCCTGAGATTATCGTTCGAGATGATCGTCCCGGCGCCGCGCGGCACGAACAGCTCCGGACCGCGCTCGCCGACCAGCGACGGCACGCCGACCGGAGGGTCGCCGCCATCAGCGAAGCCGAGGAAGCTGCCGATCGCCGCGGCATCGGTTGCGACCGTGTTGGCGATCGTGGCCACCGTGTTCTCCAGCCAGGTCGCGGCGCTCGTCAGCAGCCCGGCCGAGTTCGTCGTCGTGGCGGCCGAGTTCACTGTTGTCGCGGCCGAGTTGACGCTTTGGCTGGCCGAATTGACGGTGGTCGCACCGGTATTGAGCGTTGTTGCACCGGCAGCCGTTGTCGTTACTGCGCTGTGACTGGTAACGGCGGCGCTAAGCGCAGAATTCGTACTTGTCTGCGTCGTCATGGCCGCCGTGTTCGCCAGCGTGGCATTGGTCGCCGCAATCGTGGCAGTCCCGGCAACGCTCGTACCCCCTGGCGTCGAAAAATTGTCGGTTCCGGGCGCGAGAGTCGGTCTGCCTCCGCCACTGAACATCGCAGTCAGATCGCCCAGCAGCCCTTGCGGGGCAAAGCTCGCACCCGTTAGCGCCCATTTTGCGAGCGCCTTGACGCCGTCCGTCGCGATCTCATCCGCGGTACTGGAAAAGAGGCTCGTGAGGTTTTTCGAGATACTAAAGCCTTTTTCGCCGATCCCCTGAAAGATCCGCCCGAAATCATCGCCGATGCGGTTGGAAAAATCGTCCCAAACCTTCTCTTGATTTTGGATTTGTTGAAGATTGATCTTCTGGATCTCGATACTGCTGGATTCATTGAGCTTGGTCAGCTCGATGTAGTATTTTACTGCTTCTGCACGGCTGAGATCGTTGCGACTAAGTTCCGACTGAAGCCAGGCCCTATCATCCGCTATTTTCTCGGCGACCAGCGACCGTTCCTGTTGGAGTTTCTGGTTCGTCGTGATCTGGCCAAGCGCCACTTCCTGATCGAGTTCGAGCAGTTTCGACTGATAGACCTGCTGATTGAGCGATTGCTGCGCGCTGGCCCATTCCTGATCGGCACGGCGCTGATCGGCGGCGGCTTTCGCGGCCTGGGCGGTGATCGCGTTATAGGCAGCGGCGCTTGAGCCCTGTCCCGTCCTGGCGCTTGCCGCGAGTTGTACGCCGAGCGCTTGAAAGCCCTGCTGAACCGCAATGAGCTTGGCTTGCAGATCCGAGATATCCGCCGAAATGGCGATCGATAGAGCGTTTGATGCCATAGGGAGGCCTTTCGCTAGAGAAGTCCGCCTGTGCCATTCCTCCCCTGCGCAGCGGGGGAGGGGGACCATGCGCAGCATGGTGGAGGGGGCGCAGCACCGAGCATGCCCCCTCCACCCCGCTTCGCGCGGTCCCCCTCCCCCGCTGCGCAAGGGAGGATAACGGCGGATTCAGCCGGATGGCCCCAGCTTCTGGCCGCCGGTCGCATTGGCCCAGCGCAGGAAATCATCGGGGGCCATCGCGCCCTCCCGCCATTGTTCTTCGATAGTCTTGGGCGGCTCGTAGCCGATATAGCTTGCGAAGAGTTCGTGGAGCGGCGGGTGCAATCGCCACTCGGCGTAGTAGGCAAGCAGGCGGGGAACGGTCAGATTGTCCTCGATCTCATCCCAGGGACGATGCAGAATCGTCGAGATGCGGGCGACAACACTGTCCCAATCGGGCAGTGCCCCGCCTAGACTTCCCCCGCCGGTGATGTGTCCTTGGCCAAACTATACAGGCCGGTTTGCGCCGCCAGCACCTCGATCGACCGGAACATCTCCAGCATCGTGATCGGCATCTCGTCGAACGCGGCGCGGGTCAAGTCCGGGTGAGCCCGCGTCAGTCCGGCATAGAGCGCATCGGCCAGGATATCGACCTCCTCCGGCGAGATCCGGGTGAGATCGAGAGCCAGCAGCGTGCGCAATGCCGGGACCACGATGCGGTTCTGCCGCACCGCCAGCAGCGGGATCGGCCAAACCTGACCGGCGAGCGTGACGCCTGGCGCCGCCATCACGAGGCACTCGGATAGCTGGCCTCATAGACATTCCCCGCCGCATTGGCAAAGATCGCGAAATCCAGCTCGGGCATCATGAAATCGGTCAGTTTGAACGACTGGCTGAGCTTGGTCGCGACGCATTGATAGAGCCTGAGATAATAGGGATTGCCGTTGAGGCTGGTCGAATAATCGAGCTGGAAGGTCGGTGCGGTACCGATCAGCTGATTGGTCACGATCTTGGTCTGGCCGCCCATCGTCGCGAGATAGGCGTAGGTGATCTTGACCGCGACGCCTTCATCGGCCGCCGAGAATGTATAGATCCCGGCCGACACCATATATTGCCCGACCGTGGGCGTGGCGACGACCTTGATCAGCGGCAATCCGGTCGCCGCATAGACCACGCCGAGATCCGTATCGAAATGCGTCGAATTGGTCACGGTCACGGTATAAGGCGAGACTGTCGGTACGCTTGCCGCCTCGCCCGACGCCATCAGCAATTGGCCGACCGAGAAGCTCATGCCATGGAACGCGGCATTGATCGCGAGCCCGGACACGACCGCCGCCTTGGCCTTGCCGGTCGCCTTGATGGTGCCGCGCGCGGTCACCAGCGGATATTGCAGCTGACCGTAGAGATCCTTGGTTTCAGCGGTCTCATCGAGCGAAAACTCATTGGCAAAGCCGATATTCACCGGCGTCGTATTCGCAATATCGGTGCGCGTCAGGTACAGCGAACCAGGGCCAAAAACGGCGAATCCAGTCATCATTCAACCTTTCCTATGGAAATTGTAGTTTGAGCGGGACGATCACGAGACCTTGATTGTCGAGATCGCCCGGATCCCGGAACGCCTCGCCATCGATCCAAACGCGCTGCACCAGGCCACCCAGCGTCAGATTGCCGGTCCCCGGATCATCGCCGGCCAGCACCTGATCAAGCCCATCGAGGAAGCCGTTGATGATCGCATCCCCGACTTGCCCGCCATCCGCCCTGAAGTAAAAGATGAGGGCGACCTCCTGGGTCAGCTTGCGCAAGCCCGCGCGTTCACCGCCGGTGTAGGTTTCGCGCCGGACAATCTGAAACAGCGCCGGCTGCTGCTCCGGCGGCAGATCCGCGGCGAGCCGCACCCGGCGCCCAAACGTGACCGGCGGGGGAATGCAGGAGATCGTCTGAAGTCGGGCGAACAGCGCCGCGAGCGCGGCCTCGCGGGTGGTCATGCCAGCACCTCATCGATCGCATCCTCGCCCAGCCCCTGCTGAAGCGTGACCGCTAATTCCTCAAGTGAGGATCGGAGATAGGATCGCGCCGGCAACGTGGCGCCGGGGAAATGGACGATCTCGGCAAACACGCGCTTGCCGTTCACCAGGAAGGACAGCGCCTTGGCCTTGTCGGGCAAAATGTCGTGCGGCTGGATGGTGCCGCCATATTCCTGGATCGCGGCATAGGGCAAATCGCCATTGGAGCCGGCGGTGATCTGGACACCGCTCGCGCTGTCGGCAACATCGACCACAATACTCGCGGCAAGCCGGCCACTGCGCTGTTTCAGCACCTCGCCGTCGAGCTTGGCCTGGATCCGCTGAAGCAGCACTTGCGACAGCGTGTCGGCGCGTTGCTTCAGCGCGCCCAGCAACCGGTCCGGCAGTTCAGCGAGATTGTCGGCGACCGCGTCAATGCCGGCCGCATCGACCGAGAGACTCATAGCGGCAGCACCTTGCGATAGGGCTGCAGCTGCGCCTGAAGATAGGCGGGGATCGCCGAGAGATCGTAGGACAGCGTCTCCTGCCCGCCCAGCGACTTGCTGCGCTGACCGATATGATCGCGATACCGAAACCGCTCGGCGACCCAGTTGATGCAGGCATCTTCAAGCGTCGCCGGAATATAGGAATAGCTGAGCGACACCGACGCGCCCGCATCCGCCGCCGAGAATTGATAGACACCGGGCGAGCCCGCGACCAGCGCATACTGACCGGCACCGGGCGTGCCCGAGACCAGTGTCAGCGCGGCGCCATCCTGATAGGTGACCCCGCTATCCGCGCACCAGGAGCCCAGGATCTGCGCCGTGGTAATCTGGAAACTCCCCGATACGGGTACGGTCGCCGCCTCGGCCGAGACGAGATAGCCGGCCTGATAGGTGATGGCGACATTCTGCCGCCCGCGCGGAAATCTGCGATCGACCAGCTCGACCGCCTGCGGACCGCCGGGCGGGTAGAAATTCCAGGCCTGCACGCGATAGAAGGACGGCGGCACGATCAGCCCGTCGATGGTGACGTCAGTCACCGAGGTCACCGGCCATTGGTCGAGAAACTCGCAATGCCCGCCCGTGCCATCGACAATATCGGTGTAGCTCTGTGAGATCACAGAAGTACGCTGCAAGTAATCGAGGATCGAGCGGCTGCATTGCGAGATCAGCCGGACCAGGACGGCATCAGACGTCCCTGCCGGAATATTGAGCCAGGGCAGCACATTGGCCAGACTCGTGAGATCGCCGACGCTCATGGCGCCGACGCCTTGCGGCGATGGGGCATGGGGGATTCCTTTGGGGGATGGGAACGGCAGGCCGCAGCGGCGGAACCGGTTAAGTCCAGGTTACGGGCGGGCTCATTGCATCAATCGGCGTCGGCATGCCGAATAGTATTTCGGATAGATGCCGCGACTCCGCCGATACTAAAATCGGACGGAAAGGCCGCGGCAGCTTATGCTAATTATACGAGAAACTTGTAGAGAGTTCCTTAGTAATAATATTGAACTCCAACTCACAATCATTTCAGCTTGGCTGACCATTCTTGATAAAGAAATCTCTTAGCTCATAAAGAGCTCCCATTAAGTCAAATCGTGATTGCTTATTGCCGAGCCCAGACTCTTCCTTGCCATCGGCATTTATCGCCAACGACTCCATCCTGGAAGCTTGCGGGTCACCAACATCTCCTATATGTACTTTGTATTTAACAGTCACCGAATCGTCCAATGATACATTATACAATATCTGCGCAATCTCTCGGTATATTTCCTGATCTCGACTCGGCATGTTTGCGCCCCTGCTTTCGTTGGATCAGGTATAGTCCAGCGAATTCAACCCCCGCGGTGGTCGGTCAACAATTTTCACAAGCGCCGGGACAAACTCGGCTCAGGCCTTCCCTCGATTCGGGATATCAAAGTATCTTAAATCGAACCTTTGACCCATCGGGCAGATGATGAATCTGATGGGCCAAATTTCCGAGGTCTTTCATAACCCTAACCGAATCCACCGCCGCAAAATTGGCCAACTCATACTTGCCGCCAACGACAAAGGGCGTCTTCGGCATCAGCCTCTCGCGGGGCGGCAAGCGGCCATACTTTACTTGCCATTGGTGCGCTAACCCGAATTATGCAGCTGGGCTGGCGGATGTAGCTTAACTCATTGAATTGGTGTAAGATTTGGTTGCTGAGACCATCTTGCGCCGCTTCAGGAGGCCACACCCGCCATGATTGAGACTACGCCG
>Ga0116226_10003050_pt1 | contig 14732 bp, 9 predicted proteins | sample S1TSphfallax_FD_89692 | JGI IMG/M metagenome (GOLD analysis project Ga0116226, IMG submission 89692) | Host-associated microbial communities from peat moss isolated from Minnesota, USA - S1T2_Fa - Sphagnum fallax MG | ecosystem: Host-associated > Plants > Peat moss > Unclassified | place: USA...
CTGGCGGAGTTCGGCTTCATGTGCGCCTGTTTTCTCAGCTACCTGGAGGCGTTTGTGATGGAGAAGTGGTGCATCTACTGCGTCTGGTCGCAGGGGCTGATGACGGCGATCCTGGTGGCGACGGCGGTCGCAGTGTTCCTCAGGCGGCGCAGCGCCCGGCGAAGCATCTTTGCCTGAACGGCCAGACGGCAATCGGCTAGACTGGAGCCATGTGGCCACGTCTTCTCGCACAACTGGTTGAACTGCTTCCCCACGCGACGCGGCTGTTGCCGATGGCGGACAACTATCTGGCGACCCGGCGCGAGAGCAGCCAGGCCCAGGCTGCCGCCCAGTCCGCTGCGATCGCTGAGCTTGCCCAGAGCCTACAGGCGGACGCGGGGCGCATCGCAAGTTCGTACAACACGCTCGCCCGGCAGATTTCCGAGCAGAAGGCCCAGATCGCCGTGCTTCAGGACGCGCTGGAGGTGACCCAGACGCAGAGCGTCACCCAGACCCGGCAGCTGGAGTGGATCACGACCGACCTGAACTCGCTCCGCGTGTGGGTGAAGTTCGGAACGGTAGCGATCGTGCTTCTGCTGGCAGCGGTTCTTGCGTTGACCTTACAAATCCTGCGTAGCCGGTGACCCGGCGACCCAGGGGCATCCCCTATATCATCGTGAGATGGGAATCACGAAAGAGCAGGCGCTGGACTGTCTTCGCAGCGCAGACCTGATCGGCATCGGTATGGAGGCGGACGCGGTCCGGCGCGAACTGCACCCCGAGGGGGTGGTGACGTACACAGTCGGCCCAGCCTCGGACCCTCGCGGTGCTGGACTGGACTCTCTGTCAGCGGACGGCTTTAAAATTGGCCCCGCCGCCGGTGAACTCTTAGAGATCCATCGCCGCGCGCACCGCGCCGGGCTCCGCACCACCGCCGGCATGGTCTTCGGCGCGGGCGAGAGCGTGGAGGAGCGCGTCGACCACCTCTTCGCCATCCGGCAACTACAGGAGGAGACCTGCGGTTTCATCGCCTTCACGCCAAGCAGCTACAGGCCGATTGCCGGGGACACCCGCGAGACGCCGACGGCGGTGGAGTACATGCGGACCCTGGCCGTATCCCGCATGGTTCTTGACAACGTCGAGAACGTGGAGTCGAACTGCGTTGCACAGGGGCTCAAGGTCGTCCAGATGGCGCTGCGTTTCGGCGCGAACGATGCGGGAGTCATCCGGTGCGAAGGACGCGCCGCCTTCACCGAAGAGGACCTCCGCCGCGTCATCCGCGACGCCGGATTCCGGCCGGTGGAGCGGGACTCGCTCTACGCGACGATGTTCCTGAACAACTAGTGGTGAGCGTCATCCAGAAGGGCGGTTATCCGAAGGGTATACGTCCTACGCATCCTTGCAAAGAAGCGACGATGCAAGGGGCACCCGCGCTGCTGAGGCCGGTCAGGATCTCTGACGTACCAGGCTTGAGTTCCCGAACGATCCAGCGGCCCTCGGCGGTCCCGGCCGTCCCGTTCTGGCCGCAGATGTCCCTTGAGTATCGCTGTATGCCGTGCTAACGTCTTCGGGCAGAAGACAATTCCCGATGCAAGCCGAAACGGAGTCATGGTGAAGACAAGCTTTTCTGGCCTTGCAGGTTGTATGGCGGTCGGTATGCGCGGGCGGGCCGGTCAACTGGTCCACGGGCTTCTAATCGCGAGCCTTGCGGTTGCGGCGGATCTGGCAACGGGAGCGGCGGGCGGCCAGACCTACGCGGACCCGACGGTGACGGACATTTCGGCCAGCGCGACGACAGTCGCCTACGGCCAGCCGGTGACGCTGACGGCGACAGTCTCAGGCGGAGATGCGCGGCTGAGTACGGGGCAGGTGGCCTTCTGCGTCTCTGGGACGGCGCAGTGCGACGCGCTCTTCAACCTCGGCGTGGCCCAACTGAACGGGAACGGCGTGGCGACGTTCCGGATCGCGCCGGGGACGATCGGAGATCACAGCTTCTATGCAAACTTTCTGGGCAGAACGGGCTTCGCTCCGGGAAGGTCTGAGAACCAGACGGTGACCGTCACAGGCATTTACCCCTCGACCACGGCCATTACGGCAACCGACTCGGGCAGCGGCTCCCTGTTGACGGCAGAGGTGACTGGCCTGGGCACGCGGATACTGTCGCCGGGCGGTGAGGTGAACTTCTATGACACAACGGCCTCGCCGGCGACATCTCTAGGGTCGGCACCGCTGGGGTTTGGGACGCTCGGGTTTACCACGGCCCGTCCCTCGGCGGCGAACAAGGTGGGCAGCGAGCCCTACGGCGCAGCGACGGGGGACTTCAACGGCGACGGGCTGACGGACCTGGTCGTGCAGAACTACGGCGACGGCAGTGTCAGCGTTCTACTCGGCAATGGAGACGGGACATTTCAGCCGCAGGTGAAGTATGCAGTCGGGGCGCTGCCGGAGCGGGTGCTGGTGGCGGACTTCAACGGCGACGGAAATCTAGATCTGGTGGTTGCGAACACGGGCAGCCAGTCCATCGGCATCCTGCTGGGTAACGGCGATGGGACGTTTCAGGCGCAGGCGACCTATGCGTGCGGGTCGCCGGTCGGTCTTGGGGTGATGGACATCAACCACGACGGCATCCAGGATGTCGTCGCGGGAGATTACTACAACAACACGATCAGCGTGCTGCTGGGCAACGGGGATGGCACCCTGAGAGCCGCGGTGACTTATCCGACAGGCAGCACACCGCAGACGCTGGCCGAGGGCGATTTCAACGGCGACACCAATGTGGACATCGTCGTCGGCAACCTGAACAACAACACCGTGGGCGTCTTTCTCGGCAAGGGCGACGGGACCTTCCAGGCGATGGTGACCTACCCGGTCGGCAAGGCGCCACAGGGCGTGCAGGTGGGCGACTTCAACGGGGATGGCGTGGAAGACCTGGCCGTGGTCAACTCCGGCGACAACACCGTAAGCATTCTGATCGGCAACAGCGACGGGACATTTCAGCCGCAGGTGACGTATCCCGTAGGTGCCGATCCGGTGGGGATTGTAATCGCTGACTTCAACGGCGACGGGTTTCAGGACATCTCTGTCGGGAACACGGCGCAGTCGGCGCTGACGCAGAGCATTCTTCTGGGCAGCGGCGACGGGACATTCCAGAATCAACTGACGTTTCCGGCAGGGAACTTCCCGTACGGCGAGGCGGTGGGCGACTTCAACGGGGACGGCTATCCGGACCTGGCCATCTCGAACTTCGAGGACGGCACTTCGCTGATTCTGCTGAGCCAGGTGACGCAGACGGCGACGGGGACGATCTCAACGGTGCTCGGCAGCTCGACCAATCCGGCGCATACGGTGGACGCGAGCTACCCGGGAGATGACAACTTCAGCGCGAGCGTCTCCGGGCCGCTCCAGTTGGGTGGCGGAGGCAGCACCGCGCCCACAATTGCCTCAATCTCTCCGGCTGAGACGGCAGTCAGCACGCAGAGCCTTGCGATCACCATTACGGGGACGAACTTCGTGTCTACCTCCTTCGCACTGGCGAACGGCACGGCGGTCGCGACCACCTATGTGAGCGCGACCAGACTGACGGCGACCGTGCCGGCAGGCGATCTGGCTGCGGCGGGGACGCTCCCCATTGCGGTGCAGACGCCGGTGCCGGGTGCGAGTGCTCTCACGTCGCCAAGCGTGCCTCTGACCATTGTGCCGGATCTTGTGCTGAGTTCGATCTCGCCCACGCAGGTGCCTCTCGACGCGCCGGCCACGACCCTGACGGTGGTCGGGCAGAACTTTACGACGACCACGATAATCCAGTTCGGAACGACAGCGCTGACAACGACGTTTGTCTCGGCGACGCAGTTGACGGCGACGCTGCCGGCGACCCTTCTGGCCACCGCGGCATCGGTGCCGATCACCACGAACGATCCCGCGTCCGGATCGATCTCCACGGCAGCGACGTTCACCGTTCTGGGCACGCCGAATGTGGTCTTCAGCGGTCCGGCGACGGCCGCACCCGGTGCCCAGCCCGCGATTACGTTCCAGATCGCCCAGGCATATTCGCTTCCGGTAACCGGTGTGGTTACGGTTGCCTTTGCTCCAGCCGCAGGGTTGCCGGACGATCCGACCGTGGTGCTGGCGGACGGGACACGGACGCTGACGTTCACTCTCCCAGCGGGTTCGACGGCGACGCCGGCGATCATGCTACAGGCGGGGACGACGGCGGGAGTGGTGACGGTAAGCCTTGCACTGACCTCCGATGGCGTGCCGGTGACCACTGTCGCGCCTGTCGTGATCCAGGTGCCCAAGGCCGCACCGGTCATCACGAGTTTGGCGATTTCACATGGTCTGACGTCGGTGACGCTTACTATCAAGGGGCTCTCGAGCACCCGCGAGCTGAGCGTCGGAGGCTTTACCTTCACCCCGTCGGCGGAAAACTCCTTCACTCAAGCGACGTTTGCATTGCCTGTGACTCCGATCTTCGTCACCTGGTACAGCGACCCGACATCGGACCAGTATGGAACGGCGTTTACCTACACGCAGGTCTTCGAGCTTGACGGAAGCTCGACCTCGGTGCAGTCGGTGGCGGTGAGCCTCACAAATAGCGTGGGCGCGTCGAACACGGTCTCCGCGCAGTAAGAGACAATCCTTGTTGCGCGGGCATTCGCTCGAGTTCCGATCGACAGAAGCCGCTGTTCCCAACCGGCTCGTGGACTGTCGGAGAGAAATCATTCGTGCTCGGCTTCGATAGGCCCAAGTCTCAAAGTCGAGACGTGGGGCACCCGCTTCGTTGGCACGGTAACGAAATGGTTGCGACAGTGAAGACCGCGTCGCCGATCCGCTGCGGCTGCCCGAAGCGGGCGGTCCGCCATTCTCGTTTTGGCGATCGCTCGACAATCGCCGATCAAAATCTCTTGAAAATATGATTGCGGTCAGGGTCTTTGTCGACTACAGTATATCGAACAGCGCATCAACCCATTGAAATCGCGCGGAGGCCGAGTTTGACCTCGTCTTCGCGACCAGTCGTGGCTGAAGCCGGCTTCCATTCCTGTATCGAACAAATCACTGAGGGGGAGTGTCCTTTGAAATCATCGATTTTTCCTACACGGACCGCTGATTCGAGTACAGACAGGGCAGGCCACCACGCGACAAGCTCGCTGAAGATAGGAGCGCCGAGTCACCTCGCGATCCTTTTATGCATATTCGTTCTAATGCCGGTTGTTGGCAACGCGCAGCAGACGACGGGAAGTATTTCTGGAGTTGTCACCGACCCTAGCGGCGCGCTGGTCCCTGATGTTCGCGTTGCCGCGACCAGTACGGCGACTGGCGCCGTGACCAGGACTACCTCCAACTCGGACGGAGCCTACCTGTTCGTCACACTCCCAATTGGCGGCTATACGATTACGGCGGAGAAGGCAGGGTTCAAGGAGACGACGCTCTCCGGAATCGATCTGCAGGTGTATCAGAAGGCGGTCGTAAACGTGACCCTGACGGTTGGCAGTGCGACGCAAACGGTGACCGTTGAGGCCAATACGCCGCTGGTCGACGCAACGACGTCAAGCCTGGGAACGGTGGTCGATGAAAAGGCGATTCAGGACCTGCCATTGAACTTGCGGCAGGTGGGTGCCCTGGCACTGACTGTGCCGGGCACGGTAGATACGACTGGCCGGTCTCTGACCAGTTTCGCAGGCAATGGCTCGGGCTTCAACGACAACAGTTATAGCGGCGCCGGCGGCGCATCGGGCGGGAATCTATTGTTGATCGATGGCATGATTTCGCGATCGCTGAACAACGGAAGTTTTGCGCTCAATCCTCCACCGGACTTCGTGCAGGAGTTCAAGATTCAGAACAATGTCTACGATGCGGCATTTGGGATGACATCGGGAACCGCGATGAACCTGGTCACGCAGGCGGGGACCAGTGACATTCATGGCTCGATATGGGAATATATTCGAAATCGGGACCTCGATGCGCGCCAGTTCACGCAGACGATCGCGAATTCTCCCAGCAAGCCGGAGTATATTCGCAACCAGTTTGGCGGCTCACTGGGAGGCCCAATTGTTCGGGACAAGTTATTCCTGTTTGGCGCGTATGAAGGCCTGCGCCAGATCAAAGCTGCCAACATCGAGAACGCGGTGCCCAGCGTGGCCCAGAAGGAAGGTGACTTCAGCGGGCTGTTGAGCGGTACGACGCAGAATCTTTGCGGCGCTGGGGGCCCGGCAAACCTGGTTTATGATACCGGCCAGCTCTTCGATCCAAAGACGGAGTCGAACTTCACATGTCCAGGCAGCGGAGCGACGATCCTGGTGGGCACGGCTATCCCAGGTAACAATATTGCAAACTACCTCGGCGGCACCAATAACTTCGACCCGGTTGCGCAGAAGGTGCTGCCGCTCTTTCATGATCCAGCAGTGGGCTCGATCTTTTATCTCAATCCGGCAAATGCCACGGACAAGCGTAACCAGTACGATGCACGGCTCGACTATGCCGCAAGTGCGAAGGACCAGGTATTTGCGCGCTATCTTCTGGGAGCAGCGGACCAGCTTTTTCCCGGGCCCTTCGACCCGTTCAACGATGTGCAACATTTCCGGGGGCACAATGCTGTGGTTGGCTGGACGCACACCTTTGGGCCGTCGCTTATCAACGATGTGCGCATCGGCTATCAGGACGATTATCTGAAGTATTCGTGCCAGAACTGTCCCCGCCCGGCCGGCACCATCGAGAGTTTTGGCATCGCAGAACTACAGGCATCTGTGCCTTCGTTTGAAGAGTATCCGAACTTCGTTTTCTCGAATTTTCCCGCGCTGGGCGACGGATTCCCTGGTTACTTTCCCGATGTAATTCCAGACAAAATCTACAAGTATGAGGACACGGCAACCAAGACGCTGAAGCGGCACACCATTTACTTCGGCGTCGATTTGAATTTTTGGAACGTGACCGGTGTCTCCGATCCTATCCATGCCAATGGATATGTCACATTCAACGGTCAATACTCTGATCTTGGAGCGGAGTCCAGCAACGCGACTACGGCTTCGGACCTGGCGGATCTTGAATTGGGTTCTCCGAATCTAGGCCAATATACCAAGGGAGCATTCATCACGAATCTGACAGGAGGGCGCTGGATCAATGGCTTTGTACAGGACAACTTCCGCGCGACCCAGAATGTAAACATTGAGGCGGGCCTACGCTGGGAGTATCGTAAGCTGCCAGTGGACTCGAAGAACCAGATGGCGGCTTTCTATCCGCTTGCGAAGGACTACACGCCCGGCGACGCACTGCTGCTGAGCGCGCTGCCCGGCGCTCAGAATGACGCTCTTTGTGAGCAGGCCTACTACATCTCGACGGCAACCGGCAACTGTGTTTTGGCGACCTCGTCACAACGCAGCGCCTTGGGATTTACCGGGAATAAACTTCGGGAGCTGAGCTTCGGTGCAAAGCATGGCAATTTCGCGCCGCGACTTGCTGTTTCTGTTCGCCTGCTGGGCTCGGACCGTCTGATGCTACATGTCGGGGCCGGGGCATTTTTCGATTTGCCTGTGTCGAATCCGTTGGGATCGTACGTGAACAATAACCCGATTTCAACGCAGACGCCAACCTACTCGCAGCCGTTCGGAGCGCCTCCGCCGACGATCGGCGGCCGCACAGTGACGACGGCGAATATATTCCTAGCTTCGACGACGCCCAATCTCTCGCAGATCTCATCGCAGATGCTGCCCAGTCCCTTCTACCACACGCCCACGATCTGGGAGTGGAGCGACAGCGTCCAGGCGCAGGTATTCAAGAACACAGCGGTGGAAGTAGCTTTCATCGGCAACCGCGGCTACCACGAGGATTTCAATCACCAGGCGGGAAATCAGCCCAAGCCCAACACCGCTTCCTCGCAGGCGGCGATCCAGGCGTTCCGGCCGTGGCCAGACTTCAACCAGATTACTTATGACACATACGACGCTTACTCCAATTACGACGCACTGACCGTGAAAGTAACCCAAAGAACCACGCACGGCCTCTCCGGGCTGATCGCCTATGCCTACTCCAAGGGGCTGGACGATGATGGCGGCACCACCGACGGCGGGGCAATCAATGGCAACCTTGCGCCGCAGGATGACAACAATCCAGCCTCGAACTACGGTGTGTCGGATACAAGCATTCGCCATCGCATTGTCGTGAGCGGCGAGTATCAGCTTCCGTTTGGACGGGGCAGGGCTTTTCTGAATCGAAGCAACACATTGATGAACGACCTGGCGGGCGGGTGGGATATTTCGGCCATTGTCGCGGCCCAGGCGGGCTATCCATTCAGCGTTCTTTCTTCGAACGATTTCTCAAACACGGCGTCGCCGTCCCCTAAGCCGGACCGGACATGCAGCGGCAAGGGACCGCGGACTGTGGCGGAGTGGTTCAACGTAAGCTGCTTCCCGACGACGGCGCTAGAGGCCGCTCTTGCAAATGGCACGCCGCGATTTGGCAACTCCGGCCGGAACATCCTGACAGGGCCCCGATTTGTCGATGCGGACACTTCGCTCATTAAGCGCTTTTCCATCTTCGAGAAGGCCAAGGTTGAGTTCCGCGGGGAAGTCTTCAATCTGTTCAACCATCCCAACCTCGCAATTCCCAACCAATACATTGGCAGCAACATCGTGGGGCAGATTACGAATACGAGTCCAGCTGCAAACAGCCGCGAGATTCAATTTGGGTTGAAGGTGATCCGTTGACGCTGCGGGGTGCGAATCGCGCCGGAGAGTCGGGAGACATTCATGTTCAAGATTGAAGGAATCGTTCCGATCGTCCCAACTCCTTTTGTGGCGGATGGAGGCCCTGACTGGAATTCTTTGAAGAGGCTGCTGGACTTTGCCGTGCAGGGAAGAGTTTCAGCAGTGTGTCTTCCTGCGTATGCCAGCGAATTCTACAAGCTCCGGGAGACGGAGCGGATAGAAATCGTCCTTAAAGCGGTCGCTTTGATGGAGGGCAGGCTGCCGGTCATCGGGCAGGTGAATCATGTTTCGACTGCTTATGTGGCGGAGACGGCACGTGAACTGGAGCGTGTCGGCGCTTCGGCCATCGCGGTGGCGGTGCCGCGCCTCTTCAACCTTCCGGAGCGTGACTTGCTGCGCTTTTTCGATTGCGTTCTGGAGACGATCACAATTCCACTGCTCATCCAGGACTTCAACCCTGGCGGCCCTACCGTGAGCGTGTCCTTCGTGCAGCAGTTGCAGCGGCAGCATCCGCACTTCCGCTATCTGAAGCTCGAGGAGCCGCTCATGTCCGATCGTATTCGGCAGATTGCGGACGCGACCCAAGGTGAAGTGGGCGTGCTTGAGGGTTGGGGCGGCATGTACCTCATGGAGTTGATGGATGCGGGAGTCTGTGGCGTGATGCCGGGGCTTGCAGTCTCCGATATTCTTCAACAAGTCTGGAATTTTATGCGAGCGGGCGACAAAGATTCCGCCTATGCTGCATTTATTGAGGTGCTGCCCCAGATAACCTGCAGTCTGCAAAGCATGGAGTTCTTTCATCATGCGGAAAAGGCCCTGCTGGCGGCGCGCGGGTTGCTTCCGGAGGTCATCATTCGCGAGGCGACGCTTACAGTCGGACCCTACGACAACGCTCATATCGCGTTTCTAAACCGCAGGCTTGTGCGGTGGCTCGACGCTCATCGCTAAAGTCGAGCCGGTCCCGCACCTTAAGCTATAGGGGGAGGTCCGTCAGGCGCGCGCTACCATCCAGGCCGTATCTCGCGGGCGAACGGGGGAGAGTGCATGTTTTCGCGGCATGAATTGATGATAGGAGAGCCCATCTGTGTCGCCGCTACGGGAGATGTCTGCGGAGAGGGCGTGCTGTGGGAGCGCAGCAGCGGGTGCGTCTATTGGACCGACATCAATCGCTTCCTCGTGCATCGCTACCAATGGAACGATGCGATCCTGCGGACATGGTTTTTTCCAGAGCCGGTGACATGTGTCATGGAGACGATCCGCGAGGGAACGCTGGTGCTTTCGCTCGGCTCCGGTGTGATCTTATGGGAGCCGGAGACGGACACTCGGCACGAGCCGATCTTTCGCCTCCCGGGCTGGCCGCGGGTTCGCTGCAATGACGCGGCCGTGGACCCGCGCGGCACTCTGTGGTTGGGATCGATGCGAAACAACGTCGGTCCCGATGGCGCTCCGGGACCGGTTGGCGGCTGGGATGGAATGCTCTGTTCCATCAACCCAGGTGAGGATGTCAATGTAGTCCGGAGCGGGATCGGCATTGCGAATACGCTGGTGTGGACGGCGGACCGTAAGAAGTTTTATTTCGGTGACTCCTTGAGGAACTGCATCTGGCAATACGACTATGACCTTTCGAATGGTTCGATCAGCGCGGAGCGGCCATTCTTTCAAGGCTTTGAGCGGGGCGTACCTGATGGCTCGGCGATCGACAGCGATGGCTGCGTGTGGAACTGCCGCTATGGTGGAAGCTGCATTGTGCGAATAACCCCAACCGGCCAGATTGATCGCATCGTTGAGTTGCCTGCAGCCAATCCGACGAACTGCACCTTCGGAGGCGAGCAAGGGAACATCCTCTTTGTGACATCAGCGCATTTTGGCGAGGGCAGTTGGGAACGGCTGAGCGGGTGTCTCTTCGCTTTCGAGACCAATTGCGTCGGGGTTGAGGCCGGCAGGTTCAAGCTTCCTGCAGTCAAGCTGGAGATGGAATGAGGTATCGCAGTCAAGCCTGGTTTGAAGGCCGCGACGAGCTCGGGCTGCAACACCGCAGCGCCTTGCGCACGATGGGGATCGACTTCGAGAACTTTCGAGGTCGGCCTGTGATCGGTATCGCCAACTCCTGGAGCGAGCTGAATAACTGCAATATGAACCTTCGGGATGTCGCCGCGGCAGTACGGCGAGGGATCCTGGCGGCGGGCGGGCTGCCGCTCGAATTTCCGACCATCTCCCTTGGCGAAGAGTTCATGAAGCCGACGGCGATGCTCTATCGCAATCTCATGGCGATGGACGTGGAGGAGATGCTTCGCGCCAATCCACTCGATGGTGTGGTGCTGCTGTGCAACTGCGACAAGACGGGCCCCGCGCAACTGATGGGCGCGGCCAGCGCCAACCTGCCGTCGATCCAGGTGAATGGAGGCCCGCGCAACGCGGGGCATTGGCGGGGCATGGAGGTAGGCAGCGGCACCGATCTTTGGAAGTACTGGGATGAGTACCGGACGGGCAAGCTCTCAAAGCAAGATTGGCAGGATCTCGAACGGTGCATGTCCTGTGGAGCGGGAGCCTGCAATGTGATGGGAACAGCCTCGACGATGTCGGCAATCGCTGAGGGTCTGGGCATGATGTTGCCGGGGTCTTCCACTATTGCCGCGAATGATGCCGGACGAATGGCAGTTGCGGAGGAGAGCGGGCACAGGATCGTTGCCCTGGTGGAGCAGGACCTGCGCCCGACGGCAATCTTGACGGCGGCCGCGTTCGATAACGCGATACGGCTCTGCATGGCGCTGGGCGGGTCGACGAATGCGATTCTTCACCTGATTGCCCTGGCAGGGCGCGTGGGGATTGAACTTCCGTTGGACCGGTTCGACAAATTGGGCCGGACGACGCCCTTCCTTGCCGATGTGAAGCCCTCGGGCAGGCATTTGATCCATGCACTGCACGCTGCCGGGGGTGTGCCGGCAGTGATGAAAGAGATCGAATCGCTACTGCATCGGGATTGCATAACGGTCACGGGCAAGACTTTGGGAGAAAATCTGCAAGGGGTCGTTTGCCGCGACGCAAGTGTGATCCGGCCGTTTGCGGAACCGCTGCGCGCGGAAGGCGCTATCGCCGTCCTCAAAGGAAACCTCGTTCCGCGAGGCGCGATCGTGAAGACTGCGGCCGCTTCGCCGCACCTTCTGCGTCATCTGGGTACGGCGGTGGTCTTTGAGGATTACGAAGACATGCTGGCGCGCGTCGACGACCCTGAACTGGAGGTGACCGCGGACTCCGTTCTGGTGATGAGGAACTGCGGGCCGATGGGGGTTCCGGGTATGCCGGAATGGGGCGCGATTCCGATTCCTCGCAAACTACAGGCTATCGGTGTGAGCGACATGGTGCGGATCAGTGACGCGCGCATGAGCGGAACCAGCTACGGGACGGTGGTGCTGCATGCGTGTCCTGAGTCGGCAGCCGGCGGCCCGTTAGCGGTGGTTCGCACTGGTGACGCGATACGGCTGGACGTGCCCCAGCGCCAGTTGGAACTCCTGCTGCCGGAGGATGAGATTGCAAGACGCATGGAAGAGTGGCGGCCTCATCGGAGCCCGCATCTGAGAGGCTATCCGCGGTTGTACATCGATCATGTGCTGCAATGCGACCTCGGGTGCGACTTCGATTTTCTGCGGCCCCGGAACGAGGAGGAACGAATGTTTGTCCCACCGGTTGTTGGGCGCAGTTGAGCTTCAGGAGGAAGAGAATCGACGAAGACAAGAGAACGCTACTCAGTCGATTTCGCCCGAGCCGACGACCGGAGCTGGACTGTCCTCAGTGCATCGCCGGTACGTATGCGCCGGTTTAGACAATGCTGGTAAACTTCGTGGGGCGCGGGGAGGTGCATTTTTCCTGTGAGCGACAATATATTCGATGCCGAAATTAAGCAAAAAACGCTATCTGGTGCCCGCAATCAAGCGCTGCTTCGACTTGATCGACCTGCTCTCAGACAAGGACAAGGGACTCACGGTGACAGAGATTCACCGGACACTGCATTTGCCGCTAAGTTCGGCGGCGGCCATCCTGTATACGTTGCAGGCTCTCGGTTACATCGAGAAGGATGAAGAGACCTCCTGTTACACCTTGACGGCGAAGCTGTTCTCGTTGTCCGGTAAGATGAGCGACCACTTCGATATCGTTGGCCGCTGTCATGCGTTGCTGGAGCATCTGGCGTCCGAGAGTGGATTTACCGCGCATATTGCCGTCATGCGCGAGGGTGAGTCGATGTATATTGACCGCGTCCCCGGTTCCGGGCTGATGCAGTTTTCATCTTACGTGGGCATGCGTTGGCCTCTGCATGCCTCTGGGGTCGGCAAGGCTATTCTTGCGTTCCTGCCCGAGGAAGAACGAACTCAGACATTGAAGTATCTGCCTCTGACCAGGCTGACCCAGTACACGATCACAAGGCGGCAGCAATTAGATCAGCAATTGAAGGAGTTTCATCGTGTTGGATACGCCTGGGAGGTGAACGAGGGGGAGCCCGGCGTTGCCTGTGTTGGGGCGCCGATCTTCGGCCCGGATCAACAACTGCTGGCGGCGGTCAGTGTCACCGGTACGACCCACTTGATCAACGAGGACCGCATCCGGCCGCTTGGACTGCTGGTGAAGAAGGTTGCCGACGCTATGTCCGCGCGCCTGGGAACGTCGCCTGCCGAGCCAGGCCGGACGATTCAGCCCATGACGTCTCTATGACACGACCGGTTCCCTGGACCGGCGCTTGCGGTGCTCTTCGTAGACAGTGATCAGCATGGTGCTGAGCAGCACGAGGATTCCCCCGAGGATCATGGGCAGGGTGAGCGATTCATGCAGCACCACGGCCGCGATGATCAGGCCGAAGAACGGGATCATGTAGTTGGACAGGCCTGCCTGGGTGGCATCGAGTCGATTCAGCACAATCATAAAAATGACCATGGACAGCCAATACTGGAACAGTGCAAGCAATGCAATTCCGAGCCAAGTCCTGGCGGTGTATTGGCCAATCTCATGCACAACTGCAGGCTCCGCGTAGAACGTGATGGGGGCCAGGAAGGCGATGACAAAGTAATAGCTGTAGAGGAGCACCTCGAGCGGCGTATATCGCTCCAGGACTTTCTTGCTGTAGACGTTGTAGAAGGCGCTGCCGAGGACGCTGCCAAAGATCAACAGGTTGCCGACCAGGTATCCGGCCTTGCTGAAGCTCAGTTCGTTCCAGTCGATGCCCGAGCACTCGATGACGCCGGCCACGGCGAGAAAGAAGCTGAGCCATCGAAGGGCTGTCATCTTCTCGCTGAGAAGAAAGTAGGCCATCACGACGGTGGCGATGGGCATGGTCAAGTTCAGCAGCGCGGCATCGGAGGCGAGTGAGTAGCGCATCCCCCATGTAGCGAAAAGCTGCGACGGCACCTGGCCAACAAGACCGAGCAACAAGAACGGGAGCCAGTCTGCCCACATTGAGCGCGCTGGTTTTGCCCTGTCGACGGCCCGCGCCTGTATGCGCACGATGGGCCACAGCATCAACGTTGCCAGCAGCATGGGAATCGATGTGGCGGCCACGGGACCCATCTGTTCCTGCACAATCTTGACCAGCACGAATTGGCTGGCCCACATGAAATTGCAGGAGATCAGCAGGAACCAGTCGCGAAGACGCTCTCGTGAGAACACCAAGCACCTCGGCAGCGCAGGCTAAGAAGTCCGCAGCCAGCCGCCATCCGTTGAAGGTATTTCAAAAGTTTATAGAAAACGGGGAAGAGCTTCAACAGTACATCGAAACAGCTTTCAACAGACGGGGGACGACCGTGAGCGTCTCCGCGCTGATTGGGCCAGCGCACTTTCCCGAGTATTGTTGAACTTTCCTTGTGCGGGGAGACTTCGATTCAATTCGGCCGAGAGGCTTGGACGTCATGCAGCGGCCGCAGTCAGTGAAGATCTCCGTGGAGATCGCTATGCGGTTTATTTGCTCATCCGGGTAAATACATGGACAAATTTATTTTGCGGGCAAACCGGCACTGAATCCTCCATCCACGATCATCGCCGAACCAGTCATGAAGGAAGAATCGTCGCTGGCCA